>Ga0335080_10009573_pt1 | contig 10131 bp, 10 predicted proteins | sample Lox_Sample_34_FD_206720 | JGI IMG/M metagenome (GOLD analysis project Ga0335080, IMG submission 206720) | Soil microbial communities from Loxahatchee National Wildlife Refuge, Florida, United States - Lox_Sample_3.4 | ecosystem: Environmental > Terrestrial > Soil > Wetlands | place: USA... | reverse complement strand
GGCGGCCCACGGTGTGGGCGTCGGTCAGGCGGAGCGAGGAGACCAGCGCCCATCCGGCGACGACGAGGAAGAGAGGCGCGGTCACCCCGCGGAGGGACCAGTAGAGCTCCACCAGCGACTGACCGCGCACCGAGTCCCGGAGGGTCAGATCGAGGGTGTGGCCGAAGACCATGGCCACCACCGAGACGCCACGGACGGCGTCGAGCCACGGGTCACGACGTCCGGAGGGGGGAAGGGTCGAAGGGCTCACGAGCGTGGTGAAGTTCGGGTGCGGAGCAGACACCACTGTCCGTCCGGAGGTTGTGTCCGGACCTGCTCCTGCAACAGGGGGTCTCGAGCTACAACCCGGCGATCACCGCGTCGGTGAACTCCTTGGTGGTCGCGTTCCCTCCGAGGTCGCCGGTGCGTACCCGGCCCTCGGAGTAGATCTTCATCAGCGCCCGGTCGAGGCGCCGCGAGGCCTCGGCGAGCCCCAGCCAGTCGAGCATCATCACCGCGGACATCATCAAGGCGGTGGGGTTGGCCAGGTTCTTCCCCGCGATGTCCGGGGCCGTGCCGTGGACGGCCTCGAAGACCGCGGTGCGCTCACCGATGTTCGCCCCGGGCACCACGCCCAGGCCCCCGACCAGCCCGGCGCAGAGGTCGGAGATGATGTCGCCGTAGAGGTTCTCCATCAGGAGCACGTCGTAGCGCTCGGGGTTGCGCACCAGCTGCATGCACATGTTGTCGACGATGACCTCCTCGTAGGTCACCTCGGGGTAGTCGCGGGAGACCTTCCGGCAACAATCGAGGAAGAGGCCGTCGGACAGCTTCATGATGTTGGCCTTGTGGACGGAGGTGACCTTCTTCCGTCCGTTCTTGCGCGCGTAGGCGAAGGCGTAGCGAGCGATGCGGCTGCTCGCCTTCTCGCTGATGATCTTCAGGCTCTCCACCACCCCGGGGACGACGATGTGCTCCAGGCCGGTGTAGAGGCTCTCGGTGTTCTCACGGACGACGACCAGGTCCACGTTCTCGTAGCGGGTGCGCACCCCGGGGACCGAGCGGACCGGCCGGAGCGCGGCGTAGAGGTCCAGCCCCTTGCGGAGGGCCACGTTGGCCGACGGCAGGCCCGCGCCGATCTGCGTGCCGGTGGGACCCTTGAGCGCCACGCCGTTCCGGAGCACCGAGTCGAGCGTCTCGCGGGGAAGGTTGGTGCCGTAGCGGCTGATGACCTCCGACCCGGCGTCGCAGAACTCGAACTCCAGCGGAACGTGGAGCGCCTCCAGGACCCGGACCGTGGCCGCCATCACCTCGGGTCCGATCCCGTCGCCAGAGATGAGCGAGACCTTGCGTAGTTCCGTCATGGGCCCGATCTACCGCAACTTCCGCGCCGCCTGGGGTGCTAGCGTGCGGCACCCGTCGGATCGCGCATGGACGCCCGGGTGCTCCAGCGTTTCCGCCGCAAGCTCCAGCGCGGCGAGCGCCTCTCGGAGGCGGAGATGCGACGCGTGCGCACTCGGGCCGAGGTCCTCGCCCTCGCCGGGGTCCGGGAGCACGGCGGCCTTCGCGCGACCTGGACCGACGAGCAGACTTCCCCCGGCGCCCGGGAGATCCTCGCCCTGGTCGTCCCGGTGCTGGCCGAGGCCGCGGAGCCGGGCATCCTCTTTCGCGAGGGGCCGGCGGGCCTCGTGGTCACCTACCTGGTCGACGGGGTGGCGCTGCTCCCGCGCAGCGCTCCGGCCACGCTGGAGGCCGTGGACCGGGCCGCCTGGAAACACCTCGAGGAGGGTCCGGTGGAACCGCGGGCGGTCATCGTCGATCGAGGCCAGCCGCGGCTGGCGCCTGAGTCGCTCGGTCTCTGGGCGCTGTGCGAGGCCGACGGAGCGGACGGTGCGCGGCTGCTCACCGCCTCCCAGCGCCAGAGGCTGTTCGACACGGTGGGGGCCGGGCCCTACCGGGTGTCGCTCGTCCGGCGGGAGCTCGCGCTCGTCGCCCCGCTGCTCGACCCCACGGCAGTCTCGCTGCTGGAGGCGCTCGCGCCCGGGCCCGGGGGCATCGAGGGGCGGTTCGTCTTCCACCCCGATGGAGCGCTGGAGCGCCTCGCGGCGTAGTGGGCTGCCTCCCTCGGCGCGGCCCTTTCCGCGGTCGCGCCCAGAGCCCGAAACGCCCCGACCGAAGACGGCTCCCGTCGCCGGGTGATGGTTCTCATCCCGCGCCGCCCGGGGCGATCCGGTCCACGAACACGACTTCCCGGAATCCGAGCGAGAGCAGGAGCCCGGTGAGGGCGCGCTCGGCGCTCCCCCGAGCCTTCGCCTGGAGCGCCGGATCGGCCATCACCTCGCGCTCGAAGGCGCCGCGGGCGAGCTCGAGCAGCTGGGCGGTCTGGGCCGAGTCGAGGGTGCTGGAGATGATCTCCGTCTCGCCCGGCCGGAGCTCCACCTGCGCACGCACCGGGGGGAGCGCCACCTCGATGCGGCGCCCCTGGATGCGGAGCCCGCGCTCGTCGAGCTTCGACAGGTCCACGCCGAGGTGCACCGTCCCGAAGACGATGGCCCGGCCGCGGGAGGGGAAGAGCGTCGACCTTGCCCAGGCCAGGACGTCGCTCCACAGCGCGCCGGTCGGCTGCGGCTCTGGTGCGTAGGAGATCTTCTTGTACACTTGGAGGTCGAGCGTCTCGAGCCGCGCCACCTCCCGCATCCGGTCCACGACGAGCGGCGTCGGCGGGAGCGGCGCCGTTCCACTGCCGCGGGACAGGCCCCAGACCGCGAGCGCTCCCAGGGCGATCCCGGCGATCAGGAGCAGGAGGGTCCAGAACCTGTCCGGGCGAGGGGCGGCGTCCACGACAGCGGCCGAGCCTACCCCGCGAGGCTCCGGTTCCGGAGCGGTGCTAGCCTCGGGCCGTGGCGCGCTTCCTCTCGCTGCTCGTCGGCCTCGCGGTGGTCGTTCTCATCGCCTACTGGGTCGTCAACACGGTCGGCGGGATGCAGGCCGCCAACCCCGAGGGCTCCTCGCAGGCCAAGGCCGTGATGGACAAGGCCCGGGAGGACGCGAAGCGCATCGAGCAGGAGGCCGAGCGTCGGGCGCGCGAGACCGAGCGGAAGTCGGACGAGCGCTAGGAGCGCCCGGGCTTCTCGTAGGAGACGGTCACCACGGTGTGGATTCCCCCGCGGACGAACCAGTCGCCCACCACCGTGAGCGAGCGGGGCCCCAGCGCGGCGACGAGGTCGTCCCGGATGCGGTTGGTGACCGCCTCGTGGAAGGCACCCTCGTTCCGGTAGCTCCAGAAGTAGAGCTTGAGGCTCTTCAGCTCGACGCACTTCTGGTCGGGCACGTAGCGGATCTTGAAGTGCGCGAAGTCGGGCTGCCCGGTCAGCGGACAGAGGCAGGTGAACTCCGGCGCGTCGAAGGCGATCTCGTAGTCCCGGTCCGGCGAGGGATTGGGGAAGGTCTCCAGGGTCTTGGTGGGTCCAGCCATGGCGCCCCGGGGATACCACCTCAGACGAGGTCGGCGAAGCTGCCCAGGGTCACCCCGGCCCGGTCGAGCGCTCGGCGGGCGGCGGCCGAGGTGAGGGTGGCCAGCTCCACGGCGCGCTGCAGGGCGTAGCTGGTCCGGGTCTCGCGGGGCGGGTAACCCGGGTGGCACATCAGCTCCGTCGTGCCGCTCTCGAGCGCGCCCACGGTGTCGGCGAAGCGCGTCTTGGTCCAGTAGGCCTCGCCCCCGGCCTCGCCGACGAAGTGGTCCGGGGTGGTGATGCCGCTCGCGCGGAGCCGTGCCCGCATCGGACCGTCGAGCGCCCGGACGGGAAGCCCGCGTCGCGCCGCCACCTCGGCGAGCCCCTCCAGCACCGCGGGGAAGCGGTGGAGATGGCGGTGCACGTCGACGTGGGTGGGCGGATGGCCGAGGAGCTCCCGGGCGCGGGCGAGCTGGGCCTCGGTCTCCTCGGCCACGACGTCGGCCGGGAGCGCGCCCACCAGCGCCTCGTCGAAGCTCCCTGCCCGGAGCATGGCGGCGGGGAAGCGCGGGGCGAGCGGCGCGCCGCGGGCGAGGTTCAGGTGCAGGCCCACCGCGAGCCCCCGGGCCAGCGTCGCCCCGTGCGCCGAGTGGGGAAGGTTGACGATGAGGGTCGTCGAGCTCACCAGCCCGCTCCGCATCGCGAGGACGATGCCCTCGCTCACCGCAGGGTCGTAGCCCAGGTCGTCGGCGTTGATGATCAGCCGGCGGGGCGTGCTCACTGCCGGCACTCGGGGATGTACCGCGTGGCCTGCTCCGGAAAGCGGTCGAGGAGCTCCTTCTTCACCGCCTCGACCTCGGAGGTGCGCTTGTTCTGGGCGAGCAGCGTGCACAGGGCTGCGAGCGGGCGCGGGTCGCTCGGAGCGAGGCGGTCCGCCGTCCGGTACTCCGACTCGGCGGCGGGGACGTCCCCTGTCTGGGTGAGCGCCGCGCCCAGGTAGTAGTGGGCCTTGGCCAGGTTGGGCGACTTGGCCAGGGCCGCGCGGAGCAGGCGCATCGCCTCGGCGTTCTGGTCCTGCCGCAGCCTCACGAACCCCAGCTCCGCGGCGGCCGCGGGGTGGAAGCGGTGCCGGAGGACGGCGTTGAGCACGCTCGAGGCCTCGTCCAGCCGCCCGGCCTGGCTGAGCAGCTCGCCCCTGCGGACGGCGATCTCCCGGTCGTTGGGCGCCTTCTTGCTGGCCGAGGTGAGCGCATCGAGCATCCCGGTCGCATCCCCCTGCAGCCGGCGCAGGTCGGCCCGCAGCAGGTCGGGGCGGGGGTCGTCCGGAGCCAGGGCGATGGCCCGGTCGATCGCCGCGTCCGCCTTCTTCCCCAGACGCAGCCCCACGCAGGCCCGGGCCTCCTGGAGGGCGGCCTCGACCGACTTCGGGTACCTCCGGGCGAAGGTCTGGGTGACGGCGAGCGCTCCCTCCAGATCCGGGCTCTGCAGCGCCAGCTCGCCGGCGCGCCGGAGCTCGGCCTCGGTGGCCGCCGGCTCGTCGGCCAGCGCGGTGAGCTCCCGTATCCGCTGCGTGGGGTTGGTGGCCTTCTCGGCCAGCTGGAGCCGGTCCGCGACGCTGCGCTCCGGGCGGGTGGCGAAGGCGATGGCTCCGGCGATCACGACCAGCCCGAGCGCGGCGGGGCCGAGGACCTCGACCCGGAACAGCTTCTCCCTCGCCCAGCCGCTCCAGCGGGTCCAGGACGAGGGACCGGCCGGCTCGGGGGGCCGGCTCACCTTCCGGGGGGGACGGCTCTCCTCGCGGGGTGGGAGCAGGTCCACCGCCGAGTCCCTCGGAGAGTGGGTCGGGGTGGATGGGTCAGCGAGCCGGGCGCGGCGGAGCGCGATCCGCTTTGGGTCCTCCTCGGCGGGGAAGACCTCGGTGACGTACCCCGCGACCTCGTCCGGGGTGGCGACCCGGGCGGGGCCTCCCACCGCCTCGATGGCGGCGATGAACTCGTGGAGCGACGGAAAGCGGCGTGTCGGGTCCTTGGAGAGCGCGGTGAGGCAGACCAGCTCGAGCGCGAGCGGGACCGAGGGGTCGAACTCGGTCGGACGCCGCGGCCGGCCCTCGGAGATGCGGTTCAGCACCTCCTCGGTGTTGAGCCCGGTGAAGGGCCGCCGGCCGCACAGCTGCTCGTAGAGCATCACCCCGGCGGCGAAGAGGTCTGCCCGGTGGTCCACGTCGTGGCCGGCAATCATCTCCGGCGACATGTAGAAGAACTTGCCCTTCAGCGTTCCGGGCTCGGTTCCGCCGGGCACCGCCGCCGACTTGGCGATGCCGAAGTCGATGACCTTCACCTCGCCGGTGACGCTGACGTGGATGTTGTCCGGGGTGAAGTCACGATGGACGATCTGCAGCTCACGCCCCTTGCTGTCCACCGCGCGGTGGGCCGCGTCGAGCCCGCGGCAGGCCTCGGTGAGGACCCGGAGGGTGATGCCCAGGGGGACGCGGCGGCCCACCTGCGCCGCCGTCTGCCGGAGCTCGGCGAAGCTGTGGCCCTCGAGCAGCTCCATCGCGATGAAGGGCTCGGCCTGGACGTTCCCCAGGTCCAGGATCCGGACCACGTTGGGGTGGTGGATCTGCCGGGTGATCTCCGCCTCGTTGAGGAACATCCGGACGATCGCCGCGTCCGATGTGAGGTGGGGCAGGAGCCGCTTCACCGCCACTGCGGGGCCGAACCGCCCGTCGGGCTGGAGGGCGCGCCCGAGGTACACCTCGGCCATGCCGCCCGTCGCGATGCGCGACGTCAGCCGGTACCGGCCGAACCAGGACGAGCTCGTGCTGAGGGTCAACCGAGGAGGAAGTCTACACCGACCCCGTCGGCCAACCCCCTGGCATCACCGGCTCAGAGGGCCACCCCGATGCCGAACCACGGCCCCTGGTACCGCTCGGTGTGGGTGATGCCATCGACCAGGCCGCGGTCGTCCAGGTAGGTCCAGTGGTAGCCGCCGCGGAGCGCGAGGGCACCCCAGCCGAGATTGACGCCGGCGAAGGCGTCGAACTCGACGTAGGGGGTGGGCGTGTAGCTCACCTGACCCTCGATGCCGAGGGGGCCGATCAGCCCGAGCGCTGCGGACACGCCCACCGAGGGGCCGACGCGCGACAGGTCGGGCGCGAAGGCGGCACTGCCACCGAAGTGCAGCCGGAGCCTCCCCAGCGGCCCGCTGAACAGCGCGTAGGTGAGCTGGAAGTGGAGAAGGTTGATGTTGTCGGTGCCCGGGCCGCCGAGCGAGTCGAGGTAGAAGCCGTTCCACTGGCCGAGCACGCCCCAGTGCTCGCCCTCGACGCCGAGGCCGATGCCGAAGGCGCTGCCCTTCGACTCGACGCTCTGTCCGTAGGCGGTGAGGGTCACCGTGGTGCGCTTGACGGTCCGCTCTGGCTCGACCGGCAGCCCGTCCTCGTCGACGGGAGCTCCAGGCGGAGGCGGCGAGGGAGAGGCGTCGGGTGGATAGACGCCCGGCGGGTACCCGGGGGCCACGTAGGCGCCATAGGGCGCGACCACCACCGGCGGGCCGACGGGAACCGGCTCGACCCACCAGGGGTCCCAGAGCCAGCCGCGGTAGCCGAACCCCCAGCCGTAGACGTAGGGCGGGGGCACGGGGTGGACGACGACCGGACCGCGCGGTGACCAGCGGCCGCCGGGACTGCCCGAGGAGGGAGGGGCCGAGGGCCTCGACGGCGCGGTGCGCATCCCGAAGCGTCCCTGCGCGAGCGCCGGGCTCGCGGCGAGGACGACGAGAAGCGGAAGCAGGCGGATTCGCGAGGACATCGAGAAGACGCTCCGGTGGCCGGCCGCCAGGTGGAATCTCCCCCTGAGACGTCGCGGGATTTCACCCGATTCAACCGGCGGCGTCCGCCGGGGAGTTCCCGGAAGAGGGGCTCTGCCGACACTCGCTTGCCGGTCGGGCGGAAACCGGAGAACGGGGAACGCCGCCCGGGCCGACGCACGGGGGCCCTCGGTGGAGCTCCCGGCCAGAATGCCCGTGATTCCGAGCACCTGGGTTGTCGCAGCAGGGGGGCTTGCGTTCCGAACATCGTTCGGATATCTGTCCGAACACTGTTCGGAGCACGCATGCCCAGAGCGACCCAGGGAACGCAGACCGAGGATCCCCGCCGCCGCATCCTTCTCGCCGCGCGCGCGCTGGTGGTGGCCCGGGGACACGAGAGCGTCTCGCTCCGGGCCATCGCCCGGCGCGCCGGCTACAGCCCGGCGAGCCTGTACGAGTACTTCGACGGGAAGGCGAGCCTGCTCCGGGCGCTGGCCGACGAGGCGGCGGCCCGTCTCTTCGTCACCCTCGGAACGCCGGCTCCGAGCGATGCCGGCCTTGCGCCGCTGGTCCGGATCGGCCTGGCCTACGTCCGCTTCGCCCGGGAGGCTCCCGAGGACTTCCTCCTCCTCTTCGCCCGGCTTCCCTCCCGCAGGCGGTCGACCTCCGAGGCGCCCGCGTCCACGTCGCCCTTCGCGCTCGTGCTCGCCGCGGCCCGCGAGCACCGCCAGGAAGCGGGCCTCACCGCGAAGGGCGGAGACGAGGAGCTGGCCTACGCGGTCTGGGGCCTCGCCCACGGGATGGCGATGCTCCAGCTGACGCACCTGAAAGGGTTCGAGGCCGACTTCGCCCGGGCGGACGACGCGGCGCTCCGGGCCCTGCTCGACGGATGGAGACGGTAGGGACTTTCACGAATCTGACCGAACGATGTTCGGATCGAGAGGCAGACGATGACGACGAACGACACGAAGCGCGGAAAGGCCCTCCTGCTCGGCCTCGGTGCCCTGCTGGTCTTCGCGGCGAACCTCCGGGGCCCGGTGGCGCTCCTCGCCTGGGTGGCGCCGGTTCCCCTGCTCCGGTTCCTGCGGCTTCGAGGGGGGTGGCGGTCGCAGGGCCTCGTCCTCCTGACGCTGGTCGTGGGCTGGTGCGGCGCGAGCTGGAAGATCGTCACCGACCCCTTGCCGGCAGCCTTCGCCCTGCTCGGGCTGGGGTTCGCCCTCTTCGGCTGGCTCCCCTACCTCGTGTGGGGGCAGGTCCGGCGGAGAAGCGAGTGGCTCGCCCCGCTCGCCTACGGCGCCACGGTGGTGGTCGCCGAGTTCCTCCAGCCGCGCCTCACCCCGCTCTCCACCTGGGGCGCGGTGGTCTTCACCCAGGTGGACGATCTCCCCCTCCTGCAGCTCGCGTCGCTCGCCGGCGCGGGGGCCGTCAGCTTCCTGGTCGCCTGGACCGGCGCATCGCTGGAGGCCGCCTTCGCTCCGGAGGCGCCACGCTCCTCGCGACGGATGTTGGCCGCGCCCTTGCTCGCGGTGGTGCTCGCCCATGCCTGGGGAACGGCGAGGCTCGCGATGCCGCTTCCGCGCGAGACGGTCACCGTGGCCGCGGTGGGGACGACGCTCGAGTTCGGTCCATCGACGCCGCTGCCCGGCGCCGCAGAGCGGAGGCAGGCCCTGGACGTGCTCCTCGCGGACTCGCGCGAGGCGGTGCGCGGCGGCGCCGCCCTGGTGGTCTGGAACGAGGCCTCGCTCCTCGTGCCCGCCGAGGAGGAGGCGGAGGTGGTGCGGAGGACGGCCGAGGCCGCGCGCGAGCTCGGCGTGCAGCTCGTTGCCGCCTACATCGTGCCGCGCTCGACCGCCCCGCTGCTCTACGAGAACGTCCTCCTCTGGCTCGCCTCGGACGGAACGGTGGTCACCCGCTACCTCAAGCACCGGCCGGCACCCGGCGAGCCCGCGGTCGTCGGCACGGGTCCGCTGCCGGTCCAGGACACGCCGCTCGGCCGGATGGGCGCGGCGCTCTGCTACGACGAGGACCACCCGGCCCTCGGGCTCGAGCAGGGTCGGGCCCGGGTCGACCTCGTCGCGCTCCCCTCGAGCGACTGGCGAGGCATCGACCCCATCCACACCCAGATGGCCGGGGTCCGGGCGGTGGAGCATGGGATGTCCATCCTCCGCTCGACGCGGATGGGGCTCAGCGCGGGCATCGATCCCCTCGGCCGGATGCGCGCCTGGCAGTCCTCGTTCGAGTCCGGTGAGCGGGTGATGCGGGTCGCGCTTCCGCGTCACCGCCTGCCCACCGTCTACGCGGTCGTGGGAGACGTGCTGGTCTGGGCCTGCGGCCTGTTCCTCGTCGCCCTCGCGGCGGGCGCGCTGCGTGCCCGCGTCTCGGAAGGACGTCCCTCCTCGCCGGCGAACTAGCCGTCACCGGCCCGGGGGCTCCGGCCAGGCCCTTGGTGTCGCCAACCTCTGGCCGTGTCCGAACAATGTTCGGAAGAGAGGTCATCAGATGCTGCGCTGGTTCCCCTGCCCCATCCCCCTCGTCGCCGCGGTCCTGCTCGCCGCCTCCCTCTTCTGCGCCGTCGCTCGCGCCGACGAGCCTGCCGGGGTGAGCGCCTCCCCCGAGCGCTGGACCCCCGGCGCCTGGTCGGTGGAGGTGGACCCCCTTCCCTTCGTCGCCGGTGGCTACTCGGTGGCCGCCGGCTGGCAGACCGCCCACGTCCGGCTCTCGGCCAACGCCTTTGCCGCCAACCTCCCGTCCTTTTCGGTGCAGGAAGGATGGACAGGACGGGTTCGTGCCGCCGGTGCGCTCCGCCTGCAGCTCTATCCCGACGCCCGCGACCGGGGCCTCTTCGGGGCCGTGCAGCTCGGACCGGTCGCGTCCCGCTTCACCTCGTCCACAG
>Ga0335080_10009571_pt1 | contig 10132 bp, 5 predicted proteins | sample Lox_Sample_34_FD_206720 | JGI IMG/M metagenome (GOLD analysis project Ga0335080, IMG submission 206720) | Soil microbial communities from Loxahatchee National Wildlife Refuge, Florida, United States - Lox_Sample_3.4 | ecosystem: Environmental > Terrestrial > Soil > Wetlands | place: USA: Florida... | reverse complement strand
CTGCGTTCTAACTGGGCCGTTGATCGTACGTGGAAACCGAACCTTGGCGAAGCCAGGCGGCAGGAGATGTACGGCCTTTGGAAGCGGGCAGTGAGCAAGTCACTCGATTGGCTGGACTAATTCAGGGCAATGGCGCGACTGGAGAATGATCATGGGTGTGTGAGGTCTCTTGCTCCGGTTCGTGGGTTCGCTCGTATTAATCTTAGTGGGCGACGCTGTAGTCGTATTGGCTGCGTTCTTAGCGGTTTTGCGTCAGGATACCCAACTGCAAAACCTAGCCGGACGGACAATCGGCGTTTGAGGAGAAAGTTCAAAAAATGATGACTGCTACCCGCTCCGCCTTACTCCCGCTGGTGCTCGTCTGCGCACTCAGTGGAGTTGCTCTGCCCGATGCTTCCCCGACCGATGGCGTCGCTGACTACATTCACTCGGAGATGGAGCGCCAGCATGTACCCGGATTGTCTTTGCTCGTCGTGCGGGATGGGAAGATCGTTCGGGCGGAGGGCTACGGCCTGGCCAACGTGGAACTTCAGGTCCCGGTTAAGCCCGAGACCGTATTTCAGTCAGGATCGATGGGGAAGCAATTCACCGCGACGGCGGTGATGATGCTGGTCGAGGAAGGGAAGATGGGCCTCGATGACCCGGTGACGAAATACCTGAAGGGTGCTCCCGCAACCTGGCAACAAGTCACCATACGCGAACTTCTCAGCCACACGGCGGGGTTCACCGATTATCCGAAGAACTTCGATTTCCGCAAGGACTACTCCGAATCCCAGATGCTCAAGATTGTCGAAGGAATCCCGCTGGCCTTCCCACCCGGCACCAAGTGGAGCTACAGCAATCTGGGGTACCTGACACTGGGAATCGTCATTCACCAGGTTACGGGGGAGTTCTACGGTGATTTCCTCGAAGAGCGAGTTTTTCGACCGCTGGGGATGAGCACCACAAGAATCATCAGCGAGGCCGACATCATTCCCAACCGCGCTGCCGGTTACCGGCTGGTAAAAGGAGAATTGAAAAACCAGGAGTGGGTCTCACCGGTAGTGAACACCACCGCCGATGGCTCGCTCTATTTCTCCGTTCTGGATCTGGCCAAGTGGGACGCGGCCTTGTACACCGAAGAGCTTCTCAAGCGCTCCAGCCTCAATCAGATGTGGACCGTGGCAAAACTTAAAAATGGTCAGCCGAACTCCGATCATTATGGTTTTGGCTGGTTCATTGAATCGAAGGATGGTCACCGCTTGATCAGTCATGACGGGGCATGGCAGGGTTTCGAGACCAACATTTCACGCTACGTCGATGACAAGCTCACGGTCGTTGTGCTCACCAACCTGGATGCGGCCGACCCCGCGACATTTGCCGCCCACATCGCGAAGATCTATCTGGATTCGAAGTGACCAACCCCGGCTTGAATGTCTTGGCAGCTGACTATCCAGACCCAAGAACGCCGGATGCGTGCGCCTGACGTCACTACTTTGCCAGGCGATTGTACTTCTTCATCACGACTTGCAGCTGTTCATGCGGTAAGGCAACCACGGTTCGACCATCGACTCCGGTCATAGTCTGGGCGGCGATCATCGCATTGATTACCGCTTCCTCGGTCGCCTGAACCGTTGCCAGAAACAATGAATTCATCCGGTCGTTCGGCAGCATGCTGATCTGCCGCAGGCCTTTGAATCCGGCGGCCTTGGGATTGGCCGTAGAGAATGCGATGAAGATATCCCCGGATCCATTCCCGGAGTAACTCCCATCCCGCGCCAGCCCGAGGGACACACGCCTTGCCAGCCGTTTGAGTTGGGTCGGAATCAGTGGGGCGTCGGTGGCCACCACCACGATGATCGAACCTACATCGTCGTCCCAAACCGGCTTACCCGCAATCTCACGTCCGACAGGCACTCCGGCGACCCGCAATTGATCTCGCTGTCCGTAGTTGCATTGCAGCAATACACCCACGGTGTATCCTCCGTATTTCGCGTCGAGCAGGCGGGAAGAAGTTCCGATTCCCCCCTTGAATTCATTGCAGATCATGCCAGTTCCACCGCCAACATTGCCTTCCGCAACCGGTCCTCCCCGTGCGCTGTCGAGAGCGTGGAATACATCTTCTGGCTTAACATGAAATCCATTGATGTCGTTTAAGTAGCCGTCCCAGGTCTCGGCCACGACCGGCAAAGACCAGGAATAGCCATCCTGATCCGGTCCACCGTGCTTCAATCGCCACGCGATGACCGCATCACGGGCCGTGCCCACACTGTGCGTGTTGGTGATCACCACCGGGCCTTCCAAGAAGCCGGATTCTTCAATCCAGGTTGTGCCCGTCATTTCTCCATTGCCGTTTTCGCTGAACCATGCGGCGAAAACTGGATCCCTGGAATCCTTACCGCGAGGAAAGACAGCCGTGACTCCGGTGCGAATTGGACCGACACCTGCTTTCAAGGGTCCGTCTCCCGAGATCAGAGTGGTGTTGCCGACTTCGACTCCGGCGACATCGGTGATGGCGTTGAAGCGTCCGGTTGTTCCGTCGAATGGTATTCCCAGATCACGGGCGCGAACCTTGGTCTGAGAGCGGGCAATTCCGGTTGCGCAGAAAACCAGTACCACGACGCTACCGAGCGATGTCCGTAGGAAGCAACGATTAGAATTGTTCATGATCCTCCCAAGAGCCCTGTCGGGCGGCCGAGCAAAACGCAGAGGCGCCGGATAGACAACTTGCTGCGTTCCTAACCTAGCCGAGCATACCTGTCATTGTCGACAGGGGAAATCGAGACCTGCTAGAGAGTAATAAGCGGCGAGGCCAACTTCGACTCCGATTGACGCAACACGAGCGATGTGTTTTGTGGGTTGCATCTAAGGTCGAAAATCAGACAACGAACCAGACAAAAAGCCTTGACATTGATGGTGCTGTCACCCTAAGTTTTTTCACACATCGTAAAGCGGCGTAGATACTGTATACGGGGGCGTTATGAGCAGGCTACGAGGTGGGATCCTTTCACTCGCTCTGGTCGCATCGTTCACAATCCTCGCCTGGAGCCAAACCGCAACCACTTCGTTGCGCGGCACCATTTCTGATCCGCAGGGTGCGGTTGTTCCCGGTGCCGTGGCGACTCTTTCAAATCCGGCTACCGGGGTTTCTAGGACCACCAAAACTGACGACCACGGCTTCTACGAGTTCTTACAGTTGGTTCCTGGAACTTATACTCTCACCATCACTAAGCCCGGATTTGCCATTCTCAAGGCCGAAGACATGCGACTGGCGGTTGGTGTGCCTGCTACCTCCAACCTTACCTTGCGGGTGCAGGCAGAAACGAGCACGGTTGAGGTCACAAGTACAACCGCGCAGGTGAATACGGAAAACGCCACATTGGGAAATGCCTTTGGCGCTGCTCAGATTGAATCGCTTCCGTTTGAAGGACGGGATCCGACACAAATTCTCAGCCTACAACCGGGGGTGACTTTTGTCGGCACCAATGTCGATCAGAACCAGGACAGCCGTGGCGGATCGGTAAACGGAGCTCGCAGTGACCAGACCAATCTGACGGTGGACGGCATCGACGACAACGATCAGGTGAAAGGCTACGCTTTCCAGGGTGCGTTGCGCTCCACCTTGGATTCCTTGCAGGAATTCCGGGTGACGACGAGTAACGCCAATGCCGACGAAGGCCGTTCCTCGGGAGCGCAAGTCGATCTGATTACTAAGAGTGGCACCAACACCTTCCATGGTTCGGTGTACGAATATAACCGCACCAATGTCGGGGAAACCAACGACTGGTTCAACAAACAAGCTCAGCTGAATTCTGGGCTCCCCAACCGTCCTGGCCAGCTGATTCGAAATACTTTCGGGGCGACTTTTGGCGGGCCGATACTCAAGGACCGGATTTTCTTTTTCCTAGCCTACGAGGGGCAGCGCACCAGGGAAAATGCGCAGATGACGCGGGAGGTACCCAGCAACGATCTTCGCCAAGGGATCATGAGGTACGACTGCACTGGGTCACCCGGGTGTCCTGCGAGCGGCATTCAGACGCTAACTCCGGCAGACTTGAAGACTATGGATCCCAACTGTGCGGCGAAAGGAACCTGCCCTCTAGGGAACGGTCCGGATCCAGCCATCATGAGTCTTTTTCAACAATATCCTTCTCCCAACACGAGCAGCGTCGGAGACGGTCTCAATTTTGTGGGTTTTACCTTTCCTGCCTCCACTCCGGGCAGTCTCAACACCTACATCGCGAAGTTCGACTTCAACATCACGCAGAATCATCATGCATTTGTGCGCGGTGGAATGGTCGGAGACAACACCGGTATGGGACCGGAGTTTCCCGGTCAGCCCCAGAGTCAAGTACAACTGAACAACAGCAAAGGTCTGATCGCCTCTTATACGGCAACCTTTCGTCCTACCCTGATCAACAATTTGCGCTTCGGTTATATTCGCCAGGGACAAGGCGATATTGGGCAAATATCACAACCCTACAACCTTTTCGGCAACGGACCGGATCCCCTTTACGCCCTCACCTACACCACAAAGTCCAACGTGCCGGTCTACAACTTGATCGATGACGTCTCGTGGGTAAAAGGCAAACATACGCTGGGGTTCGGGGGCAACCTTCGCATCATCACCAACAACCGCAGTTCAGACAACAACTCCTATTCTTATGGCAGAATCTACAATCTCTGGATTGCCCCGTACGGCTATATTGCAGGCTCGGGATTGAGCCTTGATCCTGCAGCATTCGGTTTTCCAGCGGTTAACGGCAACTTCGACACCAGCTACGATTATGCCGTCATGGCGCTGGCGGGATTGCTCGACTCTTCCTACTCCAACTACAACATAACCAAGCAGGGAACGGCGCAGCCAGTGGGCTCGCCGGCACTTCGCCACTTCCGGTCGCATGAATTCGAAGCCTATGTGCAAGACACCTGGCGAGCCACTCCAACCTTAACGCTGACCTACGGATTGCGCTATACGCTGCTGCAGCCGCCGTATGAAACCACGGGCACGCAAGTGGCCCCAAATATTAGCCTGGAACAGTTCTTTCAGCAGCGCAGTGCCTCCATGCTCGCAGGTCAGACCTACAACCCGCTGATCCAGCTCGCACTTTCGGGGCCGGCCAACAATGGGCCGCCCTATTGGAGCTGGGACTACGGCAATGTGGCGCCTAGAGTGGCCTTTGCCTGGTCGCCAAAAGCGGAAAGCGGAATCTGGCAACGGCTGCTCGGGGACGCGGGAAAGAGTTCGATCCGGGGCGGCTATGGCATCTACTACGACCACTTTGGCGAAGGGGTGGTTGACGCCTTCGACCAGCAGGGATCGTTTGGACTTACTACCTCCATTCAGAACCCGGTAGGCCAATACAGCGTCGATTCCTCGCCTCGGTTCACCGGTCTCTATAACATTCCACCTCAGCTGATATTTCCTGCCCCGATCGGACCCTTTCCCAAAACACCCCCCATAGGCCTTCCCGAGGGTGCCACGATTTATTGGGGCCTCGACGATAAGATGAAAACCCCCTACTCTCAGGTTTTCGACTTTTCGATCAGTCGCGAACTGCCCAAGAGCTTTGTTTTCGAGATTGCCTATATTGGGCGGCTGGGCCGACGACTTCTGCAGGAAGAGGATCTGGCCATGCCTCTCGATATCGTCGATCCGAAGTCAGGCATGGATTATTTCAAGGCCGCCACCCTTTTGACCAAAGCGTTCGATCAAAACGTCCCCATCCAGAACCTAGCTAAGATCCCCTATTGGGAGAACGTCTTCCCCGGTGCAGCGGGTAAACCCATCGACACGGCCTTGGTTGGCTGCGCTCCTGGAATCTCCAATTTCACTGGATCTCCTAGCGCTACGCAGGCAATGTATAACCTTTACTCCTGTTTCCCCAATCACAACTCGACGGCTGCGCTGATCGTGGCCGACGTGCCGGGGCAGGCCGCGCAACTTTTAGGGAATCTCACACCGGGCCCTGGCGGCTGCTACCCCGCCTGCGCGACCCTGGGCGGAAAAGTGACGCCCTACGCATTTTTCAACCCGCAATTTACCTCCCTCTATGCCTGGCGAAGCAGCGGCAACAGTTCCTTTAACGGCCTGCAGGTCATGCTGCGACACGGGATGACGCACGGCCTGCAGTGGGATTTCAACTATACGTTCTCGAAGTCCATAGATATCGGTTCGAATGCGGAGCGTATTAATCAGTTCAACGCCTATTATCAGGCCGACCAGATTATCAACTCCTGGTCGCCCAACCAGCTCCGCGCCGTATCCGACTTTGACACCACTCACCAGTTCAACACCAACTGGGTATATGCGTTGCCCTTTGGACAAGGGCAACATTTTGCAGGTTCTTCCGGTGGGTGGGTAAACGCCTTGATTGGGGGCTGGCAGTTCGCCGGACTGGCGCGCTGGACGAGCGGATTTCCCACTACGATCGAGACTTTCACTTCCTTCCCCACGAACTGGGAGCTGCCGTCAGCTGCAATTCTGGCTGCTCCCACACCACAAACCGGGGTCTTCTTTGATGCCAGCGGCAATCCCCGACTGTTCAAGGATCAGGCGGCGGCTCAAAGCGCATTTCGCTTCTCTTATCCCGGCGAGTCGGGACAGCGTAACGAACTGCGCGGACCTGGCTACTTCGGAATCGACACTGCCGTCAGTAAGTCCTGGCGTATCGTGGAGTCGCAAACCTTGAAGTTTAGCTGGAATGTTTATAACCTAACGAACTCTGTTCGTTTCGACGTAGCGCCGTTGCCGCAAACCACCGGGCAGTTGGAGGAGCCAGCATCGAGCTTCGGTTTGTTCAGCAGCACTCTGACCAAATCCAGGGTCATGGAGTTTGCGCTGCGTTACACCTTCTAGGGGTTTGCGCTGCGAAGAAGAAGTCCGAACACGATGAATAAGCAATCCCTGCGGCTCCAAGCGTTATCGCGTGGAATGGCTAGCGTGCGATCTCCTATCGAGAGGGCATGGCTGAAGCAGCCTGGTTTCAGCCAGAGCACGCTTATCGCGGTCGTGTTCGTCCCCTTCCTGGCTTTGCTAACGATTCCCATCCACGCGCAATCAACGGCCGCTGATACGATCTTCACCGGTGAGTTTCTCACCCTCGATCCGTCGCACCCAAAGGCTGAGGCGATGGCTGTGTCTCGCGGACGAATCCTTGCGATTGGTTCCGGCTCCGAGGTGGAAGCACTCGCGTCCAAGGACACTCGCAGGATTAAGGTCGACGGCGTTGCCCTTCCCGGTTTTGCCGACGCCCATATCCACGTTGGGGGTGTGGGTGAGCAACTGGAGAGGCTGGATCTCCGCGGCTTGACCGAAGCCGAGATTCTAACGAAGGTTGCGCAGGCGGTTCGCTCCTCCCCGAGTGGTTCGTGGATTGTTGGCGGAGGCTGGGACGAGGGTTTCTGGCACCCCTCGGTATTCCCTACGGCGAGTGAACTCGACGCAATCAGTGGCGATCATCCGGTTGCTCTCAGCCGTATCGATGGGCATTCGACCTGGGTAAACTCCAAGGTGCTGGCTCTGGCCAAGATTACACGCGAGACCCCTGATCCCGAGGGCGGACTGATTCGGCGCAATGCCGCCCACGAGCCGACGGGCATGCTGGTGGACCACGCGCAGAAGTTAATCCGCGCCGTGATACCCGCGGCCACTCCGGCGGATCGAGAACGTCGCATCCGCATCGCCCTTCGGCAGTTCTCGAAGTGGGGACTGACCAGTGTTCACGATGCGGGAGTCGGCCTGGAGACGATTTCCATCTACCAGGACCTGCTGAAGCAAGGAGAGCTTCCCGTGAGGGTCTACGCGATGGCCAATGGCGAGCAAGCAATGACCCACTACCTCGCGAGCGGACCCGAACCAGACCTTGGCAGCGGCATGTTAGCCGTCCGCAGCTTCAAGCTCTATCTCGATGGCGCGCTCGGATCGCGGGGAGCGGAAATGACCGCCCCCTACACGGATGCGCCGCAGGAGCATGGTCTGGAATTAATGAAAGACGCAGATCTTGAACAAATCGTCCGAGCAGCTCGTCAGAAGGGATTCCAGGTCAACACCCATGCGATCGGGGACCGCGCGGTTCATCGTGCCCTCGATGCCTTCGAAAAAGGCGGCGTGACAGCGAACGAGCGTTTCCGGATCGAACACGCTTCCATCGTCACCGATGAGGATTTGCCGAGGTTTGTTCACCTGGGCGTGGTCGCCTCGATTCAACCGGTGTTCGTTGGAGAGTACAGCCGGTGGGCGGAAGATCGCGTCGGCCCGTCGCGTGTACATTGGGTGCTGCGCACGCGCGATTTGCTCAATGCTGGCGTTTCCCTGGCCGCCGGATCGGATTTCCCCGCCTCCGATTCCGGAGAGCCCATCGCAACCCTGCATTGTCTGGTCACCCGTCAAAGTGCGGCCGGAAAACCCGAAAGCGGCTGGTATAAGGATCAGGCAGTAAACGTCGACCAGGCGCTCCGGATGATGACAGCTGGGCCGGCGTATGCTGCCTTTGAGGAAAGGGACCTGGGAATGCTGAGCGTCGGACGTTATGCTGATTTCACTGTCTTATCCGCGAATCCATATCAGGTGGCAAGCGATGCTTTGAGAACCATAACCATCCATATGACGGTGGTGGCCGGACGTGTGACTTTCAACGCAGCAAACCGTTAGACAGAGTCTTGAAATCATCGATCTGGCCGACCGCCGCTGTCACGAGTCTTCCATATTTATATTGTCTTGCTCATGAACACACGCTTGAACCCCGAATCAAGCCGGCGAGAGGTCTCCTGGTAACCTAGGCTCGCGTACCAGGCGAGGTTTTCATGCATCAGCTCGTTGGTGTAGAGCCGTATTTCTGTATAGCCGCACTGCCTGGACCTGGCTTCGGCAAACTCGAGGAGTCGTCGCCCGAATCCCAACCGCTGCTTTTCCGGCGCGACCGCTACGTTTTCGAGTAGCATGTAGCCTGGTTCGGGCACCAGCACGACCAGGCCAACGATTTCGCCATCTAGCACGAGAACCCAAACGTTGCCCGATGCGACCTGCGCATGGTAGTCGTCGGTCATCGGCCCCGGCGGTTGACCGATGCGAGGAATGTAGTGCCGATATGCTGCACGCACGATGCACTCGATCGCACGTAGATCCTCCTCCGATCCGCGGCGAATAGTGGTGGCAAGTGACATCGGTCGACTAAATCCGAGGCCGCGGAGAAGTACCCGCCTGCTGCGCGTGTCGGTTCTCGGCAGCAATGAAGACCGGGAGTGTTTTAAGACCTTCTCCCATGCGCTTTACCAAGCCGGTTCCGATCGGCAGGTGCCGTACTCGCTGAACGCGCTCCATACGGCTTTCGTGCGGCATGTCTTGCGGAAGTTCTACAAGAGCTCGTCCTCTGAGCTTGGGCAGCAAATGAACCGCGGTGTCTCGACACACCATGCAGGCGACGCGATCCTGGAGGGCGAGGCGGTCCTGCATTTCGGCTTCGTAACACTCCGCCCACCGGTTCTGGTCGGTCGAAGTATCGATTAACCTCGCCGCAATGCGCACCCGTCGGCCGGACTGTAAAACAGCGCCCTCCAGCACCCAATCAACTCCTAACTCCCTGCCGATGTGGGGCAGCGACTTGTCCGTGCCTTTGTAGCGCATGCTAGTGGTGCGCGAGACGACTCGCAGCGACCTATCCGTCGAGAGATAGGTGATGAGCAACTCGGTAATTCCATCCGCCAGGAAATCCTGGTGAAAAGAGCAACTCAGGTCAGAAAACGGCAGCACAGCCAAGGTGATCGGGCGCGGCTCGCGGGTCGGCGAGGGGCTTACGGCTCTGGCGTTGCCGGCGTGGTCTTCTTTGGCGTCGGCGATCCGGGTTACGGGTGCCATGAAACGATAACCCCGGCGGTGCAGGGTTTCAATATATCGCGGCCTTCGCGCATCTTCGCCCAGCGCCTTGCGAATCTGCCGGATGCAGAAGTTGAGGCCGCCTTCAAAATCGACGAAGGTTTCCGAACTCCAAAGTTGTCGTCGGATTTGCTCTCGTGTGATCGCCCGGCCGGAACACCCCGCGAGCAGGGCCAGCACCTTGAAAGGTTGCGGCTGCAGGACGATCCGGGTTCCCCCCGTGCACAATTCGCCGCTCGCGATGTCCAACGTGAAACGATCGAAACAGAGAAGTCCTAG
>Ga0335080_10009570_pt1 | contig 10132 bp, 10 predicted proteins | sample Lox_Sample_34_FD_206720 | JGI IMG/M metagenome (GOLD analysis project Ga0335080, IMG submission 206720) | Soil microbial communities from Loxahatchee National Wildlife Refuge, Florida, United States - Lox_Sample_3.4 | ecosystem: Environmental > Terrestrial > Soil > Wetlands | place: USA... | reverse complement strand
AGCCCCACCAGGGACGGGTTGGCGGCCGGTACCGCAGGGTGTTCCTCGACCTGGGGAACGAGCCGTACCGGCTGCTGCGGAGTTGGGCTGGGAGTTGGACTTGGAGTTGCCATTTTCTGCCTCCTTCAGGAAGCGTTCGGGACGTTTGCTCATCACACGCTCATCGCACAGGCCGTCCCATTGCTACGCTGTGTGTGGTGTCTGTGACTCTCGTCATCGTTAACCGGACGCAATAGGGCCACTGGTCGGGGCTGAATGAGTCATACGTCCCGTTATGCCGGGACAGAGAGTTCCCGCTGTCCGCGGCAGCAGCCACGTCGACGCCGAACGTTGGCGGATTGGCTCACGGGGCTACCCGGCCAGAAGTTGACGCTTGCGCAGCCAGGCCTGCTCGGCGGTTTCCTCGGCCGCGTCGGCGGCGGCGATCTCCGCGTCGACTTCGCTGGGGTAGGCGGCCCAGTAGCGGACGGCGGTGTTCACCAGGCGCAGCGCTATCCCGGTGTTATCGCTGACCAGGCTCACCAGGTCATCGCTGTCCAGTCTGGGCTCGGCCGCGTGAGCCGACTTGATGGCGCGGATGACTTCCCAGACGTCCGGACCTCCGGCCAGGGCGGAACGGCGGCCGCTGGGACCGGCCCGAAAGATGACCCCGGGATGCTCGGCCATCCGCAGGGCTTCGTCAACCAGTCGGTTGGCGGCAGAGGACAATGACATGCCAGGGTTCGCTGCGACAAAGGAGGCGAGTCGGTCCCAGGCTCGTTCGTGACCTTGTGAGTGCTCGGCTTTGACCAGCCCGACCATTGACTTCGCGGAAGTCGCGATGCTGGGCAGATGGGCTGGTCAAGCTGATAGTCCGCGTTGGCGTCGGCCCGTGGCGCTCAGCGGCTGGATGTCGTCGAGGGCCGCGCCAACGCTGTCGCTGGACGTGGCCCACCCGCGCCGTCGACGTAGAACCGGGCTGGAGCCTGCGATCATGTTGGCGTGAGATCTGGGGTTCCGGCCGCAGCCTGGGCTGAGCAGCAGCTCGCCTCGGTCCGCGACGACCCAGCCGGTCGGATTACTCTGATGGAGCGCTGCTATTACGGCCCGTTCGGCAAGGCCCCCCGGCATCTGCCGTTTCGCCGGGCGGCGCTGTCGTTCATGCAGTGGCAGCTCCAGCGAGGTGTGCTGCAACCACCGTTCAGTGACCGTCCCGGGAGCCCGTGGTGGCGTGCGGTCAACGAGCGCATCCTGCGGGACGGCTGCGAGGCCGTGGGCCTGAGCGGAGGCCTTCCCGGTCCAGCCTCATCCCGAACAGTCGACTACTGGATGTCCTTTGCCGATTACCCGGTAGCCCGGGCCTGGTACCGGGCGCACAACGGGAGCGTCGTCGCCGCCTACCTCGTGCGGTCCTATCTCAGTGCCGAACACGGATTCGGCCGCCTTGTGGATTTCGGAGTGATCGTCCCGAGGTTGCAGCAGCTCTATGAGTGGTCAGCGCACGAACTCGCGGCGCCGGGACTGCTTGATTGCATCCATAACGGAGCCATGACTTACGCATGGTCATTTGAGGACCGGCACGTCTGGCAGCCACCAAGGTCGTTCATCCTTCAGATGGCAGCGGGCGCTCCCACCCGAACGACGTGTCCGGGGCGCCGGGCCATTAGCGGGCCGTACGGGCCCGGCACAAGCCGGGCCACACCCTAGCGTGATCGGCTAGCGTGTCTGTGCGACAGATGCTGACTTCAGGTGTGGCCGTGGCGGCACCGCTGTGGAAGGATCATCCGTGGTGTTCGCCGTGGCCGTGGCGCAGGACGGCCAGGATGGTCAAGGGGGGATCGGATATGTGGGCGCAGCTCATGAGGTTCAGGTTGAAGCCGGGCAAGGATACGGCCGGACTGCGCGAGCAGCTACAGGCGGTCGAGCAACCTGGTTCGGGCCTGCTGCGGACGATGATCATGCAAGACCAGAAGGACCCGGATCAGTTCTGCACCCTGGTCGTGTTCGAGAGTGAGGAGAAGGCGCGTGCGCGCGAGCGCGATCCGCGCCGCCAGGAGGGGTTGCAGGTCCTTCGGGCGATGCTGGCCGACAGGCTCGCGGGCCCGCCGGAGTTCACCGATCTGGCCGTTGTGGAGGAATGGACTGGGTAGGCGGCCGTCCGGTACGGCAGCAACGTAGCAACCCACGCGCGCTACTAGCACGCGCCGGGCCGCGTCGAGGATCTCCTGAGCGCACGAGGCCGCCGTGACCACCGTAGATGGCGCGCCGGAAAGCAGCTCCGGCCGCAGCAGGCTGGTTTCGGAGTCAGGCTGGCCGCGGCGGGTCACGTGGGCTTCATCCGGCACATGCTGCGCGTGACGGCTCTCCGGCGCAACGCACTCGGCGGCCCGCCGCGAGCCAGTTCCGAGTTCACCCGGGCTTCGTCGAGCCACTGGTAACGGATAATTCCGCCAATTCGCCAGAGCCGAAACAGACTCGCCTCCGCATCTGCCGGGCTGGCCGATTAGGCATTCACCTGGGCAGTCACCCAGCAATGTCGGCAGTGCCGCGCTTCGGACATGCGCCGCTCCTCAGCCATCACTTAGGCGTACTTTACAAGCAAGGGATCAGCCCAGTAGCGCCCCATGCTGTAGGGCCGATTCAATGCCGCAGGAAAGTGCAGCGACCGTACCGGCCTGCAGCGACTTGAGCAGGCCCGAATCTGGATTCTGAGCTGCGCAAACGACCTTCGGGACGAAGGGGCCGCGCCGGTCCGGGCGCCACCCGGACGTAGCGCCGGGTTGAGTCCTACGCTGGATCGAGCGGCTGCCCCAGCGCGACGCCCGTACGGACGCGACCGGCGGCTGACTATCACTCATCAGACGACGGCCGGAGTGATTAGTTGATCTACCGTGTGGTCGGAGAGTCGAGCGTGTGGGTCTGGTCGGAGGAGTCCGGCGCCATCGAGGTCGGGCCGGGTCCTGGCCGGCTGATGGGTGCGTGGAACGCCGGACGTCCCGCCCGGCACCGCCAGCCCGCGGCGGCAGCGAAGCCGCCGGGCAGTCGCAGGCAATCGGCGGCCGGCACGACGCGCTGTTCCACAGGTACCTGTGGCGGCTGAACATCGGCGCCGGGTATCAGGGCAAGGGCTACGGCCGATTCGCCGTCGAAGCCGTGTGCCAGGAGGCCGCCCGTCGCGGGAAGCGCCGGCTGACGGTGTGCTACCACCCCTACCAGCACGGCCCGGAAGGGTTCTACCGGCGGCTGGGTTTTCGTCCCACCGGTGAGTACCACCAGGATGAAGTGATGGCCGAGCGCATCCTCTCCCCGGACCGGGCCTGACCGGGGTCCCGGTAGCGTGACAGCGTCGTAAGGTTTCAGCTGATGCATGTCTTCCTCGAAACGCCGCGATTGGTGCTGCGCCGGTTCACCCGCGCCGATGCGGATAACTTGGTCAGCCTCAACGCTGATCCCGATGTCATGCGCTTCATCACCGGCGGGGTACCAATAGGCCGCGGCGAGATCGAGGAGGAGCTGCTGCCCGCTTTCCTTGGCTATTACGAGCGTTTCGACGGGTACGGCTTCTGGGCAGCGATGGAGAAGCGGACCGGGGAATTCCTCGGGTGTTTCTACCTCACGCCGCAAGAGGGCAGCGCGCCCGGCGAGGCCGAACTTGGCTTCCGGCTACGCAAGTCAGCCTGGGGCAAGGGGTATGCGACCGAGGGGTCGCGCGCGCTGATCCGCAGCGGCTTCACCGAGTTCGGGTTGCGGCGCGTGGTCGCGGACACGATGGCGGGCAACCTCGCCTCCCGGCGGGTGCTGGAGAAGGCAGGCTTGAGGCTGGTCCGGACCTCCGGGCAACCCGGGGCGTACCCGGTCGAGGGCGGCGAATCCGGCGATGTCGAGTATGCGCTACGCAAAGCTGACTGGGAGCGGCAGGACCAGGCGGCCGGCCATAACCCGATCGGCCAGGGCTGATCTCTCACGATCGTTTCCCAGTGCGCGGCGATGCGGCCGTTCAGGCCGCCGCCGGCTTGCGCAATACCAGGTCGAGGAAGAACGGAAGTGACACCCACTCGTGGCCGCCACCCTGCGCGGCGCGAAGATCACTCACCAGATCGTCGATCTGCTGCCCGGTTGCGATGCCCGAGGCGACGGCACGTTCCCGCGCCGCCAGCAGGGTGGCCGCGTGCAGGTCGAAGCCCAGCTCCGGATCGGTGATCCCGAAGTTTCCGTCGACGGCAACGACGTCAAGGCCCGCCGCACGCGCAGACCCCGCGAGGCCATCGACGGCGCCGTGCGGGACGCCTCCGGCCCGTTCCAGCACCTGGTACACCAGATCCCAGTAGGAGCCCAGCGCATCGAGGTGGGGGTGTGACCGCGGCGGCGGGTTGCGCAGCGCCTCTTGCGCCACGACCCAGCCGCCGGGGCGAAGCAGGCGCGCGATCTGGCCGAGGGTCCGTACCGGGTCGGGCTGGTGCATCAGGAAAAGCCGCGTGTAAGCCAGGTCGAACGGGCCGCCCACCGCGGCCGCGTCGAGCTCGTGGATGTCACCGGCGAACACCTCCACGTTGCCCAGCCCAAGCGCCGCCACGACCGACCGGGCCCGCTCGATGGCCGGCTCGCTGAAGTCGACGCCAACCACCCGCCCGGCCGGGCCCGCCATCTCCGCCAGGACGGCGAGCCCGCCAATCGGGCCGCAGCCGCAGTCGATGGCATGCCAGCCTTCCTGCATGCCGACCCTGCGGAGGGCAGACCGGGCCATCCCCCGGGTGGCCTCAGCGACGCCCAGCAACCGCCGGAGATCCTCATCGCCGCCGTCGAGGATGTAACGCCTGACCCGCTCCGCGATCGCTTCAGCCATGACCGGTCCCTTCGCCGTCGCGAACCAATGAGGGCTTGTCATCAGGCCTACGCCCACCTTGAGGAGGGAGCCGCGCAGCGGCTTGATACAGCACCGCCCCGATTTGATCCCGTCATCCGCTCCACATGGCGGGCCCACTTGACCGGCCAGCCATGGTCACCGGGAGAGTCCGTACTGGCGGCGCATCATGGAGTCGTAGGCGCGGGCCGGAAGTACCTGGTTCACGGCGACGAGGCTCTTCGCGACCGGGTTGATGAGGTAGCGGGCGCGGGGCCGCCGCGCGGTGACGGCCCGGGTGATGACCTTGGCGATGCCCTCGGAGGTGGAGCCGAAACGGCCTACCAGCCCGGCCTGGGCCCGGCCGAACGATGCGCCGACCGCAGCCTTGTAGGTCGCATAGGGGTCACCGTCGCCGGGACCCCCCTCGTCAGGACGTACTCCAGCGCCAGTTGGCATGGCTGAAGATAGCGACGCGGCGGCCACATCGTTCCAGGGTGTCTTGACCGGTCCGGGCTCGATCAGCACCACATCGATGCCGAACTGGGCGACCTCCATCCGCAGCGCGTCACTGAGCGCTTCGACCGCGTACTTGGAGGCGTGGTAGAAGGCCCCGCCGGGCAGGGTGATCCGGCCGCCCATCGAGGACACGTTGAGGATGCGGCCCCGGCCACGACGGCGCATACCGGGCAGCACGAGCTGGGTGAGCCGGACCAGGCCGAAGAAGTTGGTCTCGAACTGGCGGCGTATTTCGTCCATCGGCAGTTGCTCGACCGGACCATACAGCCCGTACCCGGCGTTGTTGACCAGCACGCCAACCGGACCCGCCGCGTCTTCGATAGCTGCCACCGCTTCCGTCATCGAAGCCTCGTCCGTCACGTCGAGCGCCAGCGTGTGGATGCCCTGCCGAGCCAGGTCAGCCAACGAGTCCACGTGCCGTGCGGTCGCGTACACGGTGAGCCCGGCGGCGTGCAGCCTGACCGCCGCTGCCCGGCCTATCCCTGACGAGCATCCGGTAATCAGCACCGGCACCGAGCGCGTCCCGCCGACCATGATGAAACCCCTTCCGCGTCGCCTCCAGGACCAGATAACCACCCTCCGGCGGCGGCCGGGAGCCCGGCAGGCGAACTCGGATGCCGTCCAGCGCGCCGAACATCCGGCGGATAGGATCAAGCCAGCCGGCAGCCTCTCGCTGGAAAATCACGCCGAGGAGGGCAGTTGGGGTGGGGGAGAGCGATCCACCGCGGTCGGCCTGGACCATCGCGGACGAGGGGTGGGGCCGGAGGGCAGCTGACTTCTCGACGCTGAGCGAACCCTCCAACTGCCGGGAGTACGTGGCGGTCCATCATCGGCTCGGCGTCGACGAAGGTGACCGGCTCCTCGACGTGGCCTGCGGTAGCGGCCTGGCGCTCGAACTGGCCCAACTGCGCGGGGCGGTCTGCGCCGGCATCGATGCCTCGCAGCGGCTCGTGGCGGTGGCCCGCGATCGGAACCCATCGGCAGACATCCGGGTCGGGGACATGCACGTTCTCCCGTGGGACGATGCCACCTTCGACGTGGTGACCAGTTTTCGCGGCGTCTGGGGTACGACGGCCGACGTGGTGGGCGAGATCCGGCGTGTGCTTGTGCCCGGAGGCCGAATCGGTCTCACCGTATGGGGCCATCTCAAGGCCTCGCCTGGTTTCTGGGTGATGGCTCCGTTCTCGCTCGCCGCCGCGCCGAAGGTCGAGAATCAGGCCGCCATGGTGGCGCTCGGCCGGCCCGGGGCCGGTGAGGAACTGCTGGCGCGGTACGGTTTCGTGGACATCGAGCGGGCCGGCGTGGTGTTCGCGGCGGAGTTCGCGGACCCGGAGATCTTTGCCCGGGCGATGGCGTCGACCGGTCCCGGGTACGAAGCGATCCAGAACGTCGGTGAGGCCGCCTTCGCGGATGCCGCCACGAACGAGGCCGCGGCCCGCGTCCGGGACGGGCGCCCGCTGCGGGCCGAGATCCCCCTGGTCGCCTATCTGGCGCGCGCACCCCAGGACCGCTGAGACGAGACGAAGGAAACACGCGGACGGTTCGGTCTCACGGGGTGACGATGGCGAAGGCGGGGTCCGGAGTATCGAGCAGTGCCATGAGCCTGCTCAGCGCGGACGGATCGCCGGCGTGCTCGATACCGTCCAGGCCGTGCCCGGCCAGCAGGCCGAGGAGCTGTGGCTTGGTGAGAGTGAGCGTGAGGTCCGCGGCGGCCTGAGTCCTGGGGTTCTGGGTCGGGATCAGCGCCCCGTTGGACAGGGCGAGCCGCACCGTAACCCCGGTGTCGGTGAAGTGCCAGTCGATGACCAGGGATTCGGCGGCGGCGCGGGGGCCGTCAATCCGGACGGCGAGGCTGTCGAAGAGCTGCTCGACGGTCAGTGCCCTGGTCATCCCGGCGCCCAGGTCCGCCACCGGCGGAGGCTTGACACCGTGCCGCAGTTCCAGCGCGCCGGTTAGGTAGAAACTGCGCCAGGTGGCGTTCTCGGCTCCGTATCCGAGCCGCTCGTAGACACCGGCCAGCGCGTCCCTGGCCGCGGCATCGCCGGGGTCGGCGAACACCGCGTGCTTGAGCAGTTCGGCGGCGAACCGCAGGTCACCGGCGTCGGCGTAGGATCGGGCCTTGGCCAGCACGGCCTGCTGGCCGCCGATGACCTCGACGTACCGGGTGGCCGCGGCCCGCGGCGGGTGCTGCCACAGCGAGCTCGGGTTCCCGTCGAACCAGCCCATGTACCGCTGGTAGATGGCCTTGAGGTTGTGGCTGACCGACCCGTAGTAGCCGTGGGTGTGCCAGGCGGCTTCCAGCCCGGGGGGCAGCTGCAGGTCCTCGGCGATCTCCGTCCCGGTGGCGCCGTTGTTGAGCATCCGCAGCGCCTGGTCATGCAGGTAGGCGTACAGGTCACGCTGCTGGGACAGATACCGGACGACGTTCCCGGTACCCCAGGTCGGCCAGTGGTGGGACGCGAACGCGACGTCGGACTCCGCGGCGAACAGCTCGATGGCCTCGTTGAGGTAGCGGGACCACATCCGCGGGTCACGAACCAGGGCCCCGCGCAACGTCAGCAGGTTGTGCAGGTTGTGGGTGGCGTTCTCGGCCATGCACAGGGCCCGCCGGCCCGGGAAATGGAAGTTCATCTCCGCCGGGGCCTCGGTACCCGGCGTGACCTGGAAGACGATCCGGACTCCGTCGATCGTCTCCTCCTGCCCGGTGCGGGTAATGTCCTGGGTCGGGGCGATCAGGCCCACCGAGCCCGCCGAGGTCGCGATGCCCAGGCCGGTGCTTACCTGCCCGGTCGGGCTGCGGTCCAGGTTCGCGCCGTACATGAAGGTGGCGCGGCGGCTCATCGCGACCCCGGCGTAGACGTTCTCCGACACCGCGTGCTCCAGGAACCCCTCCGGGGCCAGGATCGGCACGTCCCCGCCGCCCTCGGGCAGCACCCCGTTCACCCCGCCGAAGTGATCGACATGCGAATGGGTGTAGATCACCCCGGTCACCGGCCGGTCCCCGCGGTTCCTGCGATACAGCGCGATGCCCGCCGCCGCGGTCTCGGCCGAGATCAGCGGGTCGATCACGATCACACCGCCCTCGCCCTCGACGATCGTCATGTTCGACAGGTCCATCCCGCGGACCTGGTAGATCCCGCCGGTCACCTCGAACAGGCCGTGCTTGGCGCACAGCTGCGCCTGCCGCCACAGGCTCGGGTTCACCGTCTCCGGGCACTCGCCGTCCAGGTAGGAATACGCCTCCAGGTCCCACACCACCCGGCCATCGGCCGCCCGCACCACGCACGGATCCAGGGCGTCGATCCGGCCGCGCTCGGCATCGGTGAAATCCTGCCGGTCCTCGAATGAAGCCACCATCACGCCTTTCCTCGTCGCACTCAGCCGGCCGGTGTCACCCAGGCTAGTGCTCGCCGCCCGGCTCGAGCAGCACCTTGACCGCCCCGGTCCGCCGCGCGTCCTTCAGCGCCAGCACCGCCGGGCCACCTCCGCCACGAGCACGTTCGGCACCGAGGAGAACACGGCGTGCGCCCCGAGCCGCGACGCCAGCCGCGCCCGCTCCCCGGGCCGCGTCACCGCCCACACCTCGGTATCCGGATACAAGAACCGCAGCCGCGCGATCACCGCGAACGCCAGCGCCCCGTCCCGGCACGCCACGCACGGCGGGTCGATGCCGCGCGGCACGCACGACAGCCACGGGTTGAGCACCACCTGCTCCCCGTTGTCGAGTCGGCGGCCGACCACCTCGTGCCCCAGCACGTGCGGGAACGACACCAGCGCGGTGAGCGGGTTGTCCCTGGACCCGTTCAGCAGGATCTGCTTCACGTCCGAGCCGCACAGCCCGGAGAACGTCGTCTGCACCCGGATCCAGTCGGCCGCGGGCAGCGGCGGTTCGGCCACGTCCTCGATGCGGGCCGGCCCGAACCGGGACACGAACGCCCGCCGGTCCACCCGGCCGCCGATCGACTCGTCGTAGCGCTCCCGGCTCACCGGGTCGGCGAGCACCTCCCGCGCGCTGTCCAGCATGCCCTGCGCCAGCGAGATTGCCTGGACCACGTTCGACGGGGCGCCCGAGACAAGCTCCGGCCGCAACAGGTTCGTCTTGGCCTTGTACTCTCGCCGGATCTTCGCCGGATCGGCGCCAGGCAGCACGTCAAGGACGTCGTACCAGGTGATCCCGGGTTCCATGGCGCAAAACCTACAGGAAGTTGTTGGGCCAGATCATCGTCCGCCACATGTGCGCCACCGGCGAGCCGTCGAAGCCGAGCCCCTCTTCCGGCTGCCGGAAATTCCGGCCCACGATGTCAGAAAAGTCGTCGAAGTCCACGGTCACGTTCGGGTCGAACGAGTAGATGTCGTTGATCGTCACCAGCCGCGACGTCAGGTACCAGCGGTGCCGCCGCGCCGCCTCGGCCTCCCGGCGGATGTACTCGGGCGGGCTGTAGTCCGGGCCGAAGTAGTCGATATACGCCGACGGGTAGCTGTATCCCGCCGCCTCGTCGGGGAAGTAGCGCAGCGCCTCGTGCTTCTCGATGGCCCAGGCGACTTCTTCGTCCACGTACGGCGCGACCAGCTGGGCGCCCCAGTAGCCGTGGTTGGCCGAAAGCAGCCCGGCGATGGCGATGTCGTGCAGCAGGCACGCCATGACCACCTTCTCGTCCAGCCCGTTCTCCCTGGCCACCCGGGCGCTCTGCAGCAGGTGCATGCGCGGGATCGGGTCGAACCTGAGCAGGTAGAAGTCCCGCAGCGTCGGCCGTTCCGGCATTGCGGGCAGGGCCGGGTTGTCGCCCATCATGA
>Ga0335080_10009569_pt1 | contig 10132 bp, 8 predicted proteins | sample Lox_Sample_34_FD_206720 | JGI IMG/M metagenome (GOLD analysis project Ga0335080, IMG submission 206720) | Soil microbial communities from Loxahatchee National Wildlife Refuge, Florida, United States - Lox_Sample_3.4 | ecosystem: Environmental > Terrestrial > Soil > Wetlands | place: USA: Florida... | reverse complement strand
CGTGAAGTCGATCGATCGCCGTGCGGCACCGGCACGTGCGCGGTGCTGGCGGTGCTCGACGCCATGGACCTCGTCGATCCGACCCGTCCGTTCGTGCACGAGAGCGTCATCGGCACGACGTTCAGCGCGCGCGTGGCCTCGCGCACGACCGTCGGCAATCACGCGGCGATCGTTCCCGAGCTCACGGGCTCCGCGTGGATCACCGGCGAGCACACGTTCATCGTCCATCCCGACGATCCGCTCGGGGCTGGGTTCAGAATCTGATCAGGCAGTCGGGGTTATTTCAGCGCGGCGATGCCTGCAAGATCGACGCGCGAGACGAGGTCGCGCACGGGGTCGATCGCGCTCGTGCCCGTCGCGCTCGCGTGAACGAGGAACCGGCGATTGATCAGCACGCTGAGCTCACCAATCTTGTCGTCGGTGTTGAACGACTCGAGCGCCGGGAAACCGCTGAGCGTCACGGCTTTCATGTAGCCGTTGGGCGCTTCCTGATGGAAGTCGCCGCCGGCGACGCTCGCGAGCGCCTGCACGTACGACGCATCGCCGCCGGTATCGGTGAGCTCGAAATCGATTTGCGCGTGGCCCTGCGTGAACGTCGCGCGCACGTGCGACGCGGGCGCCGGCAGGCGGACATCCGCGCCATACGAGCGCGCGAGCGTCCAGCCGTCGACGCTCGGCAGGAACTTCTCGAGTCGCTCATGGCCGACGAGCGCGACTGCGGGAGCCGCAGACGCCGGCGTCTGGTCTTCGCGATGCCGTGCAGGCGAGCACGCCGCGATCGCGATCACGACGGTCGCGACCGCGGCGCCGATCGATCGGCTCACTTCATTCCCGCGAGCTTGGTCAGATTGACCGCCTGGACCGCGGCGATCGCGGCATCGGGCCCGTCCACGTCGTGCACGTTGGCCGAGACGATGAAGCGGTTGTTCACGACGGCCGTGGCCGATCCGTGCTTCGCGCCCTTCTCCCACTCCTCGAATCCGGGGAAGCCGGCGATCTGCACGGCCTTCTTGTAGCCGTCGTCGGACTTTTCCTGATAGCCCGCCGCCAGAAACATCGCCATCGGCCCGAGCAGCAGCTGGTTCATCGTGCTGTCGGTGATCTCGAGCTCGAGCGTGCTGTCGCCCTTCGTGTATTTCGCTTTGGCGTTCGACTGCGAGATGCCCATCGACACCATTTCGCCGTGGACCTCGCCTTTGGTCCAGCCGGCGATGTCGGGCATCATCGCCTTGAGGTCGTCGGAGTCGACCGGCTTCGCCGTGTTCTTGCCCATTTGCTGCAGGCCCTGCATCATCTGCGCGAGGCCCTGCGCGGCCTGCTGCGCGCCCTGCGCGGTTTGGGACGCGCCGGCGTTGGCGCCTGCGTTCGCGCCGCCGCCCGCGCTTGCCGGCTGATTGGCGTTCGCGTTGGAACCCGCGCCGGCCTCGGGCTTGGTTTCCGTCGCCTTTTGATTGCTCGAGCCGCCGCAGCCCGCGCTGAGCAGCATCACCAGCATGCCGACTACCACTCGTCGATTCATGATGCCTCCATCCGCTGCATCCAGCGGATTCTGTGTGGCGATACTTTACCGAATCCGCTCGCGGATCCGCCCGATCTTCGTCAGCTTTTCGCCGCCGACCTCGAGCGTGACGATGTAGTCGCCGACCGGCGCGGGCCCGCCGCCGACCTGCCCGCCGCGTCCACCGCCGCCTCCGCCGCCGCGTCCGCCGCCAGTCTGGCCGCAGCCAGCCGGCGCCGCCGTCGCGCCCGCCGGCATCATCTGCATCGTCCACTCGACGCAGTTGAGCCCGGCGCGCGCCGGTCCGCTGAGCTGTGCGACGGGCTTGCCGGCGATGTCCGTGATCGTCACGCGCGCGCCCGATGCGTCGGCGCTCTTGAGGTAGTAGTTGATCTCGAGCGCGTCGCGCTCGTTCGGCACCTCGACGTAGCGGTTGCCGAAGAGGTGATAGTTCATGCCCTGGCCGCTGAAGCCGTAGCGCGGCCGCGGCCGGATGTCGAAGAAGTGCACGGCCTGATCGAGGACGTCCGGCGTCAGCTCCTGCAGCGGCGTGATGTTGCCGGTCCAGAATCCTCGCCCGTACGTGCCGAGGACGAGGTCGCCCTCGCGCGGATGGATCGTGAGATCCGAGACCGACACCGTCGGCAGATTCGCTTTGAGCTGCGACCAGCTCGCGCCCGCATCGATTGACACGAACACTCCGACGTCGTCGCCGACGATGAGCAGGTTCTTGTTCTTGCGATCCTGCACGACGACGTTGACCGCGGCCTTCGGGAGATTCGCGCTGATCGACGTCCACGTTTTCCCGCCGTCGGTCGTGCGATACAGGTACGGCGTGAAATCGTCGTTGCGATAGCCGTTCTTGGCGACGAACGCGGTGTTGGCGTCGAACGGCGACGCGAACACGCGGCTCACCCAGCGATCCACCGGCGCGCCGGCGGCCGCGAGCGCGGGCGTGACGTCCGTCCACGCGCCGCCGTGATTGGTCGTCAGCTGAACCTTGCCGTCATCGGTGCCGACCCAAATCACGCCGGCCTTCACGGGCGATTCCGAGATCGTCGTGATCGTGCAGAACGGCACGTTGTGCCCGATCTTGGTCGGATCGTTCGTCGTGAGATCTGGGCTGATCTTCTCCCAGTGATCGCCGCGATCGAGCGAGCGGAAGAGCAGCTGCGCGCCGGCGTAGACGATCTGCGGGTTGTGCGGCGAGAGCGCGATTGGCGCGATCCAGTTGTAGCGCAGCGGCGGATCGCCCGAGCCCGCACGGCCCGGCGTGATGTCGGTCCGCACGCCGGTCTTCTGATCCATGCGGCCCATCGCGTTCAGCTCGCGCGTGTTGTAGACCCAGCGGCTGTCGGTCGGATCGACGACGTTGTACATGCCGTCGCCCGGCCCGACGGTCACCCAGTCCTCGACCGTGATGACGCCCGTCCGGCCGTTGCTCGGGCCCTTCCACGAATCGTGATCCTGCAGACCGCCGTAGACGTTGTACGGATCGTCCATGTCGATGCCGATGGCGTACACCTCGCCGACGCGCAGGTTGGGCGCGTAGTCGGTCGTCTTGCCGCCGTCGTTCGAGAACTGCACGCCGCCATCGCTGCCGAGGATGAGGCGATCGGAATCCTCCGGATCCCACCACATGCAGCGGAAGTCGCCGAACGCGCCGCGGAAGAAATTCATCTGCCACGTCTTGCCGGCGTCGCGCGTGACGTACATGCTGTCGCTGTTGGCGATGACGACCTGATCGTTGTTCGGATCGATCTTGATCTGGTTGAACGAGTACGGGGCCTTGCCGCCCGCGACGTTCGTCGGCCCGGTCTTCACCCACGTCTTGCCGCCATCGTCGGTCCGATAGAGCTCGTTGCCGATGATGCCGCGTGCGAGCGGCGCGACCGCGCTCACGCCGCCCTGGCCAGCCGCGCCCGCCGCACCGCCGCCCGCCGCGCCGCGGCCCGCGCCGCGACCCGCTCCGCCACGGCCCTGGCTCGCCGAAGCTCCGTCGGGAGTGGAGGCGGCGGGATTCTGATTCTCAATCAGCGCGTACAGGATCTGCGGATTCTTCTGGTAGATGTCGAGGCCGATGCGCCCGAGCTTGCCCGTCGGCAGGCCGCCGCCGAGCTTCGTCCATTTCTCGCCCGCATCGTCGCTGCGATAGATCGCGCTCTCCGGTCCGCTCTCAACGATTTGCCACGGCTTGCGGTCTTTGTCGTACATCGCCGCGTAGAGGATCGTCGGCGTCTTGCGATTGATCACGAGATCGATCGCGCCGACCGCGTCGTTGACGTAGAGCACCTTCTTCCACGTCTTGCCGCCGTCGACGGTCTTGAACACGCCGCGCTCTTCATTGTTCGTATACAGATGTCCCATGGCGGCGACAAAGACGACGTCGGGGTTCTTGGGATCGATGACGATGCGCGCGATGTGCTGCGAGTCGGACAGGCCCATGAACTGCCACGTCTTGCCCGCGTCGACGGACTTGAAGACGCCCTTGCCCGACAGCGAGCTGCGCGCGTTCGCCTGATCGCCCGTGCCGAGCCAGACGACGTTCGGGTTCGACGGCGCCACGGCGACGGCGCCGGTCGCGGTGACGCCCACGCTGTCGGAAATCGGGTCCCACGTGATGCCGCCGTTGACGCTCTTCCACAAGCCGCCGCTTCGCGTGGCGGCGTAGATCGTGTAGAGGTGATCGTGCGCCGGCGACTCCGGCACCGCGATCGCCGTGACCCACGCGCCGGTCCGGAACGCGCCGATGTTGCGCATCGTGACGGTGCCGAGAATGTCGTCGAGCGTCGGCGGAGGCGGCGCGGCGGCGCGCATCGACGGCGCGAGCGTCAGCGCGGCGAGACCGATCGACAGTGCAGCAGCGAGGGCAGCCCTGGTCCTCATGACGCACACTCTAGCGCAAACTGAGAACTCGGAACTTCGAACTTCAAACCTCTGAACGTTCTCCTCACCCGCGCCCGAGCCAGTGCAGCAGGCCGAGCGTGAGTCCGGGCCAATAGGTAATGAGCAGCACGCCGATCGCAAGAATGCCGAGCATCGGCAGCGTCGCCCACGTCACCTCGAGCACGGGCTTTTTGAAGCGGATCGAGGCCAGCAGCAGATTCAGGCCGAGCGGCGGGTGCAGAAACCCGAGCTCGAGGTTGGCGACGAAGATGATCCCCAGGTGCACTGGATTGATGGCGAAGACATCGGCCAGCGGAACGATCAGCGGCACGACCACGACAATCGCCGAGAAGATGTCCATCAGCGTGCCGACGATGAGGAGAAAGACGTTGAGGCCGAGCAGGAACACGATCTTCGACTGGACGTGCGCCTGCGTCCACTCGATCAGGTGCGTCGGCACCTGCGCGTTGACCAGGTAGTTCGTCAGCCCGGCCGCGACCGCCAGAATCACGAGCACGCTGCCGACGAGCGCGACGCAGTCGCTCATCACGCGCAGCACGTCCTTCCACGACGGGAGATCGCGATGCACGAAGCGCTGAACGATCAGCGTGTAGAGCGCGGCCAGCGGCGCGGATTCGACGAGGGTGGCGACGCCGCCGAGAAACGCGCCCAGCACGAAGACCGGCAGGAGGACCTCCCACTTGGCTTCCCACAGCGCGCGGATGGCCTCGCGGAAGCTGAAAGGCGTCCGTCCGGCGCTCGTGATGAGACCTTCGCGCACCCCCAGCGCGGACACGAGTCCGAGCATCAAGAGGCCCGGAAGCAAACCGCCGATGAACAAGTCCTCGATCGACGCCGTCTGCGCAACGATCCCGTAGAGCATCAGCGGCAGCGACAGCGGGAAGAGCAGTCCGAGCGAGCCCGACGCCGTGAGCAGGCCGATCGAGAACCGCTCGCGGTAGCGATCGCCGGTGAGCGCGGGCAGCAGCAAGCCGCCCAGCACCAGGATGGTCACGCCCGATCCGCCGGTGAAGAGCGTGAAGAACGCGCAGAGCGTCGCCGCCGCGACCGCCGTGCCGCCCGGCGCCCAGCCGAACCACGCGCGGAAGAGGCGCAGCAGCCGCTCCGACGACTTGCCTTCGGCGAGCAGGAAGCCCGCGAGCGTGAAAAGCGGAATCGCGGCGAGGCCGGTCGACGTCGTCAGCTCTTCGTACGCCTTGACGAGCAGCACGACCGGCGGATTGCCGGCGACGAGCGTCGCGAAGATCGCGATGCCGGCGAGCAGGGCAAAGATTGGCGCGCCGAGCACGGCGACGACGAGCACCGCGACGAGCCACGGCCAGAGCGCCGCGCCCTCGAACACCGCGCGATGATCCTGGATGACGAACGCGGCGACGATGCCGAGCGCGGCCACCGCACGGCCGGGCCAGTGGTTCGACGCGCGCCAGACGAGCCGGAGCGCGATCAAGCCGAAGCCGATCGGCAGCGCCAGATCGGCGACCCAGACGGGCACGCCCACCGCGATGATGTCGCCGGCCCCGCGGTCGCTCTGCAGCAGGACGTAGCCGCCGATCGCGAGCAGCGTCGAGACCAGCGCGCCGCCCGCGCCCGAGATCATGTGCGCGACCTCGCCGGCGCGGTTCTTCGGCAGGAACTCGCCGGTGGCGAGCGTGAGCAGCTTGCCCTCGCGCGCCGCTATCGCCGCGCCGAACAGCCCCAGCCAGAGCGTCAGATTCTGCGCAAACGGCCCGGAGCCGGGCACGCCCAGGCCGAGCAGCTTGCGCGACGCGATCTCGGCGAGCGGCAGCAGCATGATGCCGCTGAGCGCGAGCGTCGAGACCAGATTCTCCGCGCGAATCGCGACGGTTTTGATCGACAACGCCAGGCTACCGGCCCTTGGACTTGCGGAACGCGTCGCGCTCCTGGACGGCGAGGTCGTAGATGTCGGCGGGCACCATCGTGCCGCGCATCGAGGACGTCAGCTGCGACGCGGCGGTGCGGAATTCGCCGGCCGCCTTGGCGTCGAGCTTGATGACCTCGAGTCCGCGCGACGCCATCGCTGTGATCGAGTCGGCGTCCTGCTTCGGCGCGTCCGTGCGGATGCGCCCTTCCATCGCCGTCGCCGCGTCAGTCACCTTCGCCTGGTCCTCGGGCGAGATCTTGTTCCAGGTGTCCCTCGAGACCACGAGCGCGCCGACCAGCGGCGCGATGTGCAGCTGCAGCATGTACTTCGCGTCGCGAAAAATCTGCAGCGTGAGCGCGAGGTACGGCGTGCTCGGCGCCGTGTCGATCAAGCCGGTGCCCAGCTTGAGCTGCGCGGGAATGTCGGCCGGCAGCAGCGCCACGGGATGAAATCCGTTCGACGAATACCACTGCGACATCCGGTCGTCGCCTTTGCTCGTGTAGAGCTTCGACGTCTTGACCTCCGCGAGCGACTTGAGCGGCTTCTTCGAGAACAGCTCGACCCAGCCGCCCGATCCCCAGCAGAGGAGGTGGAAGCCCTTCGCGTCGAGCCGCTGCGCGAGGATCGGCGAGAGCTTCTTCTGCACCGCGAGCTCCTCGTCGTCGCTCTCGAAGAAGAACGGAATCACGAAGACGTTGAACCCCTCGTCGATGAGCGAGAGGCCGCCCGCGGTGAGCAGGCCCGCCTGCAGCGTGTTGATCGTCGGCCGCATCATGCGGATGTTCGTCGCCTCGTCGCCCTGGGTGCCGCCGGGATAGACCTTGAGCGTCACGCGGCCCTCGGTGCTCTTGTTCCACGCCTCGCCCATGTCGGTGAGCGCTTTGTGCCAGGTGGTGTTGGCCGGCGCCTGCGTGCCGAGGCCGATGACGACCGGGGCGGCGAGCACGTGCGCTGCGGCGCAGACGACGAGAACGAACGTGAACAGGCGCGTGAACGCGGACATGCGGGGGAACTCCTCCTTCATCTCGTACGCGGCCGGTCGACCGGCGACTTCGTGAACAGCCGATCGGCTTGATCGAGCAGTCCCTTGGCCCGGCGCTGCATGATGAGCGCCACGAGCCGGTTGCTCGGGTCCTTCTCAGGATCGATCGCCAAGGCGTCGTTGAGCAAGCGGGTGAACTCGGCGCGGTCCTGCGCGGGCACCGACACGCCCTGAGCGAGCGCGACGTACGGTCCGGGCGCGTCGGGCTCGAGCTCGCGCGCTTTGGCGAAATGATCGCGCGCGCGCTGGACCGATCCGCCGAGCGCCTCCGGCAGGCTGTCGAGCGTGATGAAGAGCTCGTGAATCGCGCCCTTCTGCCAGGTCGGATCGAGCGCCAGCGCGCGATCCGCGAGCGCGCGGACCGTCGGATGATCGATGACGAGGTCGGGCTTGTCGACGCCAAGTGAGATCGCCGCGCCCCATGACGCCGCCGACCAGTAGAGCAGCGGCACGTCCTTCTTTTCCGCCTTCGCGAGGGCCGTCTCAGGATTGGCGAGCAGCTTCGGCGTGATGCCCGGGAAGCGCACCTCGGCGCCGCGCAGGCAGTAGCCCTTCGCGCGAAGGTACAGCTTGAGCGCGCGCTCTCTGAGCGCCTTCGACTCGTCGTGGTGCGCCTCGCCAAGCACGTCGGCGTCGGTTTCGACGAACGCAAAGCTGTACTGCGTGAACGCCGCGCACGTCGCGACGAGCAGACCTTCGTTCTTGGGCACCGACTCGAGCAGCGATTCGTACAGCTTCAGCGCGAACGGCAGCGCCTCGCGCACCAGCTCGGGATCGTCGTCGCGCGAGAAGACCGAGCCGCCCGACGCGAGCGTGCCCGCGACGTTGTTGATTGCGCTGCGCTTGATCGCGCCGCAGCCGGCCAGCACAAAGGCAATCAGACCGGCGGCGAGCAGGCGCAGGCCTGCAGAGGCGGCGCGTCGGGACATGTCCAGCCTAGAAGTATACGCATGAGCGCCGGTCGCCGGACGATCGGGCGGACTTCCCAGCTCACCCGGACGTCCCAGTTCGTCCGTGCTTTTCACTCCCCAAACGGATCATCGATGCTCTTGCTCTGTTTGGTGAAGAAGTGCGCGCCGTCCTCGGCAATGTACACGTCGTCCTCGAGGCGGATGCCAAACTCGCCGGGGATCGCGATCATCGGCTCGTCGCTGAAGCACATGCCGACGGCGATGGGCGTCGTGTTCCCCTTCACGAAGTTCGTCCACTCGTGCCCGTCGAGGCCGATGCCGTGGCCGGTCCGGTGCGGCAGGCCCGGCAGCCTGTAGCCCGGACCGAAGCCCGCGTCGGTGATGACCTTGCGCGCGGCCGCGTCGACCGCCTCGCAGGGCGTGCCGATTTTGATGGCGTTGAACGCGGCGGTCTGCGCGCGCTTCTCGAGATCCCAGATATCGCGCTGGCGCTGCGTGGGCTTGCCGAAGACCACCGTGCGCGTGATGTCCGACACGTAGCCTTCGCACGTGACGCCGTCGTCGATCATCACGACGTCGCCCTGCTTGAGCTTCTGGGGCGTCGCGCTGCCGTGCGGCAGGGCGGTCCACTTGCCGAACTGCGCGCTCGCGGCGCCGCCGTAGCCCAGCCGCATGTAGGCCGCGTTGATGTTCGCGTTGAGCTCGCCTTGCGGCATGCCGTCGTAGAGCGTCGACAGCGCCGCCTTGTAGGCCGTGAGCGTCACGTTGTTGGCGTGCTGCATCAGCGCGATCTCCGCCTTCGACTTGATCACGCGGCAGCCGGCGGTCACCGGCGTCGCCTCCGTGATCTCGCCGCCCGCGAATTCCTTGCGCACGCCGTCGGCGATGAAGAAGCGCACGCGCTCCTCCATCCCGATGCGATGGAACTGCACGCCGCGATCCTTCACGATGCCGGCGATCACTTTGTACGGGCTCTCGTCCTCCTGCCACACGCGCACTTCGTCGCCGAACGCGGGCTTGATCAGCTCGCGCGCGCGGTCCTCTTCGAAGCCGGGGCACACGTAGCAGATCGCGCCCTTCGCGGGAATGACGACGCCGAAGGTGCGCTCGCTCTGGCCCCAGCGCATGCCGACGTAGTAGAAGCAGCTCGTCGTGCCTTCCATGAAGATCGCGTCGATCTTCTGGTCGGTCATGAGCTTCTGCGCCTTCGCGATGCGCGCCTTCCGCTCGTCGTCGGCAATCGGCACGACGCCGTCGGTCATCGGCGAGAGCGCCGCGATCGCCGGAGGCAGCGACGGCTCAGGCGAGGACGCGCCGCTGGCGGGCTGCGCCGCCTTTGCCGCCGGCTCGTTGTTGTTGCAGCCGATCGCCGCCGCGCCCGCGCCCACCGCCGCCGCCCCCAGGAACTTCCGCCGTCCGATCCGCATGCGCCCTCCGATCGATGTCCGCTCCCGGGACATCTTTTCTGAAGACAGACACTACCTGTTGGGCGCCCGGCGGGGCAAACGTAAAAGCTGGGTAAAAGGTCGCGCGGCATCTAACTTTTCGGTGAGGCCCGCGTCTAATCCAAAGAACCCGGAAGAAACGGGGAAAGAGATATGCGACGCTTCCTTCGCTCCGATTGGAACTTTTCCAGCACGGCTGAGCCGGCGACAGCGGTCATGCTCGCCGCGGCCATGTTCCTCGCGTTCCTGCGGCTCGTCTGAGCACTCGCGGCGCCTGAGTGCGCGATATTTCGTCCGAGCGTCAGTTCGACGGGGATCCGCCTCGGCCGAGCGGCTCGGGCGCCGCGAGGTAACTGCGGCGGGCGCGCGCGTGATCGCCTTTGGCCTTCACGCGCACTTCGATCTTGTGGACCTTGCCGTCGAGCTTGTCCGGCGTGAATCCGAGGA
>Ga0335080_10009568_pt1 | contig 10135 bp, 9 predicted proteins | sample Lox_Sample_34_FD_206720 | JGI IMG/M metagenome (GOLD analysis project Ga0335080, IMG submission 206720) | Soil microbial communities from Loxahatchee National Wildlife Refuge, Florida, United States - Lox_Sample_3.4 | ecosystem: Environmental > Terrestrial > Soil > Wetlands | place: USA: Florida... | reverse complement strand
GCGAGCCCGTACACGTACACGATCGGGTAAGCACGGTCCCGACGTGTTCTGACGACGGCCGGCTCCCGCGAGCCGGCCGTCGTCGCCGTCAAGGACGAGAGCTAGAGCGGCCTACGCGGCCATGCCCGGCGGCGGTGCCGACGGGCGGCCGTTCGCCGGTGTGATCGGCGTCGCCGGCCTGACGTGCTGCACCGGCGCCGGCTCCGGCGAGTCCGAAGACGAGGACGATGAGCCGGGGGGCGGCGTAATCGTGCTGACGTGGTCCGAGCCGGCGAGGTCGTCCATCGAGGTCGCGGTGCGACCCTCCCCGGCGACCAGCAGCTTGAAGTCGTGCGGGCTCGAGGCGACACGCAGCGCATCGTCCATCGACACGCGCCCGGCCCGGTAGTGGCTCAGCAGCGCCTGGTCGAACGTCTGCATCCCGTAGTACTCGCCCTCGGCGATCACCTCGCGCAGGCGGTCGGTCTGGTCGGGATCGAGGACCATATCGCGCGCACGGCCGGTCATCCGCAAGACCTCGCACACGGCGACGCGGCTCGTCTGGTCGGCCGTCCGTACCAGTCGCTGAGAGACCACGGCCCGCAGCGTGCCGGCGAGCATCGCGCGCGCCTGGGTCTGTTCGTGCGGCTGGAAGAAGTCAATGATCCGGTTGACGCTCTCCGCCGCGTCCAGCGTGTGCACGGTCGAAAGCACGAGGTGGCCGGTCTCGGCGGCCGACAGCGCGGTCCGGACGGTCTCCTCGTCGCGCATCTCGCCGATCAGGATCACGTCCGGGTCCTGGCGCAGCACCCGGCGCATTGCGCGGCCGAACGATTCAGTGTCCATCCCCACCTCGCGCTGGTTGATGATCGACTTGCGGTCCCGGTGCAGGTACTCGATCGGGTCCTCGATCGTGACGATGTGCCGGGCCATCGTCTCGTTGATGTGGTTGATGATCGCCGCCAGCGTGGTCGACTTGCCCGAGCCGGTGGTGCCGGTGAGCAGGATCAGCCCCCGCTCCTCCGTGGCGATCTCCTCGATCGCCGACGGCAGGCCGAGCTCGCCGATCGTCCGCACGGTGAATGGGATCACCCGGGCGACGATCGACACTGACCCGCGCTGACGGAACGCGTTCACGCGGAACCGCGCGAGCCCGTCGACCGTGTACGAGAAGTCGATCTCGTTGTCGCTGTCGAACGCCGCCATCTTGTCGGAGTGATCGGCGAGCATCTCGCGCAGGACGCGCTCGGTGTCCGCGGGCGCGACTGGCTCCTGATAGTGCTCGAGCGGCTCGAGGTGGCCGCGGAACCGTGCCATCGGCCGCGCCGGCACCTTCAGGTGAAGGTCCGAGCCCTCGTTGTTTACGACGTACGCGAGCGCATCGTGGAGATCGAGCATTGCTCCCGCATCGGCCCAAACCGGCGCCGGCTTGAGCGTCCGCGGAAACCGTGGACGCCCCAACCGGCGATGTTTGAAACCTGCCTAGGCTACGTCGCGCAGCTTCTGAGCCTCAGCCAGCGACTGAAGCTTCTTGAGCGACTGGTTCTCGATCTGCCGGATCCGCTCGCGCGTCACGTTGAACGTCCGGCCGACCTCGTCGAGCGTGCGCGGGTGCTCGCCACCGAGCCCGTAGCGCAGCTCCAGTACGCGACGCTCCCGGTAGCTGAGGTTCTCGAGCGCCTCGCGGAGAGCCTCCTTGGTCAGGATCTCGGCCGCGCGCTCGTAAGGCGACTCGGCGCGCTCGTCCGCGATGAACTGCCCGAACTCCGATTCCTCTTCGTCGCCCACGGGCTTCTCGAGCGACACCGGAGCCTGAGCCGAGCGCTTGATCGACTCGACCTCCTCGGGCTCGATCCCGGTGACCTCGGCGATCTCCTCGGCGGTCGGCTCACGTCCGAGCTCGGTCACGAGCTTACGCTCGGCCCGTCCGATCTTGTTGAGCTTCTCGACCACGTGCACCGGGATGCGAATCGTCCGCGCCTTGTCGGCGAGCGCGCGAGCGATCGCCTGACGGATCCACCAGGTCGCATAGGTGGAGAACTTGAAGCCCTTGCGGTAGTCGAACTTCTCGGCCGCACGCACGAGCCCCAGCGTCCCCTCCTGGATCAGGTCCAGGAACGGGAGCCCTTGGTTGCGGTAGTTCTTGGCGATCGATACGACGAGCCGGAGGTTCGACTCGACCATCTTCTGCTTGGCGTCGAGATCTCCGCGCTCGATCCGCTTGGCGAGGTCGACCTCTTCCTGGGCGGTGAGCAGCCGCACCTTGCCGATGTCCTTCAGGAACAGCTGAAGGGAATCGGTGGTCATGTCCGGCTTGAGGTCCAGCGCCGTCTTTGGCTTGCGCCGTCCGCGCTTGTCGGGCGCGCGTTCGAGGTCGGCCGCCGCCAGGGCGGGGTCGAGCTCCTCGACGAGCTCGATCTCGGCGCGCTCGAGGAAGCCGTGAAGCTCCTCGACATCAGCCTCGTCGAGATCGAGTTCCGAAACCGCGCCCGCGATCTCGGCGAAGGTCAACACGCCGAGCTGCTGACCGCGCGTGACGAGGCCTTTGATCTCTTCGAGTTCCTGCAAGTCCGCTACTGACATCTGAATCCGTTTCCCGTCGTACCCACCGGCCCTGGACACCGCCGGCCTGAGAGAGGATGACAAACGGGCGAGAGCCCCAAAGGCGCACGCCCGCTAGCTAAACGTATGAGGCAAGTCTAGTCGCTATACTTTTTGAAGTCAATGAGGGCGAGGGTCCACCGGTGCGTCGCCCATTTATACGTATACGCGGAAGCGTGAGGGCGGTTTCAGATCGTGTTCGGATTTCGCTAAGAGCGTGTTCCGAATCACGGCGCGGAGCGCCTTGCGCCATGATGTGGGCGGTTGAGCGACGAACGCCCCTCAGACGTCATCGGCGCGCTGCCGCGTAGGCGGCCGCAACGCCGCACCGACAAGCGCGCCTCGGGCGGCCGGAACGGGTCGCGGGCAACACGCAAGCGTGCGCAGGTGCTGGCGGCATCCCAGACACGCGGGGCCCGCACCACACCACTCGCGCGACACCAGACGCCGGACGCCCGACACCAAACGCCGGCGCCGCCCGAAACGCCGGCCGCGCGACACGACGCGCCGGCGCCGCGACGCGAAGTCCCGGCGACCAGCCCGGTAGCGCCCCGGCACGAGCGCCTCCGACAGCCCAAGCAGCCCCCGGGCGTCCCGCCGACCCCGCCGCAAGCCAACCGACCCGCGCCCGCGACCGGCAGGGACATCCTCGGCATCGCGGCCCAGGCCACGGCCGAGCTCGCGGAGATCGGCCTGTCTGTGAGCGCTCGAGTGCTCCGGAACGCGGTGTCGCGGCTGCCCCGCCCGTAGCGCCCGCTCCAAGGCCCGCCGGCGCCCTTCCGCGCGGCCCTTCTCGTGCACCGGTGCACATCATCGGCGCAGATGGCTAGAATCTCGCGCCGTTCACGCCGAGCGATCGATCCGTCCGCGGACGATCGGCGGGGGAACCACTTGCGGCTCCAAGGATCCGCAGGGGCGAATCGGCCCGTCGGGGCCGTAGCGCTCAAGGCGCGAGCCCGTCAGCTCACCCCGTAGGCACACGACAAAAGGACTTACGAAGCTGCTCGCCAGAGTTCGTGCCCATCGCTACCTAGCCCCGTTGCTGGCCGTCGGCGCCGGCGCCATGGCCATCCCAGGGCTGGCCTTCGCAGGGTCGGGCGGGGACGGCTCGGGCGGAGCCGGAACCGCCCCCGGGTCCCCGGGCTCCAGTCAGATTCCACCCGCCCCCGTCACCGCCGGCAACGTCCCGGTCACCGCGAGCAGCGACGGCATCACGATCACCTCCGAAGCCTCCGCGTTCATCCGCGGCGGCGTGTCGGTGACCGGCACCGTTCCGGCATCCGACGCCGGCGACGTCGTCGAAATCGACCAGCTCAGCTCCGCGAGCAGCGGGGCGTGGGTGCCGGTCGCGGACGCGAGCGCCCAGTCCGGCGGCTCGTTCACGGCGGCGTGGCACCCCAGCCGCGCCGGGCAGCTGACGATCCGCGCGATGATCAACGGCGGGCAGGCCCAGAGCGCTGCCGCCGCCCCGACCTTGTCGGTCACCATCTACCGGCGCTCCGTCGCCACGCTATACGGCCCCGGGTTCTGGGGCCACCGAACGGCGTGCGGAGAGATCCTCAGACGCCCCACGATCGGCGTGGCGAACCGGACGCTCCCGTGCGGAACGCCGGTCCAGATTTACTACCAGGGCCGGGTCATCACCGTGCCGGTGATCGACCGCGGGCCGTATGCGCACGGCGCCAACTGGGACCTGACCATGGCCACGGGCCGCGCGATCGGCGCGCCCGGCACCGTCGTGATCGGCGCCGCAGCCGTCCCGTCCACCACAACGACGACGACCACGATCGCGACGCCGTCGACGGCCGCGCCCACCGCCCAGTAGCCGGGTCAGCTCACGAGCGTCGGACCGTGCGCGGGCGGCTTCGAGCCCCCGTCACCGCCGCCGCCGGTGACGATCCCGCTCCCGTTCGCCGCGGCCGCGAACCGCGTTTTCTCGGCCGTGTCGATCAGCGCCGCCGCGTTGTGTCCGTCCTCGGGGAGCACGGCAACGCCGACGGTCACGGTCAGCGGCGCACCGCGCCAGGACTCCTGGTCGGCACGGCGGTGACGATCCGGGTGCCGAGCGCCTGCGCGCCGGCCCGGCCGGTGTCGCGCGCGATGATCCAGGCCCGGCTCTCGGTCTCGCAAGCGAGCACGTCGCGGTGCCGGAGCGCCGTCCGCACCGCCTGCGCGAACCGGCCGAAGATCGCGCTCGCCTCGCCGCGCGTCTCGGCCGCCAGCAGCCGCTCGGCCTCCTCGAGCTCGACGAGCAGCAGCGACAGCGGGGCCCGAGCGCGGCCGGCGCGGCCGATCTCGTCCCGGAGCGCGCCGATCCAGGGCGCCTCTCCCACCGCGCGCGTGTCAGTAGGATGGTCGGCGGCGCCTGACGGCGGCGCCTTCGTGGGATGGTCGGCAGCGCCTGACGGCGGCGCCTTCGCGTGTTCCGCCGCCCCGCCGTGCTCGAAGCCTCCGCCCTCGCCGGCGCGCGCCTCGGCCGCCACCGGCTCCTCGACCGCCACCGCCCCCCCACGCGACGCCGGTTGAACGTCGGTCCGCGCGACCGGGAGCGGCCCGACCCGCGGTCGCGTGGCGCCACCGGCCTCGCCCTCGGCGTGACGGCGCAGCACGGCGGCGCGGATCGTCTCGGCGACGAACGACAGCCGCTCGCCGGCGTCGGCGAGAAGGTCGAGGTCGGTGCGCGCCAGCTCGCTGCGCAGGGCGCTCCAGACAACGCTTCGGAGCGCGTCGACGGCGTGGGCGGCGCCCTCCGCGCTGCGCACGCCCGCGAGCTCGCCCGCCCGCGCCACCAGCGGCTCGAGCACGCCGCCGGCCTGGATTCGCCGCAGATCGGCCTCGTCGTAGATCGCGCCGACCACCGCATCGCAGATCCGCGGGCCGTCGCGCGCGACGTCTCCGGCCAGGATCGCCGCCGCCGACTCGAGTGGCGCGTCCTCGACGAGCGCCAGCAGCCAGCCCTTCGCGAGCTCCTCGCCGCGTGCCAGGAGTGCTTGCACTCCTTCGGCGACGACCGGCCCTGGCCGTCGCCGCCGTGGCACGCCCCGCTCCATCCCGCCACTTTTACCACGCATCGACCAGGTCCATTCGATCGACGCCACCCGATCGTCGTTGTCCGCGAGAATGAGGCAATGCCTGCCGATCTGATCACGATCGCCGACGCCCGCGACCGGGTCCTGCGCGCCGCTCATCCGCTCGGGACCGAGCGGGTGGCGATCGAGGCGGCGCACGACCGCGTGCTCGCGGCCGACGTGACGGCGGTCGGGAACGTGCCGCCGTTCCCGTGCTCGGCGATGGACGGCTACGCGATCAGGCATGGCGGCGCCGGCCGGACCCTGACCGTGGTCGGCGAGTCCCGCGCGGGGACGCCCGCGGCGACGGGGCTCGGCGACGGAAGCGCGATCCGGATCTCCACCGGCGGGGCGATCCCACTCGGCGCGACCGCGGTGATCCCCCAGGAGAACGTGGAGGTCCTCGACGGCACGATCCTCACCCAGGCCGCGGTGATGGCCGGCGACCACCTCCGGATGGCCGGCGAGGACATGCGCTCCGGACAGACCGTCCTGCGTGCGGGCGCGAGGCTCGGCGCGGCCGAGCTGGGCGCGGCGGTCTCCGCCGGCGCCGCCGAGCTGACCGTCTACCGGCGCCCGAGAGTGCAGGTGCTGTGCACGGGGGACGAGCTCCGCGCCCCCGGCGAGCCGCTCGGCCCGGGCGAGATCCACAACTCGAACGCGCCGATGCTCGACGCGCTCGCGGCCGCGGGGGGCGCGATCGCCGAGACGGCGCGGCGGCTGCCCGACGATCGGGCGGCGACCGAGGCCGGACTCGCTGCGGCGCTCGACTCCGCCGACGTCGTGATCGTCACCGGCGGTGTGTCCGTCGGACCGCACGATCACGTCAAGCCGGCGCTCGCCGGCCTCGGCGTCGAGGAGGTGTTCTGGCGGGTCGCGCTACAGCCGGGCAAGCCGACCTGGTTCGGCCGGCGGGGAGCGGTGCTCGTGTTCGGACTGCCGGGCAACCCGGTCTCGGCCGTCGTGACGTTCTCGCTGTTCGTGCGGCCGGCTTTGGCCCGGCTCCAGGGGCGGACCGATGAGCACCCGCTCGAGCCCGACGCGGTGCTCGGGGCCGCGGTCCGCCGCAATCCCGACCGCGAGCAGGCGGTGCGCGTCCGCCTCGAGCGCCGCAACGGGAAGCTCGTGGCAATGCCCAACGGACCGCAGGGTTCCCACATCGTGACCTCGCTGCTCGGCGCGGACGCGCTCGCGTTCATCCCCGCCGGGGAGGGCGAGCTGGAGGCCGGCGCGGCCGTGGCGCTCGAGCGCCTTCCGCGCTGAGACAATTCCGCCGTGCCTGTGTTCGTCGCCGCCGTCGCAGCGCTCACCGCGTTGGTGGCTTCGCGGCGCTGGCGCCGGCGGCCGGGCCGGCTGCCCGCCCACGCCGTGATCGTTTCGCCGCCGAAATCGACGGCGATCGCCCGCGACGGCGCGGTCCGCTCAGTCCAGTCGGCCGAGCTGACGCTGGCCCGGGAGGACTGGAAGCGGATGTGGAACGCCACGCACCTCGAGAACCTGGCCCGGACCTACTGGCTGTTCCTGTCGCGCGTGACCCTGTGGCTGATCCGCGTCGTCTACGACCACAACCAGCGGTTGGTCGTCTTTCTCGCCCGACCGCTGACGCTGCTCCGGTTCGACGCGCCGGAGTACGAGCTCGAGCGCGACCACGGCAAGGTCAGTTGGCGTATCCGGGACGGACTGCTGGTCGCGCGGGCGGGCCGCGGCTGCGGCTTCCTGTCGCTCGACGTCAGGTATCTGGGCGACGAGCCCGACGGTCGCGTGAAGGTCCGCATCGAGGTCGAGGTGGCGAACTTCTATCCCGCGATCGCGGTGGGGTTCAGCACGCCGTTCTACGAGGCGACCCAGTCCGCGATCCACGTGGTGGTCACGCACGCGTTCCTGCGCTCGCTGGCCAAGCTCGACCTCGCCCCGTCGAAGGTGGGTCGCTTCGCCTCGCACCGGCCGGACGTCCGCGCCGCCGGACGCGCCGCGATCGAGCGCGCCCGCCAGCTTCGCGACCACGCGCCACGTTGATTTTGCGGCCGCCTTCGGCGGCGTCCCTGGGGCCGTTCCGCCAAGGGAATCCGGCTCGACCCCCAACTTTCCCTGCACGCGCCGGGCCGAATCCCTCGCGTCCGTGCCCGGCGGGCCTGGACGCGACCACTCCGGCCGGGCACGGATGCCCGGCCGCCCGGCCCCACGGATGCCGCGCGCCAGCGCGGCCCCAAATCACCCGTAACGGACGCCTGTGAGCGCTCGCAACTTGGCCCGGTCGTGGCGCGCCGACACCCGCCGGACGGTGCCCGACCGCGACCGCATCACCAGCGACTCGGTCGTCGCGCCCCGATCGCCCTGGTAGCGGACGCCCTGGAGCACGTCGCCGTCGGTGACGCCGGTGGCCGAGAAGAACACGTCCTGACCGGAGACGAGGTCATCGCAGGTCAAGATCTTCGACAGGTCGTAACCCGCCCGCTCGGCGGCGGTCCGTTCCTCGTCGTCACGCGGCCATAGCCGCCCCTTCATCTCGCCGCCGATGCACTTGATCGCCGCCGCCGTGATCACGCCCTCGGGCGTCCCCCCGATCCCCCACAGGATGTCAACCGGCGTGTTGTCGGTGACCGCGAGCAGCGCCGCCGACACGTCGCCGTCGAGGATCAGCCTGACGCGGGCGCCCGCCTCGCGGATCTCGGCCATCGCGTCGCGGTGGCGCTCGCGGTCGAGCATCACCACCATCACGTCGCGGATGTCGATCTGCTTGCGCTCGGCGATCAGGCCGAGCGTCTCGGGCAGCGGACGATCGAGGTCGAGCAGATCGGCGATCTCTGGACCGCCCGCGATCTTCTCCATGTACACGATCGGGCCGGGGCTGAACATCGAGCCCCGCTCGGCCAGCGCGATCACCGAGAGCGCGCTCGGCATGCCGAGCGCGGTCAGCCGCGTGCCTTCGAGCGGGTCGACCGCGACGTCGACGAGCGGCGGCGTCCCGTCGCCGATCTGCTCGCCGTTGAACAGCATCGGCGCCTTGTCCTTCTCGCCCTCCCCGATCACGACCACGCCGTCCATCGACACCGAGTCGAGCATCTGACGCATCGCGTCGACCGCGGCCTGGTCGGCTCCCTCCTTGTCGCCGCGACCGACCATGCGCGCGGCCGCGAGCGCGGCCGCCTCGGTTACGCGGACGAGCTCCAGCGCCAGGTTCCGATCCGGGCGCGCGGTTTGCTGACTGTCGCTCATGGCAGACCTGGGGGCTTTCGTGTGTTCATGCTCTCCTTCGTGCGCCAGACGGACCCGATCAGAATCAGCACGCCGCCGAGCACGCCGATCCACCAGCCGAAGCTTATGCCGATTTCACCGGGCGGGGTTCCCGGCTTGTCGATCAACCCGCGGAACACCGTGAACGTGAGCGCCGCGATCGCGATGATCGCGGTCATCTCCCCGCGCGGCCACGACAGCGCATGGCCGCGCAAGATGATCCAGGCGAGGACCGCGGGCGCGATCGCCGCGATCAGCAGCAGGAACCGCAGGATCAGCAGCGAGTTCCACGCCGTGCACGAGCTGCCCGGGCCGCGGCAGTTGCCGAGCACCGTGTACTTGTCGCCGAGCGTGTACCACGCCAGGAACACCGACAAGGCCAGGATCACCCCGCCCAGAACCGCGATCATTTCCCCTCGGTCGAGCTGTCTGAAGTCCACCGGCGCCCAGCCTAACCGGTTTGCGACCGGCCGGTGGCGGGCCAAAAACCGCTCGTCGCCCGCTCCGGGCGGGCGATCCCGCTGCGCTGCGCCGCGTCCCGGACAGCGATGGAGACCGCTTCGTGGACCGCCTGATCGAGCGCGTTGGGGACGAGCTCCCCGTCCTTGGCGAGCTCGGCGATCGCGTCGGCCGCCGCGAGCTTCATCGAGACATTAATTCCCGCCGCGCCGGCTTGCAGCGCCCCGCGGAAGATGCCCGGGTAGCCGAGCACGTTGTTGACGCTGCGACCGTCGGCGGCGAACGCTGCGCCGGCGGCTTCGGCGGCCTCGGGCTCGATCTCGGGGTCGGGGTTGGTGAGGGCCAGGATCACCTGTCCCGGACGGATCATCTCCGGCTGGATCAGACCGGGGCGACCGGTCGTCGCCACGACGACGTCCGCCTCCGCGAGCACCCGGTCCATCGAGCCGACCTCGACGCCGTGCTCGCGCGCGCGTGCGTGAGATGCCTCGAGCGGATCGAACGCGATCACACGGCGCACGCCCGCGTCGACCATCAGCGACGCGATCCCGTACCCGGCGGCGCCGAGCCCGAGCTGGCCGACCGTCGCCGAGCGGAGCTCGATTCCGGCGTAGCGGCACGCGACGATCGCCGCGGCGACCGAAACGACCGCGGTGCCGTGGACGTCATCGTGCATGATCGGTTGGGGCAGCTCCTCCTTCAGCCGCTGCTCGATCTCGAAGCACTCCGGCGCCGAGATGTCCTCGAGGTGGATCCCGCCGAACGTGGGCGCGATGCGGACGACGGTGTCGACG
>Ga0335080_10009567_pt1 | contig 10135 bp, 4 predicted proteins | sample Lox_Sample_34_FD_206720 | JGI IMG/M metagenome (GOLD analysis project Ga0335080, IMG submission 206720) | Soil microbial communities from Loxahatchee National Wildlife Refuge, Florida, United States - Lox_Sample_3.4 | ecosystem: Environmental > Terrestrial > Soil > Wetlands | place: USA: Florida... | reverse complement strand
GACGGGACTCAGAAAAACCTGGGCCAGAACTTCATGCTGAGTGAGGCCCACCTGTTCACCCCGACGCTGACCAACGAGTTCCGCGTCGGCTTCAACTATCTGCACACGGGCTTTCAACAGCCCAATGCGCCCGATCCCGGCTTTGCCGCCAGCATCGGGGTTGGAGGAATACCAGCCGGAACGTTGAACGGTGGACTACCCACAATTCAGGTCAGCGGCATTTCTAATTTTGGCAGTCCCGGCTGGGCTCCGACCGACGAACATGAGAACGTTTATCAGATTCTCGATAACGTCACGAAGATCGCCGGCAACCATGCACTCAAGGCGGGCGTGAGTCTCCAGAGCATCCGGTTCTCCACGCTGCAGCCGCAGTATTCCCGGGGCACTTACAACTACACGGGCGAATTCACGAGCAACCTGAATCTTCCCAATACCGGCTTCGGGTTGGCGGATTTCCTCATGGATGACCAGTTCAGCGCCCAACTCTCCAACGAGGCGACCACCAACGACGCCCGCTGGTACTACGGGGCCTACTTTCAGGACGACTGGCGGATCACCCAGAAGGTTACGCTGAATCTGGGGCTGCGCTGGGACTATTACCAGCCGTACAAAGAGATTAGCGGCATGCAGGCTTCCTTCAACACGACGGGGCCTTCTTCGATTGACACCAACCTCACCGATCCCATGGTTGGTATCGGTACGGGATCGGGACAATATCTGATCCCCAAGCAAAGCGAAGCTTACGCCAACAACATCTTCAATCAAACCGGTGGAGCGTTTCCGGGTGTGCTCGCGGCCACCAACATCAACCTGGTCTACAGTTCCGATCCGCATCTCATCAAGGCGCAGAAGACCAACTTCGCGCCGCGGATCGGCATCAGCTTTTCTCCCAATCAGAAGTTCGTTGTGCGCGCCGGTTACGGGATCTTTTTCGGCGGCTTGGAGAGCCAGGGGTACTGGCCGAACCTGGGTGAAAATTATCCCTTCCAGTACGCCGGCACATTTCAGCCGACAGGAAGCTGCACATCGACATCTTGCCCGACCGACGGCATCTCGCTGGCGACGGGATTTTCATCGATCATCGCGAGCGGATTCGCAGGCAACGTCTTCGGCCTCTTCATGCGCGGCTCCGATCCCAAGGCCAAGACGACCTATACACAGGATTACAATCTTTCGGTCGAGCAGAGCCTTACCAAGGACATCGTCGCCACGGTTAGCTATGTCGGGAACTCTTCGCATCACCTGCAGGTCAATCCTGATCCCAACGCTCCGCTAGCGCTGGAAAATCCCAACAACTGGGCACAGTACGCGCGCCCATTCCCGTACTTCGCCCCGGCGGCTTACACGGCGTACGCCGGTAACAGCAACTACAACGGATTGCAGGCCAAAATCGAAAAGCGATTGGCCGGCGGCAACAGCTTGTTTGCTACCTATACCTGGTCGCACTCGCTTGATAATGCTCCCACTCCGCTGGGCACGAGCGGTGACGGAGGATACCGGCAGAACAACCTGATTCCCATCTCGATGGACTATTCCAACTCCGGTTTTGACACGCGCCACCGCTTCACGTTGAACGCTTTCTACCAGCTGCCGTTCGGAGCGGGCCACAAATTCCTGAACTCCCGCGGCGTGGCCAACGCGATTGTCGGCGGATGGTCGATTGACACAACCTTTGCCGCGCAGACGGGGAATCCCTTCACCGTCACTTTGCCGCCGAGTTTCCCACTGGCGTCGGGAGCCGGGCCGAGTTACGGGCCCTACATCGCAGATGCGGTCAAGATTGGGGATCCCTTCGCTGCCGGCGGGACTTTCATCTCTCCCAATCCGGCGAATCAGCTCACTTGCGCTGCCTCAACCCGCAACCGCAACCACTGGTACAACCCTTGCTCATTCACCTTTCCCTGGAACCCGAACGACCCGATCAATGAACTACAGCACTACATCCCGACCGGACCCGTTGATCCTTATTTTGGTGTGTCTCCGAAACCAATGTTTATCACCGGCACCGCCGATGCAGTGGGCTACATCGGCGGCCTGCGCGACGAGGTGTACGGACCGGGATACGAGCGCCTGAACATGTCCATCTTCAAAGACTTCAAGATTTACCACGAACAGACGCTGCAGTTCCGCGCCGACATCTTTAACGTCTTCAATACGCCATCTCTGGGCCAACCTTCCGATTCCAGCCTCGACAACAACGGAGGCCAAATCACCGGAGCGAGAGGTTTCCAAAACCTGACACCTGATGCGCGCTTCTTCCAACTGTCATTGAAGTACTCGTTCTGAGCTGTCCCGTTCGCACAGTGATTAGTGCGAACGGGACCCCCTCGCTGTAACCGCGGCTTATTTAGGAGACATCCAATGAGAAATCTCTCGGGCATCGATCACAAAAAGTGTGGCTGGAGTTTGCACCTGGCGGTTGGGATGGGTCTGATCGTGTCCGCAATCTTTGCCCAGACGCAGGCCTTCGCGCAAACTCCGGAGCAAGCAGCGCTGGTCGTAAAAGCTCTCGATGCCAAGTCTCAAGGGGTTGTCGCGCACTTGAGCCAATTGCCCTTGCTACGGGCCGACGATTGGCGGATGCACACTGGCGATCTGGCGCATGGCGAGTCGCTAGAACTGGACGATTCCTCGTGGCAGGCAGTGAAGGCGGGTGTGGTGCTCCCACCGGAGGCGTCGTGGTTCCGGCGCTGGATCGAGGTTCCGCAGGATCTGCAGGGTTATGACCTGACCGGGACACGCATTTGGTTTTCCTTCTCCGCCAACGCACCGATGCCCGAAATCTTCTACTTCAATGGACGCCGCGTCGCGATGGGCGATGACCTCGAATCGGTCGTGCTCTTCGACAAGGCCAAGCCCGGCGACAAAGTGTTGGTGGCGGTGAAGCTGCTGCGTACGGATGACCACAAGAACTTCAACGGCGCCGAATTGAAGATCGATTTCGCGGCTGACCGGCCCAATCCCAAAGACCTTTGGATGGAGTTCCTGAACTCTGCACTCCTGATCCCCAGCCTTTCCAAGGACGTGCCTGCAGATACCGCGACGCTGGAAGCCGCCATCGGCGAGGTTGATCTTGCGGCGCTTGCCCAAAAAGACCAGCCCCGTTTCGACGCATCCTTAAAGCGGGCTCAGGCTAAGCTCGATGTTCTGCGGCCACTCTTGCAGCAGGGTACGGTGCACATGGCGGGCAATTCGCACATCGATGCAGCGTGGCTTTGGCCGTGGACCGAGACCGTGGATGTGGTCAGGCGCACCTTCAGCACGGCGTTGCAACTGATGTACGAGTATCCCGAATATACCTACACGCAATCAGCGGCCCAGTACAACGCGTGGATGGCCGAGAAGTATCCCCAGATCAACGAGGAGATCAAGCGGAGAGTCAAGGAAGGACGCTGGGAGATCGTCGGCGGTATGTGGGTGGAACCCGACCTCAACCTGCCCGATGGCGAGACGCAAGTGCGGCAACTGCTGGTAGGGAAGCGGTGGTTCAAGAAGGAATACGGGGTGGACGTGCGCATCGGATGGAATCCGGATTCCTTCGGCTACAACTGGCAAATGCCGCAGATCTACAAAAAGAGCGGCATGGACTACTTTGTCACCCAGAAGATGTCCTGGAACGACACCAACCAGTTGCCGTTCAAGTTGTTCTGGTGGGAGTCGCCCGATGGCAGCAAGGTGCTGACTTACTTCCCGAGTGACTACGCCAACGACAATCTGAATCCGGTCCGTCATAGCTACAACCTCATGCTCGCGCGCCAACGTGTTCCTCGCATGACCGAAATGCTGGACCTTTATGGAATCGGCGATCATGGCGGTGGGCCGACGCGCGCCATCCTCGATGAGGGCGAGCATTGGAAGCAGCCGGGCAAGGTGGCTCTGAAAAGCGAGTTCGGAACTGCGCAAAGTTATTTCACCGGCATAGAAGGCAAGCTGGTTACGGACCCGCGCGTGTGGAACTATGAGTCCATTGCGAAGGGCTACACTCCCCCGGCAACGACGGAACCGGGGAAGATCGCGATTCCCACCTGGAACAGCGAAATGTACTTCGAGTATCACCGCGGAGTTTTCACCACCCAGGCTGGCCACAAGCGCAACATGCGCGACAGCGAGGAGTGGACGCTGAACGCAGAGAAGTTCGCCTCTTTGGCCTGGCTGAACGGCATGACCTATCCGGCGGACGAGTTCACCGAAGCGTGGAAGAAGATTGCGTTCAACGGCTTCCACGACGTGGCAGCAGGCACAGGCATTGCCTCGGTCTACAAAGACGCCCAGCAGGATTTCGATCAGGTGCGCCGGTCGACGAACGAGATTTCACAACAGGCAATTAAAACCCTAGCCGCAGGAGTAGACACGCGCGTTTCCGGCGGGGTGCCCATACTGGTGCTGAATCCACTGGCTTGGATCCGTTCCGGACCGGCAACGATTGAGGTTCAGATGCCCGCAGCAGCGGCGGGCGGCGTGACCGTGCTTGACTCGGCGAACCACGTCGTGCCTTCGCAGATCATTTCGAGCGACTCCAAGACCAACACGTACAGGTTGCAGGCTGAAGTTGGCGATGTGCCTTCGCTCGGTTACAAGGTGCTCCACGTCACCGCCGGAGCCAAGCCTTTCGCCAGCGACCTGCACACGGACGGATTGACGCTGGAGAACTCGGTACTGAAAGTCACGGTCGATCACGCGACCGGCTGCATCACCAGCCTCTACGACAAGCGGGCGAAATTCGAAGCGCTGGCACCCGGCGCGTGCGGCGGCCAGTTGCAGATGTTCAAGGATCTGCCCAAAGAGTACGACGCCTGGAACATCGATCCTGGCACCCTCGATCATTTCACGGCCATCGAGCATGCCGATTCGGTCGAATTGGTGGAGAAGGGGCCGCTGCGCGCCGCCGTGCGCGTCACGCGCTCCTGGCAGAGTTCGAAGTTCGTCGAGGAGATCGCGCTCGATGCGGGCGCCGATCAGGTGGATGTGGTCAACGACATCGATTGGCATGAAACTCACGTGCTGCTGAAGGCCGCCTTTTCCCTGGCCGCGACAAGCAACAAGGCGACCTATGAGATTCCGTACGGCAGCATCGAGCGGCCGACCACGCGCAACAATAGCTGGGAGCAAGCGCAGTTTGAAGTGCCAGCTCTGCGCTGGGCCGACCTAGGCGATGGGCAGCACGGCTTCAGCCTCTTGAACAACTCCAAATATGGTTATGACGCCAAAGAAAACGTTCTGCGGATCTCCTTGTTGCGTTCGCCTACCTCGCCTGACCCTGAGGCGGATCGCGGGCATCAGCACTTTACCTATGCGCTCTATTCGCACGCGGGAGACTGGAAGCAGGCTCTGACAGTGCGGCATGGCTATGAATACAACTACCCCCTGCAGGCGACACAAGTCGCGCCGCACACAGGCAGCCTTCCCCCAGAGCACGCCTTTGTGACCGTTGAGCCTGAAAACGTTGTTCTGACCGCTCTTAAGAAAGCCGAGGATTCGAAAGCTCTGATCGTCCGTGTTTATGAGTGGGCCGGCAAATCGGGCGAGGTCAGGATCCACGTTCCCAAGGGCGCGCGGGCGGCCACGATCACGAATCTGATGGAAAAGCCGGAAGGCGCGACTCTCGAACTGTCAGGCGATACGGTGATGGCGCCGATTCATCCTTACGAAATTCTGACGGTCGAAGTGAGTTATCCGATGAGTCAGTAAACATCTTTTTTGGAGGAGATTCTTCATGCGGATTCCTGCATCGTTATCCTTGGCGGCTATCGCCATCATCTTTTGCTCGATGCATTCACTGCCCTCTGCGGCTCAGGACGTGGCTCTCACTCCACCCATGGGCTGGAACAGCTGGAACTACTTCGCAGAGAAAGTCGACGACGCCGGAGTACGCGCAGCGGCCGACGCGATCGTGGCCAGCGGCATGAGGGACGCTGGCTACTTCTACGTGAACATCGACGACACATGGGAAGGCCAGCGCGACTCGAACGGCGTACTACATTCCAATTCGAAGTTCCCCGACATGAAGGCGCTTGCCGATTACGTCCACTCCAAGGGCCTCAGAATTGGCATTTACTCGTCGCCCGGTCCTAAGACATGCGCTGGCTATGAGGGCTCTTTGGGCCACGAAGAGCAGGACGCACGGCTCTATGCCTCCTGGGGCATCGACTATCTCAAGTACGACCTGTGCAGCTTTATCCCCGAAGTAATGGAGAAGCAGGCGCCCAACGACAAGGCTGCGCAGATGCGTTTGATGCATGCGGCCTATGTCAAGATGGCGAAAGCACTCAAGGCCACCGGCCGTCCTATCGTTTTCTCGCTCTGCCAGTACGGCATGGATGCGGTGTGGGAATGGGGCCCGTCAGTAGGCGGAAATCTGTGGCGCACCACGGCCGATATTCAGCCCAACATGTACAGCATCTACGCGAACATGAGCCTGACTGCCGGGTTGCACAACTACGCGGCGCCTGGTCACTGGAATGATCCCGACATGCTGGAGGTCGGCAACGGGGAACTCACGCTAGCCGAAAATCGCTCGCACTTTTCCATGTGGGCCATGCTGGCCGCGCCGCTGTTAGCAGGAAATGACTTGTCCCACATGAAGCCCGAGATCGTGGACATCCTGACCAATCGCGATGTGATCGCCATAGACCAGGACAAGCTCGGCAAGCAGGGCTCGCGCACCTACGTCGACGGCGAGGTGGAAGTGTGGACACGGAATCTGGCTTGCGGTGCGTTGGCCATTGCCATCCTGAATACCGGTGATACTCGCTATTCCACGCATCCGTTCCACCTGCGCCTGTCGCGGATGGGACTGCACGGACCGCTGAAGGCCAAAGATCTGTGGACCGGCAAGGAGATGGAGTTGATCGAGGACATGCCGCTGGAACTGACCATCCACGACGTTTTGTTGTTGCGAATCGCCGCCCCGAGGTAGAACTCGTCACTGCATATTGAACGGCGCTGCGGTTCATGAGCGATCGTCTCGAATGCCCACTTCTCGCTTGGCATTCGCTGTCGAGGGCTGCGGCAACTTCGATTACTGATCCAAGAGCTATCCTGTCATGCGGGTGACATGCGGTAGTTCAGCCGTTGGCGCTTTCTGCCGGCGCCGAAACTCGTCTTGTCGGGTCTCCCGCTCGATCTTCATTTTATTTGACTTCCGGATCGCCTCTACAAGGTCGGAATCCAGCGACCGCCTGAGCAATTCAATGTTCGGCAGGACGCAATGCCCTCCGATGACACCCGGGAAGTACTTCACGGGTGGGAAAAAGTTGATTTCGTCATAGAAAGACGTTACTTCGTCATAACTTGGTCCCAATTGGTCGCAGGCTCTCTCGACATCCTGCGCCCAGGCAATCAGCAATCCGAAATATGTAGTCTCGGTGAGTTTTGCCAGTTCCGTTGCTTCAGGCGAGGACAGAATCCGCGTTGCCAAGCCGATCGACTCGAAGTGCTGGGCCGCTTTCTGAGCCGTAACCCGATCAAGCGCTCCGACATACTTCGCGTACCGCGTCATGTCCTCGCGCATCCTTATGTGTTTGCCGCGTACCGGACTATGAGCGACCGCGGACCCAGAGCGTTGTGCGACAGCCCGCGTCGTGCCTACCGGAACCGTACTGTTAATGATCGCAATCTGAGGGCGGAACAACTCGATGTATCTAACGGACTCACTGACGAAATCCGTTGTCTGAAAGGGGTAGCATATATGCATCACATCGACGCTGTTCGCACAGAGTTCGTATGGCGTCATATCCACACCGACCGTGTTATAGCGTGTAGAGACGAGCTCTAATACTGGTTTCCCGATTTCTCCAAGTCCCACAACGACAACCGTGCCATTCTTCTTCATAAAGCCCTCTGCTGTCTTTCCCGGCACTCCTTTTTGGCCGTTAACCAACTCTGCCTGCCGATCTGAAATAACATCCGTTCCTGCAAAACATCTGCACAGCACGATGCGCGAAAAAACGGGACGATAGCCCGTCGAAGGGCTGGGAGCCTTGTAGTCGTGTGCTTTTGCCCAGCTTGCCAGTCGTGAAGAGCTTTCTGTCCGTGCTCGCGTTCATCGGTTCTCCCCATCCGCATTTATTCGCGTGTCCTCAGAGGCGATGAGCTCAACTGGGTCTGCCTGTTTTCCAGAAGGCCGAGGTAAAAATCGCAGAATATTGTCTTCTCTGCCTGCCAAGAAAAACGCGACAATAGCCCTCGTGCTTTGAGCAATCGTGCCAACACTTCCGCCGGATTCCGCCACAAGAACCGAAGGGTCTCGGCAAGAGCGTCTTCATTCCCTGGCTCGTAGAAGAACAAGCAGTCGTCCGGCAGATACCTGCTGATGGTGTACGTTTTCGGGCAAACTACGGGGAGGCCTTGACTCAGGTATTCAATAATCTTGGTAGAAAAGTACAGATCTCCGAAGATCCCGCCCCGATGACAGGAGATGCCTACATCGGCTTTCCTCATCTCTTCCGCCACTTTCTCGATCGGGACCTTCTTGACTAGCTCAATGTTGTCCCTCACGCCGAGAGTGGTGGCCAGTGCCAGGATCTCGCTCAACCTATTCCCGTCGCCGACTATCTTGAGCTTTACTGGAATCTCTCCCCTGACGGCGGCCAAGGCTTTGATCGCCAGTCCAAGGTCGTAGTGTTCCGTAACTGTCCCGCAGTAGAGCAGCTGCAAAACGTCCGCTTTGGACCAGCGAGGCGGTACATCACGTAGGGGGAAGAGTTTCTCATCTGGAAAGTTATGAACAATGAGGATCTTATCGCTCGCCACACCCTTGGCCTGGAGATGCTCTCTCATGGTTTCGTTCACTGAGATGACCCTGTCCGCCAGCCAACAACTGAAATACTCTTGGAGACGAAGCAGTCGCACCAGTAAGCTGCGCGGCTTGTGATTCCAGCTCATGTAGAGTTCTGGCATTGGGTCATGGACATCCAACACAAGTTTGGTTCCGCTCAAGCGCGGGATGATCGCTGCGAGAATCAGGATGTCCGGCATGTTGTGAATGTGAATGACGCTCAGCTTGCGTTGGAAATGCAGCAGCGCGAGCCTGATTGCACCGAGAAGGCCCGTCATGAAGTATTCAGCACAATATGTTAGAAAGCCTCCTCTCTTGCGGGTGACTGGTAGGCGGTGAACGTGAACGCCGTTTACCACAGCACCACGGGGTTCAGGACGTCCCTCTCGCTGCTCGGCAAGGGAGATGACATAGACATCGAAACCGCTCTCTGCCAGGCCTTCGGCTTCGCGTCGCACTCGCGGGTCAGTCAGGTAACACGTGTGAGCCAGCATAGCCACTCGTGCGGTTTGGCTATGCGTATCTCCGCTCGATAGTATCGACGATCCTTTTGTGGGCATTTCCATCCCCAAACAATTCTTGGTGAGGTCCGGTTGGTTCGAAGTTACGTATCAGGTCGGCAACTCGGTTGGGCTCCGGCCCTACCAGCACCTTCCATCCTGCCCGCGAAATCTCGGGAAACCATGAGAGTTCGCAAAGCACGATGCAGGGTTTCCGAAGAAGGTACGCTTCCCGGCGCACTCCTCCGGAGTCCGTAAGAATCTTGTCTGCCCCTGCAGCCAACCGCACAAAATCCACATAGCCCAACGGCGTGCGTAGTTCGATCCTTGAGCCTCGAATCAAATCCAGGAGACCGAACGACTTCAGGGATTGTTGTGTTCGCGGATGAGCAGGGAAGACAACTCTCCGGTCCGCTTGGATGATTCCTTCCAGAATAGCTCTGAGACGCGCTCCATCCCGCAGGTTTTCCTGACGATGCAGCGTCAGCACGAGATAGTCGTTCCTAACGGGTTCTATCCCATACGTCTTCAGCGTTATCAGGAGAGCGTCTTTCATCAGGTCCCCAGATAACTCAACGCGGTTCCTCTCATACCCTTCTCTTTCAAGGTTGTCGACATCCGTCTGCGTACAGCAGAAAATGACATCCGCCAATACATCCGAAACCCGCCTATTGATCTCTTCGGGGTTGTATCGGTCACTCGACCTGACGCCGCCTTCGACATGCACAAACGGAAGGCCCAGTTTGGTCGCTGCAATCGCGGCAGACATCGTCGAATTCACGTCGCCGTAGCTTAGAACACAGGTTGGTTTCTCCGCGCGAAAAATGGCGGCTAGTTGCATGATGGCCTGAGCAGAGAA
>Ga0335080_10009566_pt1 | contig 10136 bp, 11 predicted proteins | sample Lox_Sample_34_FD_206720 | JGI IMG/M metagenome (GOLD analysis project Ga0335080, IMG submission 206720) | Soil microbial communities from Loxahatchee National Wildlife Refuge, Florida, United States - Lox_Sample_3.4 | ecosystem: Environmental > Terrestrial > Soil > Wetlands | place: USA... | reverse complement strand
GTCGTCGAACTCGACCCGCAGACCATCCAGTCCGACGTGCTCGTCATCATGCACCACGAAGGTGACCTCCTGTCCGCACGCCCCGGCTGCGCCAATCAGCCGTTAAAGCCCTGCACAGGAGGTCATTCTTCTTTCAGCCTCGGACAGAACACGCCCACCGACCCGGTGGATCCAGGCTTAGAAATCGCGCAGTATCTGGGCCACCGCGCCGGGCGCCTCCAGGTGCACGGCGTGCCCAGCGCCCGGGACGACGACAACCTCGCCGCGCGCTAGCCCGGACGCCATCTTGCCCGCGACGGTGCGGAACTTCTCGTCCCGCTCCCCGACCACCAGGGCGACGGGCATCTTGATCTCCGGGAGGCGGTCCCAGAGCGAGGGAAGCGCGCCCGTGCCCAATCCGCGCAGCGCTCGAGCCAGGCCGGCGGGATCGTTCCGCAGCCGGTCCGCCTGGACCGCGGTGGCGACTGCGGGCGGCTGACCGGCCAGCACCGGCGTCTGCGCCCAGCGCGCCGCGAACCCCTCGATCGTCGAGGCTTCGATCTCGCCTGCGAGCCGCTCGTCGTCGCGCCGCCGCGCTGCCCGTTCCCCCGGGTCGGCGATCCCGGGGCTCGCGCCGATCAGCACCAGCCGGTCGACCCGACCGGGCAGCGCGAGCGCGGCGTGGAGCGCGATCCGCCCGCCCATCGAGTACCCGGCAAGCGTGCACCGCCCCGGCGCGACCATCGCGAAGTCGTGCAGCACCCCCTCGAGCGCCACCGGCACGCGATCGGACGCCGAGCCGTGCCCGCGGATGTCCGGCGCGACCACCCGATAGGCCTCATCGAGCGCGCGATAGCTTTCCGCGAGCGCCGCGACCACGGGGTCCCAGCTCGCCCCGGTGTGCGTGAAGCCGTGCAGGAGGACGACGTCCGGCGCCATCAGACCCGCATCATGACCGCCACGGACACCTACCTGCTGCTGCGCGCGTTCTGCGACGAGCTCGCCCGCTGCGGCATGGAGCATGCCTGCACCGCGCCAGGCTCGCGCAACACCCCGCTCGTCCTCTCACTCGTCCGCGAGCCGCGCATCAAAGCGTGGTCGCACGTCGACGAGCGGTGCGCGGGCTTCTTCGCGCTCGGGGCGGCCAAGCGCTCGGCTCGGCCGGTGGCGGTCACCTGCACTTCGGGCACGGCGGCGGCCAACCTGGCGCCGGCGGTGATCGAGGCCGCGCACGCCCGCGTGCCGATGATCGTGCTGACCGCCGATCGCCCGCCCGAGCTGCGCGAGGTCGGCGCCGGGCAGACGATCGACCAGATCAAGTTGTACGGCGGCACGGTCAAGTGGTTCTTCGAGGTCGGCGTGCACGAGGCCGATCCCGACGCGCTGCGATGGATCCGCACCCTGGCCTGTCGCGCCTACTGGACGGCGGCTCACGGCCCCCCCGGCCCGGTCCACCTGAACTTCCCGCTGCGCGAGCCGTTGGTGCTCGACCAGCCGCTGCCCGAAGACGGCACCGGGCGGCCCGACGGTCGGCCTTACGTGGCGATGGACAACGGGGTGGAGAGCGTTCCGACGAGCGGCCGCCGGCCGGCCGGTCGGGTCGTGATCGTGGCCGGCGCGCACCGCGATCAGATCGCCGGTCGCGAGCTGGCCGGCTTCGCCGAGCACGCCGCGATTCCGCTCCTGGCCGATCCGTTGTCGGGCGCCCGGCACGGCAAGTCGGCCATCGCCCACTACGACCTCCTCCTCCGTGCCCCGGAGTTCTCGGCGGCGCACCGGCCGGAGGTCGTGATCCGCGCCGGCGATCTACCCACGTCCAAGCCGCTGCGGGCCTGGCTGGCCGGACTCGACGCGGAGCAGATCGCGATCGACCCCGACGGGGTGTGGCAGGACCCGGCCGCCGTGGTCGGATGGCGCGTGCGCGCGCCGATCCACGCGCTGATCGAGGGACTGGCCGGTGGCGATTTGATCCCCACCCCGCCCGAGTGGCTTGCGTCGTGGCGCGCCGCCGACGGCGCGACGGCGTCCGCGATCTCGTCCGCACTCGGCGAGGGGCTGTCCGAGCCGGTGGTCGCGCGCAGCCTGGGCGAGTGGCTGGACCACAGGGCGACGCTGTTCGTGGCCTCCTCGATGCCGATCCGCGACGTCGAGGAGTTCCTCCCCGTCCTCGCCGACCCGCCGCGGATCATGTCCAACCGTGGCGCCAACGGGATCGACGGCACCGTGTCCGCCGCGTTCGGCGCGGCTGCCGCCGGCGACGGCCCCGTGGTGCTCCTGATCGGCGACGTCGCGCTCGCCCACGACATCGGCGGCCTGCTGGCAGCGCGGCGCCTGGGTCTCCCCCTCACGATCGTCCTGCTCAACAACGACGGCGGCGGCATCTTCCACTTCCTCCCGGTGGCGGGGGAAACGGATGCGTTCGAGGAGCACGTCGCGACCCCGCACGGTCTGGACTTCGCGCACGCCGCGGAGTTGTACGGCTGCTCCTACGCGCGACCGCAGTCGCTCACCGATCTGCAGGTCGCGGTCGAAACGTCGATCGCCGGCGACGGAGCCACGATCATCGAGGTGCGCACCGACCGCGCCGAGAACCTGGCGCTCCACCGCCGGGTGGCCGACGCCGCCCTCGCCGCTCTCCAGCGTGCATGACGCGCCACACCCCGTCGTCAGCCGACCGGGTGGCGCGTCATGCACACGAGCTCAGCCGGACAAGAGGGGCAGCAGCGCGCCGAGCTTCACCTCGGTCTCGGCCAGCTCCGCCACGGGATCCGAGTCGCGCACGATCCCCCCGCCGGCGTACAGATGCGCCAGCCGTCCGCGCACCAGCGCGCACCGCAGCGCCACGCAGAACTCGCCATCCCCGGTGGCGTCCGACCACCCTACGGTGCCCGCGTACCAGCCGCGGTCCAACCCCTCCAGCGCCGGAATCATGCGCGAAGCCACCGCCCACGGCTCGCCGCCGACCGCCGGCGTGGGATGGAGCACGCCGGCCAACTCGATCGCGCTCAGCGGCGCCGCCAGCTGGGCGCGGATCGGGGTCGCGAGGTGCTGGATGTTGGCCACGCGGACGAGCGCCGGCGCTGGGGCCGTCGTCACCCAGACCGACCACGGCCGCAAAGCCCGCGCGATCCGCCGCACCACGATCTCGTTCTCCGAACGGTCCTTGGCGCTCTGGAGCAGTTGCTCGCCCAGGTGATCGTCGATCGCGGGGTCGGCGCTGCGGCGGATCGAGCCCGCGAGCGCCACCGTGGACGCCCGCTGCCCCTCGCGGCGGACCAGCAGCTCCGGGCTCGCGGCCACGAACACCGCGTCCCCCCGCCCCACCGCGAACACGTAGCACGAGGGAAACGCCTCGCGCAGCAGTCCGAGCACCGCGCCCACGTCGTGGTCGACCGGCGCGTGCACCTCGACGTCGCGGGCCAGCACGATCTTCTCCAGCTCGCCGGCGCGGATGCGCTCGACCCCCCGCGCCACCGCCTCCTCGTAGTGAGACGGCGGCATCGGGCTGAGCACCCGGTACTGACCCGCCGGCGCGGGGTCGAGCAGCGGCAGGGCCGGCCCGCGGAGCTCTCCTAACCGCGCGGCCACGCGAGCGCGCAGATCCTCCGGCGTGTCATCCGGCTCCACCGAGACGTTGACCGTCAGCGCCACCCGTTCGCCCCGGCGCGCAAGCGACACCTCGGGGACGACCATCGAGGCCGGCGCGAACCCCTGCCAGCGCGGCGACGCGCCCCCGTCCGGCGCGAACGCGAACCCGCCCAGCGCCACCAGGCCCGAGCCGGGCGGCCCGTCCGGCTCGTCGGCGAACGCTTCGGAGGCGACATCGGCCCATGAACGCGCCACGTCGCCGAACCGCCGCGACCCAACCGCGTCGAACGCCCGCACGCACCCCACGGCCGCCACCGCGGACCCGTCGCGGTCCGCCTGCTCAAACGCAAACCACGGCTCGCCGGTCCGCCGCGACGCCACCGCCACCGCGGTCGGATCGACCGCGGCATCGACCGAGGAGGTCACGCTGACCAAAGACGAACGACCCGTCAAACGCGCACGCCGAAGCGCCTCAGTCAGCCGGCGATCCAGACGGCGGGCGGCGTCTGCATCGAGCCAGCCCCACGCCGGCGAGACTCGCACACTCATCGCCCGGGAGCCTACCCGGGCGCGACGCTACGTCTCGGTGCGACCCCGCGCGATCGCGATCTCGCCGGTGCGCGCCATCTCGATCAACCCGAACGGCCTGACCAGCTGCTCGAACGCGTCGACCTTGTCGCACGTGCCGGTCAGCTCGATCACGACGGAGCGCTTGGTCACGTCGACCACCTTCCCGCGGAAGATCTCGCAGATCTGCATCACCTCGGCCCGGCTCGCGCCGTCGGCCGACACCTTGAACAGGGCCAGCTCGCGCGCCAGCGTCTCGCGCGGCTCGAGGTCGCGGATCTTCAGCACGTTGACCAGCTTGTGGAGCTGCTTCGTGACCTGGTCGATCGGATGGACCGCGCCGTCCAACGTCAGCGTGATGCGCGAGATGCGCTCGTCGTCGGTCGGCCCGACCGCGAGCGTGTCGATGTTGAACCCGCGGCGCGCGAACAGGCCCGCGATCCGGGTCAGGACGCCCGGTTTGTTCTCGACCAGGATCGAGAGGATGTGCTTGCGCCCGGTGCGCAGGCCGCCGGCCGCCTCGAGCTCGTCGAGCGACAGGACTTCCTTGGTGGCTGGTTCACCCATGACGCTCACCCGACCATGTTCCGCGCCGGCTGCCCCGCCGGGATCATCGGGTAGGTGTTCTCCTCGCGCGTGACCCGGACGTCCACGAGGACCGGTCCGTCCACCGCGAGCGCCTCCCTCATATCGCTCACCAGCGTGTGCTTGTCGGAGAACCGAAGCCCGGTGGCGCCGTACGCCTCGGCCAGCTTGACGAAGTCGGGCCACTGCCCCATGTCGACCTGGCTGTAGCGCTTGTCCCAGAACAGCTCCTGCCACTGCCGCACCATGCCCAGGTAGCCGTTGTTCATGATGAACACCTTGATCGCGATGCCCTCCTGGGCGCAGGTCGCGAGCTCCTGCATGTTCATCTGGACCGAGCCGTCTCCGGCGACGCAGACGACCGTCTGGTCGGGGCACCCGACCTTGGCGCCCATCGCGGCGGGCAGGCCGAACCCCATGGTCCCGAGCCCGCCCGAGTTGATCCACCGCCGCGGCTGCGGGAAGTGGTAGTACTGGGCGGTCCACATCTGGTGCTGGCCGACGTCGCTGGTGATGATCGCGTCGCCGCCGGTCGCCGCGTAGATCGACTGGATCATGAACTGCGGCTTGATCTCGGAGTCGGTGGAGTCGTCGTAGCGCAGCGGGTGGCGCTCCTGCCACACGCGGATCCGCGACCACCACTCCTCGAGCCGCGTCGGGTCCGCCTCCAACGCGCGGTACTCGGCGGTTAGCCGCGGCAGGATGTTCTTGGCGTCGCCCACGATCGGGATGTGAGCCGGCACGTTCTTGGAGATCTCGGCCGGGTCGACGTCGATGTGGATGAACTTGGCCCGCGGCGCGAACTCCGAGAGCTTGCCGGTCACGCGGTCGTCGAACCGGGCCCCGATCGCGCAGATCAGGTCCGCCTCGTCCATCGTGTAGTTCGCCGCCCGCGTCCCGTGCATTCCGAGCATGCCGAGCCACTGGTCGTGCGTCCCCGGGAACGCCCCGAGACCCATCACCGTGCAGGTCACCGGGAAGCGGTCGGAGGTCGCCAGCTCGGTCAGCTCGGCCCCCGCGTTCGCCGCCACCACGCCGCCGCCGGCGTAGATGACCGGACGCCGCGCGTTGGCCAGGGCCTTGGCGGCGATCCGGATCTGCTTCTGATTGCCCTCGGTCGTCGGCTGGTAGCCGGGCAGCCGCAGGTCGGTGACCGGCTCGTACGGGATGTCCGCCCGGCTCAGGTCCTGCGGGATGTCGACCACGACCGGACCGGGACGGCCACTGCGGGCGATATGGAACGCCTCGTGGATCGACCGCGGGATCTCCAGCGGGTGCTGGATCATGAAGCTGTGCTTGACGATCGGCATCGTGATGCCGATCGTGTCGGCCTCCTGGAAGCCGTCGGTGCCGAGCAGATCGGTACGCACCTGCCCGGTGATGAACACAACCGGGACGGAGTCCATCATCGCGTCGCAGATCGGCGTGACCAGGTTCGTCGCCCCTGGGCCGCTCGTGCCGAGCGACACCCCGACCTTGCCGGTGGCCTTGGCGTACCCCTCCGCGGCGTGGCCGCCGCCCGCCTCGTGGCGGACCAGGATGTGCCGGATCCCCGCGTCGTAGAAGGCGTCGTAGGTCGGAAGGTTCGCGCCGCCGGGGAGCCCGAATACCACGTCGACGCCTTCGGCCTTTAGGCATTCCATCAGGGCGTCGACTGCACGCATACTCGTGGCCTCCTTTAGCGGTCCGTCCGCTGGGTACGCGCGGCCCGTCCGCGCGCGGGAAGGCGAGTGTAACAGTGGGTTTGCGGCCGGTTTTGGCCGCCTGCGGCGGCGTCCATGGGGCCATCAGACCCCATCCGGTCAGGACACGAGCTCAGCTCGGGCGCGAAGCCGCCAGTCGCGCCTCGCGGACGCTCTGCTCCGACGCGATCGCCACGTCGGGGAACTCGAGCTCGGAACCGCAACGCATGCACACCGCGTCTTGCAATTTCAGGATCCGCCCGCAGTCCGGGCACTGGCGCCGGAGCTCACGGTTGTCCCACCGGTAGCAGACCGCGGTGAGCAGGCCGACGAACGGCACGCACGCCGAGATCAGGAACCACATGAAGAACGAGCTGCCCTTCAACCGGCCGACGACGCCGCCGGCCAAGCCGAAGAAGAACAGGATGACGACCGCGGCCACTCCGGGCCCGGTCTCACCAGATGAGCGTCTTGATCGCCCAGATGACTGCGACGACCACCGCGACCGTCACGATCGTCCAGAACAGCCAGATCACGAAGCCGATGGCGAGCTTGAGAATCAGCGCCGCGGCCACGATCAGCACCAGGCCGGCGAAGGCCTTCCGGACGACGGGTGTACGAGAGCGAGAAGCCTCGATTTGAGTATCCATGCTTAAAGCGTACTGCGCTGGGGACCCCGACTCGCGAAGGACTCTCGAAGAGCCGGGCCAGTCCAACTAGTCGTAGACGCGCTTGAGGTACTCGAACCGCGGCTCCCCCGCGGCGGGGCGCGAGTCGAAGCGCAGCCGCGCCAGGCGGTAGCGCCGTATCGGGGTGTCCCGGCGGTTCGCGGGCGCGGTCCGCCGGTCCGCGACGAGCAGGACCTTCGAGGCTGTGATTGGACGGGTCATGGCGAGAATGATCGGCTTCGGCCGGCCCGCCCACATTGGCCCCAGGTACAAACTTGAGAGGACCCGAGTGAGCCGCGCGGCCTCAGAGACCCCGCGCGTCCCGCACCGCCACCGCCAGGGCCTCCCGCGCCGGCCGCGCGACCCGCCGGCGCACTCGCCAGGACGCCCCCGAGAAGGCCAGGTTGGCCACGGTGGCAAACCCGATCTCGTCCGTCCGCAGCGCCAGCAGCAGGTGGGCCAGCCGATCGCTGGGCGGCAGGCTCGGATCGGTGGCCTTCACGCAGTAGCAGTGCACCCGACGTCCCCCCGGCCGGACCAGCAGCGCGCCCGCCTCGCCGACCAGCCAGACGCCGAGCCGCCCGGGCTCGAGCATCAGCCGGGTGCGACCGTGCAGGTCACGGGCGCGGTGGTCGACGAGGTCGCCGAGCAACCCGAGCGCGACGCGCTCGGGTCGGCCGCGCGCACCGCCGGCGGGCTTGGCCACGCGTGCTCCGCGCGCGGCGTACAGCTCGGGAATGCCCCACGCGTGGACCAGGCAAAGCACCGCGAACGGGAGCAGGATCGGGCTGGCCGCCGCGAGCACCACGGCCGCCAGCACGAACGGCACCGCGTGGGCGGCCGTCGAGAGAGTCCACAGCCGTCCGGCCCGGCGCAGACCGCGCTCGTCCGCGCGCGTCCGCCAGCGGACGTTCGCGAGCTCCGGAAGCGCCGCACCCCCGCAGGCCGGCGCCGCTGCCTCAAACGAGGTCAGCGCGCTATCCCCCGGCGATCGGTCGGCGCAGGATGACGAGATCGGCATCGAGGGGGAGCTCGTGCACCTGCTCCGCGCTCCCGGCGCCGTGAGAGACGAGCGCGAAGTAGCCCTGATCGAGCTCGGCCCGGAACGCGGCGACCGCCTCCTCGGTACTGGCGGGGTCCTCAGCGGTCCATTCCGCGACCGTCGTGTGGCCGCTCCGGTCCATCCTGATGAGTCGCGACATTCGAGGCCTCCTCGACGACGTTTTCCCGAATCCTACGCGCCCGCGCCGGGGCCCCGAAAGCGCGCCAGGATCGGCCACGTTCTTCGTATGCCCGTCCAAATTGGTCGTTTTTGCTGTGGTATGATGCGTGATGAGTAGGGATAAGTAACGGACTACTAGATAGCTAATTGGCCCTCCGTAGGGGGAAAGGGGACAAGGAAGTGGCCCGAATAGTGCTCGACACGATGCGCGTATTGACAACGCGACCCGGTCACACGCAGCGATGACGCCTCCGGCCGCATCGCACGCTCACGGCTCGGCGACGATCGGGCTCCCGATCGCGCGCTCGCGCGCGATCGCCACCGGCATCGCACGCCTCCTCGACGTCCGCGTCTGGTCGCAGGTGCGCCTGCTGCTCGACGCGATCATGCTTTGCCTCGCCGCCACCGCGGCGTTCTACGCTGCGCCGATCTCGGACGGCGGGGGCGCCGGGTGGCTCGCCGCCGTGTTCCCCGCGCTCACCCTGGCGATCCTGCGCGCGCGCCAGGACCCCGACGAGCGACTCGACACCTCGGTGCTCGACACGGCCACCCACGTCCTCGGCGCCACCTCGCTCTCGGCCATGTTGATGGTCGCTGCCGGCTCGATCGCCGGCGGGGAGCACCCGGTCGGGCTCGCCCTGCGCTGCTGGCTGTTCGCCGCGGTCTACCTGACCGTGGCGCGTGTCGTGCTCGGCTCCATCCGTACCCAAGCGCTGCGCAACCAGGCGCTGGCCACGCCGACCCTGATCCTCGGCGCAGGCATGATCGGCGAGCACCTGGTGAACCGGCTGACCAGCGACCGCAGCTATGGCTTGCGCCCGGTTGGCTTCCTGGACTCCGACCCGATGCCGACCAGCGGCTACTCGTCGGCGGCGACCGTCCCCATCCTCGGCGGTCCCGAGCATCTGGCCGAGGCGATCCGCCTGACCGGGGCGCGCCGCGTGATCCTCGCCTTCTCCTCCGAGCCCGACCATGTCCTGGTCGACAAGGTCAGGGAGTGCGAGGCGCTCGGGGTCGAGGTCTCGCTCGTCCCGCGCCTGTTCGAGGCCATCAACGACCGGGCGATCCTCGACCACGTCGGTGGCCTGCCCCTGATCTCGCTGCGCCCCACCAACCCCCGCGGCTGGCAGTTCGCGATCAAGCACTCGCTCGATCGGACGCTCGCCGGGCTCGCGTTGCTCCTGCTGGCGCCGCTGATGGGCGCCCTCGCCCTCGCCGTCCGCCTGTCCTCGCCCGGGCCGGTCCTGTTCCGCCAGCGCCGCGTCGGGCGCGACGGGCGGGTGTTCGACGTCCTCAAGTTCCGCACGATGCGTGAGGCCGATCCCAGCCGGGAAGCCGAGTTCGTCCTGCCCGAAGGCTGCGCGCCGGGCGGGATCGAAGGCGAGGACCGGCGCACGGCCCTCGGCACGTGGCTACGGAAGACCTCGCTCGACGAGGTCCCGCAGCTGATCAACGTCCTGCGCGGCGAGATGAGCCTCGTCGGCCCCCGTCCCGAGCGTCCGCAGTTCGTGGCCCGGTTCGGCGAGGAGGTCAAGCGCTACGACGACCGCCATCGCGTCAGGTCCGGCATCACCGGCTGGGCGCAGGTCAACGGCCTGCGCGGCCAGACCTCGATCGCGGACCGCGTCGAGTGGGACAACTACTACATCCGCAACTGGTCGCTCCGGCTGGACCTCAAGATCATGATGCTCACCGTGGCCGAGGTCGCGCGCCTGCGCGACAGCCAGAAGGCCCGCACGCACGCGGGCGACCGAACCCGCGGCTAGGCCCTACTTCCCCCGGAAAAACGCTGAGTGACTGATCGCCTCGGCCGGGATGTGGGGTTCGTTGCTCGTTTGTGGGGTC
>Ga0335080_10009565_pt1 | contig 10136 bp, 7 predicted proteins | sample Lox_Sample_34_FD_206720 | JGI IMG/M metagenome (GOLD analysis project Ga0335080, IMG submission 206720) | Soil microbial communities from Loxahatchee National Wildlife Refuge, Florida, United States - Lox_Sample_3.4 | ecosystem: Environmental > Terrestrial > Soil > Wetlands | place: USA: Florida... | reverse complement strand
AAGCCATTCCGGGTTTCTGGATTCGCAACTCAGTTCCCATCATCATCAGGCTGCTGCCGTCGATGGCCGCCCACACTTCCTCCTGGCCGGGCCGATGAGGATGCGGCTCGCCCAAGGTCAGAGGATTGATAGTCACCGTGATCACACTCTGCTCGGTCGCCAACCCGTCCGCGGGGGAAAACAGCTCGCGCACAACGTGCGCCCAGTGCCCGGAGGCGCCTCCCACGATATAAGGATCGGCTGCTGCCGGCGTTCTCTGGCGCGCCGCCGCCTCATCTTTGACCATCATTCTGTCTTTGGGATGAAAACCGGATGGCGTTGGTTCGTTAATCACATACATGGTAAGCGGCTGTGCATCCGAACACTTCATCACGAACTCAAGCCCCGCGGGCATCAGAACTGCGATGTCCTTGCGAAGTTTGGCCGTATCTCCTCCGGCTTGAATTTCTCCCTCGCCGCCTAAAACATAATAGACTTCCTGCTGACCCTGCAGCGTAGAAGGAGTGGTGGAATCGCCGGGCGCCAGGCGGCCGTAGGCCAAGAAATTCGCAGCACGGAGGACGGCGCTCTTCTGCGATGGCGCGAAATTATCTCCCCGAATCAGAATATCGCGAAGCATCAGCGAGCCGTGCTCAACCCGCGGCAGTGATCCCTGCCAGTCGCTGAGGAAAAGGTCGATCCTGCGGTCCGCGGGTTCCCGCTCCCGTGCATACTTCACGAACTCGGGGCCAGGATAGGAATTGATTCCATTGATCGCGTTTTTCGTGCCACTTGAAGGAACCGATTGCGCCAAAGCTGGAGTGAATCGGACGGCGAGGATCATCGCGGACAGGATGAAGAAAGCAATCACTGGGCGTTGCATGAAACCGCCTCCTCAATTCTGACGCGTCTACGGCCGCGGCTGGTGCGGATGATAACGCGCGATGTACAGGAATCGCACCTGCGAATCTTCGTTTTGATTGATATTGGTGTGCGGCGTCTTGTTATCAGGAATGTGGTAAAAAGACACTCCCGGCGCCTGCCGCCGCAGCTGATTTCCTACAAAAGCAATGCTGGTGCCGGTCAGGGCCGTCCACATTTCTTCTATGTCATCGTGGTCCACTACGTGGGGTTTGCCCATGGTCAGCGGATCCAGGGCGACCGTCAGAACGCTTTGCAGCGTGCCCAGGCCGTCCTGGGTGACGAACAATGTCTTCACAATGTGATCCCATAACCCGTCGCTCGAGGTGATCGGAAGCTTGTTTTCGTCGCGGACCAGCATGGAAGAGTTCGGGCGGAAACCGGCCGGCGTGGGCTCATTGATGACGTACATTGTCAGCGGCTCGCTGCCTGAGTTGCTAAGCGTAAACTCAAGCTTCTCCGGCATTAAGACCGCAATATTGCGGAACAGGTCGGCGGTCTGGCCTCCAGCCTGGGCTGAACCGTGGCCCGCAGTAATAAAGAAGATTTCCTGCTGTCCGTTCAGGCGGGTAGCTTTCGTCGAGGCATGCGGCGCCAGCGTAGCGTAAGTGTACGAGTTGAGGAATCGAAGAACTGCCCCTTTACTCGCGGGATTCTGCGGATCGCCGCGCGTAAAGACATCGCGCTCTTCCAGGCCTCCGTCGGCGGTTCGCGAAGAGGCGTTGTGCCAGTCGCCGAAATAGAGATCGAGATCGGAAGATTGCGCCAGAAGGGGAGAGGAAAAGCAAGCGAACAGGGCCACTGATGCGAGAGCTCTTCTCACCATCAAAGACTCCTTTTCAGCTTCACCCAAGGCAGGGTCCAACTTGTGTACTATTATAACTATATATGATAATTATGGGACGCAGAGGCAAATTTTCTCGGCCTGCAAACGCCTCGCGGCGGGAGTGAAGACTGCGGCCTGGAGATGGAACGGATATGAAACTGATTCGATTCGGGGATAGCGGCCAGGAAAAACCCGGCGTACTTTTGCCGGACGGCAGCCGCATCGATGTCTCCGGCTTCGGCGCCGATTACGATGAGCAGTTTTTCGGCAGTGACGGTCTGGTGAAACTGCAAGCCTGGCTGGGCGCAAATGCGTCGAAGGCGCCGCGCGTGGCGCAATCATTTCGGCTTGGACCGGTGATATGCCGACCCAGCAAGATAGTGTGCATCGGCCTTAACTATCGCGATCATGCCGAGGAAACTAAAGCCGAGGCGCCCGCCGAACCGGTGCTTTTTTTCAAGGCCACCACTTCGCTTGTCGGTCCCAACGATAATCTCGTGATTCCACGCGGCTCGACCAAAGTGGATTGGGAGGTGGAATTGGCCGTGGTCATGGGCAAGAAGGCTTTGTACGTCCCGGAAGAAAAGGCATTTGACTATGTCGCCGGCTATTCGCTTCATAACGATTACTCCGAGCGGGCCTTCCAACTGGAGCACGGTGGTCAATGGGTTAAAGGCAAAAGCGCAGATACCTTTGCCCCACTGGGCCCGTTTTTGGCGACGCGTGATGAAGTACCCGACCCGGGCAAGCTCAAAATGTGGCTCAAAGTGAATGGCGAGCTTCGCCAGAACAGCTCGACGGGCAATATGATTTTCGGGGTAGCGACGCTGGTTTCTTATGTGAGCCGGTTCATGACCCTGCTTCCGGGCGATGTCATCAGCACCGGAACTCCCGCGGGGGTCGGCATGGGAATGAATCCTCAAATATTTCTAAAGGCGGGGGATGTTGTAACCCTGGGCATTGAAGGCCTGGGAGAATCGCGGCAGAGAGTCGTGGCATACGATGGGCGCACGCACTGATAGCTCACTCGGTTTCCGCCCGCAACTCCTATCCTCTCAGCTTTAGTGACCACAAAGTGGTCCCCGCCAAACACGACTTCAGGTCCACTTGGAGTTACTTGTAGCGTGAACGAATTCGGGGTTAGAATCGCCAGCAAATAGCTTGGGATTCTTTGGGGCGTTGGGCTGGGTGGCATGTACAGGGCCTCGATCCCCAAGAATCGTCTTCTCCTCGGTTCCCTCCAGCTTTCGCTTAACGCTCTCATCTTTTCTCTCCACAACGACGATGGTCTGAACATCCTCATCATCTCCGGGGGGCTAGGAGTGACATGGGAATCGCTGCCTGACCGCCCAACGCGAAAGCTGAGGCCTTGAGCAATGTGCGCGAGACGCTTCAGTATTGTGATTACTTGCCACAATCAGCGAGATTTTATTAGAGCCGCGCTTGAATCGGCACTATCACAGGCTTCTGATCTGAGGGAGGTCATCGTCGTCGATGACGCCTCGACGGACGGATCGGTAGAAATACTGCAGCAATATTCGGACAAGGTACAGCTCCTCTGCTTGCCCAGCAATCGGGGTGCAATTGAGGCCCGCAATGAAGGCTTGGCTCGGGCCAAGGGGCAGTATGTTACGTTCCTGGACGGCGACGATGTCATGATGCCCTGGGCTTTGGATGTATACGAGCGCATCGCGCAAGACCGGGCTCCCAAACTCGTTCTCGCCAGCATGGTTCCATTCACAGGGGAAATTCCGTGGGCCCTTTGCGAGGAAGAGCCACGCGCTATCGAACTTGTGGAATACGAAGCCCTGATGCACAGAGACCGCAGGGTCGGATTGTTGGGCGGCGCCTGCGTCGTCGAAAGACAGACCCTTGAGGCGATGGGCGGCTGGACCCCCGGGATCTTCCATTGCGATTCCCAGGATCTCTTTACCAAGCTGGGATACGCTGGCCGCACCATCCTCATCTGTGCGCCCGCCACGGTCTTTTATCGAATGCACCCGTCCAATACCACCAATACCTGGGCGCCGTTTGTACAAATGCAATATCGGCTGATGGCCAAAGAAAGACGCGGAGAATATCCCGGCGGACGCGAACATCTTTTTGAGAGGCGCTCATGGATTGGGGACAAGGTCGTATTCTGCATAAGGCGGGCATTGCGCGCGCGCCTCTATAAGGATGCGATAAAGTTGGCGGTCTCCGGGTGGTCGATGATTCTTGTGGCGGTCCTGCGCCGGCTGACCCTCTTGCTCAGAAAACGCCACCCATTGGAAACCCTGAAATTCCACTCTGCCAAGAGCACAACTTGCGAACCGGCTGGAGGAAAATCTGAGAACCGGCACTCCTACATAGGCGGCTAGATCGCCCTCCTGACAAAGACTCCTGGCGTCCGACAGCTGATCTCTTGACCTCTTCGAAAGTGAATGCTTTTCCTTCCCTGCGATCTGGAATCGGCAATGGCCAAGGGTTGCTTGCGAACCAAGCCGAATCATTCGAAACGTAGGGCGACCATGGGCTGAATGCCGGAGGCGCGTTGCGCCGGCAGAACCGCCGCAAGAAATGCAGTAACACCAAGGATCGCCGTGGTCCCCGCGAGGACGGCAGGATCCCAGGGCTGGACCCCGTATAACTGACCGGCCATGAAATGTCCGGCGAGGATCGCGGCGGGCATGCCGATGAGGAGACCGATGCCGGCCTGAAGAAATGCGCCGCCGAGAACCATCTGCAGAACTCCGCCGCGGTCGGCGCCGAGCGCCATCCGGATCCCGATCTCATTCGTGCGCTGTGCGACCGAGTAAGCCGTAACGCCGTAGAGGCCGATCGCGGCCAGGACGAGTGCAAGCAGTCCGAAGATGGAAGTGAGCTGCACCAGCAGCTCCTGTTGCGAGAACTGATCGTGAACCTGTCCGGCGAAGGTGTCGAAATCGATGACGGTGAGGTTGGGGTTGATCTGCATGAGCGCGCGGCGAACCTGAGCTTCGAGTCCAGGCATCTGCGCCAATGTCCGAATCTCGATAGCGCGCATCTCGAGATGCGAGACGTTTTCAAACATAACGTGTGAACTGTCGTCGTATTTTGCCCACTGTGCCGCCGAAAGGAAGAACATCGGTCGGATATGCTCGTTGGGACCCCAGTATTGCGTATCTTCGCAGACCCCGACAATTTCAAAATTGGCAGCATATTTCTGGTCGAGATGGCCAAAGTGGTGGCCAATGGCATCGCCATCCTTGAAGAATTTGCGGGCGAAGGTCTGATTCACCACGGCGATGAGCCGGCCGGAGGGGTCGTCCTGCTCGGTAATGCCGCGACCGGCGACGATTTTCGTGCCGATCGTGTCAAAGTACTCGGGGCTGGCGCGATCCCACGAGGCGGAGTTGGCGTTACTGCCGGGCGGCGGCGGGGCCTGGCCTTCAATGTAGACGCTGTTGCCCCAGTTGTCGCCTTCCATGGGGCTGTAAAGCGAGTAGCTGACCTGTTTGACGCCCGGGATAGCGGCCAGCGTGTCATGCAGCTGGCGGAAGAAAGTGTTGGACTGCGCAGCCTGGTAGCCGGCCATTTGCGGGTCGACGTGGACGATATAGCGATCTTGCGTCTCAAAGCCGAAGTGTTGGCGCTCGAGGTTCCGGAGCGAGCGGATGAGCAGCGCGGCGGCGCAAAGCAGGGCGAGCGAAACGGCAGCCTGGAGGATGACGAGAATTTTCTGTGTCCAGAAACCGCTTGCCCGGGTGGAGCGGTGGGCGCCGCGTAGAGCGTCGATGGGGTTGGCATGGGCAGTCATCATCGCGGGGGCAACGCCGAAGAGCACACCGGTGACGAGGGAGACGGAGAAGGCGAAGCCAAGCACTGGCAGGGAGGGCGCGGCCTGGATGGGCAAATAGCTTTTGCCGGCGACCAGGTGGAGGATCAGACGCGCGCCTCCATAGGCGACAGCCAACCCGACAAGGCCGCCGAACACCGCGAGAATCACGCTTTCTGTCAGCGCCTGGCGCACGAGACCAATGCGGGGCGCGCCAAGCGCGGAGCGGACTGAGATCTGGGGTTTACGAGCCGCGGCGCGGACGAGCATCAGGTTTGCGAGGTTGGCGCAGGCAATGAGAAGCACGAAGGTAGAAATCCACATGAGCAGGTGGAGTCCGGACTTGTAGGAATCTTGCATCTGCTGCACACCGCCGCCGCCGGGAGACAAGTGTAGCGTCTGCTTCGGGATCAGGGTGGCATCGCGTTTCTCCACCTTGCTGATGGGGCTGAGCAGAAACTGGCGCAGCTCGACCTGAAGGTGAGCTTCAATCTGTTTCAGGTTCGCACCTGGCTCGATGCGGCCGACCAGGTTGAGCCAGTCGAGTTCGGGGCTGTCGAGAACGTCAAAGCTGCCGGACTGAATGACTGGAGAGTCGCTGAGAGGCATCCAGAAAGCGGCTGGGTCGGAGGTGAGGCGTTCGCCGAAGAAGCCGGGCGGCGCGATGCCCACGATGGTAAAGGCCGTCCCGTTGATGAGGAAGGAAGCACCGACAACCGATGGGTCCTCCCCAAATTTCTGCCGCCAGGCGCGATAGCTGATCACAGCGACTGGGGGCGCGCCCTTCTGATCGTCAGAGGGCTCGAGCAGACGACCCGCCCATGCCCTGAGGCCGAACGTATCAAAAGCGTTGCCGGAAACGAACTCGGCGCTTAAAGGCTCCGATGGACGGTTGTTGCCGGAGCGACGCACGCCGACCTGAGTGCGGCCGGCTTGAAAAGCGGCAAGCGAGGCAAATCCTGGAGTGTGGTCGCGGAACTCACGATATTGCTCGGTGGAGAACAGCGACCAATCGTCCTGCATGCCGCCGTTAATGCAGCAGTTCTCGTTGTTGCCCACGCGGATGAGCTCGCCAGGACGCATTACAGGCAACGACTTGAGGAGCACGGCGTGGACGAGCGTGAAGATGGCGGTGGTGGCGCCGATGCCGAGCGCGAGCGTGAGAATCGCCGTGAGCGTAAAACCGGGTGTTTTAAGGAATCCCCGCAGCGCGTAACGGATGTCGTCAATCATGAAACGTCCACCTCTACGATGGCTTATACGAGAATTGCGGGCGGCGGTTCCCAATTTACACCCGGCGCTGGTTCAGTGAGCCAGCCCGAGCGGGTTCGCAGGTCGGGCATTGCCATTTCTTCACAATCGTGGCCCAGGCGCCTAAGATTACGCCAGTAATCGGGCCTGCCTACGCTATCAGTGGTACTGTCAGTTCCAAGTACCACCCAAGACATAAAAGATGGACCGCCTGCCTTCAGCATATTCCGTGCCGGAGGGCGCCGAGGCCGCGCATGGGGCCCGGGCCAGGAAGTATGCCGACTTCCTGTGGCGCACCGATCCGCCCGCCGATGCCGTCATGCAGGAATTTGCAAGCATGCCCGAAGCTGAATGGCGCGCGCTGCTGGATCTCGCGCTCGCGAAAGGAATCGAGCAGGTGCCTTCTGCTCCGGAATCCTTGTGTGCCTTGTTTCGGCAGTTGGAGGATGTCCCTTTTTGGGTCGATCGCGAACGCTGCAATTTAGGCGGCGCCACGTTCTTGCGATGCCGGCTCGGTTTCGCCGTTCTGGCGATGCTTTCCTTGCCTCTGATCTACAGCTGGCCTGCAGGAAATAAGGCGCTGGCTCTCTCCGGCCAGCTCATGCATCGCGCATCGCAGCGCCTGAAAGATACGACTCGCTACGTGTTCGCGGTTTGCCAGTCGGATGGTCTCTCCCGCTTCTCCGAAGGTTTCTCCATGAGTGTGCGGGTGCGCCTGATTCATTCGCAGGTGCGGCGATTGCTTCGCGAATCCGGCCAGTGGCGCGCCGATGCATGGGGCGCCCCCATCAACCAATGCCACATGGCCGGCACGAACCTGATGTTTTCGGTTGGAGTGCTCGACGGTCTCTCTCGCCTCGGCTATCGCTTCGACCGCGTCGAGCGGGAAGCACTCGTTCATTTGTGGCGCTACGCCGGCTATCTCCTCGGAGTAGACCCCGAGCTGCTGATCGCCGATGAATTTGAGGGAAACCGCTTGCTGGACCTGATGTTCGCCTTTGAACCCGAGCCCGACGATGACTCGCGCGCTCTCGTGGACGCCCTCATGCAGACCTCTTTCGACTACGTGCGCGGCTTCAAAGCGGGACATTTTTGCAACGTGAATCTTTGCTACGGAATGTCGCAGTCGCTGATCGGGGATGAGCACGCCAGGACCCTCGCCTATCCGAAGACGAGCTGGCGCTGGCTTGTGCCCGCGGTTCGCCCGGCCACCTGGATGGTGGAAACGGCCCGCATCTATAGCAGCCGCGTGCAGGAACTCGCAAAGGTGGCCGGCCCGAAAGCCTTTCGCCATTTGCTAAGCGAACGAGGACTGAAGGGTCGCACCGGCGATTTTGCCATACCTCGCAATCTGGCGGTTCGCGGCGATAAGCAGGAACCTGACACCCAGGTGCAAGGCCAGTCGGTTCCACAAAGTGCAATTCGGGAGTCTTCGAAATGAACGAACCGACGCGGGTGGTTTGCCTCGGGGGAGGGTGGGTAGCGATTTATCTTGCCCGCGCGTTGCGTCCGGCGGTGAAAAAAGGCGAGGTCAAGCTGACGGTAATCAGCCGCGACAACTATTCCACCGTGCATGGACTGATCGCCGAAATGCTGACCTGCAAAATACAGCCGCAGCAGATCAATTCTTCCGTGCGCGAAATGATCGCTCCGGCGCAACTGCACAATGCGGAAATTCAGTCTGTGGATCTGGCCAATCGCTGCGTGCACACGCAGCGGCTGCTCGACGGACGCGCCTGCTGCGTGCCCTACGATCATCTGGTCGTCGGCGTGGGGTCGGTTGAAGACTTCTCCCGCTATGCCGGAATTGGCGAGCATACGTTTCCCCTGAAAACCTTCGCGGACTGTTACCGGCTTCGAAACCATCTGGTCAGCGTGCTGGAAACAGCATCCATCGAAACCGATCCCGCGGAGCGGCGTCGGCTTCTCACTTTTGTGGTTGCCGGAGGCAACTACGCCGGAGTCGAAGTGGCCTGCGACCTGGTGGATTATTTTCGTTTTCTCACGCGGCACCGATATCCAGAGTTGAACTCACAGGAATTCCGGGTCGCGCTGGTGGAATCGGGGCCGCGCATCCTGCCCGAGTTGGGGAAACGTCATCCATACCTCGTGAGCTATGCGGAGAAGCGCATCGAGAAGCTGCGCATCGAGTTGCGCCTCGATACTCGTCTCCATGCGGCTACGGCCGAGGAAGCCGTGCTCACCTCAGGAGAGCGTATTCCGACGCGAAGCATCATTACTTGTACGGGCATGAAATGCTCGCCGCTGCTCGAGCAATTTCCTTGCGAACGTGACCCGCGAGGGCGCCTGGTAACCGATCAATTCTGCCGGGTTTCGGGCCTGACTAACGTCTGGGCCGGAGGCGACTGTGCGGCGGTTCCTCATCCGGATGGAGGCGCCTGTCCTCCTCTGGCCCATTACGCCCAGAAGGCAGGATCGAACATTGGCACGAACATCTTGCGACGAATTGCGGCCAAGCCGCTGAAACCATATTCCTTCAACGGGCTCGGCGAAGCCTGCACCCTGGGCCATCGCTCGGCCATCGCGCATATGAAGGGCATTCCCGCCTGCGGTTTTCTGGCATGGATCACCTGGCGCTTCATCGTACTCACCATGTTTGTGCCCAGTTGGACGCGGCGGGTACGCCTGATGTTCGATTGGTGGCTCACCTTGATTCTCGGCCGCGATATCGTGAACCCTCGAATTGACGAGCGCGGAGCAATTTCTCACGTTCTCTACGAGCCCGGACAAATCATCATCGCCGCCAGAGAGACCCGGCGCTATCACTATCTGGTCGAATCCGGAGAAGTAGACGTAGTCGCGAGTGACCGCGATGGCGAGGTCATCCTGTCGTCTCTCAAGAGCGGCGACTATTTTGGCGACGACTGTCGCCCCGTATCGGAATGCTGCATTCGCGCTCGCACGCGAGTCCGGCTGTTGGCAATCGACGGCGAAGCGGCCGATGCCCTCAGCACCGTGCGCCCCGATTTAGCCGCACTTCTAAAAGAGCGCAAGAACGGCGCAGAAAGACAGCACGCCTGAAATGTTTGTCGACCCCACGAAAGCGACTCTGCTGGAAGTCCTGCTGCGCCGCCGCTCGCGGAGAGTCGGCCTCGGCATGGCGATTCCTGCAGGTCCATTCCAATATAAAAGCCCGCACCCGCCGGTTCCTCTCACCGAAGATGAGGAAGCCGCCTTGGCGTTCGCGGCTTGCGGCGTCACCGGCTACGCTCTCGCCGATCTTTCCTATGGCAAAGGGGAAGGCGGCACCATGCTGGTCGGAAGGCTCGGCCGCACCATCGCGAGCCCGGATGCAGTGAATTCTGTTTCGGTTCTGGTGACGAACGATCGCGGCACCTGGCT
>Ga0335080_10009564_pt1 | contig 10137 bp, 9 predicted proteins | sample Lox_Sample_34_FD_206720 | JGI IMG/M metagenome (GOLD analysis project Ga0335080, IMG submission 206720) | Soil microbial communities from Loxahatchee National Wildlife Refuge, Florida, United States - Lox_Sample_3.4 | ecosystem: Environmental > Terrestrial > Soil > Wetlands | place: USA: Florida... | reverse complement strand
GCGATCGGCACCGCCACGAATTCGGGATTCTTCAACGCGCGCTCGAGGCGGGCGCGGACCTGCTCGGGCGGCAGGCGGAGCACGCCGACGGCGAAGGACTCCGAGTCCTCGAGATCGCGCGTCTCCCGGCGGTAGAGCTGCAGGTTGTACGCCGGCTCGTTCTCGACGAGCGCCACGCCGTTGCGATCGAAGATGTAGCCGCGCGGCGCCGTGATCTTCACGGAACGCAGGCGGTTGTTTTCCGACAGTGTGAAGTAGTACTCGCCGCGGACGATCTGCACGTACCAGTACGCGATGGCGAGGAGCGCGAAAACCGCTCCGACGACGATACGGCCGATCTCGATGCGCCGTGAGAGATCGCGCCGGTTCTCGCGGACTCTCAGCACGGCTGCCGCCGTGCAGCCGTCAGCTCACAGCTGTCAGCTCTCAGCTGGAGAGGGATCCCCTCTGGCTGATAGCCGATAGCTGATAGCTGAAAGCTTCTCCCCATCGCCATCACCGGAGCCTCCGCAACCGCCGCTTCTCCCACCATTCCCGCCAGCCGAACCGGGCCGCTGCCTCGAGCATTCCCGCGGTGATCCCCGTGGTCGCGGCGCGCCAGAAGGCGTCCCGCGTGCCGAGGACGATCGGCGCCTGGGTGAGCAGCGAGGCGAGCGCCGCGACGATCGTGTCGTTCACGAACGAGGCCACGGCGAGGGTCGCCCCGGCCGCGACCGCGCCCCCGAGGATCACGCGCACGGAGACGAGGGCGAGCCCGTACCCGATCGCCGCCTTCGCAAAAGCATTGAACCCCAGCATCTGATGGGTCATCGCGTCTTCGAGCAGGCCCGCTCCCGCGCCGGCGAGGACCGCCTGAACGAAGTTGCCCTGCCGCGCCACGGCGGCCACCGCAATCAGGAACCAGTCGGCCGGCCAGGCCCCGCGGTGCCGGGAGGCGCCGAAGAGGATCGTCAGCGCGGCGGCGGCGGCCAGGAGGGCCAGGATGCGGCGGAGCTTCACGGGCCGACACCCTTGGAACTCCCCAGCGGCTCCGTGATCGCCGGCGATGGCGCGAGGACGAGCACGTCGGTCAGGTGCGCGAAGTCCGCGGACGGCTTGATGCGAATCTCGAGGAACAGATTGTTGCCCCGGGCGACCGACTCGACTCGCCCGATCGGGATGCCGCGGGGATAGATCCCGTCGATGCCCGCCGATTCGACGAGGTCGTCCGCGCGAATCGAGGACGTGATCGGCACGTTGTTCAGGCGAAGCCCTCCCGCGCCGTCCCCGCGCACGACGCCCAGGTCTCCCGTGCGGGCGACGCGGCCGCCGGCCGCCGCCGACGCATCCGTGAGGAGCTGCGCGCGCGACACGCCGTGGCCCACCGTGACGATGCGGCCGACGAGCCCTTCCGGTACCGCGAGCGGCGAGCCGGAGACGACGCGCTCGCGCGATCCCGCTCCGACGAGGGCGCTCTGCACGCCGGCGCGCCGTTCGACGAGGAGCACCGGCGCGCTCGTGAGGACTCCCGGGAGCGCCGGCGCCGCCGCGGCCAGAAGCCGCTCGCGCTCGGCCTGCGCGACCATCGCGCGCAGCTGAAAGAGCTCGCGGTCGCGTGCGGCGAGATCCTGCCGCAGCCGCGCGTTCTCGGACGTGGCGTGCAGCATGTCGGCCGTCGAGTCCACGACGCTCGTGGCCGAGCGCGAGACCGCCCCGACCGCGCGGGCCGCCGGCGCGAGCGCCGACAAGATCCACGACTGGAGGACGGTACCCGAGCGGTTGCGCGCCGGTGCCTGTGCCGAAAGAAGCAGGACGCACCCGACGAGCACCGTGAGCAGCACGGCTCCGCCCCGGCGGGACCGGGTCCCGGCGATCTCGACGGCGGGGTTGATGGCTCTCATGGAAACGCCTTCCGGAGGCGCCGGCTCAGGTGATCGAGATCTTCCGCAGCAGATCCATGTCGGTCAGCATGGCGCCCGTGCCGAGCACGACCGAGGCGAGCGGGTCTTCGGCGTAGGAAATCGGCAGCCCCGTTTCCTCGCGCAGACGCCGGTCGAGGTTGCGCAGGAGCGAGCCGCCGCCCGTGATGATGATGCCCTTGTCCATGATGTCGGCGGAGAGCTCCGGCGGCGTGCGCTCGAGCGCCACGCGCACGCTCTCGACGATCGCGGCCACCACCTCCGACAGCGCGTCGCGCACTTCCTCGTCGGTCAGGACGAGGGTCTTCGGCACGCCCTCGACGAGGTCGCGGCCCTTGACCTCCATCGTGAGCGGCTCGTCGAGCGGATGCGCGGAGCCGATCTCGATCTTGACCTGTTCCGCGGTGCGCTCGCCGATCAGCAGGTTGTACTTGCGCTTGACGTACTGGATGATCGCCTCGTCCATCTCGTTCGAGGCGATGCGGACCGAGCGGCTGTAGACGATGCCGGCGAGCGAGATGACCGCGACATCGGTCGTGCCGCCGCCGATGTCCACGATCATGTTGCCCGCGGGCTCGGTGATCGGCAGGCCGGCGCCGATCGCGGCCGCCATCGCCTGCTCGATGATGAAGACCTCCGATGCCCCCGCGCGCAGCGCCGAGTCCTGCACGGCGCGCTTCTCAACCTGCGTGATGCCGGACGGAACCGAAATCACGATGCGGGGCCGGACGAACAGCGACCGGCCGTGCGCCTTCTTGATGAAGTGATCGAGCATTTTCTCCGTCACCTCGAAGTCTGCGATGACGCCGTCCTTCATCGGCCGGATGGCGACGATGTTGCCGGGCGTGCGCCCGAGCATCTCCTTGGCCTCGGTGCCGACCGCCTCGACGCGATTGGTCGCGTTGTTCACCGCGACGATCGAGGGCTCGCGCACGACGATTCCTTTGCCGCGCGCGAACACGAGCGTATTCGCCGTTCCGAGATCCACCGCCAGGTCGTTGGAAAAGATCGAAAAAACGGATTTGACTGCCAAGAGAACCTCCGGAAGCTTTCAGCTCTCAGCTCTCAGCTCTCAGCTTTCAGCTCTCAGCTCCGGCTGATAGCTGACAGCTGATGGCTGACGGCTCACTACATACTCTCCACGAACACGCGGATCTTCTTCACCGTCTCGTTGCCCGACGCGTCGGCCGCTTTCACGATGAGCATCGCATAGCCGTCCCGATCCACGGTGACGGTTTTTCGGAACGAGCCGTCCGCGTCCACGTCCGCCGTCTCCCCGTTGACCGTCACGGTCGCTCCCGGATCCGTCTTGCCGAAGACGAGGAAGAGATTTCCCATCTGCTGGGGCGGCGAAACCTGGAGCGGCGGGGGCGGCGCGTTGGCGCCGGCCTTGGGCAGCTCGGCGAGCATCTTGAACCGGCGCACGGCGCTCCAGTCCGAGGAGACGCCGCTCTTGTCGATCGTCGCGACCCGCCAGAAGTAGGCGCCCTCCCGCGACACCTTCACGACGGCGTAGGTCTCGGTGCGGTGATCGAGGTCCACCTCGATCGCGTCCGGCACGAAGAGCCGCGAGCGCGAGATCTGGAGCCGGTAACGCGCGGCCACCGGGACCGCTGCCCAGCGCAGATCCACCTGGTCGCCGGTCTTCAGGTCGTAGATCCGGTTGTCCGCCGGCAGCAGCGGCTCCGGCGCCTCCGGGAGGGCGACCTTCGCGGAAATCTCGCCCGTCTTCGCGCCCGCCGCCACCCGCTCGCGCTCGGACAGGACGACCGTCTGGCGGCCGGTCGAAACCGTCGTCTTGCCCCGGAAGTTCGTGATCTCCGTCTTCTCGCCCTTTTCGACGTCGAGGGCGGCGCGCGAGTCGCGATCCACGTCCGCCGTCGCGGCGTCCGTCGAGACCTTCGAGGTCGAGCCGGCCGTGTAGACGTTGATGACGCCCGACACGATCTTGACCTGGCTGCCTGCCGATTCCGTCAGCGATGGCCGGTGCACCTCGAAGAGCGAGCCGGGCCGCAGCGTGTAGAGCGTGCCATCGGCGAACATGATCTCGGCCGAGCCGTTGCGCCCGGTCTTCACGAAGTCGCCGTCGAAGAGCGACTGCCGCTGCCGCGCCGGCTCGAAGGTCGAGCGCCCCGCGCTCTGCAGCGAGACGTCGCCCTCGATCGAGATGAAGGACGCGTCGCCGGTCTCCTCGGTGCCCGCGCCTCCGAGAGCGCGCCGTGCGTAGGACTGCGACTCGACCGCGTCGCGGAACGCCTGGTCGAAGCGCCGGCCGGCGAACGCCGCCTCGGCGGACTGGAGCGAGTCCCGCGCCTGCGCCACGCTCGAGCCCGGCCGCGCCGTTCCCGACGCCGCCGTCGCCCGCGTGAGGAGCTGCGTGGCATTCGCGATCTCGGTGCGCGCCTTGTCCTCGGGAGATCGCCGCGAGCGGCTGTACAGGAAGTAGCCGACTCCGCCCGCAACCAGCGCGATGGCGAAAACGATCGCCCCCTGCCGGATCCGGTGGATCGGGATGACGAACCAGTCGATGTCCGAGCCCACGGGCTGGCCGGACTTCCGCTTGGGCAATAACCCTCCGGTTTTACAGAGACTTATAGCATACGACAGGTTCGGCCGGATGGCTCCAGGGAAGCGATTCGTGATGCGCTTCGAGAGGATGGTTTTCGTCCCGGAGACGGCCCCGCCGGCCGCCGCGCGGCGGCCTCTCTTCGACCCGCTCGACGAACTTCGGCTATATTGCCCCGTTTCGATTTCGCGGCACGGAGGTTCGATTTCCCATGCTCAAGACGATGCGCGAGAGCTTCCACCACCTCAAGTGGACGCTCTGGGCCGTGGTCATCGTGTTCGTTCTCGGATTCGTCTACTTCAGCGGTTCGAACGTCAATCCGAACGACCGCTCGAGCGAGATGATCGCCCGCGTCGGCGGAACGCCGATCCTCGCCGCGGAGTTCGACCGCGAATACCGGTCGCAGCTCGATCGCTACCGCGAGCAGTACCGGGGCGGCCTGACGCCCGAGATGCTGCGCTTCCTCGACCTGCCGCGCCAGGTCCTCGACGGTATGATCAACCGCAAGCTCGAGCTCGCCGAGGCCCGCCGACTCAAGCTCGCCGTTTCGGACGAAGAAGTGGCGCGCGCCGTCATGTCCTATCCCGCCTTCCAGCTGAACGGCCAGTTCATCGGACGCGAGAAGTACGAGCAGGCGCTCTTCCGTTACGGATACACGCCGGAGCGCTTCGAAGAGGAGCTGCGCGAGGATCTGCTCGCCCGCAAGTACGCCGCCCTCGTCCGCGCCTCGATCCTCGTGCCCGATAGCGAGCTGCAGCGCGAATTCTCGGCCCGGAACGACAAGGCCACGATCGAGTACGTGCTGATTCCTTCGAGCCGTCTCGAGAGCGGCGTCCAGCCGACCGATGCGGACCTCAAGGGCTATTACGAGAAGCACCGGGACCGCTACCGCAAGCCCGAGCAGCGCCGGATCAAGTACCTGCTCATCGATCAGTCACGCGTGCGCGCACGCACCGTCCCGACGGAAGCGGAGCTCCGTTCCGAATACGACCTGCGGAAGGAGGCCTTGAAGGTCCCCGAGCAGGTCGTGGCCGCCCACATCCTGATCAAGAGCGACGCTTCCGCCACGCCCGAGGCCGACGCGGCCGCCAAGGCGAAGGCGGAGAAGGTCGCCGCACGCGCCCGCGCGGGCGAGGACTTCGCCAAGCTCGCCAAGGAGACGAGCGACGACACGTCGAACAAGGACACCGGAGGCCAGCTCCCGCCGTTCGCGCGCGGCCAGATGGTGCCCGAGTTCGAGCAGGCGGCGTTCGCGCTGCAGCCCGGCGAGATCGCCGGGCCGGTCAAGACGCAGTTCGGCTATCACGTCATCAAGCTGATCTCGAAGACTCCCGAGCACACGCAGACCTTCGAGGAGGCGCGCGCGGCCCTCGGCGCCGACCTCGCGCAGCGCAAGACGGAGGCGGAGACGAGTCGGCTCGCGCGCGACCTCGCCGAGAAGGTGCGCAAGCTGCCCAACGCCTCCGACGAAGAGCTGCGGAAACTCGCCGACAGCCAGACAATCTTCTACAACACGACGCCCTGGGTGGCGCGCGGCGAGGCGATCCCCGGCGTCGGAGCGAACGCCCAGTTCGCCGACGAGGCGTTCACGCTGAAGCTCGGAAAGATCTCCACGACGGCCGTGCCGACGTCGCGCGGCCCCGCGTTCGTCAAGCCCGACGAGCAGCGGCCCGCCGGCGTGCCGCCCTTCGACGAGTTGAAGGAGCGCGTCACCGACGACTGGAAGGCCGACCGCCGCGAGAAGGAGGCCCTCGAGAAGCTCGACCCGGCCGCCAAGGAGATCGGCTCCGGGACGCCGCTGCCCCAGGTCGCGGCGCGCTACGACTCGGAGGTCAAGACGACGCCCGAGTTCGCGCCCGGCGGCCCGATCCCCGAGATCGGCAACGCGCCGGAGCTCTCCGCCGCCGTCTTCCGCACGACGTCCGGCCAGGCGGGGCCGCCCGTACCGGTGCCGGGAGGATTCGTCCTCTTCCGCGTGATCGACCGCAAGACGGCCGACCCGAAGGCGTTTGCGGCACAGAAAGAAGATCTGATGCAGACGATCCGGGCGCGCGAGGGCGAGAAGCTCCTCCGTTCCTCGCTCCAGCAGCTCCGCACCGACCGCAAGGTCGAAATCAACGAGGATCTTCTCAAGTCCTTCCTGCCGGAGGAGGGACGGCGGAGTTGAGAAAGAGTTGTCAGTTCTCAGTTATCGGTTCTCGGTTCCGGAACTGAGGACTGAGAACAGAGAACCGAGAACTCATCGATGATCGGCCGTCTCTCGGGCCGCCTCGCATCGAAGGCGCCGGACCAGGTTCTCCTCGACGTCGGCGGGGTCGGGTACCTCGTCCACATTCCGCTCTCGACCTTCTACGAGCTGCCCGAGGCCGAGAGTCCCGCCTCGCTCTTCGTGCACACGCACGTGCGCGAGGACACGCTCGCGCTCTACGGCTTCCTGACCGAGCGCGAGCGCGCACTCTTTCAGCTGCTGATAAGCGTCGCGGGGATCGGGCCGCGCGTCGCGCTGACGGTGCTCTCCGGCATCCCTCCGGCAGAGCTCGTCGAGGCGCTCCGGCACGGGGACGTCCGGCGCCTCGTCGCGATCCCGGGCGTCGGCAAGAAGACGGCCGAGCGGATGATCCTCGAACTCGCCGAGAAGGCCGCCGCATTCCAGGCCGAGGCGCCGGCGGGAGCCGCCGCGGCCGTCTCGACCGAGGACGTCGTCTCGGCGCTCGTGAACCTCGGGTATCGCCGGGCGGAGGCGGAACGGTCCGTGGAGGCCATCGCGCGGACCGGCGCGCCGAAGGAGTTCGGAGACTTCCTGAAGGCAGCGTTGAAGCGACTGACCGGCGGATAGCTTCTAGGGACTCCAGAGGCATTCGCCATAAACTGCCTCCACTCCATGGCTGACGACTCCACCCTGCTCACCGGATCCGCACTCGAGGAAGACGCCGCGGTCGAGCCGAGGCTCCGGCCGCAAACGCTCTCGGAATACATCGGTCAGCCGAAGATCCGCGAGAACCTCGGGGTGTTCCTCGCCGCGGCGCGCGGCCGCGGGGAGCCGCTCGACCACGTCCTGCTGACGGGCCCGCCCGGCCTCGGCAAGACGACGCTCGCGCACATCGTGGCGCGCGAGATGGGCGCGGGCCTGCGCGTGACCTCCGGTCCCATGATCGCGCGCGCCGGGGACCTCGCCGGGATCCTGACGAACCTTCAGCCGCGCGACGTCCTCTTCGTGGACGAGATCCATCGCCTATCGCCCGCCGTCGAGGAAATCCTCTACCCGGCGATGGAGGACTACCGGCTGGACGTCCTGATCGGCGAGGGACCGATGGCGCGAACGATGAAGGTGGACCTTCCGCCCTTCACGCTCATCGGCGCGACGACGCGGCCGGGGCTGCTGTCGCAGCCGCTTCACGCGCGCTTCGGCATCACCCTGCGCCTGGATTTCTACGACGTCGAGGCCCTCGCACGGATCGTCCGGCGCTCGGCCGACATCCTCGCCGTGCGCATCGACGACGACGCCGCCCGCGAGATCGGCGGCCGCAGCCGCGGGACGCCGCGCATCGCGAACCGGCTGCTGCGCCGCCTGCGCGACTTCGCCGAGGTCGCCGGCAAGAAGTCGATCGACCGCGCCACCGCGCGCGAGGCCCTCGGGCGCCTGGAGGTGGACGAGCACGGCTTCGACGAGCTCGACCGCCGGATCCTGACGACGATCATCGAAAAGTTCGGCGGCGGCCCCGTCGGCGTCGCGTCGATCGCCGCCTCAATCGGCGAGGACCGCGGCACCCTCGAGGATCTTTACGAGCCCTACCTGATTCAGGCGGGCTTCCTGCAGCGCACGCCGCGCGGACGCATCGCCTCGGCGGCGGCCTATCGCCACCTCGGGATCACGCCCCCGCCCCGCGAGGGCCTGCTCTTCTGATGGACCGCGCGCGACTCCAGCCCGCCGAGGCCGCCGTCCGCGGGACGCGTCCCGTTCCGTCGCCGATCCGCAAGGGAGTTCTCATCTACAACCCGACCGCCGGGCAACGCGACCGACGGCCCGCGATGGACGCGCTCATCGGCCGGATGCGCGCGCGCGGCGTCACGCTCGTCAACGCGCCCACCATCGGTCCCGGGCACGCGACGGAGATCGTGCGGGCCTTCCTGCCCCTGAAGCCCGACGTCGTGGCCGCCTGCGGAGGCGACGGGACGATCTCGGAAGTCGCGCGCGGCCTGTCGGGCTCCGGCGTCCCGCTCGCCGTCCTGCCCGGAGGCACATCGAACGTCCTCGCGCGGGAGCTCGGGATCCCGCTCGACCCCGAAAAGGCCGCCGAGCTCCTCTTCGACGGCCGGCTCCGCTCCGTGCGCGTCCTGACCGCGAACGACCGCGCGTTCCTGCTCTGGGCCGGCGCGGGCCTCGACGCGCGCGTCATGGGCCACATGAGCCTGCGGTGGAAACGGCGTTTCGGCCGTGCGGGTATCTCGGTGACCGCCGCGTCGGAGTTCTTCCGCTACGAGTTTCCGCGGCTGCAGGTCGCCGTGGACGGCGTCATCTACGAGGCGACCTTCGCCGTCGTCTGCCACGCGCGGCACTACGCCGGCGACTGGGTGATCGCGCCGGCCGCGTCGCCCGAGTCCGACGAGATGGACGTGCTCCTCTTCGCGAGCCGGAGCCGCTACGAGTTCTTCCGACTCTTCCTCGCGATCCGCCAGGGCCGCGCGGCGCACCTGGACCGCGGCCTGGCGCGCCTGGTGCGCGGCCGCCACGTCGAGATCCGCTCGCGCGAGACTTACGCGGTCGAGACGCACGTGGACGGCGACTGCATCCTGGAGACGCCCGTCACGTGCCGTGTGACGAAGGAAACGGTCGAGATCCTCGTCCCGGGCTGAGACTCAGGCCCCCGCGGCGCGTCCCGCCCCCGCCTAGGTGTCAATTCTCAACAGGTTGTTCACTGTGGTTATGGAACGGTAGGGTCTGGTGCGCAGATGACGGAGGCTGAGTTTCTGGCAGGTGGCCTTGAACCTGTGGGAGACGTAGCAGGAGCCGTTGTCGGACATGAGGCCTCAACGCGGACGGCGCGGCTGTGGAGCCAGGACACGCAGCGTCTGAGGAAAGCCGTCGAGGAGGGAGATCTCTCGTTGGGCAGGACCTCGGCATAGGCCAGGCGGGAGGCGTCGTCGATGGCGACGTGAACGAACTCCCAGCCGATGCCGCGAACACGAGTGGTGCGGTCTCCATGGATGCGATGTCCGACACGGCCGATACGACCTAATTTCTTATGTCGATGTGGATCAGCTCGCCCGGACGTTCTCGTCGATACCTGACAACTGGCTGCTTGGGCTCGAGGCTTTTGAGGCGAGACAGGCCGTGTCGAGCCAGGATGCGGGCCACGGTGGCCGAGCTCAAGCCCACGCGCGCGGCGATCTGGGAACCTGTGTCCCTTCGCCTGCGCAGACGCAAGACTTGCTCGATTCGATCCGGATGGGTCTGGCGGGGCATCTGGTCAGGTCGGCAACTGCGATCGACTAGGGCCCAGATGGGCAACAGACCCTACCCGTGAACAACGTGTGGAGAAACGAGAGCTAACGGCGCCCCGAGCGCACGGCCTTCTCGACGTCCTCGATCTCGCGCGGCGCGGCGCAGGAAAGGCAGTCGAAGCCGTCCTTCGTCACGAGGACGGTGTCCTCGATCCGGACGCCGATGTTCCA
>Ga0335080_10009563_pt1 | contig 10138 bp, 20 predicted proteins | sample Lox_Sample_34_FD_206720 | JGI IMG/M metagenome (GOLD analysis project Ga0335080, IMG submission 206720) | Soil microbial communities from Loxahatchee National Wildlife Refuge, Florida, United States - Lox_Sample_3.4 | ecosystem: Environmental > Terrestrial > Soil > Wetlands | place: USA... | reverse complement strand
CACCACGTGCTCTATCCCCATCAGGTCGTTCAGGGTCACAGGATTTCCCTCTCTCTCGTATTCACAGGAGAATGTCGCAGGTCAAGTGCTCGCCGCCGTCTTCGTCGCGCCAGCTCTGCCTGTCGGCGGACACGGCGAGCACCGTGTGGACCGCCCAGCCGCCCAGTCCGGGAACCTTGACAACGGTGCCGAGGCTCAGCTTGCGGCGCTGTCCCGGCTGCGGGCTGCGAGTGCCCGCGAGAGGCAGGACACGTGCGAATGTCTTGTCGGCGTCTTCGACGGTCCGGATCTCGCCGAACACGTACACCTGGCTTGCAGTCATCGCCTGTCTCCTCCCAGGACCGCCGCGTCCATCGCGGCCAGCCACTCGTCATTGCCGGCGAACACCCGGCCGCAGCCGTCGGTGCACCGCACCTGGCCTACTTGCAGGCCCTCCTGCTGGGCGCTGCGCGGCCCTCCTGAGTAGCCGACCGACGACCAGTGCACGCACGCCCCGCGCTGCTCGGCGCGGGCCGCAGCGGCGCTGTACGCCGCGCCGCCGGCCATCTCAGCGTCGGCGGCCTGCTGCCGCTCCCGCCGCTCGTCTTCCTCGGCCTCGATTTCCGCCCACGGGTCGGTGCCGTCTTCGTACCTCATCGCGCGCTCCTTTCAGGGCTGGCGATCCTGCGGTCACCGCAGGGGCACACGTCGATGTCGGTGTAGCCGGTGACCGCCCCGGCAATCCGGACAGGGGCCTGGCTCATGATCCGGTAGTCGTGCTGGTGGTCTTCCAGGGGCCGCTGCCCGGTCCACCGGAGCGGGCGGGGCTGGCCTAGGACCATCTGGAAGCCTTGGGTGACGTTGCGGGCGCAGCCGTCGCACAGCGGTTCCCACACGGCGTCGCTTTCGGTGCCGTTCTCGCGGGCGTACCGGACTCGCATCTCGGTGACCGCATCCTCGCCGCATCTCGCGTTGTAGCACCTCACGGTCTTCCCTCTCTCGCGCTTCGTACCTTACACTAGTGTAAGCAATGCGGGGCGCGGTTTAATTCCCGGTAGCCAGGAACGCCGACTCCGCCATCAGCACCGCCACCATGAACCTGTACAGCACCTGCCCGTCCAGCAGGAAAAGCGCCGGCGGGTACCCGGCAGCCTGCGCCAGGAAAACGCACACCGTATGCGCCGCCCGCCACGCCGTCAGCTCCGCGAGACTCACCGTGCCGTCGCCCCCGGTCATCAGTCGCATCCCGTCCCGGCCTGGTTCAGGGACCGGTACGCCGCCCAGGTGCCTCCCACGGCGATCACCGTGACGAAGCTGGCGGCCATCTGCCGCCAGGCATCCCGGGCGGCAGCAGTCCGGAACACGTTGATCCCGATTCTCTCGCTGCCCAGGTAGGCGGTGCCCGCGTCGGCAACGCCGACCAGGCTGCCCGCCCCGGTGCTGGTGCAGTCCGCCACCCGGGTCGCGTGCATCTCGGCGGCGACCTGTGCGACGGTGAGCACCTGGGGGGTCGGCTGCCACTGCACGGCCTGCGTCCCCCCGGAGCACCCGGCTGCCAGCATGCACGCTGCCAGCAGTGTCACCGCTGCGGTCCTCATGACCCGCCTCCGGGCGGGGACACCGGCTGCACGTCGGTGACCCGGTAGATGCCCCGCTGGTGAACAACCTTGACGGTGCCCGCCTCGATCGCGGCCAGCCCCCGCTGGGCCTCCTCCAGCTGCTGCCGCAGGTGCTTCTCCATCTCGCCGACGGCCTCCTGCCAGCTGACATGGCCGCGCAGCCCCAGCCCGTGGCCAGGCCCGCCGCCCGGGTAACTGACCCGGGTCATCGGTACGCCGCTCATGACCGGGTTCCCTCTCTCTCCGCCTTGTCGGCGGCGTCCCATTCGCGAGCGTCGTACAGGATGCCCAGCTCGGCCAGGCAGCCGGTGAGCTTGCGCAGGTTGTCCGACAGTCCCTGTACGTCGTCGGCGTCCACGTGAACCGGGGACAGGAAACTGCGTTCCAGTTTCTTGCGCAGGTCGAACGCGTCGCCCTCGATGTGACTCAGGGCTTCCAGTGCCCGGCGGCGGGCCCTTTCGTCGGCTTTCTGATGCTCCCTGTTCGGGTAGCTGACGGCCATCGGTTCCCCTCTCTCAGGCTTCCGCCGGGCGGCGCTCCGGGTAGTAGCTGCCCCAGTACCAGTCGCCGGCGGTGTCCAGCGTCCCGCAGGCATGGCCCCTGTGGACCTTGCCGTACGCCTTGATCCCGTAGATGCTGCCGGTGGCGTGCTCGATCATCAGCATCCCGGACATGTTGTGCTCCGGTCCCCGGTCGATGAGCGTGTAAAGCTTGCGGGGGTGCACCTGCACGGTTTCCGCGTCCGCCTGCCACTGGCCGTACTCGCGGGCGATCCGCTCACGGGACTGCTCCAGGACCAGTGCGGCCAGCGCCTCCACCTTGCCCCGGAACGTGACCTCAGCGGCGAGGTTCCGCAGCGACGGGCGCCTGCCGTACGACTCGGCGCACTCGGCGCACACGTACTCGGTAACCCTGTCCCCGTCGTCCCCGTAGGTGATCCGGCGGGTGGCCGTCCGGTTCTTGTGTCCGATCGTGGCGCACCGGCCGTCAAGCTCCTGCTCGTTCATCTCTGGCCTTCCCTCTCTCTTGCAGTTCCATCATACCATACACTAGTGGATGATGGAGGGCCGCCGGAAGTGCCCCGGCCAGCGCGAACGGAACGGATGCACGTGCACTCCCGGAGACACCGGCAGACTCGCCGGCAGACTTCCCGGCAGAACCGCGACACGCTGAGCCGATGTCGCGCAACTGAACACCCGGCAGCGGTAGGGTAGCTGCACAAGCTAAGGGCCGGACCCGCATCTGCGGAATCCGGCCCGGAAGCTCTTTCCCTTGGGGGACCAGTCCCAAGGGATCTACCAAGACCCGGCTGCATCCAGTTGGCGCCCGAATGCCGGCCGGCTAAGTCCCCACCGAAAGGTGACTTGATGCTTACGGTATCAGGTGCAACGCAGCAGCACACACACGACACGCTGACTGAGGTGCAGCAGTTGCACCTCTGTGTGCGCGAACTAGGCGACTGGGCCGCAGATGCCGCCCTGTCATTCACGGCGCGCGGCATCCTCGCGCAGATCCTCGCCAGCCCGGCAGGACAGCCGGTCTCCGTCGACAGCTACCTGTCGCTCACCTGGAAGGAAGGCTATACCCGTGTCGCCGGCGCCTTCCGCGAGCTGGCCGAGTGCGGCTACCTGCACCACGTGCGGAAACGGGGTGAGGGCGGCCGGGCCGGCACCCTGGTCGTCGTCTGCCAGCCGCCCGTAGAAGACTGCGGCAACAGCACCTGCGCTGACTGCGCCGCCAGGAAGGCGGACGCACTGTGAGCGCCGACGACAACACGGCCGAGGTCGAGCTTGCCGACGTAGAGCTGCTAGAGCCCGTCAACAGGCAGTTCGAGATGGTCCCCCGGGCACTGATGCGCAACCATGACCTGACACCCGACGCCCGGTCCATCATCTTCGACTGGCTCTCGCACAGTAAGCGCTGGCAGCTCCGGCTCAAGGAGGCTGCGGCACTGGACCACATGACCTACGAGCGGGCCCGCAAGGCTGTCAGGTGCCTCCGTGATCACGGGTTCGTGCACTTCATCAAGCGGAACGCGGGCGGCGGCAAGTACGCCTACAAGTACGTGGTAGCCAACCGCCCCGTCATGGAGTGCGGGATCGACGGTTGTCTGGACTGCAAAAACAGGGTGCAGAAATCCACTGACTGTTCCGCCACTGCGTGGCCAGCCACTGCGTGGCCAGAAGGGGTCATTACAGGAGACGGGACTACAGAAACCACAAATACAGGAGACCCAGAAGATCAAAACCCCTTGCTCACATCCGTGAGCAGCGTCGACCAAGGGGCCTTGTTCGCAGTACCGGACAACGCGACCGGGAAGCAGCCGGGTCCGGACCTGGAGGCCGCATTCACCAGGTTCTGGGCGGTTTACCCCCGGAGGGTCGGCAAGCTGAAGGCTCGTTCCCAGTGGGACAGGGCGGTCAAGGCCGCCGGGGGCGACCCGGAAACGGTCATCGCCGGAGCTGCCGCCTACGCCGAGGACCCGTACCGCATGTCACGTCCCCTGCAGTACACCGCGCACCCGGCCACCTGGCTGTTCCAGGGCCGGTGGATGGACGACCCGTCCACCCGCCCGTCGGCCGCGCCGGAGCAGCGGCGGATGACCCCGGCCGAGGTGCAGCAGCACAACCAGGACGTGCTGCGCCAGTACCGGGAGCGCAACGCGAGAGAGAGGGAAGCGCTGTGACGAAAGACGAGATGGCCGAGGTGCTGGCAGCAGCGGCCACGTTCGACGGCCGGACACTCAGCCCGGAGATCATCGACTCCTGGCACGGCCTGATGGGGCACCTTGACTTCAGGGAGTCCATGGCCCGGGTCCGCCGGCATTACGCCTTCGAGACCCGCCGGCTCATGCCCGCTGACCTGAACCCGGACGTGGACTCCCTGGAAGCCACCGGCGGGATGCGGTGGAGGTGAACGCGATGACAGTAACCGCCCTGCATCAGCTGGACATCCCGTGGGACACCGGCGTCGTATCCCACCTGTTCATCCGCAACAGGTACCGTGAGTGCCTGTTCTGCGGCGCCGGGCATGTAGTTGCCGATCACGTGCACCCGCGCTCGCACGGCGGGCGCAGCATCCCGGTCAACCTGGCGCCGCTGTGCCCGATGTGCAACCTGGTCAAGTCGGACTACTGGGCTGCCCCCGGCTGCCCCGCCTGGGAGAACTACACGCCCTTCCCGGGGCTGGACGACATCGGCACAGCCAGGGCCATCCTGCTGGCAGAAGTCGCATGGCTCAACGGGCAGTTCCCTGCATGGCAGGTCGAGGCCGAGGTGTGGCACTGCAACTGGGATGGCTCCCGTGGCTGACGACCAGGAAATTTACGAGATGGTGCTGGGCAAGCTGGAGGACGTGGTGTCCCGCTACGGCTACCACATGGCCCGCTGCCCCGCCCACGACGACAACCAGGCCAGCCTCAGCGTCGGCAAGGGCACTACCCAGCCGGTGGTGCTGAAATGCCACGCGAACTGCGCCACGGAGGACATCCTGGCCGCGATCGGCCTGTCTCCTGCTGACATCTGCCAGCCGCGCGAGCAGAACCAGCCGAGGGACACGGGGATCTGGACTCCGCGCGGCACCGCCCTGGCCCGTTACCCGTACACCGACGAGGACGGGGTGATCCTGTACGAGGTGCTGCGCGCCCCGAACAAGCAGTTCCCTGTCCGGGTGCCTGACAAGACCAGGAAGTCCGGCTGGCGGTGGAGCATGGGCGACACCCGCCGCGTGCTGTACCGGCTGCCTGCGCTGCGCCCGGCGATCGAAGAAGGACGCACGATCTACATTACCGAGGGCGAGAAGGACGTGGAGTCCGTCGAGCGCACCGGGAACACCGCCACCTGCAACCCGGGCGGCGCCGGGAACGGCAAATGGCACCCGGAATACTCCGAGTGCCTGCGGGATGCCGTCGTGGTCATTATCGCCGACGCGGACAAGACCGGCCGCGAGCATGCCCGCCAGATCGCGGCGTCCCTGGAAGGCATCGCCGCGTCGGCGGAGATCCGGGAGGCGGCGGTCGGCAAGGACGTCACCGATCACCTTGCCGCCGGGCTCACCCTCGACAACCTGGTTGTCACCAGGGAGACGTCCTCCCTGGTGGTCACCGAGCTGTCCATGGACCTGCTGGATTTCGTCGCGCAGCCCGACCCGGCGTACAACTGGGCCCTCCCGAACCTGATGGAACGGGAGGACAAGCTGATCTGGACCGGCTGGGAGGGGCTCGGCAAAACCACCGTGACCAGGCAGGTCGGGGTGGCGGCAGCCGCCGGGGTAAACCCGTTCAACCCGCAGGAGCACTTCGACCCGAAGATGGTGCTGTTCATCGACGGGGAGAACCGCGTCAACCGCTCCCGCCGCAAGTTCCGCCTGCTGGTCAACGTCTGCAACGCCAAGTTCCGGCAGATCGACCCGGGCAGGTTCCGCATCGAGCACCGGCCGAAGGGCCTGAACCTCCTCGAAAACGAGGACCGGGATTTCGTCATGGAACGGGTCACCGCCTACAAGCCGGACCTGATCGTCATTGGCCCGCTGTATAAGCTGCACAACCTCGACATGAACGACGAACGCGCCGCGAAGTCCGTCATCTCGATCATGGAGGATGTGGTCGCGGTGTGCGGCAGCGCCCTGATCATGGAGGCGCACGCAGCCCACGGGCTCCCCCGGCAGCTCCGCCCGCGCGGGTCGGCGACCCTCATGGGATGGCCGGACTACGGGTTCGGCATCAAGCCGAAGGACCCGAAGGACCCGAACAGCCGGGGGCGGGTCATCGTGGAAGCATGGCGGGGACTGCGCGACGAGACAGCCTGGCCCCAGGAACTGATCTGGGGCAGCCAGTCGGAGTTCCCGTGGGTCGTGCCGATGAACCAGCTTCCGCACCGGGGATGGGCACCTGGCTACGGCGAAGCCGAGAACTGGCCCGACGCCTCCTACGGCGAAGACGCGAACTGAATAACCCGAGAGAGAGGGAAACCAGTGAGAATCCATGTACTCAGCCAGGGGAAAACCGTCATCGACGTTGACTCCATCTACCAGGAGTCGTTCATCAGGGAAGCCGTCGCCACCAGGGACGACGGGGTGATCCGCTCCGAGATCACCGACCGGACCGACACCGAGAGGTCCGGCATCACCTGCCACGATTACGCTGTGGTCACCGAGGACAGCGGGAAAGTCCTGTGGTCCGGGTGGCTGACAGCGGGGATGGAGGGCCTCCCGGACGGTTTCAGCGGCAGTCACCTGTTCCCCGCGCACCGCACCGGGGGTGCCCGTGACTAGGCAGGCAAGACGGGACGGCCTGATCCTGTTCAACCCGGACGGCCGGTGCATCATGGTGCGCGGCGAGTCTCTGCCGGAAGCCCTGGAGCGTGCCCGGGAATGGGCCGGCGAGGAAGGGTACGAGCTGACCGACCCGCTCAGCGTGCACCTGGAGTGGATCAGGGCGGTGCCCTGCCCCCCGCATGAGCACGGGCACGACGACTGGCGGTGCCCGCAGCGCAGAGGCAGCGTCTACCTGGTGGGGCGGCCGGGGCCCGGTGCGTTCCGGGGTATCTTCGCGGACCTCGCCGACATGGAGGTGGCCGGCCCGTGAACAAGCCCCTGCCTGAATACACAGGACCGGGCGGCAAGTGCCCGAAGTGCCGTGGCCGGGTCGAGACGGAGTATCACTGGGCCGGAGGCTGCTGGGCACCGAAAACGACAGCCGGCCGCGAGAGCCCGTGCAGAGGCCGCGATGATCTCTCTGGTATCAACGATTCCGAGCACCTGTGCCGGGTCTGCACGGTCTGCGGGTACGGGTGGCCGGAAGCCTGCGCCGACGCTTCCGGGGACGCGGAAACCGTCCCGGACGAACCTGTTCATCACACCGACGACGTGATGCACGTTACCAAGGCACTCCCGGCCGGGGGCGGGTCATGACGGGGCTCCCGCCGCTGAGCGACCTGGAACTCAGGGACCTGCGGGAACCTTCCCCGCTGGCGATAGGCGGGATGGACCAGTCCCTCACGTCGTTCGGCTTCGCCCGGGTCTGCGGCGGCCAGGCGAAGGCATGGCGGGTGGAAACCGGGAAGCTGCGCGGCGACGAGCGGCTGGAGGTGCTGCTGGAGCATGTCCGGGACGCCGCGATGGGACTGGACGTGGTGATCGTCGAGGGACTCGCCCAGAAAGCGGCAGGGTCGTCGCTGCTGGACCTGGCGGGACTGCTTGCCCTGGTGGGCCACGAGCTGTGGAAAATGCGCGTCCCCTACGTCGTGGTGTCCCCGTACCGGCGGGCCGCGTACATCACCGGGAAGGCGTCCTCGCCGAAAGACCAGTGCCTCGCGGCAGCGATCAAGCGGTTCGCGCCGGTGGCCGACCTGACCGGGAACGACGAGGCGGACGCCATGACCCTCGCTCACATGGGCGCCGACCATTACGGGTGCCCGCTGGTGAAGATGCCCGCCGACCGCATCGAGGGGCTCCACGCGGTGCACCCCAAGAACACCGTCCGGGCCAGGAAAGGCGACCCGATTATCAACTGGCCGCAGATCAGCCGGGAAACAGCCTGATGGACGCCCGCCTGGACGAAGTGCTCCGGGAAGCCGTCGCCAGCGCACTCACCGGCTTCGTGCGCCTGATGCCCCTGCATGTCACCCTGGTCATCCACCAGGACCCCGTGATGACAGAGGACACCGTGGTCTGGTCGCTGCCGCTCGGGCAGGTCACCAGTACCGGCGGGAAGATCGATTTCATACCAGAGAGAGGGAAGCCTGAATGACCCCGCCCGTGAAACTGCGCGCGAACCTGCCCGACGACCGCCACAACGGCCTGTACGACCCTGAGATGGTCACCGGGTTCCTGAGCAGTCCGATGAACGCCGTCCTGGTGATCGGCATCGTGTACTCCCCGAACACCGACAGCGACAACGAACGGGGCATCGCCGTCCCCGTGGTCCGCTTTAAGCACATCGAGGCGGTCAGCGACCCGAAGCTCCGCTCCCAGGCGGCGCACATCCTCCACCAGCTGCACGAGCAGCGCACCGGGGAGATGGCGCTGCCGTTCGAGCCGGACCAGGACATCCCCCGCCCCGGGGAAGGTGACCCGTACACCGGCGACGGGATCGGCGAGGCATCGTGACGGGGCTGGACTTGGACAGCGGCGGACAGTCCCGGACACCTGCGGACATCCCGGAGCTGACCTGTGACACCTGCGGGCACTCTCCCGTGTCCGTGCTGGCGGTCATGGGCCGTACGTACGTGGACCGGAGCCCCGCGCCGGGGCACGTGCTGCGGCTGTGCTGCGGGGCCTGTGCGGGCCGTACGCGGGACATCCTGGCCAAGGCGGGCAGGGCGGTCACGTTCCTTGTTCTCGCTCCTGAGACGCTCCTGGCGGCCGAAAACACGCGGCTGGCCGGGGCGCTCCGCCGGCTCGCCTCCCAGGACTGGCTCGGCACCCAGGGGTCCTCCGAAGACGAGCTGGAACGCCGGCGGGAGTACGCCGAGGCGGCACTGAGGACCCCGCCGCCAGCCTGATTCACTGGCGGCAGGCGCCCACGGGTACAGCGGTCCGGTACCCGTGGGCGCTTCCGTGTGCGGGGGCGCTTCCCGGGCTACCATCCCCGGGAAGCACCGGGCCCGGCGAGACCCTGCCTCCAGGCTAAAGGCCGTCCCCGACTTCCTGTTTGCGGCATATGCCGCAGTTTCCGGTGCGATGATTGCTGCGCGCCCGCGTCACAGCACACAAGAGGAGAGATCCCCATGCCCGCACGCACCCCGCGAGCACACGGCAAGTTCGGCCGGAAGCCTCCGAAACGAGCCCCGGCACTGCAGCTCGGGAACTATCTGACCGGCGCGGTACCCGTGGTGCCCGCAGCGGAGGATTACATCGCACCGCTCCAGGGCGGATGGCAGATGCTCGGGAACGATCAATATGGTGACTGCTGCGCGCCGGAAACCCGCGTACTCACCGCAGACCTGCGCTGGGTGCCCGCCGGCGACCTGACGGTTGGCCAGAAGCTCCTTGCGTTCGACGAGGAGTCTCAGCCGAGTAGCAGGTCGGACGGCAGGTGCAAGGGACGCACCTACAGGTACAGCGAAGTCGAGTGCGTGGACCGCGTAATGCGCCCCTGCTACGAGCTGGAGTTCGACGACGGCACCGTGGTCCGCTGCTCGGAAGGTCACCGCTGGCTCATCGGCTCGCTGGCCAACGGTGCGAAATGGGCTGAGACCCGGCACCTCAAGGCAGGCGGTCACAACGCCTCGTCGATCGGGAAGCCGTTCCGGCCGTGGGAGACAGCCAGCGGCTGGGAAGCCGGCTACCTGGCCGCAGCCTGGAACGGCGAGGGGAACCTGGACATCAGCGGGTCGTCCATGCGCCTCGTCTTCTCCCAGGCGGACAACGAGATGGTGAACGATGTCGAGCACTGCCTGAAGACGCTGGGCATCGACTACACGCACAATATCGATCGGCGCAGCGGCCGGACGTACGACGGCCCGCGCAAGGACGTGCACAAGCTGGCTGTCGGCAAGCGGGAGGAGTTCCTGCGCGCCCTCGGCATGGTCCGGCCATCC
>Ga0335080_10009560_pt1 | contig 10138 bp, 8 predicted proteins | sample Lox_Sample_34_FD_206720 | JGI IMG/M metagenome (GOLD analysis project Ga0335080, IMG submission 206720) | Soil microbial communities from Loxahatchee National Wildlife Refuge, Florida, United States - Lox_Sample_3.4 | ecosystem: Environmental > Terrestrial > Soil > Wetlands | place: USA: Florida... | reverse complement strand
GCGTCGCCGCGGACAGCCCCGATCGTGATGCGTACCTGGTGAATCTTCAGCAGGCCGAGCAGAGCGGCCAGGCCGAGCAGACCGACCACGCGCTGCACAGCGACCAGGCCCAGCAGAGCGACCAGGCCCAGCAGGCCGAGCACCTCCATCAGGCCGAGCAGGGCCGGTCCGGGTCACGCCGTGGCCGCCGGGACGAGGGGGGTGGTGCGGCGACGTCGGCGTCCGTGGCCGGGCCGTCACCGGTCGCGGCGAGTCCGCGGAAGGCGGCGGTACGGGCCGTCGCCCGGCAGATCGACCGGTGGGTCGAGCAGCGCCCGAGGCCGCTGCACCATCTGCGAGAAGTCCTCCTTCCGTCCGATCCGAGCGTGATGCCCGAGCAGCTCATGCGCCTGCTCGATCGCGCCTTCCCGGTGTGGCGCCGTCATCGGAGCGTCATAGAGATGTTCCGGGTGTGGACCCGCGAGGACGCGCTCCTGATCGACACTATTTTCCTTGAACCGGCACGTCAGGAACTGCTGTCCGCAACGGACACCGAACTGGAACGCGCATTCGGCGATATCGGCGCCGACTCCGCCGACACCGAGCTCGTCGTGACCCGGCTGTACGGCCGGACGCAGGAACTGCTCTGGATGGAGCACTGCGGTCAGCTGAACCGGATTCCGCGGGACGCGTGGGCCGACCTGCTGGGAGTGGCGCAGTCGTGCCGTGGGCTGTCGGATGACCTTCCCTCTGCGGCGGAGTTCCTGGATGCGACGATACGTTTGCAGCTCGTTCGTGGTGTCGCGAGTCGTGTCCTGGGAAGAACGCAGGACTGTGAGGTGGAGTTCACTTTTCTCATCTCCTGGTATGCCCATGCCGCGTCGTTGGGCCTGAACCAGGTGGTGCGCGCTAGGAAGCTGGATTGGCTGGACGCCCTGTACGCGCTGCTCGATTCCGCGGGCGGGGACAGGCGCGACTCGATCGTGTGCCTCACTGCGACGGTTCTCGTCAAGGAGCTCAGCATCGGCCGTTTCCGGGTCCTCCCACCGCTGACCCTCGGCGGGGCCTATCCGCACAGAGTCGTCCTGGAGGAGCACTCCCCGTTCGCGACCCCCGAATGGCAGCAGGCGGTCGCCCACCTGGGAACGGACACGGCGTTCCTCGATCTGGTCATCACGGAAAAGACCCTCCAGATCCGGGTTCATCGGGCGGCGACGTCGTGGATCAAAGTCATCGACCTCGCCGGCATGGAAGGAGTGGAAGCGCGCTGGTTCAGTGTCGACGGGAGCGTCCTGGAGCCGTCCCTGGACACGGAGCTGACGGCCGCGGCGCAAGCTACCGCCTACTTGGGGGCCGAGCCGCCGGCGGAGGAGTCCTCCAGCCGGTTCGTCTGGAACACTCATCATCAGGCCATGACGTACGCCCCGGCCGCGGCGGGCTGGTCCTGGTCGAATCGCTGGACGACCATGCTTCCGAATCCAACGAGGGACATTTGGAAGGCCGTGGAGCGGATCGCGCTGCGCGAGGCTGTGTCCTACTGTGAATCCGGTGGGGTCACACATCTAGTGATCTCGCCGGATGGGTCGCTCGGTGCGGTGCCCTTCCACCTGGTGCCGCGGCCGGACCTGCGCAGGCTGGGTGACACGCACCGGATCAGCTACATGCCGAACCTGGCAGGCATGTTGACGCTGCTCGACCGTGACCGTCTCGACCTCGACCGCCTCAGTGCTGTGGTCGTTCAGGACCCGTCCGGCACCGTCGGTCATGCCACCTGGGAGTGCGACCGGGTACTGCACCATGTTGGGCCGTCCGCGACGACGCTGGATTCGGCGCTCGTCACGGCAGCCACCGTGCGCACGGCCCGGTCACGGATCGATTTGTTCCACTTCACCGGGCACGCGCAGTTCGACTGGCAGGACCCGGAGGGGGCATTCCTCGACCTCGGTCAAGGTCGGCGGATGGGATTGGACGACCTGCGCCAGATGCCGTTCGGGCCCGGGTCCCTGGCCTTCCTCAGCGCCTGCCACACGGCCCGGCGCGGCACCGCGAGGCAGAATCGGACAACGTCACACGGGCTGGTGTCCTCGCTGCTCGAGGCGGGTGCGGCGACCGTCGTCTGCACGATGTGGCCGGTCGAGAGCGCTGCCGCGGCGCTCGTGGCGAACTGGTTCTACGAGGCGTGGCTCGGCCCGACACGGTTGGGGCGACTGGACAGCCTCCAGTCCGCGGTTGAAAGCCTGCGCAGCACGCGTAAGGCTGACTGCGAGGAGGTTCTCGGCTCGAGAATTTATATCCGGGGGGAGTATCCGTTCCAGGACGAGTACTTCTGGGGTGCCTTTGTGCTGTACGGCGCGTGGTGACTGCAGCGGCCGCCGCTAGCTCTGGTCGCCTCGCGCTTCCCGGAGATTGCTGAGGCGCGCCGCGCGTCGTGGGTCGTCCCACGCAACGTGATCGACGGCTGCCTGCGCATATTTGATCCACTCGTCCCGGTCGGCCTGCTGCCCGGCGGCCAGGAATCGGGCGCGGTGTGCGCAGCTGAGGTTGAACTCCAGTTGCGACCTGTCCGACAGAACCGGTTCGTGCCCGACACATTGCCGGCTGAGGTCCACCGCCTGGTCGGCATCGGTTCCGGACTTTGTCAGCAGCGCCCGCTGACAGTACATGGTGGCGAGATTGAGCATGTGGGTCCACACGCGCCGCTCAAACTCGGACGAATCCGGGGAACTGTCGTCCGGTACTGGCTCGAGCCGAATCGCCTCACGCGTCAGCGCGATGGCCAGCGAGACGAGCCACGGATCCTTACCCTGCTGCTGCATCAGTTGGGCCGCGCTCGCGTCCAGCGCGTGCCACCACTCCGGGGAGAACCACAGGTCGTTCGAGCGCAGACCCTGCATGACCGGTGGCGGGACGTCGCCGGGTCTGTCGATCGCGATCTCTCGGAAGAGCACCAGCGCGCGTACGTAGCAGCGCAGGCATTCGTCTGTGTCAGCAGCCGAGTTCGACAAAGCCGCCGATCGCGCCCAGTAGGCTCTTGCAGCCAGTTCCATCGTGTCCGTGTCTGCGTCGTTCGTGTCCGTGTCTGCGTCGTTGCCGGGATCGACCGTATTGCCGAGTTCATCCAGCGCGGCGCCGAATCCCGGATCGGTGACGGGAACCTCGGCCGGGCCGCCGACGACGAGTGCGAGGAACCTGCCCGCGGCCTCGCTCGGCGCGCTACTGGACCAGGGCGTCAACTGCATCTCCGGCGGCGCCGCGTTGTTCGGGCAACGCGAACGTGAAGTTATTGATGACCACCTGGATCGGTGGCGGTTCACCGGCCGGGGCGTGCTTGTCGTTCTCCGCCCGGTCACAGATCCGGCTAATGATGCGCTTAACGGTCTCACTCGCGGCTGTCGTCAGGGCGGCGGTGACGATAGCGATCGCCAGGACGGTGAATGGCTCTCGGACGTCGCTTTCCTCGTAGGGCAGGCCGTTGCCGTCCAAAGTGTCCGCTTCAGCCCGTATGATATCCAAGTATCCTTGGCTGGCCTCGCTGCTGGCCCTGACAAGGAAACGGGGCTCGGTCATGGCATCTCCCGGCGTGGAGTCCTGTCGAGAAAGCCTACCGGACGGCCCTGTGCGTGCCGAGAACCTGCGCCACCTGGCCGGATGCTCCGCTGACCGCGGACCGCTGGCTTCTCGGCTCCACGTCTGCCAGGGCGTGGGATGATCTTCGGCTCGTGGGCTTGAAGCTGATCTTCTTGATCGTCAACCGTGCCGTGTCGCTGCTGGGCTTGTGGCGGCGGGAGTGGTGGTGGAAGGACGCCGAGATCCTCATGCTGCGCCATCAGCTCGCTGTGGCTGAGCGCGAGCGGCCTCGCGCCCATTCGCGTTTGACGTGGCCCGACCGGGCGTGGCTGGCGCTGCTTGCGGGAACGGTGCCGACGGAGCGCCTGGCGGCGATGCGGCTGATCATCACTCCCGGGACCATCTTGCGCTGGCATCGTGAGATCGTTCGCCGCCGGTGGGCGCGCATGTCGCGCCCGAGCCGTCCCGGCCGCCCGCCGGTGCACCGCAACGTGCGGGCTGTGGTGCTGCGGCTAGCGGCGGAGAACGAGTCCTGGGGCTACCGGCGGATCCATGGCGAGCTCGCGGGAATGGGCATCACGGTGGCGGCGTCGACGGTCTGGCGGATCCTCAAGAGCGCGGGGATCGATCCGGCGCCCCGCCGGGACGGCCCGGGCTGGGCCGGGTTCCTGCGGTCACAGGCGCAGGGGATCCTGGCGCTGGACTTCTTCACCGTCGACCTGCTCAACGGCGCCAGGGTTTATGTGCTGGCCGTCATCGAGCACGGCTCGCGCCGCGTCCGGATCCTCGGCGCCACCGAGCACCCCGTCCAGGCCTGGGTCGTGCAACAGGCCAGGAACCTGCTCATGGACCTGGAAGATGCCAGGACGCGGATGAAGTTCGTGCTGCACGACAGGGACGCCAGCTTCACGGCGGCGTTCGATGCGGTATTCCGGGCAGCAGGCGTGAGGGTCATCCGCTCAGCGGCCCGGGCGCCGCGAATGAATTCGATCATGGAACGGTGGATCGGCAGCTGTCGGCGCGAGCTGCTGGACCGTATCTTGATCTGGAACCAACGGCACCTGATGAACGTCCTGCGCGAATACGAGGACTTCTACAACACTCGACTTTCGTGGTTTAGGCGGCGAGGTCTACGGCGTCTTCCCAGGCCAGGCGGATGGCATGGATTTCTGCGGGTTCTGGCTGGTCATTGCAAAGTCGCTTAAATCTGGCGGCGATGATGACGCGGCGGAGCTTGGCGGTCATGTCGGCGGTGGACGGCTCGGTCTTGGAGGTGTACCAGGGCGCGGCCAGGCGGCGGATCTCGGCGTCGGCGGGGTGGTGGCCGGCGGCGGCGTACCAGCAGACCGCGATGGCCTGGCAGGCGAGCATGAACGGGACGGTCCGCTCGACCGCGGCCGCGGTGCGGTTGCGAGCCTGGCCGGTGCCGAAGAGCTGCTTCGCGTCCTCGATCGTGACTTCAATCGGCCACTGCTGATGCACCTGAAGTAAAAACTATCTCTAGCCTGACGTACGGTTCCGGGGCGATACTGAGCGTGGGAGCACTGTTGCAGGCGGCGACTGTGGTTCGCCGTCTGCGGTCGGCGGCAGCAGGTGAGCGCGATGCGGCCGAGTGCCGGGAATGCGGTGGCTCCCGATCCCCTGATCTGGACGGTGCTGCCGCCGGAACGGCGGACTGCGGCGGTCGCGCTGCTGGCGATGCTGGCGGCCCGGGCTGCGAGAGGCGGTCGTGATGAGCCTGGGGAAGTACCGGCCGGAGGGGCAGCCTCAGCAGAAGGTCCGCCCGGAGCACCTCGATCGTGCGGCGGCCGTGTACGTCCGGCAGTCGACCCGGGGCCAGGTCCTTGAGCACACCGAGTCGACGCGGCTGCAGTACGCGCTGGCCGAGCGGGCGGTGGCGCTGGGCTGGGCGCGGTCCCAGGTCATCGTGATCGATGATGACCTGGGCGTGTCGGCGGCGGTCCCGGATTCGCGGGAGGGCTTTGCCCGGCTGGTCACCGAGGTCGCCATGGGCAGGGCGGGGATCGTCCTGGGGATCGAGATGTCGCGGCTGGCGCGGACCGGGAAGGACTGGCACCACCTGCTGGAGCTGTGCTCGCTGTCGGGGACCCTTCTCGCCGACCCGGACGCGGTCTACGATCCGGGGTATTACAACGACCGCCTGCTGCTGGGGCTGAAAGGGACCGTGTCCGAGGCAGAGATTTTCCTGATCCGGCAGCGGATGCTGTCCGCGAAGCGGGCCAAGGCCGGGCGCGGCGAGCTGATCGTGCAGCTCCCCATCGGCTACGTGCGCCGCCCGTCGGGGGAGCCCGCCTTCGACCCCGACGAGCAGGCGCAGCATGTCGTCCGGCTCATCTTCGCCACGTTCGCCAGGCTGGGGACCCTCAACGCGGTGCTGCGCTACCTGGTGCAGCGCGAGATCCAGCTCCCGGTCCGGGCCCGCTCGGGGCCGGCGAAGGGCGACCTGGAATGGCGGCGCCCGACCCGGGAGACGCTGCAGAACATGCTGCGCAACCCCGCCTACGCCGGCTACTACGCCTACGGGCGGCGGCAGACCGACCCGCGCCGGAAGCTTCCCGGCCGCCCGGACACCGGGCGGGTGGTGCGGGCCGAGGACGAGTGGCTGGTGCTGCTGCCGGGGCGGCTGCCGGCCTACATCACCGAGGAGGAGTACCGGGCGAACCTGGCGCGGCTGTCCGCCAACCGGCAGACGGCGGAGTCGCCGGGCGCGCCGAGGGACGGGGATGCGCTGCTGTCCGGGCTGCTGCGCTGCGGCCTGTGCGGCGGGCACCGCATGTCCGTCCGGTACCATACCGGCCGCCGGGCCGACGGTCGCGCCTCCCACGGGTACGCGTGCGCGTTCTACCCGGTGAACTACGGGACCGGCGCCCCCTGCCAGCACATCGCCGGGCCGGCCCTCGACGCTTACGTTGCCGCCCAGGTCCTGGACGCCGTCGCCCCGGCGGCGCTGGAGGTCTCGATGGCCGCCGCCGCGCAGGCCGAGGACGAGCGCGCCTCGCTGGACAAGCTGTGGCGGCAGCGCGTCGAGCGCGCCCGCTACGCCGCGGACCGGGCCCGCCGCCAGTACCAGCTCGCCGACCCGGAGAACCGGCTCGTCACCCGGCAGCTGGAGGCCGGCTGGGAGGCCGCCCTCGCCGAGGCAGGCCGGCTGGAGGCCGACTACCAGCGGTTCGCCGAGCAGGCGCCCGCCGTCCTGGCCCCGGCCGAGCGCGACGCGATCCGGTCCCTGGCCGCCGACCTGCCGGCGGTGTGGTCCGCGCCGACCACCACCCGCGCCGACCGCAAGGAGCTGCTCCGCATCCTCATCGACGACGTGACCGTGGCCGTCGAGGGCGACAGCGAGCTCGTGCACGTGGACATCACCTGGGCCGGCGGGCACCAGACCAGCGGGAAAGCAGTACGCCCCGTCGGCCGGCTGGACCAGCTGTCGTACTACCCCGCCCTCCGCGCCCGCGTCGCCGCGCTCGCCGGGCAAGGACGCAACAGCAGGCAGATCGCCGAGACGCTGAACGCCGAGGGCTACCGGCCGCCCAAGCGCACCGCGCTGTTCACCGATCAGGCGGTCCGCAACATCATCGACAAGCACGGCATCCGTGAGAACGCCAAGGGCCGCCCCGCCGTGCTGACCGACCTGAATCCCGGCGAGTGGTCCGTCCCGGGACTGTCCGCCGAGCTCGCTATGCCCACCGCCAGCATCTACAACTGGATCTACCGCGGCTGGATCACCGCCCGCCGCGCTCCCGGCGGGCGGAACTGGATCATCCTCGCCGACCAGCAGCAGCTAGCCGAGCTCCGCGAGCGCAGGAACCGCCCGCCCGGCTACTACACCCGCGCCCGCTGGGCGCCGCCCCAGACCGAAACCGGGAAAACGCAAGAAGAAGGACAAAGAGGACAACCGTGAAAACCCGATCCAGCTTGACGGGCAGCAGCGGTGGCCGACTTCAATTGCCCATCTCGCGGCGTATCTTTCGATCACGCGCCCGATTTCCGGGTCCATTTCCGTGGTGACGAGGGCGATGTCATAGCCGGTTTTGTGCTTGTCGCGGATGAGGATGACGGTGACCGGCTTCGTGCCGGTGACGGAGTACCACAGGCAGGTGAAGGCGTGCACGGCGATGGTCTCGGTCTTGCCGTAGCGGGTGACGGTGACCTGCGAGAACGCCGCGACGGCGGCGATCTTCGCGAGGGAGGGCAGCCGGTTGCCTTTCTTCCGGGGGCGTCCTTTCTTCCCGGTGCGCGCCGGCGGGAGATCATAGAGCGCGGCGTTGGCGCGCAGCCTGGTGGTCCAGGTCACGCCGTCCGGGAGCTGCTTGAGCTCTTCGCCGGCGTAGGCGGAGTCGGCGGTGACGTTGATCTCGCGGCCGGGGAGTTCCGCGGCCAGGCGGGTGACCATGCGGCGGGCCAGCCACAGCCGTGAGGAGGACGTGGTGTCCTTGATGACCAGCTTCGCCATCACCGGGATCGCGACGGGCCGGGAGGTCATGGGCAGCCAGACGCGGACCGCGAGCACGACCCAGTTGTTCCCGTAACCTGTCTTCGCAGGCCCCTGAGCTGCGCCGTCATGAAACCACGAGGCTGCAAAGACTCGTTTTCCCCGCCTGCGGAACAGGGTGTCGTCGATCAGGAGCTCCACGGTCTCCCCGGCCGGGACCAGCAGCCCGATGACCAGCTTCGCGACCGCGATGCCCAGGTCATCAGGGTTCCAGCGGGCGCAGGAGAAGAAATAGTGCGCCCGGTCATGCGGCCAGATCCGGGACAGGCCCGCGCCCGTGAGCATGCCGCACACCGTCCGCTTCCCGGACTGCGCGAGGAAACCGCAGGCCAGCCCCGTGAATGTGCGGAACGACGGCGCGGTGAACAGCGGGCAGAACACGGCCAGCAGCGTCATCAGCGACGCCGGGACCGGCATTGCTGCATCCGGGAGCATCAGCGGGAACTCGTTTCATGACCGGCAACGGGCACGGCCGGCGCCAGCCGCGCCGGCCATCATGGACAGCGTGCCGCAAATGCCAGACCAGCAGACCCGCAACGCCGTCACCCGGCGGATCACCGCCCATGTCACGGCCGGCTGGCCCCGCCTCGGCGAGCCCCTCGTCCGCTACCGCGGCCAGTACTGCTACGTCGCCGCGCTGCTGCCCGGGCACCGCGAGCCCACCCCGATCCTGCGCCTGCGCTACCAGGGCTCCGCCGACGACTGGGCCATCGGGATCTACAAGGCCAGCACCGGCCAGTACAGCGAAAGCGAGCTCCCCGGCGCCTTCGGAGGCACGACCGGGACACCGGAACAAGGGATCGACGAGACCTTCATCCTCTACGCCGGCCCCGGAACCGGGAACTAACCGAGCACTGATCGCGACAGCGTAAAACTGCGAAAGTCGAGACAACACCCACCGGCCCCACCGAACCCTGAACCAGGCCGCGCCGCTGCGCCCGCTCCCCGATGGCCTGGCCGACCTGGATCAGTTTCGGGTCCAGCGGCAGGACCGCGCCGGCGGCGTGATTCACGAATATCGCCTGGTCGCATAGATTACCGGCACCCACACGCCGCCGATTTCTTCCACGTGGACTGCGCGGTGACCCTGCAGCGCCTGTACTGCTTCTTCGTGATCGAGATCGGCTCCCGGTATGTGCATATCCTCGGCGTGACCGCGAACCCGGACGGGCCGTGGACCATCCAGCAGATCCGCAACCTCTTGATGGATCTCGGCGATCGCACCGCGGGCTTCCGGTTCCTGGTCCGGGACCGGGCCGGGCAGTTCACCGCGTCCTTCGACGCGCTCTTGGCTAGCCCGAAGTTACGGGGCCGCCGAGCGAGAATCTCGTGCCTGACCAGGCACGCGAGCCTCCCGGCGCCCTTTCCATGTAGCCAGGAAAATCTTGGCGTGTCGCGCGACATCATGCCCGCACGCTGCTAGCCTGCGAGCATGATGGACCAGCCAACCGCGATGCACGTGGCCAGGATCCGCAGCAAGTACATCGGCAAGGACGGGCAGCGCCGCGACTACGAGTCGAGGCTGCTGCGCCGCACCTACCGCGACGGGGCCACGGTCCGCCACGAGACCATCGCGAACATGTCGAAGATGCCTCCCGGCGTGGTCGACGCGGTCGAGGCCGCGCTCAGGGGCGAGATCCTCGTCCCGGCGGGCCAGGCCGCGGTCACCGTGGCAAGGTCGGTGCCGCACGGCCACGTCGCCGCCGCCTGGGCGATGGCCCGCAAGCTCGGGCTGCCCGGCCTGCCCGGCCCGGCCGGCCCCGAGCGCGACCTCGCCCTCGCCCTGATCATCTCCCGCGTCGCGCACCCGGGCTCGAAGCTGTCCACGATCGCCTGGTGGCAGGACGTCACCCTCGGAACCGATCTCGGCATCCAGCATGCGACGACCGACGACGCCTACGCGGCGATGGACTGGCTGGAGGCCCGCCAGGAGCTCATCGAGAAGAAGCTCACCCGCCGCCACCTCGCCCCCGAGGCCAACCCGTCGCGGATGGCGCTGTTCGACCTGTCGAGCTCCTGGCTGGAGGGGACGCACTGCCCGCTGGGATCCCGCGGCTACTCCCGCGACGGGAAGAAGGG
>Ga0335080_10009559_pt1 | contig 10138 bp, 12 predicted proteins | sample Lox_Sample_34_FD_206720 | JGI IMG/M metagenome (GOLD analysis project Ga0335080, IMG submission 206720) | Soil microbial communities from Loxahatchee National Wildlife Refuge, Florida, United States - Lox_Sample_3.4 | ecosystem: Environmental > Terrestrial > Soil > Wetlands | place: USA... | reverse complement strand
ATTCTCTGCCAGTTCACGGAGGACCTTCTCCAGAGGAGAATGCCCTCTGTGATCTCGACTGCCGAGAGCACCAATGCACAAAACGCGAATGGATAATGTGCCGTCGGCGCTTGCTGGCGAACTGGGGCCTCATGGTGAGTCCAATCCGGCAGCCATTTCAAATCGAAGCGTGGCGCTCAAGTAGGCAGACAGCTGGATGCATCACCGGGCCAAACGCACGAAGTGTCAACTAGGTCCCAATTTGTGACCCGTTGTTTTGTATTGCCGCTCGTCCGGTGTCCACTCGGCAAACTCTATCTCTGCAACGGTTGTCGGCTTCAGCCAGATGCAGCCGCTCATCTTCTCTCTCGTGATCCCCATGCCCAAACGAGCCGGGGCGGCGACCGGCAGATTGACGAAGGGGCATCTCGCGATCTCCAGATGTTTGATCGTGTCGTGCACGGAGCGCCGCAAGGACGGATTGAATCCGCCACGCACGGCTCCTGCAAATCGCAGGTCCTTGCCCTGTAGACGCCCACCAGTAGCACATCCAGCCCCAAATAGCTTGGCGTAAATCCGCCGATCACAAATTCCTGCCGACAGTTGTAGCGGAGCTTGACCCAGCATCCCGACCGCTTGCCCAGTTTCGTACCGACTGTCGACGGACAACCCTTGCTTCAAGTGCGGCCCCGGCTCCCGCTGATGGTGGCTTCCCAGATGGCTTGCCGTGGGTGCTAAGACCATCCCTGCCGTGTGTCAGATTCCTGTATGCGATGCATGATCTCCCCCACTTCGCGGAGTGCGTCGGTATAGTCGGCTCCATCCAGCCCCATGCGCTTGCGAACCTCGCTCTTGAAGTTGTCCCACTTCTGCTCCTCCGTCATTTCCCGAAGGGCTGCAACCCAGACGGACTTCGGCACGATCAGCCGGTAACCATAGTCGCGATTCGGTGGGGAAATGATTTGTGAGCTGGCCAGTTCCGGGCACCGCTTCTGCAGGTTTTGGAGATGATCTTTGCGCCTTGCCCGCACCATCACCATGTCGGGATCAAGAGTTCCATCTGGTTTGCCTGCACAGGCAATTGAGTAGAATCCGTAAATGGTAAAAACCCACATAGCACACCTCACTACTCCTTCAGCATTCCTGCGGTTCTTCAGCCAATCAGGATAACTACTTCGGATCAGCAACTCAACATTTCCGGCAGCCGCATTCGATAAAAACCGTTGCCATCTCGGCAAGCCGAAGACTGGCCGACACCCTCGATAGCCTCGAGCTGATGTGACTCATCGCACATGTCATGACACACGATCGGTGCGACCCTCCCTGTACCATGCGGCATTTATCAACGCATGCTACCTCATCCCATCTGAAATCGCGAATTGAGACCGCGGGAAGAACCGGATACTCCTCTTGCTTACCGAGGGGAGAAGCGCTATGATCTCTCGGTAACCGTGGGGAGCACAATGAGCAAGCCATCCGACCTCGTCCAGGGAACCTTGGATCTGTTGGTTCTAAAGATTCTCGCACTTCAACCACTTCACGGATGGGCTCTCAGCCTGAGGCTTAAGCAGATTTCCGGCGACGTGCTGCAGGTTAGTGACGGGTCGCTTTACCCGGCTCTGCACAAGCTTGAGCAACAGGGTTGGATTCATGCCGAATGGAAGCCTACCGAGAATAACCGAAGGGCGAAGTTTTACTCACTCACGCGTCTCGGAAAACGGCATCTCGAATGGGAAGCAGCTAACTGGGAACGTATCTCCACGGCTATCTCTGGCGTAATGCGGCTAACGGAGGTTTGAGGATGCGGTTCGAAAACTGGCTCTATACGATTCCATTGAGGCTTCGTTCGCTGATTCGTCGCAACCGCATGGATGCAGACCTCGAAGAAGAGTTGCGCGATCACATCGACCGGCAGATCGAGGAGAATTTGGCGCGAGGAATGGGGAGGGAGGAGGCTCGCCTCGCCGCGCTCCGGACGTTCGGAAATCTTGCTGCGCTTCGCGAGCAGACGCATTCTAGTTGGAGTTGGAGCGGCGCAGAACTTCTCCTGAATGACCTGCGCTTGGGGACGCGGGCCCTTGCACGTACACCGAGCTTTGCCTCGATTGCAATTCTCGTGATTGCGCTCGGCATCGGGGCCGATGTGGCGCTCTTCACGGTGGTGCGGGGCGTCCTGCTCAAGCCGCTGCCGTTCAGGGATCCCGGCCGACTGATGATGCTCTACGAAATTAACCCGAAAGACGATCCTTACAACATCGTTTCCGGGGGCATGTACGCGGAGTGGAACAAGTACAACAAGAGCTTCAGCAGCCTGGCGCTTGTCCAGGATAGCGAGAACACGGTCGCGGCATCGGGCGGACAGTTGCCGGAGAATCTCACGAGCGCAAAGGTTTCCTGGAACCTGCTTACAACTCTGGGAGTGGCTCCTGCGCTGGGCCGGGACTTCACGGCCGAGGACGATACGCTGGCAGCGAATGGCACGGTGCTGCTGAGCTGGAGCCTGTGGAAGCGACGTTATGGAGCGGATCGCGGAATCGTGAACCGCACGATCTACATCGACGCCAAACCGTACACGGTGATCGGCGTGATGCCGGAGTGGTTTGCGTTCCCTCGCCCCGAAACGCAGATGTGGACGCCGGTATATCACGAGAATCCCGCGAAGATCATGGCGATGGTCGATAACCACATGTTCCGTGTTGTGGGGCGGCTGAATCCCGGCGTCTCGCTGGAGCAGGGCAAGGCCGATCTGAGTGTGATCTCGCAGCGCGTCTTCGACGCGCACCGTGATCTCGCATTCGTGAACCCGGCCGCCAACGTCAGGCCACTTCTGGAACACATGGTGGGCGCGGTAAAGCGACCGCTCTATGTGCTGCTAGCAGCTACCGGGTGCCTGTTTTTGATCGCATGCATGAATGTTGCGAATCTGCTGGTGGCGCGGGCCGTTGCGCGGCGCAAGGAACAGGCGATCCGAACCGCGCTGGGCGGTGGATGGCTGCGTCTGGTGCGCGAGCGCCTGATGGAGAGCCTGCTGCTTTCGACAGCCGGCGGCGCACTCGGCCTCGCGCTGGCATATGGAGCGCTGCAATGGTTGGTGCACTCGCGCCGCGACCTGACCCGTGTAGAGAGCATTCACATTGACGCCATCGTCGCCATGTTCACCGTGGGCGTGATCGCGTTGTGCGCCCTCTTCGCCGGGCTCGTTTCCGCCCTCACGATAAGGGACAAGTCGCTTTTGACAACGCTGCACGGATCTTCGCGCTATGCCAGCGGAAGCCAGTCGCAGGCCAAGCTGCGGCGTAGGCTACTCATCGTGGAAGTCGGCCTGACGGTCGTGCTGCTGACCGGGGCGGGGCTCCTGATGAAGAGCTACGAACGGTTGCGCGCGTCGGATTTGGGTTGTGCGACTGAGAACGTGCTCACCATGCGTATCGGACTGCCCGGTGCGAGATACAAGACTCCAGGACCCGCTGCGGTGAATTTCTTCAATACGTTGCTGGAGAAGGTGCGCGCGCTGCCGGGGGTGAATCAGGCAGGGCTGGTCACTGCGGTACCGGGCCAGGGCTGGTGGGAAGACGACGGGTTTAGGGTCGTCGAGCACTCTGCGCTGCCACAAGGGCAATCTCTCGACGCGCTCACTCGATGGGCCGATTCGGGCTACTTTGCCGCGATGGGGATTCCCATGCTGCGCGGACGCACCTTCAACGATAGCTTACGCCTTGAAGGGGCCAAGGAAGTGATCATCAGCGAGAAGCTTGCGAAGAGCTTCTTCCCCGGGGAAGATCCGTTGGGGAAACACATCAAGACCGGCGGCGACGGCGGCAACAGCGGCGGGAAGATCTACACCATCGTGGGCATAGTGGGAGATATGCGCTACGACATCGGCGAGGCACCCAAAGAAACCAAGTACTTTTCGCTTCAGGAGGGAACCCAGAATTATGGCACGCTGGTGATTCGTTCCAGCCACGATGCGGAGACGCTGGCAATGCCGGCGCAACGCGTCATTCAGCGGATGGATAGAGATCTGCCCGTCTCGGACGTGCTCACCATGAATCAGCTGCTCGGCAAGACAACTCTTGATCAGAGCTTCGATACAACGCTTCTGGTAGGATTCGCGATCGTCTCTCTGCTGCTGGCCGCGGTGGGCTTGTTCGGCGTGCTGTCGTACATGGCGTCGCAGCGCACCGGAGAAATAGGAATCCGGCTGGCACTTGGAGCACCACGTGGGCAAGTACTGGGCAAGATGCTCACCGATGGCTTACATCCGGCAGTCATGGGGCTCGCGCTCGGGCTCGCGGCCAGCGCGGAGGCATCGCGCTTGATGCGCGACATGCTCTATGAAACGCAGCCGCTCGACCCGTGGGTGTTCGCGGCAGTGTCGGCAACTCTCATCTCTGTGGCGGCTCTGGCCTGCATCGTTCCTGCATGGCGCGCCTCGCGGGTGGATCCGGTACAGGCGCTGCGGACGGAGTAACGAGTATGGAACGGTGATCAGGTCTAATCGCAGCTCGCCCCAGAAGGCGCGAGCTGCGAGCCCTTTTAGTAGGGACCTCGCTGTCAACTGACGCATCATCGCCAACGCGCGTTTCCAGCTTTGCAGTCCTCGAAACGTGATTTACCCTGAAGTCGTCAGTCGAGCATACTTGGCCACGCTGCTCGTATTCGGAGTTGGCGATGCACTCCGGTTCTCAGCTGATTCGTTCGGAGCTTTTGTCCCCAAAATGTGTCATCTCAATGGCCATTAGGCGGCCCATTCATCGAATCGGCGCATGATCTCCATGAGCCAACATCCCAACAGGATGATAGAGCCACACAATATGAAGGGAACGCCGTAGAGAATGAGATGCTTGCGCGAACGGGCCCACTCAAACAATCGTACCTTCACGATGGCGTACACATTCGCTGCGAGATAAGCAACCGCCAAACAGCTCACTACTAAGTTGTGCATCTTCTTAGTCCTTCCTCTTACCGGCCTGCATCTCGGTGCCGATACTCATCGGTCAGCTCATTAAGCGAAGGTCCACACCTTAGAGTTGCGACCAGCCCCCATCGACCGGAAGTTCAGCGCCAGTCGTGAAGGTCGCGTCGAACGCGAGGAAGAGGACGGCCTTCGCGATTTCTTCCGACGTCCCCCAGCGCTTCATCGGGACCATGCCAATCATCTTTTCTCTAATCTGAGCGACTGCGTCAGGGGAAACGCCTTTTCGACGATCGGCGTGTCAATGGGACCGGGCGTCACCGCGTTGACGCGAATCTCGTTAAGAATCAACTCAGCAGCGAGCGTCCGAGCGAATGATCGTAGCGCGGCCTTCGCGGCTCCGTATGTGGCATTGCCAACCATCCCCTTGACGTCGGCGATTGAGGTCGTGAGGACGACAGAGCCTCCCCGGTTTATTAGCGGTGCGAACTTCTGCACCGCGAAAAGCGGTCCCTTGGCGTTTAGGTTGAACATCTCGTCGTAGATGGCTTCGGTGATGTTCTCCAAAGGCGCTCGGGTGCTGAACCCGGCATTGACGAACAGCAGGTCGAGGGTATCGAACTCGGCCTTCGCTCGCGAGGCGAGTGCGTCGAGGTCCGCCAACGACCGCGCGTCGCTCGAAACGACGATGGCCTCATTCCCAAGCTCTTTCTGCGCCGATTCCAGGCCCTCCTTTGAGCGACCGGTCACCGCAACGCTCGCGCCTCCATCAAGGAGCATCTTTGCCGTGGCGAGCCCCATGCCGCTGGTGCCGCCGATGATTACTACCTTTTTACCTTCGTACCGTTTCATCTGAATCTCCTTGGGTTGATCTTCGTTCTGTCGTCGTGATTCCAGAGTTGGGGATGTAGCGATCTTGTTTTGTAGCCAGCGGCGCGCCGATCAGCGCTTCTCCATAACACGGTGATCAAGGATGCTGGCTAAGACAAGTCCACGCCGGAGACCTTGACTACGGCCTGCCACGCAGCTTCCTGGCTGACGCGATCGTGAAGGTGTGGCTGGCGCTGCACCTCGATCGGGCCTGAGAACCTCCCTTTGGCCGAGGCGAAGAATTGCCCTGAGATGTCGGTTCCGAACCCCGACGCCTGGATGTAGCGACAGGCCGCAGTCTCCGGCGTCTGATTCATGCCGGGAATGAGGTTCACGATTGGGATAAACAGATACTTCAACAACGGGCTAGCGCTTCGCACTACCTTGGTAGCGGTCGCCCCACCTGGCGAGACAGCGTACACGGCCATGCCGGATGGCAGCCGGCGCGCCAGTGCCGCGGCCCACCAAGCGATGATGAGCTTCGCGTCGGCATACGTGTTGTTAGGCACATATTTCACGTATGGCCCATTGCGGATCAGGGCTTCCACAGCGGCGGTTCGGTTGCCTTGGTGATACTTGGCCGCGAATGCTGGCAGGTCGGTGTACTTGAACATGGGTACGCCCCCGCGGGCAGGCTCCGCGCCTGCGATAACAATCCGCGCGTTGGTACTCAGCAGGTTGGCATTGAGCAACCCAACAGTCAGTTGATGATGGCCAATGAGCGGGGCCTGAGATGCTTCGACGCCCGCCGCAGTGAGCACGCGCTGCTTATAGGGAACCAACCCTGCATTGAGTAGCAGAAAATCGACCGGCCGACCTTGCTTGACCAACGCGGCGACGGCGGAGTGAACGTTGACCGGGTCGTTCAGATCAAGCTCCAGCGGCGTGAATATCTGCCTTTTTGTCTCCGCCGCGAGCTGAGCGGCCGTTTCCTTGATCTGGGCCAGGCTGCGCCCGGTGACGATGACCTCGCGGTAGCCCTCGGCGGTGAGCAAGCGGGCTGCCGCATAACCGAGCCCGGAAGTAGCACCGGTGACGAGTGCGATCGAATGTTTCATGTTGCTCCTTAGTGAAAGGGGAAAGTAGGACCGGAAGAGCACGGGGCCAAAGCGAGTTTGCGATTTACGAACTATTTAGTTCTATATTGGTAGAATGGAGTGTGTCAAGGAGTTTAGAACTAAATGATTCACAAATCCGCTAGGCCGCGGGGGCGACCGCGCAGCTTCGACGAGACAGGGGCGCTGGAAAAGGCGACTCAGGTGTTCTGGTCGAAAGGCTACGACGGCGTGACGATTGACGATCTCGTCGAAGGGATGGGTGTGGGACGGCCGAGCCTGTATGCCGTCTTCGGGGATAAGCGGGCGATATTCTTGCGCGTCCTTCGGGCTTACGCAGAACGGAAGGGCGCATCAGCCGCGAAGGCACTCCTCTCGCCACAGAGTCTTCGCGACTCGATCGCGGGCTTTCTGAGGTACGCCGTCGAGAGTGCGACCGAGAAAGGGTCCGCCCGGGGATGCCTTATGATGTGCGTCGCGCCGCTTGTGGACGATGCCGAGGTTCAGCGGTTCCTTAAAAGCTCGGCCGCGAGCGGCGCGGCGCTGGTGGAGCGCCGTTTCCGGGACGGGATCAGCGAACGAGAAATCCCATCTAACTTTCCCGTAGCCGCGCGCGCGATCCAGGTCACGGATTTAGCGCGTGGACTTACCATGCGTGCGCAGATAGGCACGCCGCGCAAGACGCTCCTCAAAGATGCTGAGCAAGCGGCCGAGTTGGTGCTCCTGCCGCGGCGCGTCTGACGGGTTATCGGGAACGATTTCACTATAGCCTGGGAGTTCCGCCCTGTCGTGAAGCGCACCGCCGGGTGAAACGCGCATTAGCGTGTGGACAACAATCGAAGCCAGGATCGCTCAACAGAACTGACTTCGCTTTGTAATCTTCCACTTGCTGCTTGTACATTTCGTTATCGCTGGCGTGATGAGTTGCTTTCTGTAGCCCGGTGCAGAGTCATGCTGTAAAGGGAGAGTTATCGCACTCGCACCTACGCGAAACCACTCAGGAGAGCGCGGGATAGTCGATGTATCCGGCAGCGCCTCCTCCGTAGAAAGTCTTTGGGTCCGGATCATTGAGAGCGGCTCCGATTTGCAGCCGCCGCGGAAGATCTGGGTTGGCGAGAAACGCCCGGCCGTATGCGACAGCGTCAGCATGCCCGCTCCGCAAGGCTTCCTCTCCCCTGCGCCCGTCATATCCGCCATTCACAACGTAGAGACCTTTCCAAAGTGTTCTCAAGTGAGCCGACATGGCGAGATCCTCTGCGCTGCTCCCTTTGCTGTTCTGCGCCGTTTCAACGACATGAAGGTATCCGAGCTCATAGCTGTTGAGTCTGGTAGCCGCCACGGAGAAGGTTTCGATGGGGTTCTCGTCCGACATGTCGTTGAAGCTGCCCGTGGGAGAGATTCGCACGCCCACCTGCCCGCTCTCCCAGACCTCCAGCACGCGTTCAACCACCTCAGTAAGAAAGCGGGTTCGATTCGACGCCGCGCCTCCATATTCATCCGTTCGCCGATTCGATCCTGTCCGAAGAAATTGATCGATCAAGTATCCGTTTGCGGCATGAATCTCCACCCCATCGAATCCCGCTTCTTTTGCGTTGGCGGCTGCCCGCCGATAGTCATCCAGGGCTTCTTTGATCCCGCTGGCCGTCAAGGCAATTGGCTCCGCAACCTCTGTCAGACCCGTGGCAATCAGCGTCTGACTCCTCGCACGGATTGCTGAGGGAGCAACGGGGCGCGCGTTGTTCGGCAACAAGGACGAGTGAGAGATTCGGCCAACATGCCACAACTGAAGGAAGATGCGGCCTCCACTCTTATGAAAGGATTCCGCAATTCGGCTCCAGGCTCGCACCTGCTCGAGGGAATGGATCCCTGGAGTATTGATGTACCCTTTGCCCATGGGCGAAATCTGCGTCGCCTCGGTCACGATGAGTCCAGCCGAAGCACGCTGCGAGTAATACGTTGCCGCCAGTTCGCCAGGCACCCCATCCGCATCAGCGCGGTTGCGCGTGAGCGGTGCCATGAAGACTCGATTTGCCAGGACCAAAGACCCTAGCTGAACAGATTCGAAGAGACTCGACATTCTTGTTCTCCAATTGCCAACCATTGGTGTGCTGCGGAAGATAGGTCAAACCACCAGGGCGCGCGCCGTTCTCGCGCCCTGCCACTTATGGCGCTCAATCAGCGGGGAATGAGCGGGGCCGCCTTAGGCTTCCTCTGCTCTTAGCTGCTTCCAAACATCAAAAGCAGTAAGCAAGCCGAGAAGGAGAACGATAGCCGGAATCACGGGCGGTTTGATACCAAGAGGAAGGACACCAGCGGGTACCCCAGGCTGCAGGTGGACATAGATAGCCACGCACATCTGGCTAAAGAGGATGAAACACGCGATCAGCAAGACTTGATCTTTGGTTTTGGCTGTCAGCGATCTCCAGAGCCATGGCAATAAGAACAGAATGCCGGTAAGCATTTCTGTCAGCTTGCCCGCAAGAATCGCCTCGTGGGGTAGATGACTTTGTTGAATCTGGACATCGAACCAGCCACGGATCGGCTGGAAGAATTTCAAAAAGCCGAACATGAACATCCAAACACCCAGGAGCAGCGATAAGCCCCTACTAAGGCGGGTAGACATTTTCTTGCCAACTTTCGATTTCTGATTTTAGAAACAAGACAGACACGTCTGTCTTGGTGCATTCGTAAGTATAGACAGACTAGTCTGTCTCGTGTCAACATGATTTCATGGAGACAGCCGAAAAAACAGAACCGCGAGAGAGAATTCTCGCTGTAGCCGACCGCCTCTTCTACGCCGAAGGGGTCCGCGCGACTGGCACCGAGAGGATCATGTCCGTCGCTGAAGTCGCAAAAGCGACGTTCTATCGGCACTTCGAGAGCAAGGATGCTCTCGTGCTCGCGTACCTGGAAAATCGTGATCGGGCTCTGTGGGATTATCTCCGTCAGCCCACTCCGCCCCAGGATCTACGCGAGGCTCTGACCAGGTTCGAACAAATGGCGAACTGGCCCGATATAATCGGGTGCCCGTTCCTGCGGATCGCATCCGAATTCCCGGACACTTCTCACCCGTTCCATCGCCTTGCGATCGAACACCAGAACAAGATTGTCGACTATCTAACCGACCTGCTCGAGCCCTTCGCAGTCGACAAAAGAGCAGCGGCGGCGGCGATACTGAGCGTCATCAATGGTGCCTTCTCCCTTCGAATGCTCTATGGAAATTCGAAGGTGGTTCCGATTGTCTCCCCCGCAGAGGCAGTGCTCAAGAGTTTTAAGAGTGCGCGCACTCAAAGCCGCAGATGATTCGCGGTAACTGGGA
>Ga0335080_10009558_pt1 | contig 10139 bp, 12 predicted proteins | sample Lox_Sample_34_FD_206720 | JGI IMG/M metagenome (GOLD analysis project Ga0335080, IMG submission 206720) | Soil microbial communities from Loxahatchee National Wildlife Refuge, Florida, United States - Lox_Sample_3.4 | ecosystem: Environmental > Terrestrial > Soil > Wetlands | place: USA... | reverse complement strand
AATCCGTTTCGGCTGCTGCGGCTGGAAGGTATGCAGGGGCGGAATCGGAATTTTTTGCCACGCCGCCTGTGACGCGCCCTGTTGCGCCAACAATGACGCGCCCGTGGCCAGCAGAAACATCGCCGCTAACCCTGCACAAATCCTTTTCATGCTGCTCCGGTTGTTCGTTGTCCTGTTTGTCGGCCAATTCATTGCTGGCCTCCCTTGGCCGCGCTGGCGGCGCTTTCGATCATGCCCACGGTGCGGTTTGTAGGGACAAAGAGCTGGCCGGCGACGCGGCGGATGTCGGCTTTGCTCACGGCATCGATGCGGTCCACGTTGCGGAACAACTCGCGCCAATCGCCATAGCGAGCCTGGCTTGCTCCTAACTGGAAAGCCAGCCCGCCGTTGTCGGCCAGGCCGCGCAGCAGGTTCGCTTTGGCGCGGGTCTTGATCATCTTGAGTTCGTCGTCGCTGATGTCCTCTTTCTTTAGCCGGTCCAGTTCCGCATGAATCACCGGCGCCATGTCGCTGGCTTTATGCCCTGGCAAAGGGACGGCATAGACCGCGAAGAGATGCGGGTATTTCACGCCGGGAAAGTTGGTGAAGCCGGCGGAATCGGATGCGATCTGCTTATCGCGGACCAGGGTGCGGTAAAGACGTGACGTACGGCCATCGGAAAGCAAATCTGCGATCGCGTCATAGACGGCATCGTCGGGATGGCGGTAGTTCGGGCGGTGATAACCCTCGATGTAAATAGGCTGGGTCTGCTCGTACATGACCACGGTGCGTTCGGAGTTCTGCGGCGGCTCCGTTGTGGTCGGTTCTTCGGGCTTGGCGTGTGAAGGGATCCGGCCGAAGTATTTCTCGATGACGGGCATCGCCTCGGAGGCTTTCACGTCGCCTACAACGGTCACGACCATGTTGGAAGGAATGTAGTACTCGTCGAAAAAGTGCTGGGCATCGGTGGCAGAAAACGAATTCAGATCAGCCATCCAGCCCACCGTGGGCCGGTGATAGGGATGCGCCTGAAAGGAAGCGGTGATGAATTGCTCGATGAGGCGGCCGATGGGGTTGCTGTCGGTCCGCATGCGGCGCTCTTCGATCACAACGTTGCGCTCCTTGTAGAACTCGCGCATGACGGGATGAATGAAGCGCTCGGACTCCAGGTAAGCCCACAGTTCGAGGCGGTTTTCAGGAAACGAGTAGTGGTAGCCGGTTTCGTCATCGTTGGTGAAAGCGTTGAGGCCTTCGCCGCCATTGCTTTCCACGATCTGCGGGAACTCGTTGGGAACTACATATTGGTTGGCTGCTTTTGTGGCGTCCTGCCAGGCGGTTTCCAGTTGCTTCAGTTTGGCTTCGTCGCGTCCCACGCTCTTGTCGCGCTCGTAGATGTAGGCGGCATATGCGGTTTCCACTTTTTCCAGCGCAACTTTTTCGGCCGCGTAGTCCTTGGTGCCGATGGTGTCGGTCCCCTTGAAAGCCATATGCTCGAACATGTGCGCCATGCCGGTTTGGCCCATGGGATCCTGGGTAGAACCGGCATCCACGTGAGTGTAAAAGGAAAATACCGGAGCTTCGGGGCGTTCACAGATCAGTACGGTCAGGCCATTGTCGAGTTTCTTGACCGTGATGCGCTTTTCGAATGAAGCCACATCCTGGGCGGCAGCCAGGGTGGAGACGAGAAATACCAGAGATACAAATTTTAAATTGCGGCGGCTCACGGCACCTCCTGCAGCGCTTGAGCTGAAACAGACGGGAAAATTTGAAGTTACGTGCCGTGCGCGCGATTGTCAACGCCGCTTGGGACGGCAACACGGCAGTTAGGGGTGAGGTCTGCTCGCCAGCATGGGCTGGCAATTGACATGTGGACCACATGAAAGTATGTTTCTAACATGACCAAAATGATTCAGCTGCGCAATGTCCCCGACATACTGCACCGAACCCTGAAGGCTCGCGCTGCTATGGCTGGTATGTCGCTGTCAGATTACCTGCTTGCCGAGATTAAAGAGATTGCAGAGAAACCGACACTCGCACAATTGCAGGAACGCCTGCATAGACGCAAGCCAGTTTCCGGGCAGTTCGACAGCGCTCAACTGGTACGGGAAGAACGCCAGGCGCGATGATCGTTTTGGACGCATCCGCTGCAGTCGACTGGCTTCTTCAGACGCCTGCGGGCCAACGAATCGGTACTCGAATCTGCTCCCGTAATGAGACTCTGCATTCGCCTCATCTGCTGGATCTTGAAGTCGCCCAGGTGCTCCGCCGCCTCGTTCAGCAGGGCGTGATCTCTGCGCGCCGCGCCGATGAGGCCATCCGTGACCTGCTGGACCTTCGCATTACCCGGTATGCTCACTTCATACTGCTCACCCGGATATGGCAAAAGCGTCACAATTTTTCTGCGTACGATGCGGCCTATATCGTGCTCGCGGAAGAGCTCGGGGCAACTCTGATCACGCGGGACCGAAGGCTCGGTTCTGCTCCCAGCCATGCAGCCATGATCGAGCTGTTCTGATATCGGCGGACGTTGACTTTTTATACTGGGTTATTCACTGATCATTATTCGCTGATCCATTTTCGAAAACAAACGAGGCCGAGAGAACCAGTCCATCTGTGGCGCATCACTGGGGCAGGCGTCCGGAAGGAAGCGTGCCATATGCTCATCTACGTCGAGTGACCGGATGATTGCCTGCGTTGCTTGCGCACTTTACGGCAAAGGGGGCAAAACCGCAAGGGTCGCGAAGTCCGCAAAGTGATCGATTACGCAGACGGGCAGTGGCATGGCAGAGGACCGCGAGAAGTCGGCAGAGATCGAGCGCCTCAGGCGCGCGGAAGAACGACGCGGGAGGAAGCGCCCGCTTTCAGAAGATGCGCAACTCAGAAAGAGAATGGAGCGAAATGCTCGCGAACTGCTGGAGTTGGACCTGGATGAATTTCTCAAGGCGCTAAGGGAGGATTACAAGCTTAACGAGTTCCAGATCGCAAAGGCGAAGGCGTTTTGGCTCCAGAGTCGCGGACGGTAGCCAGCCGGCTCTCGAACTTGCTGTGCATGGCTTTCTGCTCGGTTGGAGTGAACTTGGAGAGATGATCTTCCATCAGATTGGTCAACTGCTTTGCGGCGCGCTCGCGTTTGTTCGTTTTCTTAGGCATCGGCAGAAATTCTCTTCGGTAAGCTTGTCAGAGGGCTTTTCCGGTGTCAACTATCCAAAGGGCAAGTTCTGTCGGCCCAGACCTATTACAATTGACGCGGTTAGCGGGACCTAATTCTCACCAGAAACAGTCTTGATCGACATCGCCACCTCCGAGTCGTTGAGCGTCATTCGCGTTGCCGGCCTGATCAAGCAATTCGGCCGTTTCGCAGCATTGCGCGGCGTCACCGCCGAGTTCGCCGCGGGCAGGCTTTACGCCATTCTTGGCGACAATGGCGCCGGGAAGACCACCCTGCTACGCAGCCTCGCCGGGCTTTCGAGCGCCACCCGCGGAAGTATCACCGTTCTTGGATACACCAATCTCCGCGAGGTTTGCTTTCGCATCGGCTATATGGCGCATCCTTCCCTGCTCTATGACGAGATGAGCGGCATGGAGAACCTGCGGTACTTTGCGCGCTTGTACGGAATTGACGATCCGCAGCGCTGTGCCGCAGCCATTACGGCGGTGGGACTGGACCCGGAGTTGACGCGTCCAGTCGGCCAGTACTCGCAGGGAATGCGGCAGAGAATGTCGCTGGCCCGGGCACTCATCAATGATCCGGAACTTCTATTACTCGATGAGCCCTTCTCCAATGTGGACGTTCGTTCGGGGCGAGAGATGGCGGGACTGCTGGCAGGATTGCGCGACCGTGGAAAGACCGTGTTTGTCGTGACTCATCAAGCTTCGTTGCTGGAAGGTGTAGCCGACGAGTTCGTGTGGATGGAAGCAGGCCAGATCACCGCTCGCACGCCGACCTTTTCGACAGATAATTCTTAGTGATTTTCTTTGCGTCCTTTGCGTTCTTTGCGGTGAAAAGCTCTAACCGCAAAGGACGCAAAGAACAACAATGAATCACAGATGATCGGACTTGCCAACATCACGCGCGCCACTCTCGCCAAAGACCTCCGCCTGGAGTGGCGCTCCAAAGACGCCATCAACTCCATGCTGTTTTTCTCGCTGCTGGTGGTGGTGATCTTCAGCTTCGTATTCAATCCCACCGCCGAGGAATCGCGTCGCATCGCCGGCGGCCTGATATGGGTGGCATTCCTGTTTGCCGCGATAGTCGCACTGAACCAGACCTGGGCGCGCGAGTTGCGCAATCAGGTCCTCGACGCCTACCGCATCTCTCCCGCGCCCGCGAACAGCCTCTTCCTGGCGAAGGCGATCGGCAACTTTATTTTCGTCACCGTGCTCGAGGCGCTGATGACGCCCCTATTTATCGTGTTCTACAGCCTGCGCGCACTCGGACCCGTGTACCAGCTTCCGATCATCGCAATGCTTGGCACGTGGGCGCTGGTAGTAAACGGAACGTTTTTCGCGGCCATCTCGGTGCGTACACGCGCCCGCGAGATCATGCTCCCGCTGCTGTTGTTCCCGATCTCCATCCCCGCGGTTACCGCGATGGTCGAAGCTACCAGCGCGGTGCTCACCGGCGAGTTTTCCACGCGCTTCTGGATTGCCTTGCTTGTGGCCTACGATGTGGTGTTTACTATCGCTTGTCTCTTTCTTTTTGAAACGGTTCTGCACGCGGAATGAAGCCGGCGTTTTCTATCCTCGCGATTCTCACCGCCGTGCTCCTGAGCTACGGCCTGTATCAGGCGCTCGTCGTTGCGCCCACCGACCAGTTACAGGGCGACGTCTATCGCATCATCTACTATCACGTGCCTTCGGCATGGACCGCGTTTCTTCTCTTCTCGATTAATTTCGTCGCTTCGATTGCCTATTTGGTGAGCCGAAACCCCAAGGCGGACGTGCTCGCGCTGGTCACCGCGGAGGTCGGGGTGGTTTATTGCACCATCGTCCTGGTTACGGGACCGCTCTGGGCGCGGCCGGTATGGGGCATCTGGTGGACCTGGGATGTCCGCCTCACCTCAACGCTGGTGCTTTGGCTGATCTACGTGAGCTATCTGTTTCTGCGGCGTTTTTCCAGCGGCGGTCAAACTCCGGTACTGGCCGCGGCACTCGCCATCTTTGGCGCTCTGGACGTGCCTCTGGTGTACTTCTCGATCTGGTTCTTCCGCACCCAGCACCCGCAACCGGTTGTCGGCGGAGGAGGCTCAATCGATCCGCGCATGCTGCACGTCTGGCTCCTCAACTGGGCAGCCTTCCTATGCTTCGCTGGACTGGTCTGCTGGTCGCGCTATCGCGTGGAGATCCTGCAGCGCGAACTCGAAGAAGCCCAGGCGCTTCAGGCGCTGCTGGAACGGAACCCACAATGAATTACCTCTACACAGCATATTCCGCAACCTGGATCATCCATCTCGTTTACGTTGGATATCTGGTGCGCCGCTACATGCGGCTGCGGAAGGAAATTGGGGAACTGGGGAAGTAGAGCACTCAGCGTTCAGCCGTCAGCATTCAGCTTCCCTAAGCTCGAGTTGGTTTTTCGCTTCCTTCCCGGCGATTTCGGGGCTGAATGCTAAGTGTTGAATGCTGAGGGCTGCCTTCCCTACTGCACCGTCTCCGAGTAATCATTCCCCTGCGAGCGCAGGAACTCGTACTCCTCAATCACAGCGGCCACCCCGATCCGGGCGCTGGGAATCGGCTTCTCCACCCGAATTACGCGCGCGGTAAAGCGCACGCGTACCGAATCGGTAAGGGTCACGTGCGGAGGAAAGGTGAGGGTCACTTCCAGGTGCGCGCCTTCCCGGATTTCCCGGTCAAGGTAGAAATACACGCCACGAGCGCTCACATTCTGGGTTTCGGTAAATGCGTCGCCGGTTTCAGGATCGTGCACTTTCACCGCCGCCGGCAACCGCATGTCAAACCGCCGCATGGCGCGGCGTTCCTGGGGGGAGTCGAACATAAAGACTTGGCTTCCTCTTGACGCGGGTCTGGACGCCGTGGCGCGGCTTGCCCGTAGCGGGAAAATCCAAAGGCACAACTGGTGCCGAAAAGCCTACCCAGTTTTCGATCAATTGCAACAAAAAAGGTGCAGCGGGGAATTAAGTTGGTAAACTTCGTCTCAAACTGAGGCAACCGGCGAACTTTCGGCCGTGTAGGTTGCATCTCAAGCAATCATGCCCGGCATCTGACCGGAACAGGGTCCAGCGGCTTGTGGGAAACGGTTTCTTCGTGACAGTTCTCTGTGAACCTTGGTTGTCGTTCGTGGTTTGCCCTTGCTGAAGAGTCAGCCAAAAGAGCGCACCGAACAAACATGAAGTAGGAGAATCACGAAGCTTCGCGAGGGAAATCTGAACCCGGGCCGGGCGCGCCTTGACAGGCTATCCGTCAGATGTTTAAGTAGTTATTTAATTTTTCATCGTTTCCAATGATCAAACTGCATGCCGCTGGGCTGGCGGCGGACCGGGCTTCCGTGGGTGCGCCGTCTCTTCGTTATCTCTCCATGAAACCAGGTTTTCGGAGGAGCTTGTGATACAGAACCGCTGTGGGTTGGGTGGAAGGTTCTTGCATGGCCGCGCGATGCTGATGTGCGCCCTGCTTGTGGTAGCGGGCGCTGCCGCGCTGCGTTGCGGCTCCGGAGTATCCCAATCCGCCGGCGTGCCTGCTGCACCTCCCACATTTATGTCCGGCCAGGCCCCCGACAGGCAGCAGATTCGCACCGCGTTCGCCCAGCTTCCCATGATTTTCGAGGCCAACCAGGGTCAAACCGACTCCCGTGTGAAATTTATTGCCCGCGGCAGTGGGTATGGTTTGTTTCTTGCCGGCGATGAGGCAGTCCTGAAGCTGCAAACGCCCAGGACCCGCCGGCAGTCATCCCTCGCCGATTCGGTAATCCGCATGCAACTCAGCGGTGCAAGCCCATCCGCCTCCGTTACTGGCGATGACGCCCTGCCTGGTAAGAGCAACTATTTCGTGAGCAACGATCCGGCAAAGTGGCGGCGCAACATCCCGCAATTCGCCCGGGTGCGGTACCACCAGGTCTATCCCGGAATTGATCTCGTTTATTACGGCAAGCAGGGGAAATTGGAGTACGACTTCGAAGTCGCCCCCGGCGCGGATCCCCGGCAGGTTGCTATCCGTTTTCAGGGGACAAACAAGATTGCGATCGATGCCAACGGCCAGTTGGTTCTCAAAGCCAGTGGCGGCGACGTGAACTTCCAGGCGCCCCGCGTGTACCAGAAATTGGGCAACGAGCAGAAGCCGGTTGCCGGACGCTTCGTGCTTCGCGGAAAAAACGAAGCCGGTTTCGAACTTGGGGCCTATGATCGCAGCCTCGCGCTGGTGATCGATCCGGTGCTCCAGTACTCCACCTACCTCGGCGGAACTGGCGGCGAATCATCGCCCAGCATTGCGGTGGACCTCGGCTTCAACGTCTATGTCAGCGGCACCACAACTTCCCCCACGTTCCCAATTCCCACCGGCGGGACCGCGCCGACACTGAATGGTCCGAACGATGTATTCATTACCAAGCTGAATACCGCAGGATCGGCCCTGCTGTTTACGACCTACGTCGGAGGTTCCGGAACTGAGTCGGTCGCCGGAGTGGACGTGGACTCCGGGTTCAACGTCGCCATTGCGGGAACTACCAACTCCACCGACTTCCCGGTAGTCAACAACTTTCAGACGCCGACGCTGGCCGCCACCAATCATGCCTTCGTCACGGAAGTCGACGCCAGCGGCACAACGCTGCTTTATTCCACATACCTCGGAGGCGATGGCGCCGATCTGGCAACTGGCGTAGCCGTGGATGTAAAAAACAAGATCTACGTCACTGGCACAACCGCATCGAAGGATTTTCCCGTTACCACCGGTGCTTTCCAGCTGACTTCGCTCGGTGACAACCAGTTCTTCCTGAGCAAGATCGATCCCTCGACCTCGGGCGTGCAGAGCCTGGTGTATTCCACTTACTTCGGTGGCGGCAATCCCTCCAACGGCATCGCAGTGGGAGGCGGCATTGCGGTGGACAGCGCCAGCAACGTCTATTTCACCGGATCGACCAACTTTGCCCACACCGGAGCCAACACCACCACCGACTTCCCCATTCTCAACGCGGTGCAAGGCTGCCTGGACTCGCCGACGAATCCATCGCCCTGCCCAACCACGACGGCTGCTTCGCCCACGGACATCTTTGTTGCCAAGATCAGCCCCAGCGCCGCCGCCGGCGCACAGCTGCAATACTCCACATACCTGGGAGGAAGCGGCGAGGACACGGCGACTGGAATTGCCTTGGACACCGCGGGAGAGGCTTACATCACCGGATCAACAACCTCCACCGACTGGAATATCCCGAGCGAAGTCCTCGAACCGCAATCCGCACACAACTGTCCCGGAAATACGGTACCGGCGCCCTGCGCCACCACCGATGCATTCCTGGCGAAACTTGGAACCTTTACGCTTTCCACCACCACCACGAACGGGACCGTGCCGAATCTGTATTTCACTTATCTCGGCGGATCCCTTGATGACGTTGGCCTCGCGGTGGCGGTTGATTCGGCGAGCGGTGCCCGCGTGACGGGTTCGACCGACTCCGCCAACTTCCCCGTTACCACTGCGAACGCCCTCCAGACCACATCCGGCGGTGGCACAGATGCGTTCGTGACGCGCATCGATACGACTTCGGCCACCCCGACCCACTACATTTCTTATCTCGGCGGCAGCGGAACCGATCGGGGCACGGGGATCGCGGTAGATTCTGAAGACGCAGCGTACGTCACCGGCGATACCACTTCTGCGAACTTCCCATTGGCAAGTCCGCTGCAAGGTGCGCGCAGTGGAAACAGCGATGCGTTTGTAACCAAGTTCGGGCCCACGGTAAACCTGGCGATGACCGCAAAGGCAAGCCCAACCCCTTCGGGCGTAGGCAATGCCGTGACCTTCACCTACACGATCACCAATAACGGCGATCTGACTACCGGGATTACGTTCACCGATACCCTCTCTGGCTCAGCCTCTCTGACCTCGGCAACCGCCGCGCCGGGAAGTTGCGGTACCGCAAGTGGAACTCCACCAACCGTGACCTGCACGATCGGAACCTTGAATGGGTCCACTATCACGCCGCCCACTGCCACGGTCACCATCCAACTGACGCCGACTTCCGCCGGACCTCTGGGAAACACGGCTGCTCTCACCGTTGTCGGCTCCAACTTCGCTACCTCAGCCAGCGCCACCGCAACCATCACTGACTTCGCGGTGACCGCTGCTCCCGCCAGCCTGAGTACACCGGCCGGAACTCCGGTGAGCTACACCGCCACGGTAACGCCAACTGGAGGATTTCCCAACAGCGTTTCGCTCTCCTGCAGCGCCGGCCTCCCCACGGGAGCATCGTGCACAGTTACCAACAACCCCATCACCAATCTGAATACCGGGGCGCAAAGCCGGGCTCTGGTGGTGAACTCAACCGCGCGCGTCACGACCACATCTCAACTCTTCCACAGCACAAAACCGTTCTATGTCGCGTGGTTGCCCGTGTCCGGCCTGGCGCTATTTGGCTTGGGCGGAGAAAAGAAAAAGTGGCGCTGGCTGGTGGCGTTGGTCTTCGGGGCATTCCTGACGCTGACGCTTCTCCAGGCAGGCTGCGGCTCCAGCAGTCCCACCACAACCACGTCCGGAACTCCCGCGGGCACTTACACGGTCGGCGTAACCGCGACCTCAGGGTCGGCAAGCCGTACCACCACCGTGCAATTGGTGGTGCAGTAGCCGCGTCCAGTAGCGCCGGCAGCCTCGTGACGAGCACAATGTTGCGAGTCTCCAAAGGTGCCGGCCAGACGCCGGCGATACCCTCACACACGATAAGATTTATGACATGGATGACAAAATTGGCAGGCTTACCTCCAGGGGCCGACTCGTAATCCCCGCGAACCTGCGCCCCAGACACGCACTCAAAGCCGGTGCCAAAATCAGATTTCTGGAAGATCAGTTTGGCCGGATCGTTTTGCACCCGATCACAGAGGACTACATCGACCGAGTGATAGGCGGCCTGGCAGACGTCCCTGACTTGCTAACCGAGTGGAAACGAGAGCACCGCCGTGAAGGGTGAGGCCTGACGAGTTGTCCGTTCAGCTACCGCT
>Ga0335080_10009554_pt1 | contig 10142 bp, 12 predicted proteins | sample Lox_Sample_34_FD_206720 | JGI IMG/M metagenome (GOLD analysis project Ga0335080, IMG submission 206720) | Soil microbial communities from Loxahatchee National Wildlife Refuge, Florida, United States - Lox_Sample_3.4 | ecosystem: Environmental > Terrestrial > Soil > Wetlands | place: USA... | reverse complement strand
CATAGCCGCCACGGCCCGAGCGCGTCTTCACCACCAGGTCCCTTGCCAGCGTCGACCCGCGCCGGGCCTGAAACTCGTAAAAGCCGACCACGCCGCTCAGCATCCGGTTGACCGTGCACGCCGATAGCCGCGCCGCCTCCTCGGCCAGCACCACCACGTTCTCGGCCGGCCGCCTGGCCCACGCGGCGAACTCGCCCAGCTCCAGCACCCCCACCCGATCCCAGCAAAGCCCCCGCTCAGTCAGGAACGTCCAGAACGCACGCAGGTCATACGCGTACGCCTCGACCGTGTTCGGCGAGCGCTCGCAGTCGGTCAGCCAGGCCAGGTACTCGTCAACCAGCTCCACCGGCCGCAGATCCGGGCCGATGACCGTGAACGACTCAGTCGCGCGAACAGGCAAGAACACCCGGCGGACCGTGAAGCGCGGCCCTGACTCGTTGACGTCGTGAACGTGCAAAGCGCGGGGAACATAACGGTGGGTCCGGACGTCAAAACGTCCCCATCGTGAACGTCGTGAACACCCGATCTGCGGGGGGACTTAAATCCAGTCATGCCGAGCGGCCGGTTATGCCGAGTCGTGACTTGGCGGCGAACGATCTCGCTGCTCAGCGCGATTTAGCCACGCGAAGTGCTCGGCATAATCGGACGCGCTGGTGTCGCCGCTCCGTGCTGCGCTGTCGCGGGTCCGAGGCTCGTATCCGCGATCGGACTGCGCCTGTCTTGAACCGGGGTTAGGCTGCTATCGCCTTACGCGGTGGCGTTTGTGCGCCGAGCTCTCCGGTCGCTTGTCGTCGTCCGCCACGGTTGGGCATCGCCGCTATCACCCTCGAGGCCGACGCCGTCGCGTTCGCGAACGCCGGCGATTATGCCGAGTAACCGCGACTGCACGATTTCCGGTTACGCAGGAGAAACGGGTCGGGCGAATACCTCCGCTCGGCATAACCGGCCGCTTGGCATGAGAGCATCAGCGACGCGGGAGTCGACGTTGCGGGCGGTCAAGCAGGCGAAGCGGGAGTGGCGGCCTGGCCGGCGCGCGGGAGGGCTGACGGGCGGTATCCGGTCGGATATGTGCCTCGGGGGACGCGGGTAATTCCTTGTTGGCGGTGGCGCGGCATTGTCGCGACGGAGGTGGGGTGGCGCTAACTGATGAGTCCCGCTTGGCTCAGGCGGAAACCAGCTGCGGCTGGCCGAGCGCGAGCGCGGCGGCCGTGTCTGCGTAGACGCTTCGCCCGCGGAGCGACTCGTCGTCTTCCCAGAAGTCAACGGCCCCGTTGACCTCGAGCACGACTGATTCGTGATCGGGCTTTGGTAGGAGGTCGACTCCCACGAGCTCCGCACCGATCGCGCGAGCAGCAGCAATCGCGAGTGCCGCCTCTTCCTCGGTTGGCGACAACGAGATGAACCGGCCGCCGAGGGTAACGTTTGTCCGCCACTCGCCGGGCGCCGTCTCTCGTCGTCCTGCTCCGACGACCTGCCCCCCCGCGACGATGACCCGGGTGTCGTAGCCCAGTGGGGGTACCAGGTCCTGGATGAGCACGCCATGACGGCGAAACCAGCTTCGCTGACTGATCGTCGCCAGGCTCGCTTCGAGCTCGCCTGCGTCGCGGCACAGCATCACATCCTGCCCCCAGCTGCCGAACCGCGGCTTGAGGACGAACGGTGGCTGAAGCGCCCGCACCTCGTCAAGTCTCGTTCGGTGCAGCGTGCGCGGATGCGCAATCCCGGCAGCCGCGAACCGCCGCGCTGCAGCGAGCTTGTCGTGGGCCGCCCGCAACGCCCGTGGTCGATTCACAAGCCGCACGCCGCGCCGCTCCAACGCAGCCACCTCGGCCAGGCCCCCTTCGACGCTGTCAAGCGTGGGCGTCACATCCAGACGCACCACCGCGACGTCACCGGGCGCAAGCAAGCGATAAGCATCGGGCGGGCACAGCAGCTCGGCCGGGATCCCCAGACGCCTCCAGCCCTCCACTAACGGGGCATTCGTCGGCTGTGACGTCCAAGCGACAACAGCAACAGATTCCCGTGCACATTCCACGCTATACATGTTGCGCACCGCCCAGCCGTGACGCATCCGTGCCAGTCGGCAAACATCGCGCGGGTCAACCGAAGCCGCCGGTCACCGTCTCGCGTCTGCTTCGTCGCTGTCGTGGACTGGCAACAGGCACCCACGCCGCCACCTGCCATCCGGCGGCTCGTAGTACGTGCCAGCGGCGTGACGGACTGCTCGAGCTGGTCGAGTTCTTGGCCTTCGTGCTCGATGTTGACGGCCATGTTCGGGCGCATGCACTCGAGCGCGTCCAACGCTTGCTCCAGTATTCGCTGTTCCCCGCGACGAGGCGTCCACGCCGGCGACTCGCGAGGTCTGCTCCTCGCCAGGACCACCGCTCGGCTCCCGCTTCGCCTGCTTGAGCGGACGCAACACCGATCGGCGCGCTCGCTGCCGCCGAGGACGACAGCCGGAAGCGCTCAATCGTGAATCGAGACGCGACGCGACTTTCGGATTCGCGAAAAGCGACCATGCTCCGCCTTGGATCTAACCGCAGTGCCGAGCATCGTCTCGGAGTACCACCGGTGACTATCCGGCACGTTCGATAGCCGTCGACTGCGACCGCTATCGTCGACGGCGATGCCCGCGCGTGATCGTGTGCGTGACCGGCAAGGCTGCTGCTGTCGCGCGCCACTACCGCGACGAGGAGGGGCTCTCGATCGGCGAGATCGCCCGGCGGCTCGGACGGGCCGACGCCACCGTCAAGGCGTACCTCTACGACCCGTCTCTTAGGCTAACAAAAGGCCCAGGTGCTCATGACAGACCGCGTTAGCGAGCGACGCCGCGCCGCGCAACTCGCGCGCCACTACCGCGACCAGGAGGGCCTAACGATCGCCGAGATCGCTCGCCGGCTGGGGCGCGCAGAGGGCACCGTGAAGGCCTATCTCTACGATCCGCTCGGCGCAAAGGCGCGCGAGGTCAAGGCGCGCTACCGGGGCGTCTGCCGAGGGTGCGGCGCGGCGACCAGCGCGCGCAACGGCAAGGGCGACGCGTACGCCTATTGCAAGCGCTGCCATCCCGGGGCGATCGAGCGGCAATGGACACGAGAGCGGGTCCGTGAGGCGATGCGAGCCTGGCGAGCGAGCTTCGGCGCTGCGCCGTCCTCCTACGACTGGTCGCGCACCCACGCACGTCGGCGCGGCGGCGAAGCGGTCAAACGACTACGGACCGGGGAATGGCCCGCGCCCTCGACTGTGATCGATCTGTACGGGAGCTGGGCGGCGGCCGTCGCCGACGCCTTCGGCGGCGCCTGAACCCTTGGGCATCAATCGCCGTTGACATACGGACGCGCCCTCTCGGTCAGCCGTCCGTGAGAAGGACCGCTCAAGATCCCCGGGAACGCTACTGGGCAATCCGCAGCACCAGCGACGTCCAGCCGATCGCCGGCCGGCGTGGTTGCCGCCGACTTCGACGAACGTGCGTGTTGATCCGATGACCGACGCCAGTCACCGCGCTAGGTGTGGCTATCGGTGCGGCGATTAAGCTAGGGATCTATTGGCTGATGATCAACGAACCGCCCCCCTTAGTTGACGACGACGCGAAGTAGACAGAGGGAGACTTCAAGCCCGGTAGTGGATGCGGACTCGTACCGGCGCGGAGCCAATCGACCTCCACCCGGTTCGCAGGACGAGACCTGGAGTCTTCGGCAACGGGCCCAAGGTGCTCCAGCTGCACCCGAGCGAGCTGGCGCGCGCGGATCACTACTGCTTGGCGGCTACGGTAGCGATCGCCGGCGCCGGCGTCGACCTTCGCGAGAGCCAGCCATCCGCTCGTGCCACCCAAGCCGCAGCGCCAGCCGCCGCGAATGGCGCTTGCGATTGTCGACTGCGTCGACGGCGACGAAGCCGGAAGCCCGTGGCGAGCGGCCAACGGCCCCACCAGCGAACAACCTCGGCTAGCCGAAGGCCCCGCAAACACCGGGGAGCTGGGTGTCCGATTCCCGGTTGTTATGTTAGATCGCGAGCACACGAGCCCATCTGAGATGGCGAAAGCACTGAGATCGACACCCCCGGTGGCCCAGTCGCCGCAACTCCCAAGCCGCCGCGGCGAAAGCCAGCCACGGACCCGCATGGCTCCCGTGTTGTCGCAGCGATCGCGGTTGGGCCACGGCTCCTCAGGTTTGTCAACGTCAGCGGCGATCGCAGCCTGCCCTCATCGCTCGTCGCTGGCGGCAAGCTGGCTTCCGGGATTGCTGCTGCTCGCGGTCACGAGCGCACTTCAGACGGGCGCGTTCACATCACCGTTGGTGTCGGCCGCGGTTGTGCTCGCGCTGCTGCTGATCGCGCTCGGATCGTCCGCCGTGGCTGGAACGCTCGCCGCGATGATCGTCGGGCTCATCGGCCTGCCCGCACGCCGCGCCCTGCTCCCGACCGCATGGCGCGCAAGCAGCGGCCGCGAGTACCCGCTCAAACGCCCGACAGACCGCTAACCGACCCGGGTCCCCACCGCCATCTGGTCAAGTGGCGCACAGCGGCCCACCGCACGCGGGCTCGATTCCCGCCCGGGCGTGCTCGGACGCACCCAAAGACCCGACGATCACGACCGCAAAGGAACAGCAAATGCCGAAAATCATCATTCAAGCCAACCAATCCGATAACGACGCCGACCGCGTGACACTCAACGAGCGCGTCGTCGCAACCCACCTACAAGACGACCACTACGCCGCGCAGCTGATCGAGCGGCTCACGTGGGCCGCGATCGACGCCGAGCGTCTCGAATCGCTGACCGACGGCGATAACGTCGACGAGCACCACGGCCTGGCGCCGACCCGGCCCTCGCGCGAGACGGACTGCAGCCGCACGCTCACACGCCCGCTCGCCAGCGCGCGTCAAGACAGCACATGACAACAAAACGCCCGACAGCGATCAGACCCGCGCTCGACCGCCCCCCTTCGCCGCCAGCGCCCGGCGCCACCGACGCGACCCGCGGCGAGCGCGACGACGAGCTGGCCGACGCCCTGTGGTTGTACGCGTGGTCCTACGACGCGCTGCGCCCGACCGGCGAGCTCCTCCGCGCGCGAGTAACCACCCCAGCCGTCCTGCGACCCGGCAGCAGAATCGGCCGCATCTCGCCGCGCAATCGACGCCGGCAGCCCCGCCTTGGACCGCTAGGAGGCGAAACCCACGGCGGTAAAGCGCCGAGCCTCAGCCAACGCTCACCTGTCATCGTGCGACGTCTTCGACCGCACCTGCCGGCCGGTGGTGGTCAAGCTCACGGTGCCGCAACAGCTCGCTCAGGCCGAAGGTCAGACCTCGTGGACCCGTGCGTAGCTGTCGTGCAGAAATATGTGCGCGATCCCTTCGGTGCGCGCGCGGCGCTGCGCGCACGCCTCGGCCTCGCTCGCCGTGAGGTGCTCTGAGAGCGGCTGTTTGCGGTGCTCGTAGCACGCGACCCAGCGTCCACGTTCGGTAGGCTCGACATGCAGCTCGGGAGCCGGGCGAGCTTCGGTCGCCATCACTCACCTCCCGCGTCGTGGCTCGGCGTCGCGGCGCGCGAGCTCGCGCCGGCAGACCGCCAAGAAGCGTCGCCGGCGCTCCTCCGCATCCCGGCGCCGCTCGCGATCCGGGCGCTCGGCCACGGCGCGCAACGACGGCTCGCCCACCATAGGCCCTCGAAAAGTGCTGAGCGCGGCAGGCCCCGGCGAGGCAAAAGCGCGCGTCGAATCGGACATCAGTTCCTCCTTCGGGATCCCCTTGCCGCCCAGCACCTTCGCTGGTCCGGCAAGGCTCACCACTCGGGGAGGTTCAGCCTCGGCGCGGCCGGTCAGATCTGGTCGGGCCGGTCAGGGGACTGAGACTCCCACTTAAATTAAGCCGTCCAGCGACGCTAACACCATCGCCGCCGCTGTCGAGGCGACTTGTGACCGATCACGACGCAGAAACCCCGCCGCCACCACGGGTCAGCGTGTCCGCGGCGGGCTGGCTGGGGCGGGCGAACGAGCCTGGGCCGGTGACCGCGGCCCCCTATCGATGCCGCCGGGACCATCCACCGCGGCGACGCCGGGGGCCGGTATCGGCGTCCTGCGGTTCGATCAGGCGCAGGCCGACCAGTCGCCCGTCCTCATAGACTCGCTGGATGGCGTGGCCGTTCAGCTCCAGCTCGCTGATCACTGTCGCTGGGGAGTCGATCCCGGCCGCGCGCAACTCGGTGAGCGACACCGGCCGCTCACCGGCGCGACGCAGCTGATCGAGCGCCAGACGGTGCTGAGTCTCAACGAGCGTCACCGAACCGAATTATCAACAGTCCGGTCACGCCGATCCAGGCTGCTCACGCTCCGACCGTTTCTTCGTCACCGGTACGCGCTCGCGCTGTCGCGCCGATGCTGAGACGTTGGTCGCGGCCTGGTGGCCCGATCCTGCTGGGTAGGAGTGAGAGGATCTGGCGGGTGGCAGCGCTGTCTGTCCGATCTCTCGCAGGGCGTCGATCAGCGCGCGGACTGACGGCCGTGAGGTTGCGGTGACCCGGTTGAGCGCGTAGATCGTGCGTCCCAGGTCGGCGCCCGCGATCGGCCGAACCGCGATCCGCTCGTCGTGCTCGGCGCGCGCGAGTCCGGGGAGGAGCACGATCCCCTGGTCGGCCGCCACGAGCGCGATCAAGATCGCGATGTCGTTGGCCCAGTGCCGGACGTCGGGCTCGAAGCCGCCGACGAGGCGGCAGGCGCGCAGCTGCGCTTTGCGCAAACTGCGTGTCAGCGTGCGCCGAGAGCCACGCGTCACCGCCAAGGTCGCGCAGGCTTACGGCCGCGCGCGCAGCCGCCGGGTGATCGCGCGGAAGCGCCACGACGATCGGATCGCGGCAGAGTTCGGTCCGCTCAAGCTCGGGATAGCGCCGGCGCGGCATGTCGGTGTACTCCTCCGCGAGAGCGACGTCGTACTCGCCGAGCACCACTGCGGGCAACGAGCGCTCGGGCTCCATCTCGAACAGCTCGACGCGCACGTGCGGATGTCGGTGCTGGAGCAGCTCGAGCGCCGGCGCGACCAGGGACAGCAACGGCGTCTGCAGCGAGGCCAGCTTGAGGCGACCGTGAACCTCACCCGCCGCGTTTTGCAGTTCGGCCTCTGCCTCCTCGAGACGACCGAGCAGCACACCGGCGTGCTCGACCAGGCGCACGCCGGCGTCGGTCAATCGCAGCCGGCGACCGACCCGCTCGGTCAGGGCCACGCCCGTCTCGCGCTGCAGCTGCGCAAGCTGTTGGCTCACCGCGCTGGGCGTGTACGCGAGCGCCTCGGCAACCGCCGCGATCGTGCCACGGGCGCGGAGCTCCCGCAACAGCACGAGCTTTCGCACATCGAGCATCGTTAAGTTCAGCTTACGCATAAAGCACAACAACATGTGCTGGACGTGACGGCTCCGGACGCTCACAATAGGTGTATGCAAGCCCGCCGCCAACCACCCAACCCAGTACTCGGTGCCGAGCACGAGCTGCGCATCCGGCTCGCGGGCTCAGGCGATCGCGGCGTGCTCAACGGCCTCGCGACGCTTGACTCACAAACGCCTCTCCAAGGCGACGCCCTTATCGCCGAGCTCGACGGGATCGCCGTCGCGGCCCTGTCGCTCCGAGACGGGCGGCTGGTCGCCGACCCATTCGCGCCCACCGCGGCCGTCGGCGACCATCTGCAGCTCCGGGCAGCATCGATCACAGCGACCAAACGCCGCGCGACAGCGCGCCTGCGCCAGCACCGGCTCGCGCCAACCCGCTAGCTGACTCGACGGCCAGCGCGCCGACGCGCCACGCCCGCGCGCGATGCCGAAGCACCAGGGCAGGCCGACTGACCGCTCGTCGCGCGGAGGCTTCTTCTCGGAGCCGGCTGGAGCAGAAGCAGCCTCCGCAGTCTCCGCATGGGCGACAAAGCCTGAGCTGTCTGGCTCTGTGCCCGTCCGGCGGGTGTGAGGTAGGCGCGCGAGAACTCAGCATCCTCCATCGAAATTCGTCCCAAAGAAAGCTGGCACGCGGCCGATCCGCCCATGCCTAGAGATCCGCAAGTCGCCGGGCGGTCGGCACGCTTCGGCTCCACGCACGCGAGCGCCCGTGAGTCTCCGCAGCCAGATCAGGGCTCTCCCACGATGTCGCGCCAGGCGACCACGGCTAGCGTCCGAGCATGCGTTCACCTCCCGCCGGCCCGAGTAATGGTGCCCGTGATCGCGGGATCGCCATCGTGCTGATCGACATGATCCCCCGCGGCGCGTGGGAGGTGAAGCTATCTACCAAACGCACGGGGATCATCTGCGGGACGCTCGCCGACGCCAAGGACCAAGCGCGACGGTCTATCGGCCGTCGCCCCTACGAGGTAATCATCCGCGACGCGTATCACCGGGTGCTCGAGTACGAGCGGCTCGGAGTTTCGTGCAAGTACCACTGAGCGGCGTCGCGGGACCTTCCCACCCTCGAATCGGGATGGCCGGCGAGCGCGCGCCTCGATGCGCTCCACCCGACGCTCAAGCTCGGCGCGCCCTGAGTGCGCCTGACGCTCGGCGCGGCCCGCGGACGAGATGGACGCCCGCCACGGCCTCCTCGGACGGCGCGCGGTAGGCGCCGATTGTTGTCCGGTGTTGCCACGGGGCGGCGGGGCTTGACATCCGCACTGCGTGATCGGGATAAATGGTGGCGTGCAAGCACACACACGTCGGTTGACAATCAGCAACGCATCGTCGCCACCGTCCACGGCGACCGAGTACCTCGGAGGATTGCGATGACGCAGAAGCCCGCCAAGCCCGCCACGCCAAGAAAGCGGGCGAAAACGGCCACTGCCTCCGAACCCGCCAAGCCCGCGACGCCAGCGAAGCGGGCGACAGCGGCCACGGCCGCCGAACCCGCCAAGCCGGCCAAGCCGGCCAAGCCAGGAAAGCGTGCGGCAGCGGCCACGGCCGCCGAATCCGCCAAGCCCGCGACGCGAGCGAAGCGTGCGACAACGACCACGGCCGCCAAACCCGCCAAGCGCGCGCCCAGGGCGCCGGCGGCCACGCGAGCCAAGCCGGCCGTTCGGCAAGCGAGCGTCAGCGCGCCGGGGACGAACAGGCGGCCACCAAGTTACGACGAGATCTGTGAGCGCGCTTACTTCATCTCCCTCGAACAGGGGGGAGGCGATGAGGTCGCGAACTGGCTTCGCGCCGAGCGCGAGCTGGCGACGGCTTGACCAACGTTTGCAACATGCACGGTCCGGACGCAGGGCTGCGCGCGGCAGGATCCGGGGAAACTACGGTTGGGGCAGCGGCGGGTGGGGCGATAGGTTCCGCTGCCGGACCGCCACGCGCTCGCGAGGGCGCGTGGCGGCGGCAGTTTTCGATGATGGCGCGGCAGGTAAAGCCGCCTGAAGCGAATCGTCTGACCTGGCCGCCCGCGAGGGCGCACGATTAGGCGACCTGAATGTGCCTATCCCGGCTCGCGATCTGGGATCGGACCGATTGTGCTTAGAGCGATCCGCGTAATTCGCTTCGGAGGCGCCGTGTGTTTGGGGTGATGGTGTGTTTGTGGTGATGGTCGCGAGCGAGTGCGCGCCGGTCGCGCAGGCCGGAGGGCTGGGAGATGTCGTGTTCGGGCTCAGTCGCGAGCTCGAGCTCCGCGGGAATGCGGTCGAGATCATCCTGCCGAAGTACGACTGTCTGCGCTATGACCGGATCCACGGGCCCACCGTCGTGTACGACGACTTGTGGGTGCCGTGGTACAGCGGCGCGATTCATTGCACGGTGTTCTTCGGGTTCGTCGAGGGCCGCAAGTGTTTCTTCATCGAGCCGCACTCGCACGACAGCTTCTTCGATCGGGGTCACCTGTACGGGTCGCCCGATGATGACGAGCGGTTTGCGTTCTTCAGCAAGGCGGCGCTCGAGTTCATGCTCAAGGCGGGCAAACGCCCGGAGATCATCCACTGCCACGACTGGCAGACGGCGCTCGTGCCCGTGCTGCTGTATGAGCTCTATCAGCAGATCGGGATGGGCGATCAGCGGGTCTGTTTCACGGCGCACAACTTCGGCTACCAAGGGGTAACGGGCGAGTCGATCCTGTGGGCCACGGGGCTAGGCGATCCGGGCCGGTTCTTCGTTCCGGAGCGGTTGCGTCACGACTTCAATCCGGGAGCGCTGAATCTGCTCAAGGGCGGGA
>Ga0335080_10009553_pt1 | contig 10143 bp, 4 predicted proteins | sample Lox_Sample_34_FD_206720 | JGI IMG/M metagenome (GOLD analysis project Ga0335080, IMG submission 206720) | Soil microbial communities from Loxahatchee National Wildlife Refuge, Florida, United States - Lox_Sample_3.4 | ecosystem: Environmental > Terrestrial > Soil > Wetlands | place: USA: Florida... | reverse complement strand
ACAGCCACAGGTCGGTGCCGAGCTCGGTGTTGTCCCAGGCGAAGCCGCCGATGTCGTAGCGCCAGGTGTGCCGCCCCGGATCGTAGGCGTGCATGACGTCGCCGAAATTCCAGAAGCCGTACCAGCGCCGCTGCTCGACCTCCTTCTGGTACAGGGCGACGGCCCGGTCGAGCTGGTCTTCGACCGCGCGCCGGAACGCCGTGGACCGGTCCGGCAGGCTCCAGATACCGAACACCGGAACCGAGTGCAGGTACTCCGGGGATGCCACGAGCAGGGGCGGCTCCTGGTTCGCCCTCGCCCGCCGCGCCAGATCGGCTTTGGCGGGCACGGCGGCAGACGGGTACAGCATCAGTTCGCTGGTGTGGCCCACGCCGTGGGGCGTGCTGAAGCCGGGCTGGACGTCTTCGTAGCTGGAATCCAGGTCGTGCGCCCGGACGTCGTAGTGGCGCAGGTCCATGGCAGGTGCGTCCGGGGACCATAGCCAGGCCTGCACGGTCGCCTCCGGCGAGGTTGCGTTGTGCACCTCGAGCGACGCTGGAAACGACTGCCAGAAGTTGCGCACGGCCACGGTGAGGCCGCCCGACACGTCCCCCGCGAACACGCAGCCCGACGACCGCCGTCCGGCGCCCGCCTCCAGCCAGCAGCACTGTGGATTGGCCCGCTTCTGGATGGTAAAGCCGTCCGCCGTGGGCTGGACCAGTTTGTAGGCCTCCCAGTCGGCCCAGTCGGTGAGCAGTTTCTGCCCGGCGGCGTCGAACTGCTCCTTGTTGGGGATGCGCCGGCCGGCAAGCTGTTCGGCGTAGACATCCGGCCGCCCGGCCATGGTCAGACGCGCCCGGCCGGTGGCGGGCTGGACCGGTTCCGACCAGAGCCCGTCGCCCTGGCCGGAGAAGCGGACGTGGCGGTTGTGCACCTGCTCCCGCATCGGTACGGTGAACGCCAGTCCGAGGGCGGCGATGAAGTCCTTCTGCTCTTCGCCGTCGAAGACGATGGAGTGAACCAGGCGGACCGCGGCGTCACCGGCGTAAAAGTAGAGGCGCACCGTGAAGGGCAGCCACTCGCGACCGCCCTGGCCGGCCTTGTGGACGCCCTCCAGCCGGACCACCGCGCGAACTGGACCGGACTGCTCCACGATCAGCTTGCGCGTGGAGCCGGTGAAGTCCTCGCGGCGGATGGTGCGGCCGGCCGCCCATCCCGAGCGGTCCTCGAGCGAGCAGGAGAGGCGGCCGTCGCGGGCCACGACCACTCCGTTCACAGACATCGAGCCGATGATGGCCGCGCCCTGTCGCGGAATCCCGCACTCGAGAGTGCCGGTGTTGACCTCGATCTCTGTGGCATTCTCGCGCACCCGGACCACGGCACCGCCGGCTGCCGCCGGACCGGGCCCGAGCGTCAGCGCGCCGGCCGCGTCCGGACCGGCCACCGTCGCGAAGCCGCTCCATTTGAGGGACCCGTCGGGCCAATACGCCAGCGGCCAGGTTTGTAAGGGCAGGGTCTGGCCCTGCGCCGTGGTCAGGCGGAAGGACTGCTCCTTGCGCACCGCGCCGCGCGGCCAGGGGACACCCCAACTTACCCCGGCGGGTGTGGCGGGCGCCTTTCCGCCCAACCAGGCCAAAGATACCGGTGCCGCCTGGCCCGGTGCTGCCGCGGCCCGGCCCGCAACGGCCTGGCTCGCCGGCGCCGCGGCGGCGGCTCGAATCAGGTTTCTCCTGCTGATACGCACGTGGTCTCCTCTGCGCTGGAATCAGTATAAGGGGTTGCGAAGGAATTTCACGCAGGCTGCGGATGCAGGTGTGGTGTACAGCGCCCGTTCGCTTCGTCCTCTTCATGCCGCGTCGGCCGCGGGCGCGGACGCCTGGAGTGAAGCGGCCCTGACCATCATGTCCCGACGCCCCCGTCGTGGCCGAACCCCGTCCCGGCACGCGAGCCGGGCCAGTCTCCAATGAAGTTCCTTCCGGGTGCGCGCGGCGGCACATGACCCGCAAGTGGAGGATGTCCCGGAGATCCTGCCCGGCACTCGACCTGGCGCACATCGTTGCGGGGCATTTCGCCGCCCCCCGCCCAGCCGTGCCGGCAGAAGTTACCACAAGCGCCGCACGACGCTTTTGCGGAGGCCGGCGACCATGCCGGAGTGCCGCGCGATCCACGCCCTTCTCTCACCACAGGTAATCTTTCGCGATCTCCCGCTTGTCGTAGCCGTCGAGCACGTGCACCACGCGGATCTTCTTCAGCGACACCGGCGAGAGCTGGCCGATGGGGACGTACAGCACGGTGCGTCCCACCCGCGACGCGATGGTGCGAAAGATCGTGCGCGGCGGGCGGGCCGCCACGTACACCACGTAGCGTTCCAGTGAATAGTCCAGCCCGGCCAGCAGCAGGCGCTCCGACTTCGATTCCGCGAATTCGTAGTCCGGGTCCTGCCAGACGTCGTACATGCGCCGCGGCGGCAGGCTCATCAGGAACCCGCCGTATTCGGCCCGGCCGATGCCCGGGCCGACCAGGTTGTCGAACGGAAACGTGGAGTAGAACGCCATGTCCGACTCGTTCTGGTTCTCCCCCAGCCACGTCGTCAGGTACGGATAGCGGTTGTCGCGGTCCTCGTCGAAGATCACCACCACCGCCCCTACCTCGCCGTGAATCTTCTGGTACTGGCGCACGTAGATGCGGTGCTCGTGCCAGTTGCGGATGGTTTCCCGGATGTCCACGCCGTCCAGGATCGATGTGGTGAAGGGCTCCACCCGTACCCGCTCTTCGGAAAGGATGCTCTTGCCCTTCTTTTTCAGGAAGCGCCCGTAGTCTTCGATGACCAGGTCTTCCGGCGGATAGGAGCAGATGCTGGTGCCGTTCAGCTGGCTGGCCCACTCGCCCGGCACCTTCTCTTTCTTGCGCGGTTTGAGGCCGACCGGACGGAGCCGCCGCTTGGTGCTGGGCAGGCGGCGGCGCAGGCGGATCCTGCGGGTGTCGATCCACACCTCCTCGCCCGAGATGCGCACCGTGCGCAGGCCGGATTCTTCCTTCTGCGGCGGGTAGCGCCCGGCGGTTTCCCACACGTCCCAGGCGTAGTTGTCGTCCACCACGGAGCGCGCGGCCACGGTGAGGTCGAACAGGCCGGCGGCGAGCTCGTTGTTGGAAAGCGCCAGGTTGCGCGTGTACCGAGCCAGCAGGCGCCGCTGCCAGTGGGCCACGCGCTCCCCGGTGGAGGCCTCGTACTCCTTCTCCGCCTCCCGCAGCACCGCCAGCTGCGAGTGGCGCCGGTCGACCAGGTTGCCGTCGCTCATCTGCGCGCGGAACTGCTCGTACCGCCACTGCAGGAAGGGGTACTCGACGGCGATTTCCGCGAGCGATTCCGGGTGCGGGTTCAACAGCTCGACTCCCTGGCGGCGGACGCGCGCCAGCGGCTGCGCCTGCGGCTCCTCCATGGCGTCGAGCACCGGGTCGAGCAGGTTGAGCGACACCACCACCATCACCCGAGCCAGCGGGTCGGCCCCCTGCACTTTCCAGGCGATGCCGGCGGCGTGCCGCGCCAGTTCCTCGCTGCGCGGCTGCGGATAGACGCGGTAAGCCTCCACGTAGCGGTCCAGGCCGATGTGCAGCAGCGCGTATGGGTCGGGGTAGGCGTCTTTCAGGTGCGGGCGCGGGCCGGCGTCGGGGTCGGCGAACAGCACTTCGGCGCCGGTCTCCAGGGCGGTGCGGATGGCCTCGGTGAACGGGTCGGCCGGCTCCACCGGCACGTACACCGCCTCGTCCTCGCCGCCTGTATCGTCGGGATAGAAGATCACCGACATCTCCGGCAGCCGCTCCGCCGCGCGCCGCCAGACCTTCTCCAGCGTCGTCGGCAGTTCCAGCGCCACTACCTGGGGCCGCTCGCGCAGGATGGCCCGCCGCACTTCGAGGGCGAACTCCAGCCTGCCGGGCACCACCGGGAAATGAGTGAACCGCCCGCGCTTCAGGCTGCCGAAATCAGGAAGCGGAAGGCCGGTTTCGCCGGACATAGCGCAGCGCTTCCTCCCCCAGCACTTCGGTGATCGAGGTCTCCAGCGCCTCGAATTCGTGCGTCTTCTGCGTGGCCAGGCTCTTCAGCTTGATGGCGTAGCGGGCGATGTTGATGCCGTCGCGCACCGTGTAGCGCTCGTCGGCGGCGTGGGCCATCTGCAGGAAATCGGTCACATACTGCAGGATGCGCTCCTCCGCAAAAGGCAGGTTTTCGCGCAGGATGTGGAATTCCTCGTCGCGCTCGGGAAAATCGATGAAGATCTGGGGCTGCAGCCGCGAGTGGATGTACTCGGGCAGTTCGAAGGTGGAGGCGTCGTCGTTCATCGTCGCCACCAGGCGGAAATGGGGGTGCGCCTTGATCTTGATCCCGGCCACGATCGATTCCACGTAGCGGCGGTTGTCCAGCAGCGGCGCCAGGCTGGCCCAGCTTTTCTCGCTCATGCGATTGCCTTCGTCGATGATGGCGATGCCGCCCCGGATCATCGCCGTCACCAGCGGCGAGGCAACGTAGCGCAGGTTGCCGGGACCCTCGATCACGGGCGTCACCAGCAGGTCTTCCGGGCGCGTGTCGAGCGTGGCCTGCAGGATGTAGACGTCGCGGCCCATCCGCCGCCCCGCCGCGTACGCCAGCGTCGTTTTGCCCACCCCGGGCTTGCCTAGCAGCCGCGGATTCATGGGCAGGTCCTGCTCGTTCACCACCATCCACGCCGCCAGCAACTGCCGCATCAGCTCTTCCTGGCCGACCCATCGCACCGCCACCTCGTCCGGATGGGCCAGGTGGAGTGTGACCCCTTCGATCTCGACCGTCATGCTCCTATTATGGGGCCAGAAGCCGGGTAAACTGAAAGAAAGGAGACGGATTGCACTCTCACGCCCACCATCACCATGGCGGGACGGGAAGCGTCCTGGGCTGGTCTCTGGCGGCGACGATCGTGTTCGTGGCGGTAGAGGCCGCCGCCGGGATCGAGGCCCACTCGCTGGCCCTGTTGTCGGACGCCGGGCACAACTTTACCGACGCCCTGGCGCTGGGGCTGGCGTGGTTCGGCTTCCACCTGCAATCCAAGCCCGCCGACGAGGTGAAGACCTATGGCTATCACCGCGCCGGTGTCCTCTCCGCTTTCGTCAACGCGCTCACCCTGGTCGTTCTTTCGGCCTGGATCTTTTACGAGAGCGTCGAGCGCCTGCGCCGTCCCGAGCCTGTCGTGGAGAGCATCATGCTGGTGGTGGCCGCGCTCGGGCTCGTGCTCAACGCCGGCATCATGCTGGCGCTGCGCCACGCACAGCGCGGCGATCTGAACATCCGCAGCGCCTTCGTGCACATGCTGGGCGACGCGTTGGGCTCGGTCGCCATCATCATCGGCGCGGTCGCCATCCGCCAGACCGGCTGGAACCAGATCGACCCGCTGCTTTCCATCCTCATCGGCGCGCTTATCGTGTGGACGGCCTGGGACATCATCCGCGATTCGCTGAACATCCTGCTGGAAGGCTTGCCGCGCGGGCTGAAACTGCGGGACGTGACCGGCGCCATGATGGGGGTGGAAGGCGTGCTCGACGTGCACGACCTGCACATCTGGAGCCTCGGCTCGAGCGCCCACGCTCTCAGTTGCCACGTGCTCATCGCCGACGTACCCCCATCGGCCAGCGACGCCATCCTGCGCCGCGTCAACTCGATGCTGCTGGACCGCTTCCGCATCTGCCACACCACCGTGCAGTTCGAGCACGTTGGCTGCGCCGTCTCCGAAAACGGTTGCGTGATTCCCGTCGATCCCCACGGCCACCAGCACTAGCGTCAAACAGCCGGGCGGCCGCAGCCCTGCCGGCCGACATGGCCATCGCGGTGTTCTGCCCGCTTCGCCCCCCCCCGCGGATACCATCACAAGCGTCAGGCAGGCACGCGAGTTGGAGCCGCCGATGAACGCAAAGGAACCCGATCGAAATCGCATTGGTCGGCGTTCATCGGCGGCCGCCGCCCTGCCGGCTTGCTAGAACGTGGCGATCGCGGTGATGTACCAGTGCTGGCCGCTGGTCACATCCACGCCCCAGAACTCGAAGTACTGCGGGCCGGGGACGAAGGGAAAATCGGTCGACAGGTCGGCCTCCAGGGCGCCCTTGGCCGGGATGAGATCGGTGCCGAACCAGTCCAGGATGCTGCGGCTGAAATCGTAGCCGTTGAGCTTGACCGAGGTCAGGCGCGTGGCAAAGCCGGCCTTCTCCTCCAGGCGGAGCTTGAACGAATACAGCGGCGAGGCGGGTTGGCTCAGCGCCGGGTTCGGCGTCACCGTGGCCACCACGTTGGACCGTTCCAGGCGCACGTCCGCGTACACGTTGATGAACTGCGGGGCGGCGGCCCCCGAGAGGATCGTCACCGTGCTCTGGAACTTGTCGGGCCGGTCGAACTTGCTCGTGTCGAGCGAGATGTCGACGCTGGCCGGCGCGGAAGCGGAGACTGTTCCGGCGACCGTGGAGAGGCGGATCCAGGACGCATCGGCCCGCAGCTTGAAATTCACCGCGCTGGCCGCACTGGTGGTGAGGCGGACCGTCTGGCGGGCCGGGTTCGAAACCCCGTTCACCGCGGTGAAACGCACGTCCGTGGGCTGCGGCAGGACGGTAGCGGCGGGCAGGTTCTCCAGGTAGTCCTTGACGTGCTCGTAAATCCCCGAAAAACGGCTGTAGCCGGAAAAGCTGGGGTCGATCTCGCAGACGTTTACCTGCTCGGAGAAAAGGCCGTAGCTCAGTTCGCCGACAATCACCCCGGGGCTGGAGAACAACGGGGAGCCGGACGAGCCGTGCTCGATGCGGCCCTTGTTCCAGAACACCTCCATGAAGAGGTTCCCGGGAGCGATGTTCCCCTCGACGTTGTAGGTCGCGTCGGCGCCGCGGGTGCCGAAAGAGATTCGCTTATAGGAGCCCGCCGGGTGGTGGATGCCGACCAGGCTCGTGCCGACGGGCGGATCAGCCAGGTCCCAACTGGCAAACTGCACGCCGCCCGGAATATCGTGGAGCAGCACCAGGCTGTAGTCTCCGCTGTCCATGGGGCCCCAGGAGAGCAGGTTGGCGCCCTGCGACGACTTGGTGCTGTTCGCCCGGCTCTCGGGCGGGGGCGCGGTGCAGCCCGACGTCTGGTAGGTCCAATAGGTCTCCAGGCTTCGCGCGGCCGCCTCGTCGTGCACGCAGTGGCCGGCGGTGAGCAGATAAGGCTTCAGGCTGTTGTCGCGGGTGCTGACCAGAGAGCCGGAGCAAAGGTAGCGGAGGCCGTCGGCGTCTTCGTAAGCAATCTGTGCCACCATGCGCATCGCGTCGCGCCATTCGGAGTAGCAGTTCGGGTCCAGGTGGCAGGGGGCGGCAGTATCCTTGAATCCGGCTTCGGGGACGGGATTTACCAGGCTGGCGTTGTCGCCCGAATCCGTGGGATCGGTTTGATGGGAAACAGTGCGGATCTCGAAGGGGAGGGTGCGCAGTGCGGCGCCAGGCGCCGGTTCGTACTCGATGGTGGCGGAATCGCCGAAGACGGTGGCACTCCAGAAGTGGCCGTCGCCGAAGAGACCGCGGCCGGTGTAGGGTCCGGCAACCTGGTCGCCGTTATGAATCCAGACCTGGCCCGCTCCGCAGTCGAACTCGCGGAACTCCACCCGCAGTCCGGTCGACCCGGGTGAGCGCAGGAGCAGGCGCCAGACGGTCCCGCCTCCGGGAGCGGTGTCCCACTGCCCGGCGGAAAGGGCCTCCGCCGGCAGCGCACGATGCACCCCGGCGCGGGCGCGAATATCTGGCCTGGCCAACAGCGCCCGCTCTCGCTCGCTCAGAGGCATGAGAGCGAACTCGCGAGGACGCTGCAGGCCAAGCCTAACGCCGGGAGGTAGCGGCGCGGAAAGTTGCCCGAAAACGGGCAACACCAACATCACCATGCACGCTGCTGGGACAGTCAAGCGCATCGTACAGGCCCAGGGTAAACAGGGGGGCGGGTACTGACAAGACTGGCATCGGTCAGCACACTTTGCCTAACAAAGGTTAAGGGTTAGCCATAACCCGGGCTGCTATGATGGCGGGTTAATGCCAAGTCTCGCGACCCGGCCGGGCCCGCGGGTCGAAGTACGGGCCCGCGTCCGCGCGCTCGCCATGCCCGCGCTGTTGCTCGTCATTACCGCGGGTTTTTACTGGAAAGTGACGCTCACCCGCCAGTACACCTGGCTGGAGGCGCCCGAGTGCGCCGCGCGGATTCTGCCGTGGCTGGACTTTCAGGCGCGCGAAGTGCACGCCGGGCGGCTGCCCTTCTGGGACCCGTACCTGTGGGGAGGGCAGAGCCTCATCGGACAGGTGCAGCCGGGCACGGCCAATCCCCTGAACTGGGCGCTCTTCGCGCTGCCGCTGCGCGACGGGCACATCCGGCCCCTTTACCTGAACTGGTACTGGGTGTTGCTGCACTGGCTGGGAGCGCTGTCCCTCTACGCGCTGTGCCGGGACCTCCAGGCCGGGCGGGCGGCGTCGCTGCTGGGGGCGGCCGGGTTCGGGTTGGGCGGGTTCATGGGCTTCGCACTGCAGCCGCAGGCGCTCGCGGCCGCGCTGTGGATTCCGCTCTCGCTGCTGTACTTTTTCCGGGTGCTGCGGGCCGCGAGGCCGGTCGCGAGCGCTGCATTGAGCGGAGCGGCCGTGGGCATGGCCTGCCTCAGCGGAGACTACGAGGTGCCGCTCTTCCTGGCGCTGGCGATGGCGGCATTGTGGGCTTATCTGCTGGCGACCGGGTGGCGCTCGGGCCGCCGGTGGGGCTGCGCCGCCGTTTTTGCCGCGGTCGCGCTGCTGGTGCCCGCGTTCCAATGGGTGCCGGCGGTGGAGTACGGAAGGCACGCTGTGCGCTGGACCGGCCAGGAGCAGCCGCAGCGGGCGAGCGATGCCGCGCCGTACCCGGTCCAGGACGCCTTCGCGCAGCGCGCGCGCAGCGTGCCCGGCCTGATCGTGCCGGGGTGGGGCGGCGAGGCCAACTCGTTCCTCGGCGTGGTGGTGGTTACGTTCGCCGCGGCGGGGGTGGCGCTGGGATGGCGGCGGCGGGAGACGAAACTGCTGGCCGCGCTCGCGCTGGCGGCGACGGCGCTCTCGCTGGGCAACGACGACGTCTTCTCCGGCATGCTCTACGCGCTGGTGCCCTTCGTCGGGAGGGCACGCGGGCCGGCCAGTTGCATTGCCGTCGCCCAGGCGGCCATCTGCGCACTGGCGGCGTTCGGCCTGGACGGATGGCCGGGGCTGCGCGGCGCCCGGGCGGCGCGGTGGTGGCTCGTTGGTTTCGGCGCCGCGGTGATGGCCCTGTATACGGCCCTGGCATTGGCGCGCGTCGAGTGCGACCAGCGGCCGGCGGTGACCGCCCTGGCGGCGCTGCTGCTGGCCGCCGCGTTGTATGGCTGGCAGCGCGGGACCCTCGGCGCGCGCGGCGCGGCCGCCAGCGCCCTCCTGCTGGCGCTGCTCGAGGCGGGCACGGTCTCCACCTTCTCCATCCCGGAAGCGACCCGGCGCGACTCCATCGGGCACCGTATGCAGGACGAGGCCGATATGGCGGCCTGGCTCCGCCTCCAACCCGGATGGTTTCGCGTCCAGGCCGACCCGCGCGACGTGCCGTACAATTTCGGAGACTGGTTCGGCATCGACCAGTCCAACGGCTCGGTGCCGTCGCTTCCCGAGAAGATGCTGCGCCTGGCGCGCCGGGAGGACGCGGCGCGGCTCTTCGGCGTAGGTTACTACCTGTCCCGCAACGCGCCGCACGCAGGCCTGGTCGACGTCTTCGAAAGCGCCACCGGTGTCAAGGTTTTTCGCGATCCGAAAGCGCGGCCGCCGCTGTGGACGCTCCACGACGCTCCCGCGGGCGGCGCCGCGCCGCCCTGCGCGGCGGAGGACGATAAGGTGCGTCTGGAGAGCCGGACCGCTTCCGCGGTCGTGGTGGTCGCGGAAATGCGCTGTCCGGGAACGGTGGTGCTGGCCGACGCCTACGCACCGGGATGGCTGGTGTGGGTGGATCGCAGGCGCGGGATCATCCGCGAGGTGGAGGGGGCCTTACGGGGCGTGGCGGTCGATGCCGGCGCTCACCGCATCGAGTTTCGCTACCGGGCGGTGGCGGCGTATTGGGGAGCGGGGTTGAGCCTGCTGGGAGTCTTGCTCACCGCCGTTCTG
>Ga0335080_10009552_pt1 | contig 10143 bp, 8 predicted proteins | sample Lox_Sample_34_FD_206720 | JGI IMG/M metagenome (GOLD analysis project Ga0335080, IMG submission 206720) | Soil microbial communities from Loxahatchee National Wildlife Refuge, Florida, United States - Lox_Sample_3.4 | ecosystem: Environmental > Terrestrial > Soil > Wetlands | place: USA: Florida... | reverse complement strand
TGAGCGCGGCGGCGACCTGATCCGCTTCGTCGAACTTTCTGAGCATCTGTCCTTCCGCGAGAGCCTCGCCTATTTGAAGCAGCACATGGCTGCCGCGACGGAGTCCGAACTGCTGGACCAAACCGCCGCCTTCTACCAACTCCAGTTCCACCGCTATCCAGAAGCCGCTGGGTATTTGCAACAGCGAGGCCTCCGGGATCCCATCCTGATCGAGGAACTGGGCGTGGGCTACGCTCCGGGCGGCAATCTCCGCCGTCATCTGGGGGACCTGGGTTATTCCTTCGATTCGCTGTTGCGGACAGGATTAGTCAACCAACAAGGCCGGGACGCCTTTTGCCGGCGCGTGATCTTCCCGTGCCCTCAGCAGGGCCGCGCGGCCAACCTCTATGGGCGAAGTATCGGCGTGGCTTTCCCGCACCGCCTGCTGCCGCGCTCCAAGGGAGGCTTGTTTGCCTGGGAGTCGGTCGGCGCGTTTTCGGCCGTGATCCTCGTCGAAGGTCTGTTCGACCTGGCGGTGCTGTGGCAGGCTGGTTTTCGCAACACCACCTGCGCTATCGGCACGCATTTGACCCCGGCACAGTGGTCCCAGCTTTGTGATCAGCCCAGTCGCTGCGTTTATATCGCCTTCGACCAGGATCCCAACCAAGCTGGCCAACAGGCTTCTCGGCTCCTCGCCCAGCGTCTGGAAAGCGCCGGGCTGAGGGCCCGCATCGTCGCCCTGCCGCCGGGACATGATCCCAACAGCTACTTTATGGCTGGAGCCACGGCGGCCGACTTCCTCAGCTGCCTGCAACAAGCGCAAAGTTTATGAAGCTCTTTCTGGTCCATCGACCCGCCGTCCCCGCCAGTGCCTCTCCCTATCGCCTGGTCGACGGCCAGGGGCGGGAAATCCCTTGGGCCAATGACTTTCTCGATGCCCAGCGCCTGCGCCAACTTTCCCTCCGCTCGCTGCGGGCCTATGGATACGATCTGTTGCACTTCGCAAGGTGGTGGCTCGCACGCCCGCCGCGGCCCCTGCTGGAGATGGATGAAGCGACGCTGCTTGAATATGTACGCGATCAACTCAACGCAGAATCCAAACCTACTCCTCAAACCATCAACCATCGCCTCGGCGTGCTCCGCTCTCTATATCGTTTCCATTCGGGCCATCCGCTGCCCGCAGGGCTGTGCCACTTCCAGCACTCGTATCTCATGCGATCTCCACTCGGTTACGGACGGCCCCATCGCGTCCTTGCCTCCGGTCTCCGGCTCAGGCAACCACGGCGGGTGATCGTGCCGCTCGCCTCCGACGAAGTTGCCAAGTTCTGGAACAGCTTTCGCACCTTTCGGGATCTCGCGCTGGTCGCCTTGATGCTGCTGGATGGCCTCCGCTCCCGTGAGGTCCTCGATCTCCACCTCGAAAGTCTCCAACTGGCGGATGCGCAAATCCGCGTCCTCGGCAAGGGAACCAAGCAGCGCCTACTGCCCCTGCCCGCTGAAACCGTCGATGCCCTACAAAGTTACTTGCGGCTGGAAAGACCTCTGACAAACTCACCTTCGCTATTCGTTTCCTTGAAGGGCCGCCGGCGCGGCCAACCGCTAACCCCGGCTGGATTGCGCTCCTTGTTCCGCCATCACCGCTTGTGCAGCCAGGTTCCCCGTGCCAATCCGCACCGGCTGCGACACTATGCCGCCTCCCGGACTATGCCGCGGGTTGGTGCGCGAGACCCGATTCATGGATGTTTGCGCGGCGGCGACGCGGCATAGTTCTGGTGCGCTGCTTGGCACTCTGGGAGGGTGATCAACCAACTCTTCACCTTCTCAAGCACGATTGAACGTCTGCGCCAGGGGCCTTTGAGTGAACACCTCGACGCCTATGCGGCCGCTGTAGCCGCTCAAGGCTACACTCGCCACTCCATCAGACAGCAGATCGTCGTAATTGCCGATTTCAGCCGGTGGCTGAAGCAGAAGCATATTGATGTCCAGGCTCTGGACAACAAGGTTGTGGATCGATTTCTACGACATCGCCATCGGCCGCAGCGGGTTCGCAGAGGCGATCCCAAGACCCTGCAGCGACTGCTGGCCATGCTTCGCCAAATCGGCGTTGTGAAGCCGACCCAGCCACCGGTCTTGGACACCGTGCAATCCAGGATTGTCGCCGAGTTTCGACGCTACCTGTTGCAGGAACGTGGCCTGTCCCCCTCCACGCTGCTCAACTACGCGCCCGTCGTTGAGCAATTCCTGTCAGAACGATTTCACAACAGCGCTCCGAACTTCACGATGCTACGCGCACCTCACGTCACCGGATTCGTAATGCGCCACGCGCATCAGTTGAGTCCCAAGCGGGCCGGACTGATGGTAACGGCGCTTCGGTCGTTTTTTCGCTATCTCCGCCACCGCGGCGCCATCGCCACGGATCTTGCTGGTTGCGTGCCCACCGTCCCCAACTGGTCGCTTTCCACGCTCCCGAGGTTTCTGCCGGCTGCCACAGTGGAACGTGTTCTAAAGTGCTGTGATCGAAAGACGTCCGTTGGCAGGCGGAACCACGCCATCTTGTTGCTGCTCGCCAGGCTCGGCGTACGCGCCGGCGAAGTTGTTGGGCTGAGCTTGGACGATATTGACTGGAGCACGGCCCAGATCACCATTCGCGGAAAGGGCGGGAAATCGGCCCAACTGCCTTTGACCGCCGACGTGGGCGCGGCCCTTGCCGCCTATTTACGTCACGACCGCCCGCGGTCGGCCACCCGCAGTGTGTTCCTGCGCCATCGGGCTCCGTTGGTCGGCTTTGGGAACTCATCGACGATCTCCTCGCTGGTCAGGTGCGCCCTGAAACATGCCGGCGTGGAGTCATCGCACACCGGCGCCCATGTGCTTCGCCACTCGCTAGCCACGAGCCTGCTACGGCAGGGAGGCTCGCTGGATGAAATCGGCGAACTGCTTCGGCATCAAAGCCCAAACACGACGGCGATCTACGCCAAAGTAGATGTCACCGCCTTGCACACCTTGGCGCTGCCGTGGCCAGGAGGTGGTCGATGAAGCGACTGCGCAAGGCTGTCCGAGACTACCTGACGATGCGCCGCGGCTTGGGCTTCAAGCTGGTTCGAAATGAGGCCGGGCTGCGGGATTTCGTGTCCTTCCTGGCACGAAAACGGAGTGCACGCATCACCGTAAACCTGGCATTGGAATGGGCCACGCAGAATGCCCATCACACACCCGGTGAGTGGGCGATGCGGCTCAGCATCGTGCGTGGCTTCGCCCGACACTGGAGTGCGACGGATCCCTCGACAGAAGTTCCGCCGCTCGGTCTGCTGCCTTACCGACCCAAACGCGCCCAACCATATTTCTATTCCGATCACGAGATCCGAGCACTCCTGAACGCGGCTAAGAACCGGCCTTCTATCGACCCGCTGCGCCCCTGGACCTACCAGTGTCTGTTCGGGTTGCTGGCGGTCACAGGTATGCGGTTGGGTGAGGCGCTCAACCTCCAACCTGGGGATATGGATTGGTCCGAAGGCATTCTCACGATTCGAGGGGCCAAGTTCGGAAAATCCCGTCTGGTTCCTCTGCATACCTCGACTTGTAAGGTCCTGGCCGACTACGCAAAACGCAGGGATGAGCGATTCGGCATGTGCGCCGAGGGATATTTCCTGGTAAACCTGAACGGCAACCGACTGGACAAAGGCGAGGTCCACCGGGCGTTCTACATTCTATCCCGACAGATTGGATTGCGTGCTGTGGATGCCAGCCGTGGCCCGCGCCTGCACGATTTTCGTCACCGTTTTGCGGTGGAGACGCTGTTGCGCTGGTATCGCAATGGTGAGGATCCCAAGCGGCGCTTGCCAATCTTGTCCACGTATCTCGGGCATGCTCACGTTACCGACACCTATTGGTATCTGACCGGCACTCCTGAACTTCTGGGTGCAGCCGCCAAGAGGCTGGAGAAACGATGGGAGGGCTTGCATGCGGGATCCCGCTAATCTTCCCGCGTTGCTGCAGTCGTTCTTTACTACCCGTTTGATGATGCAGCGCAAAGTCAGCCCTCACACCATCGCCTCCTATCGCGACACGTTCCGCTTGCTATTGCAGTTCGCCCAGGAACGGCTACATAAGATCCCCTCTCAGTTGAGGCTGGAAAATCTGGATGCTGCTTTGGTCGGGGCGTTCCTGGAAGATCTGGAAAACCGCCGGCACAATGGCGCCCGCAGCCGGAACCTACGTTTGACGGCCATCCGGTCGTTTTTTCGCTATGCCTCGCTGGAAGCGCCGGCGCACAGCGGAATCATCCAACGCGTGCTGGCGATTCCGAACCAACGACAGCGGCGCGCCCTGGTGGGCTTTCTGACCCGACCCGAGATCGAGGCACTGCTGGCGGCGCCGAATCGAACCAAGTGGTTGGGACGCCGCGACCACGCCTTTCTGCTCACAGCCGTTCAGACCGGCCTGCGATTGTCCGAGATGACCGCGTTGCGGCACGAGGATGTCTCACTCGGAGCTGGCGCACATGTGCGGTGCCGGGGAAAAGGCCGAAAGGAACGTTGTACTCCCTTGGCCAAACCCACGGTCGCGGTCCTGAAAAGCTGGATGCGGGAGCAAGCCGGAGAAGATTCTAAAACGTTGTTTCCCAGCACCCGGGGCGGACCTTTGAGTGCCGATGGTGTTCAGCACTTGCTGGCACGCCACGTGGCGCAGGCGCGGAAGAATTGCGCTTCGCTGCGCAAGAAAAGGGTTTCACCCCACGTGCTTCGACACGCCGCCGCCATGGAATTACTACAGGCCGGTGTGGACCGAGCCGTGATTGCACTTTGGCTCGGCCATGAGTCCGTCGAAACCACCCAGATCTACCTTGATGCCGACCTCGCGTTGAAGGAACAAGCCTTGGCCAAAACCAATCCGGTCAAAGGCGCTCAAAAACGCTACCAACCGGACGACGAGTTGCTGGCCTTCCTCAAACAACTCTGATTCCGAGCCTCCGGACTATGCCGCATGTTGAACGGCTGGCGCGCAAGCAACCCTGTACCCAGAGGGCCTTCCAGCACTTCGTTCTGATCCCCGCGGCATAGTCCGGGAAGCGGCATAGTGTCTAAGTTGGTGCGGAACGATGCGCTTGGAAATACCGACCGCGGCCGCGGCGTCAGACAGATACGGGCGCAGTTGTTTCATCAGTGTCTGCTTGCGTTTGTGACGTGCCAGCAGCCGCCCATCGGCAGGGGCGGGATCGAAGGAACGGAAGAAGCGTAGGCGTTGGACAAGTTCACAGACAAATAAGTCCACTGGGACCATTCGCTCCGTTTTCAGCTTGCCGAGCGGCACGTGAATCACCCAGCGGTCCGGGCCGACATGGTGGAGACAATCATAGGAAAGGTCGGCGCATTCACCAATGCGCATACCAGTATGGCGAAGCAGCAGAAATACGTTGGCCGGCAGATCATTGCGGCGCAGTAATTCCTGCTGGAGTAGTCGATCTTGATCTGCCGTCAACGGGCGGGGCAGGCGCTGAGGAGTACGTGGAAGGTCCTCGCGACGGATCAGATGAGCCAGATCGGGAAGGTGCGCAGTCCGGGCAAGCTCCTCCAGAATGGAGCGCAGATATAGCAGGTGACGCAGGTAGACGGCTTGTGCCAGGGGCGGAGTATGTGAGCGCAGATAGGCAAACCAGCCCAGGATGTGGGGATCACGGTACAACTGATCGAGCGAACCAACGGTGGGATGGTCTTCACCGAGATAGATCAAGAAGTGGCGCGCCGTGCCACGGTATTGACGGGCTGAGTCTGGGCTGAAGGCGGCAGTGAGCGAGTCGATGGCTCGTTGGAACTGGTGAACCAATGGATGTTCCAGCGGAGCGTAGCGGGAGAGCCTCATGATCGCGTTTCCGGTACGGGCCTGATACGCTGCGCCACAGCTCGGGCATACTGCTGATAAACATCGAGGGGAGTGACCTGCACATAGACCATAGTGGTCTGAATGTGAGCGTGCCCCATAAGCTGCATGAGCGCGGGCAGGCTGACGCCGGCCCGCACCATATCGGAGGCGAAGGTATGGCGGAATCGGTGTGGGTTGGCCATCTTTACGCCAGTGGTGCGGCGATGGTATCGGAACAGTGAGCGCAACCCCGCAGGAGTCATCCGTGCCCCGCGAGCAGGCCCCTTGAGCGAAAGAAACAGAGCGTTAGCCGTAGTCTGGGGCCGCTCAAGCCGCAGATAGTGATCAAGGAGTTGATTCGCTTCCGGGGCCAGCGGCAGGAAACGAGTCTTGTTGCCCTTGCCGCGCACGCGGATCTGCGCTTCCGATAGGAGCAGATCGTCGCGATTCAGATCCAGGACTTCTTGCGAGCGGAGTCCCTGGAGCAGCATCAATCCCACGATGGCCAAGTCTCGTGAGTTCCGAAAGCTGGACCAAAATCGCGCCACCTCGTCGACAGACAGAGGCACGATGGTTCGTTTGGGAGTCTTTACTCGCAACCGGCTCAAGGCGGGCCGCGGTTTTCCGATACCCATGGGTGCTCGCTGCCAGTAGGTCGTCTGTAACGGCGGAGCGGTCTGCAGGGGCGCGTCAGGAAAGATGATACGCAAGGCACGGTCGACGATGGCAACGCGCTGATTGATGGTGGCGCCGGTCAACTCGCGTTCCTGGCCGGACTGGAATCGCACATAGTCCAGCAGTGTCGATTCGGTGAGGGCATCTTTGGCGACCACGTCGGTGTGGTGAACGCTCTCCCACCACCGGAGAAAGTGCAGCAACTCGTGCGCATATGTCCGCAGGGTGGTGTCGGCCAGGCGGCGGAGCATTTCGTAGTCGAGGTACCGGTTGATCCAGTCAATCTCACGGCCCGTAGCCTGCTCGACAATGCGATACGGGCAGTGCACATGGTTGGTGGACGGCTTGTGAGTTACGCGGAAGGTCATCACTGCGCTGCCTCCAGCAGCGACTGAAACTGACGCGCATCGCCGCCTTGGACGAAGAAGCTGTTCGGATCATGGCCGTCGGGCAGCGCCACGGTACGGACGTCGATACCTTGCTCAGCGAGCCGGCAGGCAAGCGATTGCGCCGCTTTCTGGCCGCTGCCGTTCGCATCGGCATCAAAGGCCAGATAGACGGTTCGCCGACCGTCGCAGAGTTGACGGAACTGCCGCGCATTCAGATTCGCGCCTAACGAACAGGTGAGATTGTGAAAGCCGGCCTGCCATAAGGCGGCGTAGTCAAACAGACCCTCAACCAGAACCACCTCGGGATATAACCGGGCTTGGTCCCATGAATATAAACCACCCTTAGCGCCTGGCAAGAAGCGATGGGGAGGCGCCGTTGCCGACAGGCTGCGGCCATAAAGATTACCTTCCAGCGGAAATACCACGCGATGCCGATAGGTGTCGTACCCAGCGTCGGTCACCAGGCCGGCTTGACGCAAAGCCTCGATAGGATAACCCAGGTCTGCCATCCAACCTTGCAGGCAACCGCCGGGAGCGTAGCCGATTCGCATATGCTCGATCAGTTCCGGTGAGCTGACTCCGCGCCGATCCAGATAGGCGACTGCCTGGCTGTGACGGTGTAACTGCATGCGATAGAAACCGGCGACTTCGGGCAGCAGCGGCTCCAAGCCGCGCCATTGGTGGAGCAGCCTCAACGCTTGTGGGAAGCTCACCTGGTGATACAACTCGGCGAAGCGAATCACGTCACCGCCCCGACCGCAGCCGTAACAGTAGAACAGGTTCCTGTGGGGATCTAGCAGAAAGCTCGGCTGATGATCTTCGTGCAGCGGACACAGTCCCATCAATCGGCCGCGGGTCAGTTGTCGCGCCGGTCGCCAATCGTGGGCCTGCAGATAGTCCAGCAGAGGAATCTGCTGTTTCAACTCGTCGAGAGCGTGTCGACTCACGGACTTCTTGCCTCGATCGGCAGAATACGGCAGAGGGCGCCCAGATCCCAGGCGAGGATGGTGGGCGCCTGCAGAAAGTGCTGGTCTTTGACTCCGGCCTTGACCCAGCACCACAAGCTGACGAGCCGCCGTTGCGCCCATCGACGGACGGTGGATGAATCGGGCAAACGTCTTGGGTCTTTGCAGTGTGGTGCGGCTTGCTCGGCCGTGTCACCGGCGGCGATGCGCTCACAGGCCTGCTGCCGGCAGTGAAGGCTGTAGGAGCCGGCTGGCGCCAGCGAATCGGGCAAGATGGTAAAAGTCTTCCCGCACGGCTCACAGATTCCGCGCCTCACCCAGATGCATTCGTGCTGGTCGTCGTGAGAATAACGGATCCGTCGTCCGTGGCCAATGATCGTGTCCTTCCGGCAGACGGGACATCGCCGCGGCAGGCGGTCCAATGGAATCACCCCGGATCGATGTTGTCTTTCGCCTCTGGCAGTGCGATAAAAAGAATCACGGCTGGCGTGAAGGCCGCCGCTGACCGTCCCTGCCAAAGTTTCGATCTGAGGCCGGCCTTCACCCTCCCGGCAAAGTCAGTCCCGAACGAAAAAAGAATACTGCTTTCCGACTTCGGCAGCGACCGCTCACTCAGAACATTGGCCGGTTTTTAGGCGTGATACGGCCAAGTGAGGACGTTCTTGAAGACCCGGTGCTGCTGCCAGCGCCCAGGTGATCGGCGGTTCTGTTATTTCTGGCTTGCGTCAATACCATGCGACCGCCTTCAGCCGCGTATTTATGAGTAAGTGACCTACTGCTCGACAGCGATGGTCATGGCCCTGAAGTCGAAGGCGACCGAGCGGGCGACGCCGAGAACGTCCATGCCGAGCCAGAGGTGATAGGAGCCGCGGTCGACACCCGCTTGCTCAGGCAGCAGATCGACGGGCTTCAGCGCGATGTTCGCTCCGCCGAGCGTGAAGCGGAACTCGCGGAGACGGCTCACGGGAACCTCGGCAGTTCCGGCGACACCGCGGAGGAGGGCTGTGGCCTGGATTGCGTTGCGTTCGACTGCGGCGGGGAACTCGCGGGCGAAGCGCGGGGTGAGATAGGTCTTGCTGGCACCGGTATCGATCCACGCGGCGATGGGTTTTCCTTCGAATGCCGCCGAAGCGAGCGGAGTCGCGGCGTCAAAACTGAGGTTCGGGGACGGCGCGCGGCGGGCGTGGGAAGGGCCGATTTCGACCGCATGCGTGTTGGTCCAGCGCATAGTTTGGAGCGCGAGGAGCACGGGAAGGCCGATGTACCCTTGTTTGTCGGCAGGCAGTTCGCGGAAAGGCATCGCGTCGTTGGGGACGAGCGTGAAGACGACGTTACGGAGTTCGGTCCCGCCGATGGCGAGGCGGTCGACGACGACGAAGCGCACGGGCAGTGTTTTGCCGGATGCTCCGTCCTTGAGTTCGGCGGCTGTGGTGGCGTCGTGAACCGGGAGGCCGAGGCGTCTGGTTTCTGCATCGCTCATCATGGAGATGTTCATGCCGGAATCGAAGCCGTAAAGTGCCGGCTGGCCGTTGACGGAAAGCGGCAGGAAGTAATCGGGCGTCATGGCGAGGCGTGCCGCGCGGCGGCGCGTGATGTGAAGCTCCGGATAGTGGCTGAGGGCGGAGAACAGATCGAGGGCACCGGCGAGTCCGCTGAAACCGGGGTTAATGCGCTGCATGGCGGCGAGGTGCTGGTAGGCCCTCTTGTGTTGGCCGGTGCGCATGTAGAGGTAAGCGAGGCGGCCGTGGGCATCGAAGGCGCGCTCGCTTTGCGGCTCAGAGTGAAAAACCAGTGCGAAGTACTTTTCTGCTGAGACCGGATCGTGGAAGGCGCAGGCGGCGACCCCGCGGTAGTAGGCAGGAGAGCTGGGGCGCTGGACAGCATCGCGGAGCTTGAACCAGTTGGCGGTTGCGACTAGCGCGGCGAGATCCGTTTCGGAGGCGGGTGGCTGAGCCGCGCTGAGCGCTGGCAACGACAGAGCAGCGAGCAGGATGAAGCGGATCATCAACTCCTATTATATGATTCCGCAGCAGGCTGTTACCGATTGAATCCGAATCCTGCTGCTCCACTACGGGGCAGTGCTGGAACTTTGCGTATCGTCGCCAAGCTGCGTATGTTCAGCAGTCGGGCTCGATGCCGATCCGGTCGTTGACCGCGTTCTTAAGGCGTTGCTTGCAGCCGAGGTACCTCTCAGTTGTCTGAACCGAGACGTGCCCCAGCAGGAACTGAATCTGGTCCAGTTCCCCTCCGGCATCCCGGCACAAGCGAGCGCAGGT
>Ga0335080_10009551_pt1 | contig 10144 bp, 8 predicted proteins | sample Lox_Sample_34_FD_206720 | JGI IMG/M metagenome (GOLD analysis project Ga0335080, IMG submission 206720) | Soil microbial communities from Loxahatchee National Wildlife Refuge, Florida, United States - Lox_Sample_3.4 | ecosystem: Environmental > Terrestrial > Soil > Wetlands | place: USA: Florida... | reverse complement strand
AGACCGAACTCACTCCTCAAAGTGAACTTGACTTCATAAGTCAACGCTAAAGCTAAAAACTCAATTGAATTGCCGCCGAGACGGCAAAGGGTTCAGCAGGAACAATGAAACGCGGGTTCGTAAATTGAGGCAGCGCGCCATTGCCGGTCGGGTCGCTGTAGAGGCCGAACGTGGCATAATGTCGGTCGAATAAATTCTGTGCAGACAGATAGAGACCAACGCTCTTCGTCAGCTGATACTCCGCTTCAGCACCGAAGACGGCATATCCTGGGAGCGGCTTTTGAAGGTTGGCCTCGTCGCCCCGGAGAAACTGATCCGAAACAATCCTGGCGTCGAAGTTGACGTGAAGTTCAGGCGCCACTTGATAGCCGACAACCAGTTTTCCTACGTGGTGCGGGATGTTCGGGAGCTGATCACCCTGGCTGACAAAAATGTTACCGCTTAAGTCGGCTCCGGGATTGAACGGGCTCGAAAGACTGAAGTCCGTGCGGAAGGTCGCGTCAACATAGGCGTAGCTGGCGTGTACATCGATCTTGCGCCACTTCAAATCCAGTGATGCGTCTACGCCTTGGCGCTTAGTCGCCCCGACGTTCGTGAAGTAGCCGGAACCGATCGTCGAGCCGCTGCTGACGAACAGTATGTCGTGCTGATTGCGAGCGCTGTAGACATCGGCCGTCCAGGCACCTGACACCTCACCGACGGCAAATTGTCCAGTCGCTCCCAACTCAAAAGTTTGTGCCACGACCTTTTGCAAGTTGGGATCGGATATGAAGCTGATCGGAAACAGGCAGGGGCTAGAGGGATCGGCACAGCTTAGTTCGGCGGCCGTCGGAGTCCGACTCGATTGGCCGAAACGGGCATACGCGCTCAGATGTTCGCCGACTTGCCAGTTCAGACCAATTGCCGGGTTTATGCCGGAATACACATGTTTCCCGGAGAGGGCCGTACCGAGCTGGTCAGACAGGCGAATTCGGTCCTCGTTGAAGCGCCCGGACAGTTGCATCGTCAGGCTCGACGTAAGGCTCAGCGTGTCTTGCACATAGACGGCGGCGTCAACGTTTGTTGTATCGAGACTGACCGCAAAGCCCGGACCGTCAACGAGAATGCCGACGGGGACCGATGTCATGCCGCCCGGCTGAAACGTCAGGTATCCCAACTCCGTCGACGATGTGAAGTTGCTCGGGGCATAGTCGAGGGCCACTCCCAACCGCGCATCGTTGTCGAAGCCAAGAATCGACTCTGACAGCTCCAATTCCGCTGTAGCGCCGAACGCCTTTGTGTCGGTCGTTTGCAGTCCGAGGGTTGCGTCGCCACCGATACTGGCTGGGATTGAGTCGCCGCTAGGTGTTGAAAGGGGATCACTTGAGTCGTCCGGCGCGCAGAGCAGTGTCGGATCGGAGACACAGGCGACAAATCCCGACGCTTGTCCGTTGGTGGTATTGACCTGCGTCCAGCGGAAATAGGCGGCGGTGAGAATTTTGAGATGCGCGCTCCACTCGTACTCGGCGCGTCCCTGCAGAAAGACCAAGCGATCACGAGCCGTGTCCGGGATCGAAAATGCGGCTGTCGGAATATCCTGAACGGGAATCGCAGCATTCTCGCTCAGCCAGTCTTCGGCGACCGTCAGGCTGATGTCGGCACTCGTCTGGCCGCTACGGAATGAGTAGTTGCCATAGGCCTGAAGCAGGTCTGACGGTGAGGAGCGCCGCCAGCCATCGTCATGAACTGCCGATACGCCCACATAGAAAGCTGCATTGCCATCGGCTCCCCCCGTTTGGCCGATGGCTTTCACGCGACCGTAGGAGCCGATGGAGGCGTCAAGCTCGGAAGCGTCGAAGTCGAAACCCGTCTTCATTCGCATGGTCACGGCGCCGCCAAGGGCATTCAGTCCGAAGATCGGGTCGGAACCTGGAACGACATCGATGCTGGCGATGGCGAATGTTGGAACCAGGTCCCAGAGCACCGTTCCGCCAAAAGCCTGATTGATTCGTGTGCCACTCTGATAGACAGCTAATCCCTCGGCCGTGCCGAGAACAGGCGAGGCATCAAACCCTCGAAAATAGAGGTCCGGCTGAAACAGGTTTCCTTCGGTGTCCGAGAGCATGGCCGACGGAAGATTCTGTTCCAAAGTGTCGGCGACTGTGAACGTCGACGCGGCATCGATCTTGCTCTCATCGATTGAGCGTACGTCCGCGCTAACCGGTCCCGTGACAACGACTATCTCAATTGGGTTCGGACCTGCCGCAAAACATGGAGCGGCGAGCACGACAGCAAGCGGAACCAACAAGACCAAAGCTCTGAGAATCGACATTTGTCCGAAAATGGGTCCCGTCTCCATGTTGTCGGGGCGGAGGCTGCAGCCAAGAATTAAGCTTAGCATCACAATGCCAGTTCGCAGAGCGACCCAGGGAGACCAGACACCGGCAGGAACGTCTGCTTTCGAAGCTGGGCCAACATTTTGCGATTTCGTCCTCTCGTCTCAAACGGCTCTATCCCTTAAAGTCGCGTCAAAGCTGCACGCGCTTCCGTGCAGATGCGACCGGGGAGAGAGCTAGTGTCAGATGTAGTGCTCCGACAGGCCTGGCGTAAGGGCGATCCAAGTATCGAGCGCGACGCGGAGTTGTTCTGGCGTGCAAACAGAGCGTTGCCGCAAGGCACCGATGTCGGAAATCGCCTGTCCGAGCTCTGTGCGGCCGCCTACGTGGACGGTCAACCTTTGGCGATCTCGACTTCGTCCATACGCAACGTGGATTTTCTGCGCACGAAATTGGCGATGTACAGAGTGTTCGTTTCTCCCGACGCGCGCGTCGCCAAAGTCGCCTCCAAACTCACGCTGTTTTCACGCGATCTGCTCGAGGCCTGGTCGAGAGAACATCAAGATGAAGGCGTCATGGGCATGGGCGCGGTCATCCAGTCGAGAGCGCTGGTCAAGAACGACCGTGCTGCGATCTGGCCCGATTCAAAACTCACATTTGTCGGGTACACGCAGGAAGGCTATCAGATGCGCGTCTATTGGTTCGCGCATGCGACGGTTTCGACCTATTGGCCAGGCGACGGCTCTGAAAGCTCTTCTAAAGACGGCTAAGAACTGTACGGAAATCGGCGGTCTAATGCGGTTCATGGATGTCCGCTTTCGACCCGTAGCGGACATTGGCCCGGTCAGGTTAGGCTCCGGAGAACGACGAAGCACGAGACTGAAATATGCAATTGTTCCTCGTGGACGGTGGCCGCGCAAGGGCTGTCGAACGTTTTGATAGTCGCTTTTCGATTGCGCATCTCGTGCGGACTTCAGAAGGGATACAGGTGACATTCGCGTACCTGCAGAAGGACGGCTCGATAGGTCGCCACGAGGCCGTCGAAAATCAAATACTGGTCGTCGTAGACGGCGAAGGATGGGTTGGCGGCGCTGATGGGACTCAAAAACCGATTGGAGTCGGCCAAGCGGCTTTTTGGACAAAAGGGGAGCAGCATGAGACAGGAAGTGAGTCGGGGTTGACGGCAATTATTCTGGAAGGTGCAGGTGTTAAACCGCCTCCAAACGCTGTGCCGGTCTGATTATGCTTTCTTAGTGCAGCGAATGTCCGCTTTCGACCCTTAGCCCATCGGTGAGAGCGCACTGTTTCTCAACCAACTTTTTTGAAAGAGGCACAGCATTCGAAGGTCAGGGCACCAAGACGATGCGTGGGCTGGAATCGAGCCTAGACCAAGCGTCGGTCACGCTGGCGAGAGGCAAGCATTCGGTCGCTATCTCGAAGCCAGCTCCCGGCGCCGCCGCAAGCATGTTCTGGATTGCTTTCAGCATTTTTGGCAGGGGCACACTGCCAATTCCGCTGCCCATGAGCTGCAGGGCTGTTGAGCGCAGCGCCGCGCCCGGAAGATTGATGTTAGCGCCGCCGATCGAGCCGATTTGCACGAAGCGGACGGGAACGCCTTCGGGACTGGCTTTCGCCGCGGCGATCACCAGCGTCTCGGTGCTCGGTCCCCACAGATAGTCGAGCACGATGTCGACGCCTTGGCTGAACTCACGCTTGAAGAGTTGTTCGAGCGCTTCTCTATCTTCGGTCAGTGCAATGACCGCATCGGCGCCGAGCCTGCGAAGGTCATCAAATTGGCGGACTTGTCGCCCTGTCGCAATGACTTTTTTTGCGCCGAGATGCTTGGCGATCTGGATGGCTAGTCGGCCGGAGGCGCCCGTCGCGCCATTGACCAAAACCGTCTCGCCTGGGCGAAGGATCGCTCGCTCTACCAGAGCAGCCCAGGACGACATCCCCGGGATCGCCATCGCCGCCGCCGCCTCGTCGCTGAGCGCGTCTGGGATCGTAAAGCGGTGACGGTCGTCGACAAGCGAGAACTCGGCCATCGCTCCAAACGGCTGTTCTGGCGACAGGAAGTAGACGCGCTTGCCTTCCGGATCGACGCCTACTCCGTCAATCCCGGGGACGCAGGGGAGAGTTCCTTCCGAGCTGTAGTGGGTTCCGGCCGCACGACCTCGCGTCACATGGCTGATCGTTGATGCGTTGACCTTGATGATGCTTTTTCCCGAGGCGGGCGTCGGGTTTCTAAAGTCGCCGTAGATGGGAGATCGCCCGGCCTCGGCGACGATCGCTGCTTTCATGATCGGTTCCTCGCGATGAGGCTCACACCGACTGTGTTTGCCCCGGAGTCATATATGTGTATTATACACATATATTCAACGAGGCAAGCCGTGAAGAAAGACATGCTTCTACTGCGCGAGGCACTCCTCGACCTCACCGGCGTTCTCAACAGACCACAGCCTGACGCAGCGCTGATCGCCCTGGCGGGCGTTGACCTGGACCGTGCCCTGTTTCCGCTACTCATGCGCGTTGAACGCAGGGGGCCGCTGGGCATCGGCGAGCTCGCCGAACTGTGCGGACGCGACTACAGCACCGTCAGCCGGCAAATCGGCAAACTCGAAGACATGGGTCTGGTTACGCGCCGAACGAATGCGACGGATGCTCGCATTAAAGAGGCCCTAATCACCCGAAAGGGCCGCCTCGTGACACACCGTCTGGATCGTGCGAGAGCGAAGCTCATGGCTGCACTGCTATCGGATTGGAGCGCAGACGATGTCGCCGAGTTAGCGCGGCTGCTGCGCAGACTCGCGGACAACGCCCTCGGATTGGTGAGATCACAACAATCACTGTTGGCCAAATCACATGCCTAAAGTGACACAGAGTTAGCGCACCTCAAGCCAGAAGTTGATCGCGCGCCGCGCTGCTCGTACCGAACGCGGCACCCCACATCGAATGACGGCGGGAACGTCTTGGCCTAGTTGGCGTCGGGCGATGGAGGATCGGGCCGCCGTCTTGGAATCGTGCCATGTGCAAACCATGCCACCCTCATTTGCTCATTGTTCGCGGTCCAGCCAATAAAGGCGGTTCCCGAGTCACGTCCGATCGCATGCGAAGGGCCTCGTTCGTCCCATTCGCGCGTCTGGGTAACTGTTCCCATACCCATCACCTGCTCTTGCGGGTTCGCCGCAGACCACTCTTCGAGACACCTTCGCGTCTGCGCGAGCAGGAATAGACCGACGCTCTTTTGGCGCTTCTCGCGCGCCGTGGCGATACGAGCCATCGCAAGTTTGACGCCCAGGAAGTCGATGTAGCGGATGCGGGCGGTTGATACCGCGATCAATTCGTCACCGTCATATCCGGCCAGACAAAGTTCCTTGAGCCTCTCGCCGACATCGCCATTTTTCGGCAAGAGGTTTTCCTTTCGCCAAAACAGTTCGGCGTCGCGCTCGATCGTTGGATCGTTTTTCTGCCACGCTGTCCGAAGCTCGACGTTTGTTCTGGGCACGTGAACAGGCATAGGTGCAAAAGCCTCGAAACCATTCCTTCGTTTCAGCGTATACGGGATCGGTTTCCGCAACCAAGTGGCCGATTTCGACCAAAGCGGACATCGACTGGCCTAGTCGACAAGGCCTGCGCGCTTTAGATTAAAGTCGCCAACGAAAAAGCACGGTGTTTACTTTTGATGGTGAGCCAGCTGTCCGTAGATGTCGAGCATTCAGACATCATATTGCTTGGTGAAGCCGGACAGGAAGCCTTGGCTTACGTTGGAGGCAAAGCGGCGAACCTCGGCGAGTTAGTTCGCGCCGGCTTCCGAGTGCCCCGCGGGTTCACCATCACCACCCATGCGTATGCGAAGGCCGCGGGTGCGGCAAAAATTGATAGTCTAATCGATGCGCTAGCTAACACGCCCGTTAGTGACACGCCTCGCTTGACTTCGATTGCTTCTGACATTCGCTCCCGAATTACTTCTACGCCTCTCGACAACCGGTTATCGGCCGCAATCGTCGAGGCATACCAGTCTCTTGGCGACAACTTGTCCGTTGCCGTGCGGTCATCTGCGACCGCAGAGGATCTCGCTTCGGCGAGCTTCGCGGGTCAGCAGGATACATTTCTCGACATATGCGGTGGCGAAGTGTTGGTCGACGCGATTCGCAGATGCTGGGCATCGCTGTGGAACGACCGCGCTGTTTTGTACCGTGCGACTGCATGTATTGATCAGCGAGAAGTGCGGCTGGCGGTTGTCGTGCAAACAATGGTCCACGCCGCGACGGCGGGCGTGCTTTTTACGGCCAATCCATTGACCGGTTGCCGGCGGCAGGCAGTTGTCGAAGTGAGCCCCGGGCTTGGCGAGGCTGTCGTTTCCGGTTCGGCGAACCCAGATCAATTTGTGATCGACACCGCTCTCGGTACGATCGTGTCTGAGCATCATGGCGAGAGGGCCAACCCAGCCAACGGCGCCTGTCTATCGCTCGAACAGGTCAAAGATTTGGTGCGGATCGGCGACAGCGTGGAAGCGCATTTTGGCACGCCACAAGATATTGAGTTCGCATTCGATCCGAATGGACAATTGCAACTTCTCCAATCGAGGCCGATCACCACTCTCTTCCCACTGCCCGACGGCGCAAGCGCAGACGACTTACGCGTGTATATGTCAGCGACGGCTGATGAAGGCCTCCTACGGCCAATAACGCCCATGGGCTTGCAGGCGTTTCGCATTCTCACCGGAGCGTGGGCGGATTTCTTGTTTGGCGCCGGGCCAAGAGACCGGACAGCTGGGCCGGCGGCTGTTGTCGAGGCCGGAATGCGGACCTACTACGATGTCACGCCTATTGTCAGAAGCGCGCTGGCCCGCCGACTCGGACGGAAATTTGCGTCTATGTTTGACGCGCATACGGCTGCGCTGTTCCGCGCGCTCGATGCGGACCTCAGGCTCGCTCCACGCGGCGGCACGTTGACGGTTCTACGGCTGTTCGTCGTGCCAATCGTACGGACTGGATTACTCCCCCATCTCGCCTCTTCCGCTCTAAGTCCGGCGCGCGTGCGACGCACTAACCGCGCGATGATCGACGTGATCTTTGCCGAAAGTGAAGCGAAAGCGTCGGACTCATCCACAGATCTGCTCGACCGCGTCGAGGCGTTACTCTGGAACGGAGGGCGGGCTCTTCCCAGAGCAGCGTTTTTCGAGCCCATCGCCGGGGCAATGGTCCAAGGGTTAGCCGAGTTCTTATTGCGTGGGCGCGCGACTGCAGACGAAATCCAGACCGCGATGAAAGGATTGCCGGGTAGCACGACTGTCGCGCTGACGCTCGATCTCTGGAATCTGGCCGTCGCAATTCGCCAAGACCACGAAATTGTTAAGCTGTTTCTGGAGAGCACTCCCGAAGCGCTCGCCAATATGCATCGCGAGAAAAATCTCCCTCATCTCCTTCAAGAAGAGCTTAGTCGCTACCTTGGGGCCCATGGTCATCATGCCACAGCTGAGGTCGATCTTGGTTTGCCACGTTGGTCCGAAGATCCGAGCTTCTTGTTCAACGCGCTAGCCAATTATCTCAGAGTTCCCCCAGGGGGCTTCACGCCGGACCTGGCGCGTAAACGCGCTGTCGCTGATGGCGAATCCATGGCGGCGGAACTCTCTAAACGTGGCGGAGCGCTTCGGCGAGTTGTAGTTGGATGGCTCCTCAGTCGAGCCCGTACTCTTCTAGGGCTACGCGAGCAATGGAAGGATGATCTGGCGAAGATATGGGCGCGGTCACGAATTCTCTTGCTGTCGGTCGGAGAAGCACTGACGACGGCACGGCGTCTCGAAAGCGCGGAAGACATCTTTTTCCTGTCGATTCCGGAGGCCCGTGATGCTTTACAAAGCTCATGCCAAAATTTGCAGACGCTCGTGCACGCTCGCCGTGAAACTTATCGCACCGAACTTCGGCGGCGCCACGTCCCGGCGGTGCTTCTGTCCGATGGCACCGAGCCGCAAGTCGACGTCGAGTTGGTAAACGACGGAAATTCTAGTGCGGCGCTAATTGGCAATCCTGCCTCATCAGGGAAGGCCAGGGGCCGAGCCCGAGTGTTGCTCGATCCTTCGGGTGCGCGTCTCGAAAATGGCGAGATATTGGTCGCACCGTCAACTGACCCTGGGTGGACGCCGCTTTTTATGACGGCGGGAGGCTTAGTTATGCAGAAGGGAGGAGCGATGTCTCATGGAGCGGTAATCGCACGCGAGTATGGGCTTCCTGCAGTTGTCGGGGTTGCCGATGCGCTCGATCGCATCCACAACGGAGATTTGATTGAAGTTGATGGAAATAGAGGGCGGGTGACACTCATTCACGAGGCAATTGAACAGAAAGTTGGGCTTGGCTCAGAGTGGCCGAATTCGACGCTGGATGTGATTGTGCCTTGACTTAACCTCGCGATTCATCCCGTCACCGTCTAAACTGCCGCCCAGTTTAGGGGGTTTCAGAAATCCTCGCAGAGTTGCGAGCCCATGTCCGCTTTCCGCCCAAAGCGGTCACGGCTGAATATTGGGTTCCTTCGCAGCGCGAATTCCATCATCGACCGCAGCGAGTCCAATCGGCAGGGAGAACGGTCGAAGACCGGAACATCACCACGACCCACTAACTAGCGTTCCTTGACTTGGATCGTGCGGGGTCACCTGCTGGTCCACCCCTTGTCGCCGACCTTAAATCTGAGAGACGCCGCGAAACCTCGTGAACAATTTCTGCGTCTGCCCGCTTTTCATCCGGGGCCGAGAGTTTTGCCAGCAGATCGAGCGCAAAGCCTTCACCGAGTTTCTTGTGGGCGGAGGCGGGGAGGTGGTTCCAGTTTGCCGGCGGCGTTTCGGGAATCGCTCCTCTCGGCCGAAAGGCTTCCAGGACAACATTGATGGCCGACACCACTTGGTCAAAGGCGTAGGGATCCAAAACCCAATCTTCGCAGCCGTTGAACTGCCATTGACTGACCGCGACGGCGCGCGTTCCCGTTGTCCGCGCGACCTGGGCCAGCGCCAGCAAGAGTCCCGTCCAGCGTCGCCCATAGGCCAGATCGAGTGCTTCGAACAGCACGTTTGTGGTGTTGAAGCTGTGTTCGAGCCGTAACTCGGCTTCCTGGCTCAAAGAGCGGCCGCTGGCGTTTGAGGCGTCGTTGAGCTTTTTCTTCAGCTCCGGGGTTACGCGCAGTCCGAGCGGCAAGCGCTCGCCGAATTTCGCCGGCCTGCCCAGTTTGGGTTTTTGAGGCGAACTGCGCCGTTTGGCCATTGGTCGTCCTTATCGCTATACTGGTTGTGCGTTATTGCTTGAAATTCTTATCTACAAAGCACTAACATTCCGCCCTGTCGATTTCAACGATCAAACTGAGCGACGAGCACGGGCCATGTCAGCAACTTGCAACTTCTGCAAACGGCAGTTTGGCAACGCCCAGGGCGTCCGAGCCCACCTTAGGACCTGCACCGCCTACCGCGAGAGCCGCGGCAAGGCGTTGCCTACGACGGCTGCTCCCAGGCAGCGCGCTCTAGGCAGCCTGAGCCTAAGCAGAGGGAGCCTAGGCAGCCCGATTTCTGAAGACGAAGCGCCCTTCGACTCCCAACCCCAGTATAGGGACATCGGCGATTCTGGGCGCGACCAGGCAGAGCCGAGCCAAGACCGGGGTCGTGGCGACCAGGAGGAGCCCGCGGCTCCGATCAGGCACCAAACTGGTCTGCGCCGTGCCGCTATCCAAAAGGTCAAGGATCAGGTCGTCACGAACTGGTATTCACGCATCTACCCCGACGCAGAACTCAAGAGTCGCCTTCTGCAGGCTATCGAACGCACGTTCGCAAACTTGCAGGTTGAAGACCT
>Ga0335080_10009550_pt1 | contig 10145 bp, 7 predicted proteins | sample Lox_Sample_34_FD_206720 | JGI IMG/M metagenome (GOLD analysis project Ga0335080, IMG submission 206720) | Soil microbial communities from Loxahatchee National Wildlife Refuge, Florida, United States - Lox_Sample_3.4 | ecosystem: Environmental > Terrestrial > Soil > Wetlands | place: USA: Florida... | reverse complement strand
GAAGGGCAGGAATCCCGACGTGCTTCAGCGATGTTGCGGCTTCAGACGCGCAGCTAGCCTCCCGCCAACGCCAGTTTGTCTGGACCGTGTTCGAACAGCGGTGTCGGACGATGGAACAGGAACCCCTGTCCGTAGAGCGTCCCCATGTCGGTCAGGATCTTCATCACTGCGCGGTCCTCGACCCATTCGGCGATCACCTGTTTGTTGAGCTTCCTGCCGACGTAGCACAGCGCTTCCACAAAGATGCGGTTGCCTTCATCCGTGGCCAGATCCCGGATGAACCCACCATCGATCTTCAGATAGTCCACGTCGAAGCGCTTCAAATAGTGCAATGAGCTGAAACCCGCGCCGAAGTCATCTAGCGCGAAGCGACACCCCATGCCTTTCAGCTCTCGGATGAATTGCTGAGTCACATCCACATCCGACATCGCAGCGGTTTCGGTGATTTCGAACACCAACTGATTGTGAGTCACATCGCTGGCCGCCAGCATGTTGTGAAACTTGCGTACCCAATGCCGATCGGATATCGACACCCGCGATAGATTGACGAAGTAGCGCAGCTTTTCCTGCTGATTATCGGGCTGGCGCAGGTAATCGATGACCCGTTCGACCACGCGCATGTCGATCTCTTGCACCATGCCGAGCGCTTCTGCGTATTCGATAAATTGGCTGGGAAGAACAATATTGCCGTTGTCATCGCGGATGCGCACCAGTATCTCGCGGTGCACCACCCGCATGTCCGTCAGCCGCACAACCGGCTGACTGTATAGGACAAGACGGTCTTCATCGAGCACCTCGCGCAACTTGTTCGCCCATTGCACCCGGTGATGGGTACGCCGCAGACTCTGGGCGTCCTGATCGTAAAGCACGAAGCGGTTGCGGCCGCCGTCCTTTGCCTGGTACATCGCAATATCGGCGTTCGACAGCAACCCGGTCACGTCGCTGCCGTGGAAAGGGTACAGAGCGATGCCGATCGAAGCGGTGAGGGCAGCGATCCGCTGCTGATTGATCGATTGAAAGCGGTAATGACGGAGCGCGTCGAGCAAATGCTCCGCCACCTTCATCGCATGCCCACGCAACGACCCTGGCAGGTGTACCGCGTATTCGTCCCCGCCCAGACGGAACACTTGCCCGTTGAATTCCTTGACAGCCTCTTTCAGCACTCCGCTTATGCCGACGATCAGCTGGTCTCCGGATCGATGGCCCAGGTTGTCGTTGATGTATTTGAAATGATCGATGTCGATGAACAGCATCGCGCCGACGTCGCCTTGTCCCATAGCGTGCTCGAGCGTGCGCTGCAGACTCACGCGGTTGGGCAGCCCGGTCAGCGCGTCGTGGGTCGCGAGGTGCTCTATTTGCAGCGCTGCCTCGTGCTGTTCCGTCACGTTGCGAGCAGTGCCACGGATGCCGGAAAGCCGGCCGGTTTCGTCGTGCGAGGCACGAGCGTTGATTCCGACCCAGCGATCACTACCGTCGGCAGCGATCAAGTGGGTAATGTAGTTTTTGACTTCGCCATGCCGGCGCAAGGTGGACAGAAAGCGCCGGTTGGAAAAATGCGAGGGCCGCGCTTCAAAATCGAAGAAGCAGCGGTCTATCAGCTCCTTCGGTTGCATGCCGAAAATGTCCACCGCGCCGTTGTTGAGATAGGTGAAGCGCCCCTTCCCGTCGGTGGTCCAGATCAGATCGTGCGAGGTTTCTACCAGATCTCGGTAACGGCTCTCGCTTTCCAGCAGCAGCTGGATGATCCGTCGCTTCTCGCGCAGGGTCTTACGCGCGGTGGCGAGCTCATCTTCGTATTTGTCGTTGACCGAGCCCAGCGATGAGCCTGCCAGCCCATCTATGATCTCCCGCGCATAGCGTCGATGTCCGCCGTCGGTGCGGCGGGCTACAAGAACACCCTGGCTGTCCCAGCGGCGCAGCTTCTGCACCGGCACGCCGAGTTTCGCCGAGGCTTCCTGAATCGAATACTCCGAAGGGAGCCGAGACATGATCCTCCCGCGTTGCAAAGCTCCGCAGCTCCGACGGCGGCCACGGAAACGAAACTCCACTCTAGTGCATCTGGGGCGAGCCGATGATGTCGTTCTGTCGCGACACTAGGCGCTGCATGAGCTTGCGGTCACGAGGGGTTAGGCGCAACGCCGAGTCGACCCACAAGTGGACCACATCCATCAACTCCTGGTACGTGATGCCGGTAACGCGACGACGGGCCCCCGCAATGCCAACCAGGCCGTTGCGGCTGCGATCGGAACGCTTGATCAGAGCGGACACTTCCGCTTCGCCCTGCCCCCTGTCGACCACCGCATCGATGACTCCGAGCGCCAGCATATCATCGGCCGAATAGATCTTACCAGTTGATAGCAGATCCTCCGTAATCCTGCGCCCGACGCGGCGGTCCAGGAAGGAGTACGCGCCCATACCTGGAAACAGATTGAACAGAATCTCGGGGAATCCAAAGCGTGATTGCCTCTCTGCAATGATGATGTCGCTGGAAAGCGCCGCCTCGAAGCCTCCGCCCAGGCATTCGCCTTGCACCAGCGAAACAGTCGTGATCGGGAGCCCGTGACCCGTGTAGTTATGGTGCAGGACGTCGATGCAGGCCTTCCCATAGTTCAACAGCCCTCCGCCGTCTTTTCGTTCGATCAATTGGATAAACAAGTCGAGATCCCCGCCGAGGTTGAACACGCCCGGTGCCCCGGAAGCCAACACGGTGTACTGGACGGGCCTCCGCTCGCCAAGGCATTCGATTGTCCCTCCGGTATCCGACACGAACCGGCAGTACTTCGCGAGATCTTCCAGGAGGCCCAGATTGAAACTGGGCCGTGGGTTCGGCGTCCAACGCGCCCAGATCGCGTGATCGAAGGGGTCATACTCGGCCGAGAGCTGTGCGGAGAAAAAATATTCCGGCCCCGGTCGCGCACCTGATCTATAGAGACTTGCTGGATCAGTTACTTGTAGCAGAGCGTGGGGTACGTGCATATCCATGGCGGATCTCCTGAGCTGAGTTGTAGTAACAAAGAACCATTTTTCTTATGTCCCGCAGCAAACAACTGCCACAGGCTTGAGACGACTCTAGGGAAGTCACGAATTTCACGCAAATCTAACAATCTGTGAGAATTTTGGTACGCTATTGTTATTGTTAGAGATCTTCGCCATTGGCCGAGCATGAAGCCAGCATAAGAGGGAAAAAATGCGCAGGGTGGGTAAGCGATGAAGTTGTTCTTACGTGCATGCGTTCGGATGCTTTTGCGCGTGCAGATTGACGGGCGACTCGATGCGGCGGACGAACCCACGCTGTTTGCCGCCAATCATCCGGCGGCGTTCGATAGCCTGTTGCTCTGGCTGTTTCTGCCACGTAACTCAGTGGTGGTGCTGCCACGTGAAGACCTGCGATCAGTGTGGCTCCGTTTAGGGATGAAGGTCGTCCCTCACCTCGTGGCTGACATGAACGATCCCGCCACGATCAAGAAAGTGATGCGCTTCCTCGCAGGTGGCCAGTCTGTGGTGCTTTACCCCGAGGGACGGGTATCGGGCGCCCCCAGCGTCATGAAGGTGTATGAAGTGCCCGCGCTGATCGCAGCGAAGACGGGGCTGCCGGTGGTTCTAATCCGCGTCCGCTATGGGCCGGGTTGGCCGGTGCGCGCATCGCTTCGGGTGTGCCCACCTACCCGCATCTCTCGCGCTGTGCAAGCCGCTTCGCGCGTGCGACGGGCACGCGTGACCCAGGAGCTGCAGCATCTGATGGAGATGGCCGCCTACGAGCAGCGGCCTCGTACCACTCTGTTCGAAGCTTTTCTCGATGCGGTCGAAGAGCGGGGACGGCGCACACTGATAGTCGAGGATATGAACGAGAACCCGCGCTCGTACCGCTATCTCCTCAAAGGCGCTTTGGCTATTGGACGACGGTTGAGCCGATTGACCAGACCAGGTGAGAACGTCGGTGTACTGCTGCCCAACTCGATTCCGACTTTGTGCGCCGTACTCGGGTTGAGCGCGTTCGGCCGTGTGCCAGCCTTGCTGAATTACTCTGCGGGGTCAACGGCCGTGCAGGGTGCGTGCGCGGCAGCGTGCGTGCGGACGGTGATCACGTCACGCGCCTTCATCGAGCAAGCTCGCTTGGCCGCGGTGGTGTCGGGAATCGCCGATCTACAGCTTGTCTATCTGGAAGATATTCGGTCCCAGCTCACGCCCGGCGATAAACTTTGGTTGATGGTGCGGGCTCTGCCTCACCCGCGACGTGTGATCACCCCTGGGCGTAGCAATGGACCTGGGGTTGTTGTGTTCACGTCGGGCTCGGAGGCGAGACCCAAGGGGGTGGTATTGAGTCACGAGGCAATCCTCGCGAATATCACGCAGATGGCGGCGGTGATCGACTTTACGCCGCGTGACAAGGTACTCAACCCGCTGCCCATCTATCACAGCTACAGTTTCACCGCAGGCATGATGCTTTGCCTGGTCACCGGGACACAGCTTTTTCTTTACGTCTCGCCGTTGCGTTACCGCGCCATCGCGGAGATCGCTCATCGACGCAACTGCACTTATCTTTTCGGGACCAGCACGTTCCTCAGCTATTACGCGAAGTATGCCGACGCATTGGATTTTCATTCCATTCGTCGCGTCATATCGGGCGGCGAGAAGCTCGGTGCGGAGGTCGCTCGGGTGTGGCAGGAGAAGTTCGGGCTGCGTATCTATCAGGGCTATGGTGCAACCGAATGCGCCCCCGTGATCGCTTTGTCGACACCTCGTGTGTTCAAGCCCGGCACCGTCGGTGCTTTCCTGCCGGGGCTGGACCACCGTATCGAGAAAGTTGAAGGCATCGAGCGGGGTGGCGTGCTGCACTTGAAAGGCGTGCAGGTGATGCTGGGCTACTATTTGTACGATCATCCAGGCGTGATCGTGCCCCCCCGCTCTATTTACGGCGATGGCTGGTACAACACAGGCGACGTGGTAGACGTAGACGAGGACGGTGTGCTGACCGTGGTGGGTCGCATCAAACGTTTCGCCAAGATTGCAGGGGAAATGGTGTCCCTCGATGTCATCGAAGAGGTGGCACGTGAAGCCTCGCCCGAACACCGCCATGCTGCGGTTCTGCGCGCCGAGGCGGCCAGCGGAGAAACGACGGTGCTCTTCACGACGGACCCAGATTTGAATCGTTCCGCTCTGGTGCGCTCCGCACGCAAGTTGGGGCGGCCCGAACTGGCCCTGTCCAAACGGATTCTTTGGATGCTGGATATTCCGCTGCTCGCATCTGGGAAGACCGACTACGTTGCTCTGGAAACTATGACAAAAGCCGCTAACGCTCCCGAAGCCGGCCCCGACGATAGCGATACTGGCTCGCTGCTAACCCGCTGACGATCGCTTTCGCTCGCGACCGCGACGGGCAAGATCAGGGCTTACCGCGGTAAGTGACCCGGTATACCACATTGGCATAGTCGTCCGAGATCAGGAGACTGCCGTCGCCTAGCACCAGCAAGTCCACCGGGCGCCCCCATACGCGCTCGTTCTCCATCCAGCCTTCGGCGAACACATCCCACCTCTGCACGACGTTGTCCTTGAGCGTAACCGCGATCACGCGGTAGCCGCTTTTCTTGGACCTGTTCCAGGAGCCGTGCTGAGCGATGAAGATGCGGCCCTGGTACTCGGGCGGAAACATGGTTCCCGCGTAGAACTTCAACCCGTCCGGTGCAACGTGCCCACCTTGCTTGAGGGCGGGCGGCGTGAACTCATCGCACGAGTGCTTAGCGCCGAACTCCGGATCGGGCGTGTCACCCTGGTGACAATATGGAAAGCCGAAGTTCATTCCTGCCTTGGGCGCGTGATTGAGCTCGCAGGAGGGTAGATCGTCGCCCATCATGTCCCTGCCGTGATCGTTGAACCACAGCTCATGGGTGTGCGGATCCCAATCGAAGCCCACGGTGTTGCGCACACCTCGCGCGAATACCTCATAGCCGCTGCCGTCGGGTCGGATGCGCGAAATTAGTGCGTAACGGTCGGGATCTGGTTCGCAGACGTTGCATGGCGCTCCCACCGGCACGTAAAGCCAGCCATCCGGGCCGAATGCAATGTATTTCCAGCCGTGATGCCCGTCACGCGGGAAGCGGTCGGTAACCACAACCGGCTGCGGCGGGTTGCGCAGGTTGGCCTCGATGGCGTCGTATCGCAAGATGCGGCTGATCTCCGCCACGTATAGCGAACCAGCGTGGAAGGCCACCCCATTCGGGGTTTCCAGCCCTTTGGCGACGGTCAGAACCTCTGGTGGGGCACCCACCTTCGGGACCAGGGCGAAAACGCTTCCCTCCCGCTGCGTGCCGACGAACACAGTGCCGTCATCTCCCAGCGCAAGCGAGCGCGCGCCTGGTACTGACGCATAGACTTCAATCTGGAACCCGGGTGGTAACTTGATCCGCTGCAGCGGCAAGTCCTGCGCACACGCGGTTTGGTTCGCCACGCATAACGCGAACATCGTTACCAATAACCTCGCGAACCGCTTCATATTGGTCTCCCGGAGCATCCACGCCTGCGCCGCCCCTGTGCGGCGTTTAGGATAGCCTCTTGAATTGTGGACGACAAACCGCCAGCTAAGCGGAGATCGTTCTGGTCAGGGATCGAATCCATAGGGGAGTCAGAAGATGAGCGAAGTCAGTGCCCGGGAAACCCTCGGTTTTCAGGCCGAAGTCAAACAACTGCTGCACCTGATGGTGCACTCCTTGTACGGCAACAAGGAGATCTTCCTACGTGAGCTCGTTTCCAATGCATCGGACGCCTGCGACAAACTGCGCTTCGAGGCGCTTGCCGATCAGGCGTTGTGGGAGACCGACCCGGACCTCAAGATCCGTGTTACCTACGACGAGAATGCACGGACCGTCACCGTGTCCGACAACGGTGTGGGCATGTCACGGGACGAAGTCATCAGCAATATCGGCACTATCGCTAAGTCCGGGACTCGAGAGTTCTTTCAGAGTCTGACCGGAGACCAGGCGAAGGACGCCCATCTCATTGGCCAGTTCGGTGTCGGCTTCTATTCGTCGTTCATCGTTGCCGACAAAGTTACGCTCGTCACACGGCGTGCCGGAATGGGGGTCGAGCACGGGGTGCGTTGGGAGAGCGATGGGCAGGGCGACTATACGCTCGAAACCGCAACCAAAGAGGGCCGCGGCACGGACGTGATACTGCATCTGCGAGGTAGCGAGGACGAATTGCTATCCGGTTTCAGGCTCCGTTCGATTCTGCGCAAGTACTCTGATCACATCACCATTCCGGTTCTGATGAAGAAAGAGGAGTGGGACAAAGACAAGAACGAGCAGGTGCTGAAGGACGAGGACGATCAGATCAATCAGGCTTCCGCGCTATGGACGAGGCCGAAGGCGGAAATCGCCGAGGAGCAGTATCAGGAATTCTACAAGTACGTGGCGCACGACTTTGAAGCGCCGTTGGCTTGGACGCATGCGCGTGTGGAGGGCAAGCAGGAGTACACCCTGCTTCTGTACCTGCCTGCGCATGCCCCGTTTGATCTGTGGGACCGCGATCACCGCCATGGCGTCAAACTCTATGTTCAGCGCGTTTTCATTATGGAGGGCGCCGATCAGCTGGTGCCGGCCTACCTGCGCTTCGTGCGCGGCGTGATTGACTCCAACGACCTGCCGTTGAATGTCTCGCGCGAGATCCTGCAGGAGTCCAAAGCGGTGGAGGGCATCCGCGCTGGATCGGTGAAGCGCGTGTTGTCTCTGCTCGAGGAACTCGCCGAGAACGACAAGGACAAGTTCGCCAAATTCTGGAAGGAGTTCGGTCGCGTCTTCAAAGAAGGGCTGGGCGAGGATCACGCGAACAAAGAGCGCATCGCCAAGCTGGCGCGCTTCTCCTCCACGCGTGCCGATTCCGACGAACAGACGGTTTCACTGAACGACTATGTGTCTCGGATGAAGGAAGGTCAGGACAAGATCTACTACATTACGGCCGACTCGTTCGCCGCAGCCAAGAGCAGCCCGCATCTGGAGATCTTCCGCAAGAAGGAGATCGAAGTCCTGTTGATGTATGACCGCGTCGACGAATGGGCAATGTCCAATCTGACCGAGTTCGAGGGCAAGAAACTGCAATCGGTCGCCAAAGGCGGCCTCGACTTGGGCAAACTACAGGACGAAGAGGAAAAAAAGGAACAGGAGAAGGAGGCGGGCGAGTTCAAGGACCTCACCGACAGGATCGCAAAAGTCCTGGGAGAAAAAGTGAAAGAGGTCCGCATCACTCATCGACTCACGAGTTCCCCTGCGTGCCTGGTTTCTGATGAGTGGGGCATGAGCATGAATCTGGAGCGGCTACTCAAAGCTGCCGGGCAGAAGGTGCCGGACGTCAAGCCTATCCTGGAGGTCAATCCACACCACCTGCTCGTGCAGGGGCTGAAGGACGAGTCGGAAGAGAAACGCTTCTCTGACTGGAGCTACATTCTTTTCGACCAGGCGTTGCTGGCCGAAGGCGGACAGCTCGAGGATCCAGGTAGTTTCGTGAAGCGTTTGAATGAGCTGATGATTGAGCTGGCTAGGGGCAGTGTCGGCAGGAAGATCTGGACACCCGGCAGCTAAGTCGGCGGGAGACTAAAACCGCAGTCGCGCGCCCAGGGTGAGTGCGTTGGCTTCCAACTCGCCGCTCTCGGTTTGCCCGAGACCGGTATAGCGCTCCGACTGTGCGCGCAGCTCAAAGCGTCCGTTTACCTGATAGCTGACGCCAAAACCGTATACACGGCCCGGCCGCGAAGGCGTGTCAATCGCGAAGTTGCTGTAGGCAGCGTTAGGTGCGAAGTTGACGCCGAGCTTCGCGAAGAACGTCACTGATTGCGATAGCTCGAAGGAGCTTACTCCGGCCAGGCTCCAGGCACTCATCTGTTCGGCCGGTGTAGCGTACAGGACGGGGTCCTCTGTGTTTACCCCCGCGCCAAAGCTAGTGCGCGCCGCTTCGAGGGCAAATCCACGTGAGAAGCGATAGCCGCCGTAGAGGGTGGTTGCCGTGAGGCGATCAGCATCGTGGCTCAGCAGCCTTGCGCCAGGTACGCTGTTCAGGGTTTGTCCGCCTGCGTTGGCGAGCACGGCCACGCCATTGCTGATCCCTGTGTAGAACCCGGGCTCGTCTCCAATCGCCGGCGTCGCGGAGCAGACCGCAGAGAATGTCAAAATCAACCAAATGCTGCGCGCGGTTTGAGCATCGTCGCCGGTCTGAGACGGAAAAGGAAACATGGTGCGCAGAAAATGTTTTTGTCAGGCGGATATGCGAGCAAATCCTGCGCCCATCAAACCCTGAAATCCTCACCGTGGAATCTGTGCGGCCGCCTCTGGATCAAGACGACTCATTCAGCGCTTCGACGTCCGGCTGGGACTAGTAGGTACGTACGCGTAGAGCTCGTAGTGACGACTCCTGGTCAGCCAGTGTTTCATCAACACCTACTAGATCGATCGCCAATGTCGCGCGGGCCTGCTCCTCTTCAGTTGAATTCCATACAGTGACTTTCCCCGCATCGAGGAGCCGCAAGGCTTCTTTCTCCGCTTCCAGTCCTTCGCGAAAGAGCTGAGTTCCTTGCAACTCATCCATCTTCACGACGCCCGGGGCCCGACTTATCTTCTGCCGTCCCATCTGATACCAGGCCTCTGCCAGGCGTGGATTGGCGCGTACCGCTTGTTCGAGGAGGTGGATCGTCTCCTCGCTGTCTTGCGCTGCAAGCGCCTTGCGATAAATCGCCACGCCGGCAATCTCCGCCTTGGCTACGGGGACTCCTGCGGCCGTGGGCGCCGGTGCGGGGGGCGACGCGCTTTTGCCGCAACCCGTCATGAACGTGCCGGCTACGAGTATGGCGAACGTACTTCTCAGAAGCCAGAAATAGCCACGACGCGGCGTCGTCCCGTAGTCCGACGACACTCCGGTTTTCCTCGTATTGACAGGCTCAGCGCGCATCGAATCGTCCTCGGACAGCATGCTCGTTTTTGAGAATGATTTTGCTTTTACAAAATCTGCCGCTCTTCGGCTAAATGAAAAAGATCATGAGACCCACAACGGCAGTTGCTGCAAACTCCTTTGACACTGTTTCCTAGCAAGACGTCGTTCGTCGACAATCGCAGCTGAAATCTCCGCAGGGTTTGATCGGGAAATGAGCCCGCTGGCGCTCCGAC
>Ga0335080_10009549_pt1 | contig 10145 bp, 9 predicted proteins | sample Lox_Sample_34_FD_206720 | JGI IMG/M metagenome (GOLD analysis project Ga0335080, IMG submission 206720) | Soil microbial communities from Loxahatchee National Wildlife Refuge, Florida, United States - Lox_Sample_3.4 | ecosystem: Environmental > Terrestrial > Soil > Wetlands | place: USA: Florida... | reverse complement strand
CGCCAGCCGCTGTTGATCCGCGAGCGGCTGGACGAGGAATTGAAGCGCCTGGGCCTCGAGGGCCTGCTGCCGCAGATGAAGTGCTTCTGCGCCGCGCCCTTGATCCTGTACAACAAGGCGATCGGCGTGCTCGGCGTGCACAGCCCGCAGGAGCGCGCCTTCGACGAGGGGCACCTCGAGCTGCTGCGCGTGCTGGCCAGTGAAGCCGGCATCGCCATGGAAAACGCGCGCCTCTTCGAAGAGGAACGCAAGAAAGCGCGCCACCTCCTGCTGTTGAACAACGTCTCGCGCCACGCCATCACCACGCTCGATCCCGACGAACTGCTCGGCAAAATGACTGCCGAAATGGAAAGCGCGCTGGCCTACGACCACGTGGGCATTGCAATGCTCGACTACGCGACGAAGGAAGTGGTGGTGCACGCGGAGGGTGGCCGCCGCCAGGGCGGAAAAGGGAAGAGAATTCCCTTTGAAAACGGGATGCTCGGCCACGTCGCGCGCAGCGGCCAGATGATTTCCGTGCACGACCTGGCGGGCAGCAACATTCAGCCGGTGCTCCCGGACTCCGTTTCCGCTATCGGCTTTCCGCTCATCTATGCCGACCAGCTCCTCGGCGTTCTGTACGTGGAGACTTCCACCGCTTGGGATTTCACCGACGACGAAATCACGCTGCTCCAGACGCTCACCGACCAGATTTCCGGCGCCCTGCACAACGCGCTTACGTTCCAGCGGGCTCAGGAACAGGCCATCACCGACGGCCTGACCGGAGTGAAGACGCATCGCTTCTTCATGGAGGCGCTCTCCGCGGAGTGGAAGCGCTCCACCCGCGCGGGCCGGCCGTTCGCTCTCGTGCTGATGGACCTCGACCGCTTCAAGTTCGTGAACGACTTCTACGGCCACCTGGAAGGAGACGTGGTGTTGCAGCGCGTGGGCAAGATTTTGGAGCAGAGTTGCCGGCGTTCTGACGTGGTGGCCCGCTATGGTGGCGACGAATTCGTCGTCCTCATGCCGGAAACGAACGTGGACCAGGCCCGGCAGCTCGGCGGCAAGCTGCGCTCCGGCGTTGCTTCCGATCCCACGCTCCGCGAGAAGAACATTTCCGCCAGCTTCGGCATTGCCGCCTTCCCGCTGCACGGTTCCACGCCGCAGGAATTGATCCAGGTGGCCGACGCCTCGATGTATGTCTCGAAGCACCAGGGTGGCAACGCCGTTTCCACCGCCGACCATTACGACACCGACGAGGCCCGCCGCTGGAAGCGCGACGTGCTGGAAGCCTATTTGGGCGTGGAGTTGAAGCGCCAGTTCACCACCGGCCCGCAGGCCTTCGAGGAAATCCTGCGGCGCCTCCAGCACTTTGTGCAGTCGCTCAGCGGCAACCTGCTTGGCGGCACGGACAACGGCGAAGAGGCCGGCTCGCAGGCGCCGCTTACGTCCGCCGTGATCGAGACCCTGACGCAGCTGGCCATCGCCATCGACGCCAAGGATCCCTACACGCAGGGGCACTCGCAGAAGGTGTCCGCGTACGGCGTGATGCTGGCGCAGTCAGTGGGTCTCGCCGCCGCGGATATCGAAGAGATCCGCCTGGCGGGCCTGCTGCACGACGTGGGCAAGGTCGGCATCCCGGAAGCGATCCTGAACAAGGCCGGACCGCTCGACACGGATGAGTGGGAAGTGATGAAGACGCACGCCACGCTTGGCGCGCAACTGCTCGACCCGCTGTGCGACCTGCCCAACTCCGCCGGCGACGCGCACACCGTGGCAAACGTGCGGAAGATGGCCGGGCGGCTCCGCGCGTCCGTGCTCCACCACCACGAGTTCTACGACGGTTCCGGCTATCCCGCGGGCCTCGCCGGCACCGAGATTCCCCTGGGCGCGCGCATCATCGGCCTGGTCGATTCCTACGACACGATCACCAGCGACCGCATGTACAAGCGGGGCCGCGTCGCCCGCGAAGCCATGGCGGAGCTCGAGCGCTGCGGCGCGGCGCAGTTCGATCCGGAGCTGGTCAAGGCCTTCCTCGACGTCCTGCGGCGCATGCCGCAGCCGCAGATCAGCACGCGCGAACGCTAGGTCCTGGCGGACGCGGCAATCCGGCCCCTCTTTCCTTCGCCCGCCCCGCCTGTCAATCTATCCATCGCTGTGCGGGCGCGAAATTCGTGCCCAGGAGCCATCATGCAGACCGCCACAGTTCAGTGGTTGCGCGACGAGAAGTTCGAAGCCCGTACTCCTTCAGGCCACCAGATCGACATCGACTCCGACCGGGAGAGCAACACCGGTCCCGGACCGATGGAGTTGCTGCTCGTCGCGCTCGGTTCGTGCACGGCAACGGACATCGTGATCATTCTCAAAAAGAAGCGGCAGATGCTTGAAAGCCTGGAGGTCAGCGTCGCCGGCGAGCGCGCCGGCGAGTCGCCGCGCGTGTGGACGAAAATCAACGTCGTGTTTCACGTGCGCGGCAAGAATGCCGCCGGCGGGCGCATCGACGAGAAAGCCGTCGCCGATGCCGTGAAGCTGAGCGAAGAAAAGTATTGCTCCGTGGCTGCAATGCTCAGCAAGACAGCGAAGGTTACGATGCGCTACGACATTGGCGCGTGACCTACTGGCGCACCGCACCGACGGTCAGGTGGATCTGCACTTCTTTGCTGAGTAGCAACTGCCCGCCGCTCCACTTCGATCCGTTCACGCCGTAGTCGGTGCGATCGACCGTGAACGATGTCTCAAAGCCCGCCAGCTCTCCAACCCCCTGCACCGCGTTCGCGCCATTGAACTTCACAGGGATGGTAATTTGCCTCGTGACGCCGCGGATGGTCAGGTCGCCTGTGACGTTGTACGTGTCCGTGCCGGCGGTTTCGACCTTCTTGCTCTGGAAGGTCATCGCCGGATACTTCGCGGCGTCAAAGAAGTCGTCGGAACGCAGCACTCCGTCGCGAGTGTCGTTGCGGGTATCGATGCTGGCCACTTGAACCGTCAGGTTCACGGAAGAAAGCGCGGGCAGTGCCCGGTTCAGCTTGATTTCGCCGCTGAAGTCGCGGAACAGGCCTTCTTCTTTCAGCACCGTCCACTTGAAAATCGTGAAACTCACGTTGCTGTAGGTGCGGCTCACGCGATAGGTAAGGGTGGGAGACGGCTCCGCTGCCCGCGCCGCCACGCGCGACGCTTCAATCGCCGCGGCGATCAGGCAAAACACCAACAACATCCGGCCGGTCCGTTTGTACGGGCTCATGCGGCCCCCAGGGAGCGCTTGCAGTGCGCTGCGTGGAAGACGGAGCCCGGGGAAAAGTGTTAACGCGCGCAGCGGAGAGTGAAGCCCGCACTACTCCGGCAGAATATCGCGCCAGTGGATCCACCAGCGCTTTACCTGAGGCAGGCCAAGCTGGTGGCGCCACTGGTCCATCATCGCGTCGTCGCCGCGCAGCAGGTCCGCGCGCGTGATGCCCGGCGCCGGGGGAAGCAATTCCATACCGCGATCCACGATCCGGCGCCGTTCCTCGCCCGTGGCCGTGCGGAGCAGTTCCTGCAACGAGAAGACGTCGCCCGGCCGCGCGGCGTCCAGCAGTTCCCGCAGCGTGGCCGCGCGCTCTGCGGTGTCTTGCGGGGCGAAGTCCAGTCGCTCGAGGGCCGCGCGGAACGGCGCGCTTGCCGATGCGAAAAACGGCGTTCCCAGGTTCCCGCCCGGCCGCAGCAGGGATGCGGCGCCGCCTGGGATCAGCACTTCGTGGTAGCCCAATTCGAGCTGCACCCATCCGGAAGTCACACTCAGTACTCCGGAGCCCGACTCATCGGTTTCGAGAGCGAACGCGCATCCTACGTCGTACGCGGTCGGCCCGGGCGTGTCCACGACAAACGTGAACGGCGGCGCCAGCGTGCGCGCGAAGATCTTCCCGTGGTCGAGCGCCATGCGATAGCGCCCCGGCCTCGTTTCCGTCAGCCGCAGGCGCGACCCCGGCAGCACGGTCATGCGCCCGATCAGCCCGATGCGGATTTCCGCCTGAGACGCGCCGTCGGTTTCCAGAATGCCGCCCGCGCGCAACGCCCCTTCGTCTTGCATCGTGCGGCCGTTGATGCTGGGCGCGCCCGAGATTTTCCGCGCTTGCCACGCCTCTCCGGGCAGCGCGATCCGGCGCATCGCCCACGGAGCAACCATCACCAGCAGCACGGCGGCCGCCGCCGCAAACGCGGTCGCCCGGATCGCGCGAGACCAGAGCAACGTCTCCCACCAGCCGCGCTCGAGAACAGGCAGCAGCGGGAGCGGCACATCCTGCCGGTAAACCGAAAGGAGCCGCTCCAGGTGCGCGACTTCCGGATCGGGCCGCCCCGAGCCGCTCCACAAGTATTCGTTCGTCTGCTCCGGCGTTTCAGGGCTCGACATGCGCGCCTCTCCCTCCGAGCCGCTCTCGCAGCAACTTCATTCCCCGATGGAGATTCACCCGGACAGACCCGTGCGCCATCCTGGTCCGTTCGGCGATCTCCGGCCCCGTCATCCCTTCCACCAGCCGGAGGATCAGCGTCTCGCGGTATGCCTCGGGCAACTCGCGTATGGCGGCGAGTGCGGCAGCCGCCTCCGTTTGCGCCGCCACGCTGCCCTTAGCCGCCGGTTCGCGGACCATCTCTTCCGTCTGAATTGACCTGCGGAAGTGGTCGCGTGCGCGATTCCGGGCGATCGCCGCCAGCCAGCCGCCGAACGCCCTGGGGTCGCGCAATCGCGGCAGCTGCCGGAAGGCTTGGAGGAAGACATCCTGCACAAGGTCTTCGGCATGGTCGCGAGGCACGCGCGCGAGCAGCAGTCCATGCACCATGCGCGCGTGGTGCCGGTACAGTTCCTGAAACGCTGTAGCGTCGCCGCGGCGAGCCGCAGCGACGAGTTCCGCGTTCTTCTCCGTCTCCGGCGGCGTTTGAGGCTGCATCCCTGGTCAGGTCCTGCCGCGAATCAGTTCTTGAAGTTCGAAACTCGCTGTACGCGAAAGCTCACGCTGCAGCGCAGGCCGCCATCCGGGCCGCGCTCGAGCGGCCGGATGGTGCTGAACTGTCCCGCCGCGGCTGCCTCCGCCAGCATCTGCAACGTGACGAATGGATCGCCTTCAAAGCGCAGTTCAGCCCACTGCCGCGGGTAGCCCGCGCCCCACAGAATGAAGTGTACATGCGCAGGAATCGTGCGGCCGGGATAGGCGGCCGGGCGGATGGTGTGAAACTCGAACCGTCCGTCTGCATCCGTCTTGGTCCATCCCTGCAGGCGGGGTGGACGCATCGCCTCGGTCCGCGTGTAATGGCCTGTGGCATCCGTGTGGTACCCGTAGACAATGATGCCGGCCAATGGAGTAACGCTATTCGGTTCGAAGACTCGCCCCGAGATCACGAGGCGCTCCCCGGGCTCGTCCGGCCCTGCGATTGTCGCCTGCCAGGAAAGATTTGCCGGCGTCGCCGCCGCTTCGGGAGCCTGCTGCGCCGCGCCGGCGCGATGTAGCGCCAGTGTCACCGCCAGCGCGACGATGGCGCCCACCCCGAGAATCAGAGACTTGCTGCGCAACGTCCTGTGCATGGGCAGGGCCTCCTTGGACTGCGGGAAGGACGCGCAGCAAAGCGGAGTGTTAACTCGAAGAAAGGCGCGGCGCGACAGAGGGCCTGCGCCGCTTAGGGTGTGTCGGCAGTTTCCGCGGCGGGGAAGCTCTCGTGCAGGTCCGAGGTCGCGGTCCTTGGCAGGCCGCAATCCGCCGCGCGGATGGCGGCCAGGTTGGCGCTCAGGCAGCTCATCATGCGCGCTGTAATCCGCCGGCCCTCGGGCGAACCCGCCAGGTCGTGTTGCTCCCTCGGATCGGCGCGCCAGTCGAATAGTTGCGCACCTCCGCCCGAGGCCAGGAAGTGGTACCGCGAGGTGAACAGCGATTCGAGGCGCTCCCGCACGCCCGCCGCCGTCGGATTGCGCGCCAGCAATTCAGACAGCAGAAACGCGGAGTCCGGTTGTGGCGCGCCGGGGTCCCACAGCGCGGCCAGAGACGTGCCCGGAAAAACCGTCTGGCCCGGGCGCGGGAGCAGCTCCATCAACGTGGCCGGCAGCGATGTGATGGTCACGGGAGTCGCGACGCGCACTCCCGCGGGTACGTGGCCGGGCCACAGAATGAAGATGGGCACACGGATTCCCTCTAGGAAAAGCGCGTTGCGGTGCAGGAACAGGCCGTGTTCGCCGAAGAATTCGCCGTGATCGGCCGCGACGACCACGATCGTGTTGTCAGCCAGGTGCAGCCCGCGCAGCGCGGACAGCAAAACGCCGATCTGGGCGTCTTCAAAGGCAATCGCACCGTCGTATGCGTCGGTCTCGTCGCGCGTGTCCTCGGGATTGTCCAGTTTCTCCCGGTCTGCCACGTAGTTCAGGATTCCCCCCGGGTCCGGGCGGACCGCGAAACGGTTTCGGTACGCTTTTGGAGGCAGGTAGGGTGCGTGCGCATCGAAGTAGTTCAGCACCGCGAAGAACGGACGCGATGCGTCGGCGCGCAGCCAGCGCAGGAAGTCGCCGTTGATCTCGTCCGCCCGCGAGCGGCCGGGCAGGTCCCGCAGGCTGGCCTCTTCATACAGGCTCACCAGTTGCCGTCCGTAGAACGGGCGGATCAACGCGTCCGAAGGAGACGCAAACAGGCCCTCGAAGTAAAGGAAGCCCTTGCCGAAGCCGCTTTGCGGAACGAAGAAGAATGTATTCGCGGAAAACGCGCTGGTGCGGTAGCCGCGTTTGTGGAATTCCTCCGCCAGCGTCGGATAGCGCCCGTCGTAGGAAAGCAGTTCCGCGCCGTGTTCGAAGGGATAGCGCCCCGTCAGCAGCGAGGCGAGGGCCGGCAGCGTCCATGACGACGTTGAAATCGCGTTTTCGAACAGCACTCCCTGGGCCGCGACCTGATCCAGATGCGGCGACGTGGGCCGCGCATATCCCAGCGTGGAAAGGTGGTCGGCGCGCACCGTGTCCATCACGATCAGAAGAACATTGGGCGCGCCCCGTCGCGCTTCCGGCAACTCCGCCACGTTTGCCCGTTGCACGAGGAGGCGGCGCACATGCACGCCCCCGGCGACCAGTGCCACCGCAATGGCGAGCGCCGGCAGCGCGCGGCGCGACGCAATCACCAGCTTCGGTTTGCGGCTGCCCAACCCCCGCGCCAGGGCTGCGCTCGCGCCGGCCGATAGAATTACGATCACCAGCGGATCCAGCACACGGTCCAGCGCAATCGAAAGCCAGTCGAACACCAGCAGAAAGAGGATGATGAACAGCATGGGCGGGTCCGGCGCCGCCAGGCGGGCAAGCCGGCATATGCCCAGCGTCAGAAACGCGATGACCACGAACAGAACCACATCCACCAGCGGCGAAACATAAAGGATGGCCCGCGGAACGAAAAACGCGTTGATCGTCTCGCCGGCCAGCGGGCCCTTCTGCAGGAAGAACAGCGACGGCCCTTCAACGAGCCCGGCGAGAAGCCCGGCGCTGGCGGCAAGCGTGAAGATGGCGCCGGAGGAAAGTCGGTCGGCCTGCCCGGTATGGCTCTCCGCCACAGTTATCGTCCTGGGACCGGGCTAAGGGGATTACTGCATGAAACCGTCTGCAGGTAAAGAGGCCGTCGCGATGGCATCCTCCACTCCCTCTTCCTATTACCCTGGGACGTCGCGAAAGTTCCTGGCATCTGCCTCCCGCTTGGCTGCCCTTTTTTGACGGCGTTAGTGCCACAACCGTTGCGTTTCGACAGGCGTCCGCGTCGTGATACCGTTCCAGGGAGCTTGTTTCACGACTACACGTTGCGTAGAATTCCGCTTCTTATTGAAAGGGGAGCAGGTTGCCCACTCCACACAACGGAATTGGTAGGCGCATTCCGGCCCGCATTGCAGGGGTGGCGGGTTACGCCCCGCCTCGCGTGATGACCAACCGCGACCTGGAGAAGATCGTCGAAACCAGTGATGAGTGGATCCGCACCCGCACAGGAATTCGAGAGCGGCACGTAGCCGACCAGGGTGTGGCCTCCTCACATCTGGCCACGGAAGCCGCCCGCCGCGTACTGGACCAGACCGGAACATCGCCTGAGGAAATTGAAATGATTGTCGTGGCCAGCGTCACGCCCGACATGATGTTCCCCGCCACGGCTTGCCTGGTGCAGGACCGGATTGGCGCGAAGAACGCCTGGGGTTTTGACCTGTCGGCGGCATGCAGCGGCTTTGTCTACGCTCTGACAGTAGGTGCGCAGTTCGTCGGCGCCGGTTCGCACAAGAAGGTGATGGTTCTCGGCAGCGACGTGATGACCTCGATTCTCGACTACAAGGATCGCGCCACCTGCGTCCTGTTTGGCGATGGCGCGGGCGCCGTGATCCTTGAACCCGCCACCGACCCGCACGAGGGCATTCTGGACTTCACTCACGACATCGACGGCTCGGGCGGCCCCAGCTTGTATATGCCCGCGGGCGGTTCCTTGCATCCGCCTTCGCACGAGACGATCGACAAGAGGATGCACTACGTCCATCAGGATGGCTCGAACGTTTTCAAATATGCCGTGCGCCGCATGGCGGACCTGGCGGAAGGGCTGCTCGCCCGCAACGGAGTTACCAAGGACGATCTCGCGCTGGTTGTGCCCCACCAGGCCAACCTGCGGATTATCCGCGCCATGCAGGAGCGTCTGGGTGTGGACGACTCCAAAGTGATGGTGAACATCGACCGCTACGGCAACACGACTGCCGCGACGATTCCCTTGGGACTCTGCGACGCCGTGTCGCAGGGTCGCCTGCGCAAGGGCGATCTGGTGATGCTCGTCTCTGTGGGCGCCGGATACACCGCGGGCGCGATGCTCCTTCGCTGGGCTTATTGAGGCGTTACGCCGGAGGACGCGTCTCGGCCGGTCTGGACCGCGCGCGCGGCGCATCGCACGCCGCGACTTCCTACCGGAGCGGTTCTGCAGGGCGCAGCGCCAGCAATAATGCGATCGCGCCCACGAACAGAACCCCGGCGTGTGCCGGAGCGGCGCCGCTGACGCGCGCGGCAAGGCCCATCAGCGCAATCCCCACCGCCATCGGCAGTGGCACCAGTTGGCCCTTCAGCCATTCCGTTAGAGCCTGCTCGCTTTCTGGATTCAGCCGCAGCGCCTCGGCCGAACTCGCCGTCCACTTGTGCCTGTGCCACAGTGCTGCCGCCGCGTCTGCGCATGCCAAGGCGTAGAGCGCGTAGACAACGAAGGGCGCCTCTGCGCCTTGCGCCGGCCAGAGCGTCTCGGACGCCAGCCAGATCAGACATGCCAGTACCAGCACGGCGAAATGGAAGTAACGCAGGAATCGAGGCAGGTCTGTTGACGTCAGCGTGAGTGTCGCCATCTGCTTAGCCCGTTCCAATCGGCGCAGCAGCGGCCTAGTACGAGCGCATCTCCGCGGCAGCGGCGGCCGTACGGGCCAGTCGCTGATCGAGCATCACTGCGGCAAACTGGGCGCACAGAGTTTGCTCACCCTCGGCCCAGCCACGCAGCGAAGGCACGAAGCCATTGACGACCTTCTTCACCGCATCCAGGGCGCGGTAGTAGGCCCGGGCATAGCGCAACCCGCGACCGTCGGCTCCCACCTCAGGGCACAGCTTCTGAAGCTGGACCAGCAGGGCGAAATCGTCAGCCCGCAGCGGACGGCTCGGAAACCCTTCAATCTGCTGGATATAGCCGGTCAGCGGCTGGGCGGCCACCGAAGCCAGAACGGCTCGGAAGTAGAAGACGCCGAACTGCCCCAGGGCAGCCACCGAGAGCACGAGAATTAGAGCGCCTAACACGTTTCCTTCTTCGCGAGTAGTATGCCGGGGGTACCTGGGCCCCTCAATGGCGCTGTCGTACTAGCCGGTTGGACAGTGTCCGTTAGGCCCTTCTCATCCTGCGGCCACCCGCCGCGGATCGCGGCGCCGCTGTGCGGCTGGCTGCACCAGAGGAGATTCTGAAGATGCGCGCATTCGCCTTGAAGTTGCTGGTCGGCCCGGCTCTGCTGCTTCCCCTACTCCTCTGGCCGCTGCTGAACAGCGGGAGAGCCAGCGCCAGCCCGGCGGACGACGCTGCGCAACAATCCGCCCGGATTCGCGCTGTGCTCACTGACCAGCAGGACGCCTGGAATCGCGGCGATATTGACGCCTTTCTCGTCGGCTACTGGAATTCTGATGCCACAGC
>Ga0335080_10009547_pt1 | contig 10145 bp, 7 predicted proteins | sample Lox_Sample_34_FD_206720 | JGI IMG/M metagenome (GOLD analysis project Ga0335080, IMG submission 206720) | Soil microbial communities from Loxahatchee National Wildlife Refuge, Florida, United States - Lox_Sample_3.4 | ecosystem: Environmental > Terrestrial > Soil > Wetlands | place: USA: Florida... | reverse complement strand
CAAAGTCGCGCGCGAAGTGCCATGCCCAGCAGAGGACTTCGCGGCTGTGGAGGCCCAGGTCCACCGCGCACGCGATGTGCCGAAAGCGGATCACTCCGTAGTCCGGCGCCCGTTCCATGTGAGGGCCCGTGCACACCGGGCAAATCGCGTCGTGCAGCACCTTGGCGGTCACCGAGCCCAGCAGGAAGCGCCGGAACGGCCCGTAGCCGTGGGTCGGCATGACAATCAGGTCGCAATGCTCGGTCTTGGCATACTCGGCGATGACACGGGCCGGATCGCCTTCCAGCACAACCCGGCGCACGCCCGCTCCATTCGGCACCGCGCAGGGTATCGCGGCCAGATCCGTGGTGCGCAGCGTGAACAGCTCGCGCGCCAGGTCCGAGGCGCTGGAATATGCCATGGCCTCGAGCGAACTGAAACTCGCCATGGGCGGAATCACCACGTGCAGCAGGACGATTTCGCTCCGGAAATGCGCGGCCAATGCCTCCGCATACTGCACTGCTCCCGCGCACCTCGGCGAGAATTCCACTGGAACGAGGATTCTGGACAGCTTGACCATAAAGCACCTCACACGCTCCGCACAGCGCAGGTGGCGACGGCAAAGATCACCGCGCCCGTGACACGAACACGGCGAAAATGAGGAACACTAGGGTCAGAACTCGAAACAGTGGCCGGCGGTAGGCAGCGCCAGTCATGGCATCACACCTCCTGCGCCTGTGGGCGGAACGATCTCCGGCTCAATTATACGCCGGAAAATCGGATAGTGGAATCGGTTTTAGGCTGCCGAGGCCCCGAAGACAACTTCAACTATTTCACCGAAATGGTTACGTCTTTCCGGCTGCTCCCGCTTCCAATACTGAGGACCACCGGAACGTCGCCCGTAGGAGCGTTGTTGGGAATCCAAACGCTTACCTGGACCTCGCCCGTGTAAATCAGAACCGCCGGCGCCACCAGCGTCGCCTCCACTCCGCCGATCGTGACCTTCACCGGAAGGACGACGTTCTTCAAACTGGACAGCACTTCGCCATCCTGTCCCGCCGGATTCACCTGGCCCTGGCCGGTGGCCCAGAATGTGATCCAGCCGCCGCGCGCGATCGGCGCCGACGAAGTGTTGAAGGTCACCCGATCGTCGTTGACCGCCCACGCCTGCCCCGCGCCGTACTGGCGCGTGAAGATTCCCGGCGATGCGTCCGTCACCGCAAGCGGAAAGTTGTCTGATGTCTTCCCGTTGTACTGCACTGCGACGTCGGCCTTGCCGGCCACGCCGTAAGGTACCAGCGCGTTCACCTGGTTCGCAGACGTGAAGGTCAGGAATGCCTCGATTCCGTTAAACGTCACGCGGGTGCCCCCCAGCCCCTTCTGGCTGCCCTGCGCCACCTGGTAGGTGGCCGGGCCGAGACTCGTCCCGTAGATGGAGACAAACTGGCCCGGAGCCACCGGCCCCGATTGCCCGCTGGCGGCGTTGGTCACGCCGGTCACCTGCATGGCGTCGAGTTGGAAGAGAAGGCTGTCGGCGTACGCCGTCAGGTTGTCAGTCGCCGGTCCCAGTTTGTGGAAGTACAGGTTGACCTGTGCCGCCCGCGCGCCCGCCGGAACCGTGGCGTTAGTCGATTCCTGCCAAAGACCACGCTGGCCCTTGTTCACAGGCCCGATCCGCGCGGCGCCTCCCATGGCATTCCCCGAAGCGTCGTAAAACGTCACGCTCATGTCGGCGTTGTCCGGATAGCCGGTGTCGCCGCCGAACCACCCGGAGAGCGTATACGAGACCTTGCCCGCATCCACAAGCTTGCCCGCGGTCGTGAAGTCGATGCCCTGGTAGGCGCGGCACTGGGCATGGCTGGTCGGACAGTTGAAGAAATAGGTGCCCCGATCGCTGGGCCCAGGGTCTGTTTTCGTGGGCATCTTGTAATCGCCATACTTTGCCACGGCGAGTCCGGTGTCGGCATTCCATCCCGGCACGGGGTAGCCGTTATCGCTCTGCGGATTCGTCTCGCCATCGCCGTTAACCAGCAGGTTCACGCCCAACTGTGCGTCCGTCGTCAGAACCAGGGAAATGTTGTCGGCGGCGAATCCGTTGTAACCCGAGCTCGATGTGCCCAGATTCACCGTAACCTTCGCCTTGCGCACGTTGGCCGGGAGAAATCCGGTCGCAATCCGCAGCATTAGTCCCGCCGGCACATTCACGTCCGCCGTGGATGGACCGGCTGCGGTCGACACCAGCAGATTGTTCCCGGAAGCATCCTGGAATTCGGCCTTGAGGCTGATCGTGTTGATCGCGTCGTACGAACCGCCGATGAAGCCTAGGTACCCGGAGAGATAAAACTTGACCTGTCCGGCGTCGATGTTCGCCGCGGCGGCGCTCAGGTCGACGGTCTGCACCGCCGTCGCCAGCTTACTGCCGGGCCCGCCGTAGAAAAACTTGGAACCATGGCTTACCGGGATGTAATCGGAGGCGCTCAGGAAGCTGCCGCCGCCGTAGCTGCCTGCGGAAAACCCGCCCGTAATGGTCCAGTTTGGAATATTCGCAACCTGAGGATCGGTGGCATTCTGTGCCGCGGCTGGGCAGGATTCGGCGTCGCCATTGGCTACCAGGTTGCGATTCAAAGCTTGAGAGTGTAGCCAAAACGCGCTCAGCAGCGGGGCCAGCACCCGGAAAACACGGCAAATACGATGCATGCAATTCGTATTTTAGCCATAGAAAAGGATAAACAGGTCTAAATACCAAAATACCTGGTACTATCGCTACTGCTTTTGGCCCTGCCCCTGGGGAATGTCCGGAATCGCACTGGGCGGGCGGGCAACAACACCCTTGGCAGCCTCGTCCATCGAGACGTTGTTGTTGTACAGGATCTGTCCCGTCGCGCGGTCCAGTTCCACACGCGCCTTGGCGTAAGCCGCCTGCGCCGCCACCGTGTTGCTCTGGGCGGTTACCAGGTCGCGCTCCGCCAGAATCACGTTGTACGTAGTGGAGGCGCCAAGTTGCAGCTTCTTCTGCTCGGCGTCCAGCGTCTGCTGCTGCAGAACCTCCGCCTTCAGCGCCGCGCCCAGCGAGGCGCGCGCATTCGATACGCCGATCAACGCGTTCTGCACGTCCACCCGCACCTGGTTTTCTAGGCGCTGCAGCGCCAGTTCCTGCTGCCGCAGCGTGAGCTGGTCCGTGGCAACCTGCGCCTGCGCGGCACGGTTGCGGATGGGAATGTTGAGGTTCAGGCCGATCGAGTAGTTCGGGAAATTCCTGGAGAATAATTGGGAAAGTACCGTGCCATAGCCCCCGATAAAAAAGGCCGTGTTCGAATGCGGCGACCCCGGCAGCGCGGGCAGAGGATTCGGTTCGCCCGCCAGCGCGCCGTTGCTGGCGCTCGCCACCAGGTCGAGGGCCGGCAGCAGCGCGTTCCTGGACCCTTTCACCGTCAGTTCCTGGTTATGGAGCTGAATCCGGCTCTGTGCCAGCTCCGGCCGCGAGGAGAGGGCCAGCGCGGTGAGATCCTGCAGAGGCCGGATCGGCTCCACGTCCGGCACCTGAATACGGTCGGTGGGAATGATGTGCGCCGAAGCAATCGCCGGGTCGGCCACGCCGGTGCGGCTCAGCGCAGTCTTCAAAATGGTCTCCTGCTGATCGACACGCAACTGTGCGGCCAGTACCGCCTGTTCGCCCGAAGCGATCTCGGCCTGTGCGCGTACTACCTCGATGGATGCCAGCGTGCCCACCTCCACCTGCTTCCGATTGTTCTCCAGAAGCTGCTGCGAGGCGCCCAGGGCGTTCTTCGCTACCTGCACCGCGTCGCGAAAAGAGACCAGGTCCCAGTAAAGCTCCATCACCGCGGCGACCGTCGTCTCCACCTGAAGCTTGAGCGTGAGGTCGGAGACCTCGCGGTTGTTTTTGGCGATCCGGATCTGGCGGCCATTGATCGCGCTGCCGAATCCCTGAAGCAGGTGCTGGGAAAAGCTGATCGCCAGCGACGAAGTGGTGGACGGGTTGAAATCGCTCCGCGGACTGTTGCTGGTTACCGTGCTGTTGTTCAATCCCAAGCCGATCGTGGTTCCCGTGAGGAAGCCTTTGGCAATCCCGAAATTAGCCACGTTCTGCGTCTGGATCAGCGAGTTGCTGCCGGTCACGAACGCGCTCGATTGCGGAGTCGTAACGTGTCCCCAGCTCACACCGGTGGTGAAGTACGGATCGAGGGTCGGAAGTGACGGACCGGATGTCTGCAGCACCGTGCCGCCCACAGCGGTAGCCGATGCCTGGCTGGTGGTCGCGCCCACACTCTGCGTGGACCCCGGCGCCGCGCCCGTGCTCGAAACCGTGGCGCTCGAAGGTCCGGCGATGACGCTCGTGGAAACGCCGCGCGCGAATCCGCCCGCCTCGGCAAGCTGGATCGCCGCGTCGGACAACAGCGGGGTGTACCGCTGCAGCGCGATATCCAGGTTGTTCTCCAGAGCCAGGGCAATAGTGTCCTGCAGAGAAAGATAAAGGTTGCCTGCGCGCAACAGCGATTCGATGCGCGTCGAGTTCTTCAGGTCGTTAGCCGGCTTCTCGCCCGTGCGATATGGGGCGGATACCCGCGACAAGGGATTCTGGGCCGGGGCCGGCACGACCAGCATCGACACGCACAGGATTGCCAGACAAGATTTCAGATTCATGGGTCTATCTCCCCAAAAGCAACGGCACACGAGGGCGCTTCGCTCGGCGATTGGTGTTAACTCCAATGGTATAGTAGCCGTTGGTGACGCCGCAAGCCGAAGCTGTGCTCGAACTTTTTCGCGCGACCGGCGCTTACCTCCAAGGCCACTTCCGGCTGACCAGCGGCCTCCACAGCGGCGAGTATCTCCAATGCGCCCTGGTGCTGCGGCATCCCGCCGCCGCTGAGAAACTAGGGCGTCTGCTGGCGGAAGAAATCCGCAAAATTGCGCCATCGCCGCCCGGCCTGGTCGTGTCTCCCGCCTTGGGCGGCCTCATCATCGGCCACGAAGTGGCGCGCGCGCTCGGCACCCCTTTCCTCTTCACCGAGCGCGATCCCGATACACGCAAAATGGTCCTGCGCCGCGGATTCACCGTCAATCCGGGCGACACCGCGGTGGTCGTGGAAGACGTGATCACCACCGGAGGCAGCACGCAGGACGTGGTCGAAGTGCTGAAACAGTCCGGCGCTTCTGTACTCGCCGCCGGGTCCATCATCGATCGCAGCGGAGGCCGGGCCGAAGTCGGCGTTCCCCGCGTGGCCTTGGCCACCTTGCAGGTCGCCGCCCATTACCCCGACGATTGCCCCCTGTGCCGGCAGGGCATTCCGGCGGTGAAGCCTGGCTCGCGCCCCGCCTGATGCGCCGCATCCGCATTCATCTCTCCTACGACGGCGGCCCCTTTCACGGGTGGCAGGTTCAGCCCGGCCTGCCCACCATCCAGGGCACGCTCGAAGAAATCCTCTCTGGAATGGAAGGCCTTCCGGTCCACGTCGCCGGAAGCGGCCGCACTGACGCCGGGGTGCATGCGCTCGCTCAGGTCGCGGCGTTCTCTATCGAAAACCCCATTCCGCTTCTCAACCTGAAACGTGCCATCAACCGCCTGCTCCCGCCGGCGATCCGTATCCTCTCCGCCGAAGAGGTCTATCCCGATTTTCATCCGCGCTTCGATGCCATAGCCAAGACCTACGAGTACCGCATCGTCCGCTGCGAATCCTGCAGCCCTTTTGACTGGCCCTATGTTCATCACCATCCCTACCCGCTCGATGAAGACCGCATGATCCGCATGGCGTCGATCTTCACGGGCCAGCACGATTTCACAGCGTTCGCTGCCAGCGACGAGCGCGACGCCGAAGGCCAGTCCAAGGTGCGCACGATCTTTTCTTCCACGCTGGAGCGCACCCCCGGACGCCTCGTCTACCGGGTGCGCGGCTCCGGATTCCTTAAGCACATGGTGCGGAACATCGTCGGCACGCTGATCGAAGCCGGCCGCGGCAACGTCCCCGAGGTTTCCGCGCTCCCATCGAAGAGCGGCCCCACGGTGCCGGCCAAAGGACTCTTTCTGCTCAACGTGGAATACCCCTCGGAACCCACGCTACAATTAAAGTAATGAAGTTCTGTCTGTGCCTGCTGGCCTTCGCCTCCACTGTGGCGGCGGCCGACAAGATCCAGTCCGAGACTCTGCGCGGCAAACTGATCATTCAGACGGGACAGCCCGCGGCCGTGGAAACCCCCGACCATCGGCGCATCGTCCTCGATGGCGATCAGCCCACCCGCAAGGTCCTCCAGGACGAGCGCATCAACGGCTTCGAGATGGAAGCCCGCGGGCACTTCACCGCCCCGGACCGCTTCACCATCGACCCCCAGCACACCCGTGCGCTCCTGGTCCGCGACCACGGCCATCTCAAAATGGTCACCTACTGGTGCGATGTCTGCGGCATCCGCGCCTACACGCCCGGGCCTTGCGTTTGTTGCCAGAAAGAAACTACCCTGGACCTTCGCGACCCGAACGACATCCAATGAGCGCAAACTACACTGCCGCCGAGCAGGCGGTCGATGGAATCGCTACCATCCAGCTCGCCGATACGGCACGCCAGACCACCCTCTCGATTCTGCCCGGCGTGGGAAATACGGCCTACCAGTGGCTGGTGCGCGGACGCAATTTTCTCTACTTCCCCTACAAGAGCCCCGCCGAATTCGCACAGCGCCCGCGCTTCTGCGCGGTGCCGTTCCTGGCGCCTTGGGCCAACCGCATCGACGGCGATGTCTACTGGGCCAACGGCAAGCGCTACCGCCTGAACCCGGACCTCGGCAATCTCCGCCGCGACGGCAACCAGAAGCCCATTCACGGCCTGCTCAGCACCAGCAATCTCTGGAAGGTAGTCGAAGCCAAAGCCGACGATACGTCCGCGTGGGCCACCAGCCGGCTCGAATTCTGGCGCCACGCCGACCTGGTCGCACAGTTCCCCTTCCCCCACACCCTCACCATGACGTACCGCCTCCGCGACGGCGCGGTCGAAGTGGAAACCGCGATCGAAAACCTCGGCGCCGCGCCCATGCCCGTCGGCATCGGATACCATCCGTATTTCCGCCTCTACGATGCCCCGCGCGACGAGTGGCATGTCCACCTGGCCGCCCGCGACCACTTCGTCCTGAACCAGGAGCTCATCCCCACCGGCCAGCGCAAGCCGATCGAGTTCGCCGATCCTTACTCGCTGAGCGCAGGCCCCCTGGACGACGTCTTCGGCAATCTGATCCGCGACCCCGATGGCCGCGCCCGCTTCCACGTCGAGGCCGGCCGGGACCGCATCACCGTGGCATACGGTCCCAAGTATGCGATTGCGGTAGTTTATGCCCCGAAAGGCCAGGACTTCATCTGCTTCGAGCCGATGGCCGCGGTGACCAACGCCTTCAACCTCGCCCACGACGGCAAATACACTGAGCTCCAGTCGATCGACCCCGGCGCCACCTGGCGCGAGAGCTTCTGGATTTCAGTAGGGTAGGCCTCCTGGCCTGCCCACGCGCGCGCAGCGCGCCTACCTGAAGTTTTCCACCAGCATCAAATTAGTCTGGCTCTGGTCGACCCGGGCATAAAGAACATACTTCCCGTCGGGCGAAACCGAGAACGTCGATCCGCCCCCGAAATCGAATCCCCGCTGGTTCTTCATCCGAAACGCCACCGAGCTCTTCTTCGTCGCGAAATCGTAGAATGACACCACTGTCGAGCGCGAGCTCCGCTCCCACTCCACGTAGTACACGCCTTTCTTCGTAGGCTGAATGGTCGTCGTCCACATCAGGTCGTGATCGGGAACAATAGTCTCCTCGGGTTCCGCGCCGCCCTGCACCGGCACGCGGTAGAAACTGCGCCGCGAGCGGAAGAAGATCCACTTCCCGTCGGCGGACTCAATCGGCTGCCCGGCTCCCATGTCCTTGGTGATCGTCTCGGGATTGGCGCCTTGCATTGTAGCCTTCCAGAGCTGCCCGCGAGACTGGAAATAGATCCGCTTCCCGTCGTTCGAAATCGATGCGTTGCCCGCGTTCAGCAACACCCGCGCCGGCTTGCTCCCGATCTGTGCCGCCATGGTGAAGACTTCCTGTCCGTGATCGCTGGAGGCGTCGAAGATCAGCGTCTTGTTGTCCGGCCCCCATCGCAGCCGCCCAATCCGCGGACCATTCAGATGCGTGAGCTGCACCCGATCGTGGCCCTCGGCATCGCTCAGGTAGATCTCGTCGCTGCCGCTCTGATCCCCCACGTTGACAATCTTCGTCCCGTCGGGTGAATACACCGGCGACGTCTCCCGCCCCGTAGAGCGAATGATGGGACGCTCTTCGACGCTACCCTCGGTCAAGCCCAGCTTCGCGCGCCAGATCGCGGAGACGGTCGGGCTGTCGGTGTAAGCCAGCCGGTTGCGCCCCACCGCCGGAAAGTACGCCTGGTGCCCGGCGACGGTCAGCTCCCGCGGGCTGCCTCCGTACGCGGGCACGCGCCACAGGCTCCAGCCGCGCGCCCGGTCGGCGGAATAGATCAGGTCCTGTCCGTCGCGCGTCCAGGTGATCCCGCGGACGCCTTTGTCGTCGAACGTCAGCCGGCGCGGATTCTCTCCGCTGATGTCGCACAGGAAGACATCGCTGCCGTTCTGGGAATGGCGCACGAACGCGACCGTGCTGCCGGAAGGAGAAATCGCCGGGTTGTTGTCGCCCTCGGTACCCTCCGCGGCTTTGGTGATGGGCTGAAGCTTCCCGCCCGAAGCCGCTACCGCGGCGATCACGGACGGCTTGTCCTCCGTGAATTGCACCACCGCAAGCGACGCACCATCCGGCGCCCAAGCCACCGCTGGCGACGGCCGATCCGCATCGGGCGATGGGCCCGACTCCGCCACCAGCCTCTCGTCGCCGCCGTCGGCCGGCATCACGATGTATTTGGTTTGCCCCTCTTCCACCCGGAGAAATGCCAGAGTGGCGCCGTCGGGCGAAAAGACCGGCGCCACGTCGCTCGCATCCCCCTTCGTCAACTGTTTCGGCGCGCCCGAAGGCAATTCGCGCACGAAAATGTGATACCCCCCGATCTTCGCTCCCTCGCGTGCGCTGTAGGACAGCCGTTTCCCGTCGGGCGAGAACGACGGGTACGCTTCCGCCCCTTCCCCGGTCGAGATCTGCACGCGCTTCTGGTCGACCTTCGGTCCGCTCGCCAGGCGGCCCATGAGAGTGACCACGGCGCCCACGGAACATAGGGCCAGGGCGAGCATCACCGTAGGGCGGCGAAAGAGCGAACCTTTGGGCATAGTTGTACCGATTATCGCAAGGGAATACGCAAACGCAGTGGGGCAGGTTCCCGACCTGCCCCGTTTTGGAGCGTCTTACTGCAGTTCCGCTGAAATACTCGCCGCACCCATCGCCGCCGACATCTTCACCGGCTTCCGCGAGTCCTTGGCGACCCACAGCGTCATCTGGTCCGCAGCGCCCTCGGCGGAAGTGATTTCCACCCGATATGTATCGAACGTCCCGGCAGGCACCGTCACCTTTTCCACCGCCGCCACCTTCAACTGGTGCAGCGTCGGCTTCATGCGCTGGATGTCCAGGTTCCGGAACGTCGCTGTGTAGCCTTCCGCCAGCGGCAGGCAGGCGATCGCCAGGCGTCCGCCGGTTCCGTCCGCGAACAGCCGGCCGCCGGCATCGGCTTCGATCGGCCGCTCCTGTCCGCCCATGTTGATCGAGCCGGTCACCTTCGCGCCCTTCATTTCCAGGTTGATCGCCGCCGGACCCTGTTTGATCTGCCGCCTCACCGAAGCCAGCGTCTGCTTGTCCAGGGTCTGGATGTCCACCGCATCGCCCGCCGGAGTGGACATCACGTGATGGATCACCCAGCCTTCGCTGCTGTCCTTGATCTCCACCGTGACCGTCGCGTCGATCAGGCGGTCGCCCGCCTTGATTTTGGCGGTCCACTTCGAGGTCCCGGGAGTCAGCGGCGCAACCACCTTCGGCAGCTCCGAGTTCGCAGCTACAGGCGCCTTCACCACCACCGTCTTCGGGTCCACCGTGATTTCCTTCAGGCGCGCGCCAGTTTCAGCCGTCATCTCTTCCTGGCACCGGCCGCCTAGGTGCTTCGCCAAAAATTTCTCGGCAGCCGCATACATCGCGAGGTTGTTGATGGGCCGCGCGAAGCCGTGGCCTTCATCCGGCGCAACCAG
>Ga0335080_10009546_pt1 | contig 10146 bp, 8 predicted proteins | sample Lox_Sample_34_FD_206720 | JGI IMG/M metagenome (GOLD analysis project Ga0335080, IMG submission 206720) | Soil microbial communities from Loxahatchee National Wildlife Refuge, Florida, United States - Lox_Sample_3.4 | ecosystem: Environmental > Terrestrial > Soil > Wetlands | place: USA: Florida... | reverse complement strand
CGACGCCGGTCGACCTGACAGGGCTGACTGGCGATCAGCAAATGCAGGCTGGCCTTCATTGCGGTGCGGTATATCCGACGCTGACTTCGCCGCTGACGACTTGCGCGCCATCGCTGTATGGGTCGACGCGGGTGTCGATTCCGGCTCCGGGGACGGAGAATGACGACAAGAATCCGCCAAGGATTGCGCCGCGTCATCTTTTCGATGTTGCAGTGGGAGATGACAACTTGTTCCGGGGCGATAAGTACCGGTGGAGTTTGCGGCTAACGGCGATCAACGTGAGCAAAAAAGTCGCGCTGTATAACTTCCTGTCGACGTTCAGTGGCACGCACTTCGTGACGCCGAGGACTTACACGGCTGAACTGGGGTTCCATTTTTGAGGAAGGCCCGGAGATGAGCCGTCGACATTGCGTTTTGATGGAGATGGCGGTGTGGTGATGGCGTGCGTGCTCACGCTCTCACCGAGAGGTCGGCCGCCGAGACTGTCGAATATAAACGTATCTAGAGAGAGTCGGAGGTGAAAATTGGATTCCATTGCCGACAGAATCCACGATGGCAGGAGTTATCCTCGCAACCCTAGGACGGTCTCTGCAAAAACGCTGTATGAGATTGACGCAGACCGCAAAGGCCGATTTATGCATAGTCGAACAGGGTCATAAAGCCGAAATCCATGTGCAGTTGCTGGTGGCAATGGAACAACGTCATCCCTGGATTGTTGGCTATGAAATCGAATGAGATTTCTTGATATCCACCGAGCATCACGACATCCTTCATCACGCCCGCGGTAAGCTTGCCCATGATGTTTGTCAGTTCAAACACGTGCCGGTGCAAGTGGATCGGATGGAGGTCGTCGCTCTCGTTGCGCATGTGGACGCGGTAGCGTCGGCCATCATGCAGATGAAAGGAAGCCGGAGCCATCGCGCCGGTTGTCGGATAGGTTGTCCCGTTGATCGTCCAGCGATTGAATCCCTCATCAGCGGCGTTGTTCTTGGCGAAAGTCATTTCAAACGTCTCGTCGGCGCTCGGGGCGATGGCGCCAGGCTTTGCGAATTTCGTATAGTCCCACCGAAAGTTCGACGGCGCGATCCACAACGGTTTGCTTGAATGGTTCGCGTACTCGACCACGATGCCCATGCCATTGCGACGGTCGTCGTCGCTGGTGTCGCCCATGATCCATACGCCAGGATGGTTCATCTCGACGATCGCCGAGATACGCTCTGCGGTTCCGAGCCACAAGAAGGGGATTGTCGCGGGAGTGGGAACTGGATTTCCGTCGAGCGCCACCACTCGAAAGGTGTGGCCCGGCAATGCCAGGCTGCGGATCTCAGTGGCGCTGCCATTCAGGACGTGAAACAGCACGCGCTCGCCTTGCTTCACCTTGATCGGATCACCGTGCCCAAGCATGCGGCCGTTAATGGTGAACGCGTCGTATCCGACCTCAAATCCGTGGGGCATGCCTTTGGCGAGGGACGCTTTCATCGCTGCCTCGCCCTTTTCCTCAAGCGACTTTACTCTTGTCGCGGGCGAAAGGACGTCCTGCGGCATGTCACCGCCACGACTAAAACTCGGTTCAAATTCTTTGAGCACGAGAAAGATCTCCCGGTCGTAGTTTCCGGGATCATTCTTCGGCTCAATGTAAACGTGTCCCACCTGGCCGCTGTACTGGCCAGCGGAGAGATCGGCGCCGGCGCGATTGTGCGTGTGATAGAAGCGATAACCTGAAGGGCGAGGCACGAACGAGATTCGCTGCGTCCCGTGAGCCGGAATATAGGGCGTGCCTTCTTCTGACGCTCCGTCTACGTCAACCGGTACGATTTGACCGTGCCAGTGGAGTTGCTCGGGCGCGTCCGTATCATTCGCCAGGTCCACGACAACTCGTTGACCTTCCTTAAAGCGCAGCAACGGTCCTGGAAACTGCCCGTTGTAAGTCGTGACGGAGATGATCTTTTTTGGCGCAATCTCCACGGGTGTAGCGGCAATTCGGATGGTGTAATCGGCTTTGCCTGCATCCTGCGAAGCGGCTGCTACCGTGTCAGGCGAGCGCGTTAATTCTGCAATTGCAGGAGCAACGAGAGTGTTGCCTCCGACGACGCTGACAGCCTTGAGAAAACTGCGACGGGAAATACTCATGACCGTCCTACGCGGATTCTAATGGCTCAAATCGTGGCTGGTCGATGGTCAGCGTTGTAAAGACTTCGCCTATCGAGCGCGCAATCGTCACGGAGTCGTAGTGTGGTTCTCCAGCGATTTGGAACATTCTTGCCAATCCAAATCCCGCGATGCTTGGCATTACGAAGAAGCGACGACAGCTCACGCCATGAAGCGCAGGCTGGCGCCTTGCCAGGGAGCGAACGGATTCGCCAGACAAAGAGAACTTGTTAACAGATGAGCAATCCACGATGTGAACGAGCGGACTTTTCTCTAATAGATGCCGGCGCATTCCGGCATCTGTTTGTATGACCAGTTCATCGGTGAGTTCCCCGTCCAGCCTGGTCATTAGGATCTTGTTTGCTGGATCAAATTCAAATCGAAAGCCCATCTTGACGACCTTCGCCCAGCATTCTATCCGATGATGGTCAGAAGATCGCGATTTCATTGATTGACGGGCGAGTTCAGCGGCGCCATTCTTGTAGACGAGAGATCGGTGTTGCATCGATTTCGTCGACACGTGCAATAATCCTCGCGGCATGTGGCGTCCTCAAAGTGCCCATCTCAAAATTGTTGCAACCTGCTTTATTCTGCTGACTCTGTCTGTACCGAAGTTCTCTGTGTCAGTAGCCGCGCAAGGCCAACCCTCGAGTTCGCCTGCCTGGCGTGCGGATCATCACATGCACCTGGCGTCTCCCGGTCTGTGCAAGCTGGTAGGGGAGTGCCTACCGTCCAATGATCCGCCTGCGGTTTTCGGCTCGGATGCGATCCGAGCTCTCGATGAGGCGCGGGTTTCCAAAGGAGTGATTCTCTCCTGCGCCTATCTTTACGGTTTGCCCTCATTGCGCCTGAAGCCGGCCGAAGTCGCATCGATGACACGGCGAGAGAACGAATTTACCGCTGCAGAGGTGGCGCGATATCCCGATCGTCTGGTTGGATTTCTATCAGTGGATCCTCTGGCCCCGTCCGCTATCGACGAGATTCATCACTGGAGCGGCAACCGCCGGTTGATTGGATTGAAGCTGCACTTTACGGCTTCGGCCGTGAATATCCGAAGTGGCAAAGAACGCCTTCAGGTCGCGAAAGTGATCGCGGCCGCTGCTGAAGAGGGTCTTCCTATTGTGATTCATGTTGGAGGCGGCAAGTTCGATGCCGGCGATGCCGAACTCTTCATACGAGATGTACTCCCCAGTGCTGGCTCGTCATGGGTTCAGATTGCTCATGCCGGGGGCGGACTGCCTCGGCAAGACGGTAATAATCTGGCGGTGCTGCGCACATTCGCCGACCACATCGTCCGAAAGGACCCGGCGACCCGGCGAGTGCTGTTTGATATTTCTTATGTGCCTGCTCCGGACGACACGCCGGAAGCAATTGCTGGTGTGCTGGAACAAATGCGGAGAATCGGAATGAACCGGTTCCTCTTTGGATCTGACTTCAACGTGCTGACTCCTTCGCAAGAAATCAAAGACATCGAGAAGTTCAACCTGACCAAGGAGGAGCTGCAGACTCTACAGCAAAACTGCGCTCCGTGGGCCTGCTCTTAACCTGAGTCGACATTGAGTTATGCGCTGGGCGGCGACCTATTGTCCGAACTTGCGGACGCTGTACGCGATCGGTAATCCGACGACCACCATGTGTACCAAAAGCCCAAGAATAAGGTCGTGGAGTTCATAAGGGCCACGGGCATGCAGGGCCGAGAGGGGTAGCACGACGAGGTTCATCACTTCTTCGACGGCAGCTCCGAAGAAGAGGCCGCAGACGAACGGGTACTCCTTCAAGAATGGCAAAATGCGGCTGGCAGAGTAGTAGACGGTCGCGGCTGAGGTCGCGATGAAGTAGTGAAGGAGGATGCCAAGAACATACGTGCCTGCGCCTCCTTGGTGAGCCGATGGACCCAACAGCCCGGCGGCGATGGACAGAGGGATATCCCATCCGAAGAGGAGGCAGGCCTGGGTAAGGTCGAGGGTTCCGGCGGCGAGGCCTCCGATGGCGATCGCCAGGAATGCGCTGTGTCTTGAAGCTACTGGGGGTGCAGTCTCTGCGTACATGAGAAGTCCTTTGGTTGAGGTTCGGGATGTTGGTGGTCGGGTGCGGGTGAGGGCGGGTTGCGCCGGAGTGGCCAGAAGAGGTCCGAGTTTCTGTTTTCCCAGGCTGTGACGAGCAGGCAGGTGATGAGCAGGGCGTTGTACTCCCATCCGCCTTCGCCTGCGCCGACGAGGAAGAATCCGTTGTGGCGGTTGAACATCATGATGCCGGTGAAATAGATCAGAGACAGAATCAGGGTGATGGGAAGGACCAGGACGCGTGCGGCGAGCAGGAGGGTTCCGGCAGTTTCGGCGATGCAGACCAGGTACGCGACGAGGAGGCTGGCGGGGACGCCCTCGTCGCGGAGAATGTTGGCGAGTCCGGGGGCTTCGCCGTGGTAGAGGCGGTAGGAGCCGTGGGCGAAGAGAGTGGCGCACACAACAAGACGCAAGACATCTGTTCCGGCGGTTTTGATGGAAAAAATCCGAGTCAGGGGGTTTCGTCTCCGACGCACGTCAGGTACGGAAGAACGATATGTTCTTGCGGGGAAAGAAGTCCTGAAGGACTTCTGAAATAGTCTGAAATGTCGGTTCTGAGACGGAAGGAGCGAACCTCAGGGGCTAAAGCCCCGTTCTTTCCTGGCGAACGACGGCGCGGCTGGAAGCCGCGCCCTTTCAAAACTTGGGATATGTCGGTACGGTCAGAAGCCGCGCCCTTTCAAAGCTCGGGCTTTCGAGAGATTGATAAAATCGGCAGCGTTGCGTGGTTGGGCATTTGAGAGTTTGCCGTATGGAATCTTCGGGAAGGAAACTTTTTCTAATCGGTGAGTGGCGTGTGGACCCGGCGTTGGGGGAGATCTCGCGCGGCGGGGAAACGGTGCGGCTCGAAGTGCGGACGATGAAGTTGCTGATGTGTCTGGCGGAGCGGGCCGGGCAGGTGGTCAGCATCGACGATCTGTTGAATGAAGTGTGGCCCGGCGTCAGCGTTTCACAGGACTCGGTGTATCAGGCGGTGACGTCGCTGCGTCGGCAGCTGGGAGATGATCCGAAACAACCGGCTTATATTGCTACGGTGCCGCGGCTCGGGTATCGCTTGATTGCGGCGGTGCGTCCGTGGAGCGAGGAGCAGGCCGCGAAGGGTAAACACGCGCGCTCGGTGGCGCAGCTGGCGCCGCTTCGGTTGCAATGGCTGGTAGTCCCTGCAGTTTTACTTCTGACCGTCATTGCAGTGGCGTTTCTGATTCGCGGCAAGGATGCGGGCAAGCGGCCGGTGTCTTCCGCCCTAGCGGCGCAATCGCAGAAATCGGTGGCCGTGTTGCCCTTTCTCGACCTGACCGATGGCATGAAGGAAGAAGAGTTCGCTGACGGGATGACGGAGGAACTGATCAGCCGGCTGAGCAAGATTCCGGAATTTCGCGTGGCGTCGGCGACGTCTTCGTTCTATTTCAAGGGCAAACAGGTTCCGGTCGCGGATATCGCGAAGACATTAGGCGTCGCTTATGTGCTGGACGGGAGCGTGCGCAAATCGGAGACGCGTCTGCGGGTGGCGGCGCGGCTGGTGCGCGCGGAGAGCGGATACGTGGTGTGGTCGGAGACTTACGATCGTCCACTCGATGACAAGCTGTGGGTGCAAGAGGATATTGCAGGCGAGGTAACGAAGGCGCTGCGGGCGTCGATCGAGGGCGAACCTCAAGCACGTTGAGATTGCAATCGCTTTCCTCTTTCACCCCATAGTGATATAGCCCCCGCCTGTCCCCCTTGGGTGGCGACTTCCTCCCGGTATTGCGTTCCCGTCGGATTGGAAACAAAGGGCGTAGAACTCACATCCACTCGCTGCGTCCCGTTGCTCGATAGCGGCGCACGTGGGCTGAAGCTCGCGAAGAATGGTGCGTTTGCTCTCCAAACCACGCTGAAGAGTGGTGCAAAGTAGAGCGTAACGATCAGTTCCAGCCACTGGGTTTGGCCTGCGCCGGGGCTAGCGGTTCAGTGACCGTGGGTAAGGCGAATGGCAATCAACATTGCTCGTTGCGGTTGGGACAAGATAAAAACTGAGACTATTTCTGGCAGCCGGCGAAGGCGAATCTGTTGAAGCGGGTTTTCGGTCAATTTCGCGCCCAAATCTCGAGATATTGTTTAGTGAGAAGATGCCTCGCCACCCCGTGTCGGATGTCACCTCATGAAATGGAGTATCCCGATCATAGAGAGAGGCTTTTCTTGAGAACGTCAGGAACAGCGCTTAGCTAACTTCCTAAGAAGGGCACGACGCCCTTTTCGTCATAAGCTCATAAGAGTTTCGGAGTGATGAAATACATCGAAACCACGGTGGTTAGATAGAGCCCCGGCCTGCTCCCAATCGCCCAAAACTCGCGCAGTACGAGATAACAAGTCGGCGATTGGGCCGGTAGCACGGCTAATCCTAAGGCATTCATAATTCATGCGGATGCCGGACGGCGGAATTAGCTCAGGCTGTTACTTGGAGGTGTAGGTAATCCGACCTATTTCGGGAGCACTGTCAAAATCTGCAGAGGTGAACAAACAAGCGAGGCTATTTTTCCCGTAGTTGAGCAGAGATCGCGATCATGCTGATCGACTTGCCTCGATCGGCTACAGGTAGAGGAATTTGTAGGATATCTACTGTGAACTAATAGACGCGGCTCTTCCTTACAAGTACTTACATCTCGAAGACGAGCCTTTGACAAATCCGATTCCGTTGATTCAGGTCGATCCGACGATATAATTGCGATAACTTCTACTTTTTCAGTGCGCCCGATCGAGTGGTGTGTAATTATTTTGCGGCGAAGGCGATTGGGGAGCGCTCGGGATCCACAAGGGGTATTGGTCGATGGGGGCAGCTGTCAACGTATCAGGTTCGAGAGTCCCGTTGAGGGGCGCTCGCTTCTTAGTGTTACACGAGTTCCCTGGTGCGGAGGTCGAGAGCTGCTGGCGAGATTTTCTGACCAATGCCGAAAGTCCGGCTCTTTATAACACTCCGGAATATTTCAACGAGCCCTTTTGGAACGATCGGGGGCCGTTTGCGGTGCTCGCTTTTCATAACGGGAAGATGGTCGGTGTCATGACCGGAATCCGCGAAGACAACTCAGTCATCTGCGGGGTCCAGGGCCGGCCGCAGATCTGCATCACAAAAGGGGATACTGGGCCGTGCGCGCCGAGCATTCTGGCCGCAGGCCTAATCGCGGAGGCTGGCACATCGAACCTGGTCACCGTGATTGCATGGAGTTGGGTGCCGCTGTCAGATCTTGAAACCTACGGTTTCCGGCGCCAGAAAATGGGTGGGAACGTAGTTCTCGATCTCAGCCTCGGAAAGGATGCGCTATTCGGCGGTCTTACGAAGAACGGGCGCAGAGACGTCAACCTGGCAATCAGACGAGGAATCGAAGTGTCCGAAGCTGCCTCGGAAGATGATATGGCGGCGTGGTGGGAGGTGTACCAGGCCTGGCACCAGAATCGTCGCAAGAGAATCAACAGCAGGATTACGGCTGTCCAGTCAGAAAAATTGCTTAGGCTCCGCCACAACCGCCGCATCTTCCTGGCTCGTTACCAGGGAAAGGTCGTAGCTGCCAGTGTTGTCCGCTTTTATCCTCATGGACTCATTGAGTATTCATCGAACTGTTCGCGAGACGAGTTCCTGCACCTTTGTCCTAACGACCTGCTGCTGTGGAAGAGCATCCAATGGGCGTGTGAGCAAGGATTCACAAAATACTCATTGGGTGGGGCGCACCACTTTCTAAGAAAATTCGGAGGAACGATCGTGCCAATCTACCGGTACTGTCTAGACCGCTCCTTCCTCCGTATGCACGAAAGAAAAGAGCAAGCCCAATGGTTCGCCCAAGAACTTGGCGATCACCTGCCGCAACCGATTCGGAATGCCTTGCGACGGAAAGGCTGGACGGTGACCGGCCTTAAGTCTGAAGAGCCGTCGTTTTAATTGATTTTTAGTCGCTGCTTTCGCCGACTTTCAGGACCGCGAGGAATGCCTCTTGTGGGATGTCGACCCGGCCGATGCGCTTCATGCGCTTTTTGCCTTCCTTCTGCTTCTCTAGCAGCTTGCGCTTACGCGTGATGTCGCCGCCGTAGCACTTGGCGAGGACATTCTTGCGCATGGCGTGTACAGTCTCGCGGGCGATAATCTTTGCACCGATTGAAGCTTGAATGGGGACTTCGAACATCTGGCGCGGGATGAGTTCGCGCATCTTCGAGACCAGCGCCTTGCCGCGCTCGTAGGCGAAGTCACGGTGAACGATGATCGAGAGCGCGTCGACCGGATCGCCCGCGACGAGGATGTCGAGCTTGACCATGGGCGAGTCCCAGTATCCGGCGAGATGGTAGTCGAGCGAGGCGTATCCGCGGGAGACGGACTTCAGCCGGTCATAGAAGTCGAGGACGATTTCGTTCAGCGGCAGTTCGTAGTGCAGCATGACCCGGGTTGAACCGACGTATTCGAACGTCTTCTGCTTGCCACGCTTTTCTTCGACGAGCTTCAGGATGCCGCCGACATATTCCTCGGCCGTGAGGATTGTCGCGAGGATGACGGGCTCTTCCACCTTGGCGATCGCGGCGGGATTCGGCCAGCGGGAAGGATTGTCGACTTCGAGCAAGGAGCCGTCGGTCAGCGTGATGTTGTAACGAACGCCGGGGGCCGTGGTGATGAGGTCGAGTCCGAACTCGCGTTCGAGGCGCTCCTGGATGATTTCCATGTGGAGCAGGCCGAGGAATCCGCAACGGAATCCGAAGCCGAGAGCGGCGGAACTTTCGGGCTCGAAAAAGAAAGAAGAATCGTTCAGGCGAAGCTTTTCGAGGGCTTCGCGGAGTTGGGTGTGCTCGTGGGCGTCGACGGTGTAGAGTCCGGCGAAGACCATCGGCTTGATTTCTTCGAAGCCCGGCAGAGGCTCGATCGCGGGATCGGCGTTGTCGGTGATGGTGTCGCCGATTTTGGTGTCGGCAACATTCTTGATGTTGGCGATGAGGAATCCGGCTTCTCCGGCTTTGAGTTCGTCGATGTCGACAGGCTTGGGGGTAAGCACACCGAGATTTTCCACATCGAAGATGCGGTTGTTCGACCAGAGGCGGATTTTTTGACCCTTTCGCAGTGTGCCTTCGAAGATGCGGGTGAGGACGATGACGCCGCGGTAAGGATCGAACCAGGAGTCGAAGATCAGCGCCTGGAGCTTGTTTTCGGGCTTGCCTTTCGGCGGCGGTATGCGCTTGACGATCGCTTCAAGGACTTCAGGAACACCCTGGCCGGTTTTCGCGCTGATAAGGACGGCATCGGTGGCATCGAGGCCAACGGCGCTCTCGATCATTTCTTTCGTGCGCGGGATGTCGGCGGATTGCAGATCAATTTTGTTAATGACCGGGATGATCTCGAGGCCGTGGTTGATCGCGAGGTATGAGTTGGCGAGAGTTTGAGCCTCGACTCCTTGCGAGGCGTCGACAACGAGGAGTGCGCCTTCGCAGGAGGCCAGGGAACGGGAGACCTCGTAGGAGAAATCAACGTGGCCAGGGGTGTCGATCAGATTGAGCTGATAGGTCTCGCCGTCCTGGGCGGTGTACATCATGCGGACGGCATGGGCTTTGATGGTGATGCCGCGTTCGCGTTCGAGGTCCATGGAGTCGAGGACCTGGGCCTGCATCTCGCGCGCGGTGAGAGATCCGGTGAGCTCGAGCAGGCGGTCGGCGAGCGTCGACTTGCCGTGGTCGATGTGCGCGATGATCGCGAAGTTGCGGATGTGTTGGGAATCCATGAGAGCGGGTAATGATTGATTCTAGCAGGGATAGAAGGGATGAACTCTATTCAGAGGCTCTGCCCGATTCTTCGGAATGAGTCTTTGGGATGTCGGCGGGCATTTTGAGTGATGTTTCAACAACTACGGATGGATTTCTCGTTTCCGAGCCGACAAACGTCGGAGTTGACGGCGGCAGACCCGTTCTCAGAGCACTGAGAGAAAAATAGTGG
>Ga0335080_10009545_pt1 | contig 10146 bp, 14 predicted proteins | sample Lox_Sample_34_FD_206720 | JGI IMG/M metagenome (GOLD analysis project Ga0335080, IMG submission 206720) | Soil microbial communities from Loxahatchee National Wildlife Refuge, Florida, United States - Lox_Sample_3.4 | ecosystem: Environmental > Terrestrial > Soil > Wetlands | place: USA... | reverse complement strand
GGCTCTTCCGTAGCAGGCCTGTAAGCCGGATTCTGTCGAGGGTGACCATCCATCTTTGCGGCTACCCGGCTCCTCGGCGGGCTGCGTCGGCGGAGCCTGTTCGCCTTGCACCGGACGGGGTTTGGCGAGCCGGCCGTGTCGCCACGGCCGCTGGTGGGCTCTTACCCCACCGTTTCACCCTTGCCGGCGACGTCTCCGGAGATCACGTCGCGTAGGCGGTCTGTTCTCTGTGCCACTTTCCGTCGGCTTTCGCCGCCTTCCTCGCGGAAGCGTCCTGCCCTTCGGTGTCCGGACTTTCCTCGAGCCTCGCGGCCCGCGGTCACCCGGCCTGCACTGAAATCGTACCTGCGGCAGAATCCCGGCATGGACGCGCTGGCAGGCGGCACGTTCATCACGGACGGCGGGATGGAGACGACGCTGATCCACCGGCATGGCTTCGAGCTGCCGTGCTTCGCGTCGTTCCCGCTCCTCGACGACGAGCGGGGCGTCGAGGCGCTCCGCTCGTACTTCGAGCCGTATCTCGCCCTCGCACGGGGGAACGGCGTCGGGCTGCTGCTCGACGCGCCGACGTGGCGGGCGAGCGCGGACTGGGGCGCGCGGCTCGGCTACTCCGCGGAGGCGCTCGACGACGTGAACCGCCGCGCCGTCGCGTTCGTCGCCGAGCTCGGCGACGGCGTCGTCGTATGCGGCGCGGTCGGGCCGCGCGGCGACGCGTACCGGCCGGGCGAGCAGATGAGCGCCGCGGAGGCGGAGGCGTACCACCGGCGCCAGATCGAGACGTTCGCGGACACGGACGCCGACCTCGTGAGCGCGCTGACGCTCGCGTACGCCGACGAGGCGACCGGGATCGCGCGTGCGGCGCAGGCGGCGGGCGTTCCGTGCTCGATCTCGTTCACCGTCGAGACGGACGGACGGCTCCCGAGCGGGCAGTCGCTGCGCGCCGCGGTCGAGCAGGTCGACCGGGAGTCGGACGGTGCGCCTGCGTTCTTCATGGTCAACTGCGCGCACCCGACGCACATCGCGCACGGTCTCGCCGACGACGGCGCGTGGCGGGAGCGGATCCGCGGCGTCCGCGCGAACGCGTCGTCGAAGAGCCACGCGGAGCTCGACGAGTCGGACGAGCTCGACGACGGCGACCCGGACGAGCTCGCCCACGACCTGGCCGCGCTGCGGCCGCAGCTCCCGGCCCTCAGCGTCGTCGGCGGCTGCTGCGGCACCGACGAGCGCCACATCGCCGCGCTCGCCGCGGCCTGGACCTCCTAGCCGGCCTTCGAGCCGAAGGCCGCGTGGACGACCACCTGGTCGCTGCGCCCGTGCAGGACGAGGCCGCACTCCGGGCAGCGCACCGACGGGCCGTCGTGCAGCACGAACTCCCCGCACGCCGGGCATTCGAGCGACGCGCCGCGAAGCAGCGCGAGCAGCTCCTGCTCGAGGGTCCGGTGCAGCGGGGCCACGGCCATCACAGCTCCCGGAAGACCCCCACGACCTTGCCGAGGATCTGCACGTGCTTCGCGTAGATCGGCTCGAGCGCGTCGTTCTCGGGCTGGAGCCGGACGCGGCCGGACTCGCGGTAGAACGTCTTGACGGTCGCCTCGTCGGCGGACTCGTCGTCGCCGGCGAGCGCCACGACGACGTCTCCGTCGCGCGCGTCCTGCGCGCGGCGCACGATCACGAGGTCGCCCTCGAGGATCCCGGCGCCGATCATCGAGTCGCCCTTGACGCGGAGGAGGAAGTCGCCGCGGAGCGTCTCCGGCACGGCGATCTCGTCCTCGACGTTCTCCTCGGCGAGGAGCGGGCCGCCGGCGGCGATCTGGCCGAGCAGCGGGAGCTTCGGGAGCGAGGCGGCGGAGCCCTTCTCGCGGCCGACGAGCTCGAGCGCGCGCGGCTTCGTCGGGTCGCGCTTCAGGAGCCCGGCCCGCTCGAGGTTCGCGAGGTGCGCGTGGACGGTGGACGGTGACGCGAGGCCGACGGCGTCCCCGATCTCACGGACGGTCGGCGGGTAGCCGTGCGCGTCGACGTAGTCGACGAGGAACTCCCAGATCTCCTGTTGGCGGTCGGTCAGCTCCACGGGTCGCGCCTCCAAACATTCGGGGTCGGGTTCTCGACAGAACGTGTGTTCGACAGAAGGGTAGACACTCCTCCGGACGGCGTCAAACAGACGTTCGCCCGGCCCGGGCCGCTAGGCCATCGGCACCTGGCGGAGCAGGCGCGGCGCGACCCGGTCGAGGATCTCGTCGAGGCTCGAGCCGGTGGCGGTGATGCCGTGGTTGCGGAGCCCGATGATCGCGTGCGCCGGATCCGGCTCCTCGGCGAGGAGCGCGGCGACGTCGGACGCGAGCTCCTCGGTGCCGCAGGGGAAGTTGACCTCGGTGGCGGCGATCCCCTCGAGCCAGGCGTGGACGTGGAGGATCGCGCCGACGTCCGGGTGCTCGCCGTAGATCTTCCAGTGCTCGATCGCGTCGACCGAGACGCGGCGCGGCTCGATGCCCGGCGGGACGCTGAGGACGATCCGGCGCGCGACGTCGTCGTAGCCGGAGACGAGGAGGATGTCGCGCCCCGGCGTCTCGAGCTGCGACTTGTCGACGCCGCTCGCGCTCATCCAGAAGCGCGTCTCGTCCTTGCGGGCCGAGAGGTTCCCGTACGAGAGGCCGCCGATGCCGTAGAGGCGCTTGATGTGCCGCAGGTCGCGCTCGCTGACGAGCTCCTCGACCGGGAACGGCGCCGGGAGGAGGTCGAGCTCGTCGAGCCGGCGGCCGGCCACGGAGATCGAGTGCGTGACCTCGTCGCCGTCCCAGAGCTCCGGCTCGAGGTCGGTGCGGAACTCGTTGTCGATCACGAGCGTGGAGCGGGCGAGCGGCGCGAGCCGCGCGACGACGGCGTCCGCGAGTGCCGCGGCTCCGGCCGCGGCCGGCACGAGGTAGCTTCCGCGCTCGAGCGTCGTGAACCAGACGCCCTGCCCCGGCACGAAGGCGAGGGAGACGTTCGCGAGTGCGCGCACGAGCATCGGGTACCCCTCGCGCAGCGGGTCGGGCGGCGGCTCGTCGAGCGCGTGGATCGCGGCGACGAACGTCCCGCGGGACCGGCGGCGGAACGGGCGCGGCCGCTCGCGGTCGACGACGTTGAGGACGAGCTCGGGCGCCTCGTCCCCGAGCGCGGGCTCGAACCCGGCCCGCCCGAGCGAGGCGCGAAGCTCCGCGACGAGCTCCGAGAACGGCCCCGTGGCCGCGTCGCCGACGACGAGATAGCCCATCGCCGCGAGCCTACGAACGCGCGCCCGGCGGCGTATCCGAAGATTCCCGCAGAAGGAAAAGGGTCGTCCGCAGACGACCCTTCATGCGCTGGAGAGGACTTGAACCTCCACGGCCTATGCGGCCACTAGGCCCTCAACCTAGCGCGTCTACCAATTCCGCCACCAGCGCGAGAGCCGGGCAAGTGTACCGAGGGGCGCTACTTCAGGTAATGGAAGAGCGCGATGCTGTTCGCGAAGAAGAGCACCGCGAACACGACCGTCCAGCGGGTGAGGTTCCGCTCGACGATGTGCGTGCCGCCCTGCGAGGCCGGCGTGAAGCCCATCCCGCCCATGCCGGCGTCGCGCCCGCTGTGCATGAGGATCAGCGTGATCAGCGCGGCGACGATGAGCACCTGGAGCACGGCGAGGGCGGCGAGCATGCGGCCAGGGTACCGGCTAGTCTCGCGGCATGGCGAGCGACGACGCGCACGCGCGGATCCAGCATCTGCTCGTCACCGGCGACAACCGGCTGAAGCAGGGCGTCGACCCCGAGAAGGCGCGGGAGAGCTGGCTCGCGGCGCTCGAGGCGGCGCGCGAAGCGGGGCTCGAGGACGCGGTGCGACCGCTCGTCGAGCTCAGGCTCGCGGATCTGGACGCGTCGCAGCAGCCGCCCGGCTGAGGATCTCCTCGATCCGCTCCGCCTGGCGGCGGACGTCGTGCGCGGCGGCGGCCTCGCGGGCTGCGTCGTTCGGGCACGGGAAGGCGGCGGCGGCGCGGAGCGCCTCGGCGAGCGCGCCCTGGTCGAGCGGGTCGACGAGGATGCCCGCGTCGGGCGGGACGAACTCGGGCGGGCCGCCGATCCGCGTCGCGACGACGGAGCGGCCGCACGCCATCCCCTCGAGCAGCGCCTGGCCGAGCGGCTCGAGCAGGCTCGGCTGGCAGAGGACGCGGCTCGCGGCGAGGAGCGCCGGGATCCCGTCGTGCGGGACGCGGCCGAGGAGACGGACGCCGTCGCGTCCCTCGAGCCGCGCGCGCAGCGGCCCGTCGCCCGCGTAGGTCAGCGTCCCCTCGCCGAGCGTCGCGAACGCGTCGGCGAGGCGGACGACGTTCTTCCGCTCCTCGAGCGCGCCGACGCAGAGGAACGACGGCGGGCCGTCCGGCGCGGGCGCGACGGCGAACCGCTCGAGGTCGACGCCGCTCGAGACGACGGCGGTCTTGCCGCGCGCGTCCGGCACCTTCGTCTCGAGCTCGCGGCGGAGGTACTCCGAGACGCAGACGACGGTCGTCGCGCGCCGCACGACGAGACGCGTCGCGTGCGCGACGCCGGGGATCGCGCCGACGTTCCGCACGTCGCGGCCGTGCGCCGTGACGACGAGCGGCGTGCGCGCGCCGACGGCTGCGACGAGCCCCGTCGGGACGAGGAAGTGCGCGTACACGACGTCGGGGCGAAAGCGGCGCGCGCCGTCGACCGTCCGCCGCGCGAGCGTGAGGTAGCGCAGCTTCCCGCCGGCACGCGAGTCGAGGACGGCGAGCTCGACCTCGTGCCCGCGCTCGACGAGCGCGCGCTCGACCTGCGCGACGAACGTCCCGAGGTCGGGGTCGTCCGGCCCGGGATACATCTGCGAGACGAGGAGGATGCGCACGGCGAGAGCGTATGCGCCGTCTATCGTGCTCGTCGTGGATGCGGACGCGCTGCGCAGCTTCGGGCAGGTCTTCGACGGCGTCGCCGACGCGTACGACGAGGCACGGCAGGGCTATCCGCCGGAGCTCGTCGACCGCGCGCTCGCGCGCGGCGGGCTCGGAGCGGGCGCGCGCGTGCTCGAGGTCGGGTGCGGCACCGGGAAGCTGACCGAGCTCCTCGCCGCGCGCGGACTCGAGGTCGACGCGCTCGACCCCGGCACGAACATGATCGCCGCGGCGCGGCGGCGCGTCGTCGACGCTCCGAACGTCACGTTCCACGTCGGCCGGTTCGAGGACGCGGAGCTGCCCGCCGGCGCGTACGCGGCGCTCTTCTCCGCGACGGCGTTCCACTGGGTCGAGCCCTCGGTCGGCTGGCGGAAGGCCGCAACCGTGCTCGCGCCGGGCGGACTGCTCGCGCTGCTCGTGCATCACGGCGTCCACGACGGGCGGAACGCGGACGCCCACCTCGAGTTCCGCGCGAATCTCGCGACGTACGCCCCTGCGCTCGCCGCCACGCTCCCGCCGGACCGCGACCTTCCGGAGATCCTCGCCGGCGCCGAGGGACGGAGCGCCAACGTCTCGGAGGTCTGGGACTGGATCATGGGCGAGCGGCGCGGGCTCGCCGTGCCGGAGGCCGCCGACCTCTTCGACGACGTCGAGGTCGAGGTCCGCGTCGAGGATGTCGAGCGCACGATGGACGAGCTCACCGCGCACATCAAGACGACCTCGCTCTACTTCGCGATCGACCCCGACCGGCGCGACGCGTTCATCGAGGACGACCGCGCGATCATCGAGCGCCACGGCGGCTCGCTGCAGTTCTGCGAGGGCTCGTTCCTGATGACGGCGCTCCGCCGACCAGCATGAGCGCCATCGTCAGGAGGCCGGCGAGCGCGGCGAGGCCGAGCGGCGAGCGGACGTAGCGGACGGCGAGCCCGACCTTCGGCACGACGAACAGCACGCGTCCGACGACGTCGGCGGGGTGCGGCCGCCACGGGTCGTTGAACTCCTTGTTGTCGCCGCGCATCACGTAGCCGTCCCGCGCGTTCCCGCCGACGATCCGGTGGATCACGAGCAGCCCCGCGCCGGGGCCGCCGGCCGGGACCTTGTACGCGACGATCTCGCCCTTCCGGTAGGCGCCCGCGCTGCGGAGGACGACGACGTCGCCCATCTGCAGCGTCGGCAGCATGCTGTGGCCGCTGACGACGACGTACGAGACCGGGCTCCCCACGAAGCCGGCGCGGCCGAGCACGAGGAACGCGATCCCGGCCGCGAGCACGAGCGTCTCGACGGCGACGAGCACGCGCGTCCGCCGGAGCCGCCGCGCCGCGGACACGGGCGGCGCGGGCGACTGCGCCGGCACGGGCAGAGGGTCCAGCCGCGGCCGCGCGGGCACCAAGAGGGCTGGGCGCCGGCGGCCGCGGCGGGCGTCGAGGACGAGGAGGGCGCCGAAGGAGAGCCCGGCGCCGACCACGACCGATCCGAGAAGCCTGCTCACGGGTAGTAGGTGATCGAGAGATTCGGGAGCTGGGTCGCACCATCGAGAGAGTCGTAGAGCGCGTTGCCGTTGCCCGAGCCGTTGTCCTGGATCTCCCAGCCGTCGTTCGTGCCTCCGTCGACGATCGCCTGGACATCGGCGGTGAGGTCCCAGGTGGTCGTGCTCCCGTCGCCACCCGTGAGCGCGGACGCGGCGACCGTCGCCGAGTAGCTCGGCTGCGTCGACCACGTCGTCGCGTTCGACCAGCCGCTCGTGATGTCGTGCACCTCGTGCGTGCGCTGCTTGTTCGGCGACGTGCCGAGGTAGAGGCCGAGCGTCGCGCCGACGATCGCCGCGTTCGCGGGCGCGCACGGCGTGAAGAAGAGGAGTGCGTACGACGGCCGCTGCGCATTCACCCGCAGCGTCGCGGTGCCGCCGTGCTTCGTCGTCGGGTTCGTGGCGTCGATCCACGTGTCGTAGTCGTCAGCCGCGCTGCACGAGCTCGTCGGCACGGTGCTCGCGGCGGCGTACCGGGTCACGTGCTGCGCGGTGACCGGCCCGAGGGTCGACGCATACGCGATCGACGCTCCCGCCGCGAGGAGCGCGACCACGACGACGATGACGATCGCGCGTGTCACGGGCCGACGATCACCGCCCGGACGCCCGCGACGTCGCCCGCGTAGGGCGCGCCCGCGATCGGGACGACGACCGAGCCCGGGTCGGCCATGCTCGGGACCGCGACCGGGCCGCCGCTGCCGATCGCGGTTCCGGACGCGTCGGTGAGCGTGACGCTCAGCCCGCCGCCCGCGCAGCCGGGCTCGGCGATGCCGCCGATCGTCACGTCCGTGACGGCGCCTGCCGACGTGGTGTACGTGATCGTGAAGCCGTCGGTGTCGCAGGGATCGACCGCGGCCCCACCCACGCCGACGCCGGACGACGAGAGCGGCCCGAGCCCCTGGGCCAGCGCGACGCTCGCGGTGCCGAGGGCGGCGAGCGCGAGGACGACGAGGATCATCCGCTTCATCGGAGTCTCCACGGGCGCAGGGGCGCGCGCCACGCGCGCGCGCCCCGGTCTGCGCCGCTAGCTGGCGATCACTACCTCGATGCCCTCGACGGAGGTCGAGGCGACCGCCGGGGAGAAGGTGAGGCTCGCCGACGTCCCGGAGACCGTGCCCGTCGCCTCGCCGAGCGACGCTCCCGAGCTGTCGGTGAGCGTCACGTCGATCGTGTCGCCGTCGCACGCTGCGTCGATGCCGGACACGCCGAGGTCGGTGACGCCGTAATGCTTGATGCCGGCGTCCCACGCGGGAGCGCTGAAGCTCGTCGTGACGCCGTCCGTGTCGCACGAGGCGACGACCGCCGCACTGTCGCCGACCGTGCCTGCCGCCGTGATTCCGCCGAGGCTCGCAGCGAAGGCGAAGGCGCCTCCGAATACTGCGAGCGCGACGGTCACGGCAATGAGAATTCGCTTCATCTGACCTGTCGATCCTGTCCTTTCTCGTTTCGGGGGCACGGGGGCCGCGCCGGCCTACCCTGCGATGACGACGTCGATCCCCGCGACGGACTGGGCGGCCACCGACGGCGAGAACGTGAGCGACGCGGCGCCGGCGGCGACCGTTCCCGTCGCCTCGCCGAGCTGCGCGCCCGATCCGTCCGTCACGGTGACCTTGATCCCGAGCCCGTTGCACGCGGCGTTGATGCCCGTCACGTCGACGCTCGCCAAGCCGTACCGCTGATTCGTCGCGTCCCAGGTCGGCGCTCCGAACGCGGTCGTCACGCCGTCCGTGTCGCACGACGCGACCACCGTCGCGCTGTCGCCGACCGTTCCGGTCGTGACACCGCCGAGCGTCGCCGCGAACGCAAACGTCGCACCGAACACCGCCAAGCCCGCTATGACCGCAACAAGGGTTCGCTTCATGGGAGAAACCAGATCGCTATCCGATCTACTCCGGCTTCATCGGCATGCGATGCATCGAGCTTGAGGGCCGACCTCCGGCGGAAGCGCGGATCCCCCGTTCGAGGGAGTGGCGGCCCGGGTCAGGGGCGCGGGCGCAGGGCGTCGTACGTGCCCCACTCCTCGCGCAGGGTCTCGCAGATCTCGCCGACGGTGCAGCGCGCGCGGAGCGCCTCGCGCATGACCGGGAGCAGGTTCGCGTCGCCGCGCGCGGTGTCCCGCACCGCGTCGAGCGCGCGCACCGCGTCGTCCGCGTTCCGCTCGGCGCGGACGCGCGCCGTGCGCGCGAGCTGCCGCTCCTCCGCGGCCGGGTCGATGCGCTGGAGCTCGACCTCCGACTCGGCGCCGTCCTCGAAGCGGTTGACGCCGACGATGACGCGCTCGCCGCGCTCGACCTGCTGCTGCCACGCGAACGCGGACGCCTCGATCTCGTCCTGGACGAACCCGGCCTCGATCGCCGCGACAGCGCCGCCGAGCTCCTCGACGCGCAGGATCAGCTCCCACGCGCGCGCCTCGAGCTGGTCCGTCAGCGCCTCGACGTAGTACGAGCCGCCGAGCGGGTCGGCCGTCGCCGTCGTCCCGGCCTCGGCCTGGAGGATCTGCTGCGTGCGGAGCGCGATCGTCGCCGCGTGCTCGGTCGGCAGGGCGAGCGCCTCGTCGAAGGAGTTCGTGTGGATCGACTGCGCGCCGCCGGCGGCCGCGGAGAGCGCCTGGATCGCGACGCGGACGATGTTGTTCTCCGGCTGCTGCGCCGTGAGCGTCGAGCCGCCCGTCTGCGCATGGAAGCGCAGCGCGAGCGCCTTCGAGTTCGTCGCGCCGAACATCCGCGACATGACGCGGGCCCAGAGCCGCCGCGCGGCGCGGAACTTCGCGACCTCCTGGAAGAAGTCGTTGTGCGCGTTGAAGAAGAAGGAGAGCTGCTCGCCGAAGCGGTCCGGCGAGAGGCCCGCGTCGACGGCGGCGCGACAGTACGCGATGCCGTTCGCAAGCGTGAACGCGAGCTCCTGCACCGCGGTCGAGCCCGCCTCGCGGATGTGGTACCCGGAGATCGAGATCGTGTTCCAGCGCGGGATCCGTTCGTCGCAGTACGCGAAGAGGTCCGTCGTCAGCCGCATCGACGGCTTCGGCGGGAAGATGTAGTTGCCGCGCGCGACGTACTCCTTCAGCACGTCGTTCTGCACGGTGCCGCGCAGGTCGTCCGGCGCGACGCCCTGCCCCTCGGCGACGAGCTCGTACAGGAGGAGCAGCAGCGACGCCGGCGCATTGATCGTCATCGACGTCGAGACCTCGCCGAGCGGGATCCCGTCGAGGAGGAGCTCCATGTCGGCGAGCGAGTCGATCGCGACGCCGGTGCGCCCGACCTCGCCGCGGGCGCGCGGGTCGTCGGAGTCGTAGCCGAGCTGCGTCGGCAGGTCGAAGGCGACGGAGAGGCCCGCCTGGCCGCGCGCGAGGAGGTAGCGGTAGCGCGCGTTCGACTCCTCCGCCGTCGCGAAGCCGGCGTACTGGCGGATCGTCCACGGACGGCCGCGGTACATGTCGGGATACGGGCCGCGCGTGAACGGCGGCTCGCCGGGCGGCTCGAGCGGGCGCGGCGCGTCCTCCGCCGAGTAGACCGGCTTGATCTCGATCCCGGACTCGTTCTCCAACGCGCTAGGCCGTCGTCTCGGCCGCGTCGCGCGCGCGGCGCGCGACGCCGTCCTGCTCCGCGGCGGTCGCCACGGCGGCCGCGACCGCCGGGACGACGTCGCGGTTGAAGACGCTCGGGACGATGTAGTCCGGCGCGAGCTCGGTCTCGCCGATCGTCTGCGC
>Ga0335080_10009544_pt1 | contig 10146 bp, 7 predicted proteins | sample Lox_Sample_34_FD_206720 | JGI IMG/M metagenome (GOLD analysis project Ga0335080, IMG submission 206720) | Soil microbial communities from Loxahatchee National Wildlife Refuge, Florida, United States - Lox_Sample_3.4 | ecosystem: Environmental > Terrestrial > Soil > Wetlands | place: USA: Florida... | reverse complement strand
CATCTGTTCGTTGGGCAAGGATGTCCGGCAATGCGCGGCGCAACCAGTGGAGCCGCTGCCTCACCGTGATGCCGTGCTCCAGGAGAAAGCAGCGGATCTGATTGATGATCGCTGTCCGTTGCCCTACCAGGCGGTAACGCACGCGATGCAACGCCTGCAGATCGAGCTGCTCATCAGTCTTCGGCGGTACGCACCGAGTCGTGGGGCGTTGCACGGCTTCAGCGACCGCATGCGCATCTCGAAAATCATTCTTGTGGGTTTGCCGGAAAGGCTTGGCGTAGACTGGCGGCACTTGCCTCACGTCGTGGTCGAGGGCGAGCAGATCGCGGGTCACATAGTGCGTTCCCATGCCTGCCTCTATCCCGATCAGGCATGGCGGCATATTCGTAAGCCGCGACACAATTTTGGTGCGAGCTACCTTCTCGCGCAGCACGATCTCTCCTTGGGCATCGAGGCCAACTAGGTGCAGTGTGTTCTTGCCCGGATCGATACCAATGGTGACAACAGCGGCGTCAAACTTGCGCGGCATGGCGTGCCTCCTTCTCCCGGTTGCCCCCACAGGCATGCTAGCCGATTGGGTGGGAGCGCGGCCGGTCCATCCCATTCTCGGACCTTGAGCCTGTTGGACGATCGCGGCCTGCTGGTCACAAATATAAGTTGTAGCAATGGAACCATTATCAACGGTGGTTGTTGATGAGATGATCCCCAAGCGAAAGGGGATTGCCCTAAACAGTCAGCTGTCCCAATGATCAAATCTCTTGCAGCCTTTGCGATATTCGCAGTTCTGGGAGCCTCGGTGATTGCCTTGCCGGCATTTGCCCCCAAAGTGGAAGCCAGTGAGGCTATTGCATTGGCAAAGGCAGATCGGCTCGAAGTCCGATCCCATGCACCGAATTGTTTCAAGCAAGTTTGGCCCAACTTCGCAACCGCGTGTTTGCGAAACAGCAATTCGGAAGCAATTGTCGAAGCTCGGCTTGTGATCGTCCGCCGCTAGGCGAGACCGGCCCAACTCGGCGAAATAGAAAGCTCGGACCTATGACGCGATATCCCACTCCCCAGAACGATTTTCAGATCGACCGCATTCAAAACGGCGCAGTTTGTAAGGAAATCGGCGAAAGGCTCTCAATAGCTTTAGGCCCACAATCCATGGAATCGCAACCACGTCTACTTTCGCTGATGAAACAACTATCGGAGCAGGCTTAAAACTAAACTGCGGGACCTGCTGCTCTATGACGAGGTCGGGGCTGCCAAAATCGCCAGAGGCCGTTCCTGCATCACACTTAACGGAATGTTGACCTCACAACTAACGCCATCGGGTTCAAACAGGAGGCGAGCTTCCCCGTGCAATTGACCAGGGAGGGCCTGCTCAATAAGCCTAGACCCGAAGCTTTTACGAGAAGGTTCTCGGACGGTCGGGCCGCCTCTTTCTTTCCAACGCAGCTTAAAACGCTTCGAGTCATCTTGGGAGACGGCCCACGAAATTGAAACGTGACCAGCGCGCGCAGACAACGCGCCGTATTTCACAGCATTCGTGCAGAGTTCGTGAATTACCATTGAAAGGGCGATGGCAGGCCCAGAGGAAATCGCGATGTTGTCGCCGGTTATATCAAACTGATCAAGGCTCTTAGATTGAAATGCCCTCACGGCGGCTTCGATCAACGTTCGACACCCTGCGCCAACCCAGTCGCAGCAAGTCAGAGCGCGTCCACCGGCACCGCGGCCCCGGTGGCAGCCGTGGCGGTATTATTACGAAGATTGGTAATGGCGTCGCTGTGGCGGTCGTCAAAGCCGTCCGAAGCCCACATGTTCCATCAAATTGACGGGCCACTATCCACGCGAACTCTCGGTGCGAGCCCACGGCACCAAGTGTGTGGAACTGGGGGCTATCGAATGGTCGCAGTGACAATTCGCAGGAATTGTGATTAAGCGTTTGAAGGCATCGAGGGAAAGCTGCCTCGCACCCTAAGCTCCCCTTCTATCGTGTTTGCCGATGACGCAGCGCCATGTTGCCAGGCGCTCGGCCGGATGCTGCTTCATCCAATCGGCGAGCTGCGGCGCGCGCCGCGAGAGCTGCGAAACGGCCTATCGCGCGGCGATGCTGTATGGGGAGGACGCCTCAGCCGAGCCCCATCCCACAACGCCCGCTGACGGTCATGACCGCTCACACACTCCAATCGGTTCACCCCTGAAGCAGACCCAGCGCTTTAGCACTGGTGTCCTACCAGGACACTCGATGGGAAGCTGGCACGAGCCAGATCACACACAATCGGTTTAGAGAACGAGGTGCCAAACCATTTACTCGTCAACGAACCATCGTTGTCGACCCAGGGGATCGGTGGCAGTTGCGGCAGGTAAGATGCATACGGCAGCACTTTCGCAAGCGTCACTCTGCCCGGAAACTGAGCGAGGAAAGCCTTATTCATTCCGCCGTCCAGTCCGCTGTAGATTGGGGAGGCTGGCACGTTGTCTTTAAGCAATTGCGCGTATTCGAGCTCGTCGGTGCGTTTTTTCTCTAGCGCCCGCCGCGCGATTTTCGGATTCACGACAAAGGCGGGGCATTTATCGGTGGGATTGAACACAAGAGGATTCGGCGAATTTGGGGGAGCTTGCGCATCGAATACATAGAGGCGATTGCACACATCCACCTTAGGTTCGAGATGCGTCGTCTCGAAGTGATCGTTGCCGATCTTGAGCATTTTCCAGAAGGCCAAGTTCGGATTATTTCGATGCCGCGCCAGATTCGCCGGCGTCAAGCGGAACGGATAGGCCTGGACCTGGAATGACGGCCGGCCGCCAAGGAATGAGTCGCGCGCCAGCGAATAGATCTCGCTTATCTGTTCGTCGGTCATGGCATAGCAACCGCTCGACGAGCAGTCGCCATGGATCATGAGCAAGCTGCCGTCGCGCTTGTTCGCTTTGTCGAAGCTGTTGGGGTAGCCGACGTTGATCGCAAGATAGAAGTCGGAGTTGGGATTCATCAACTCGGGTGTAATTGTATAGAATCCCTCTGGAGCCTGACGGTCGCCCTCCTGCAATTTCGGCCCGAGATCGCCCGACCACCGACAGATCGGATAGATCTTGAGGATCTGGAAACGGCCGGTGGTGTCCTCTTTCCAGACTTCGAGCTCCGCCTCTTCCTTGAAAAGGCGTACAACGATAGGTGAATATTTAGGCATCTTCTTTTGTCGGAGCAGCGAGAGCAGCTCGGGCGGTAGCTCCTTTGTTGCCTTGGTCGGCAACCGATTGCTGTTTTCGCCAAGGCACGTGACCGGCGTCAACCCCGCGGCAAAAGCCGTCAGCACAAGTGCACGGAGTACCATGGCGCGGATCATTGCTGTACCTCCGACGCGGAACCTTTCTTATCTGGAGCCTGTAGTCGGTGGCTTTCGTAAGGCAAAGCCAGATGGGTGCAGGCGCCGACGAAGTCCGAGCTTATCGTCAACTTCAAGACCGCCAAGGCGCTCGGTCTCATCAATTTTTCAGCCTTGTCGGCGTCATCGAGCTCCCAGGCCTGGCGCAGCACCCGACGGGTGGCCGCATGATGCTCTTTCGGCAGGCGTTCCATGATGTTGCGCGCCTTGTGGATCTGGCGGCGCTGGATCGCAGCGGCCGAACCGAAGGTGCAGTGGATCGCCTTCGGTAGATGTTTTCATGGCGTTGCTTTCCTTTCGTGGAATCAGCACCCCGAGCCTACCGGCTCAAGGCGAGCAACGCCGCTCCTCTTAGTGCAACATCGGCCGGGACATTCCCGGGATGCTCATCGCCGTAATTTTGGTTGCTGTGCCAATTCAGTCACGCTGGAATTCGGCTGCGCTCGGCTCAACCGATAACTTGGCGTGGGCTTAAGCTCCGCGCAAAACTGAGGCCGCTAGCGGAGGATGCTGGCGGCCTCAACTAGGGGGATGACGCTTTGCAACGTCGTCGCCAGCATGGCTTTCCGACGATCTCGACCATTGATCTCGATCAGGTTCCACAACACACCGCCGCCAGAGACTGAACCCGAACCGAAGAAGGATCGGTGAACGCAAGAACCGCCAGGGTTGCCCCCGGCGGCTCTCGCCGTTGCGCTGGTTTGCAGGAAGAGAGGAGGAGTCGAAAGCCCTGCCCTGCCGTGGTGGCGTCCTTGAGCAGCTGGCGTCCTCAAGGCGCCCACCACGGTGTTATCGCGCTGTCCAAAGAGGACGGAACGGTAGCCATACCTGGAGGCAGGGCACTCTTATGAAGTCTCACCTGCTACTCGGGCTGATTCCGTTCGTTTTCGGATGCGATGAACTTGGACCGAGTGAACCCGGGTCGCACGTCCGCGCTGATCACCACCAACTTCGAGCAGCCAAGCTCTCTGCAATGGAAGCGCATGCCATCGCGTCCGAACTCGCAAACAGCGAATTTAATCGTCCTCTGCTGTGGTCGATACGCCAGCCGCAGAAATAGCGGGCTGGGGCTCGAGCTTGTAGTCGGACAGTGCGTCTATGGCGGCCTGCTGTTGTCTCTCAGCGTAGGAGATGATCAACAAATCAGACACGAAAGCCAAGCCTATGCACGTTAGCAATATCCTCAAGGTCCCCTCCTTCAGGAGAGCTCAAAGTCTACTGGAGGCGAACGTCTTGGAATGTGCTTTCTCGGCTACACTTAACAAAGCATCCCTTACGATAAGCTTACACGCGCGGAACCTCGCGGCTTTGTAACTCGGACGGTGCCGAGAAAAGCTGGTTCCTATTGAGCCAAATTAATGCCGATGATCCGCCCGCCAGGTTCATCCGCGGAGAAATGCGCGAGCGCGGCATGAGCAGCATCCCGCTCTCATGGAGCGGACCAATGCAACCACGCCTGCGATCAGCCGATCGGCTGGGCGGCGGGTGCAAAGAATCGGAAGGCAGCTACCGCGAGCTTGTCGGGTGATACCCAAGTCGGCTCGTTTACCGTCTCTGCTTCGGCCAAAAAGCAGCAGGTAGGGCAGTTGAACAGATGTAGATTGGTCAGTGGGGCAAATCGAACAAGCTCCGACCGATACCACTGCATCTCGATGCCGCAGCTCGGGCAGGTTGGCGCTTCAAGTTCTTCCGGTGAGTGCTTCAGTCTGTCCATCACAACCCTCCTCGAGGTCGAGTGATGAAAGCCCCAAGCCAAACAGGCCAGCCCCTTAGTAGCAACAGTCATCAGCCGCTTTGTTCACGTCTTTTTATGGGCGTCTTCTAGGCGTTACGCGGACTACCCTGCGGCAAGCGCAGCGCGGATGTACGACCTTGTCGTCCGTACCGCTCCGATCTCCAGCCCAAAGGAGATCACCTTCAAGGGCGCACTCCTGGCCAAGCTGATCCCGATGCAAATCCTCAAGCCCGCATAGCGATCGGCAATGCGCTCGGCCGCGTCGCCACTGGCACCAAATACGCTGAATTACCGCCGCCTTTTTCAACGGAATCGTCCAACTGCAGAAATCGAGCGATTATTCGATCAGCTCATCTGCCGTGTGCGGGCTGAGCCGCCGCCTCACCCGGATTGTAAGCTTGATGGTCGACTTCTTGCTGATCCCCAACTGATCGGCCATGCTGGCGTAAGACGTGCCGTCCATTAACAGGGCAAGTACCCGTTTTTCCTGGGCGACGAGAGAGTTGCTCAGAAAGGCCAACTTGAGTGCGATCTGGGGGGCTATGTAACGATGGCCTGACCGAACCTGGTGCACCGCGTTTGCTAACTCATCCGTCGGCGCATCTTTGATGAGATAACCGGTCGCACCGGCCTCAATCGTCAGGACGAAAATGCCGAGATCGGCGGGTATGCTGAACACGAGGATTTTGACGGTTTCGTCTTTCGAATGTATGCGCCCGATCAACTCGATTCCGGCCAACCTCTCGCCCTGCAGAGACAAGTCCACAATGATGTTCTCAAAACCGGCAGCTCCAAGTAGAAGACGGCACGCCTCTCCAATAAGAGGATGGTCGTCGATTACGAGAATATCGTTCACGACAAAACTTTCTTTAGCAGAGTATCGAGCAGCTCGGGGCCTATCAGACTCCAAATTGCTTGCTATTTAGAACGTGGCCTTCAGGCCCGCATAGAGGGCGCGCGGCTGAGCAGGACTGAGCGAACGGGGATCGGTGAACGGCGCGCCGCCATTGGCGAAGTTGGGAATGGCATTGACGTCAAAAAACGTGCCATAGGTCGCATAGCGGTTGTCGAAGACATTGTTGATGCGCGCATAGACCTGGATCGTCTTGTCAATCTGATAGGACGCACGCAGATTGAACACGGCGTAGCCAGGCAGTTTTGGAAACTGATTGGATTCGTCGCCGACATAGTACTGGCTGCTGAGATACTGCACGTCACCACCGATCTTAAATGCGTCGGTGACGAAGTAATCGATGCTTCCCTTGATGCGATTCCGGGGAATTGCAGGGATCTGATTGCCTGGCGTGATCTGCACGTTCCCATTGGCGTCGGCAAACGGGCTGTTGGAGCCGACCTGCAATGCATTGAGGAAACGCGCGTCCACCAGTGCATAGCTGGCACTTAATTGCAGCGCGGATGACTTAAGGCTAATCTCGGCCTCGACGCCCTGCCGCCGCGTATCGCCGACGTTCTGGAAATAGCCGAACCCCTGCAGCACCGGACTCGGAATTGCGAGAATGTCGTTGATATTCCTGGTGCGGAAATAGCCGAACTTCCAGCTCACTGTCCCGATGTTGAGCTCGCTCGTGCCGCGAAAACCTGCCTCGCCGGTGTGAGAGATGACCTGCTGCAGCGGCGGATCGGAAACAAGAAAGGCGGCGATGATACAGGGATGTGCTGGATCGGCACAGCCAAGTTCCAACGGCGTCGGCGTCCGGTTGGCTTCCGAGTAGCCGGCGTAGGCCGTCAGCTCCGGCGTGATCTTGTAGGTACCACCGACGATCGGGTTGAAGCGGTCGTAGGTTTCGTTGCCGTTGAGCTGCGTTCCGATCTGGTCCTGCAGCACGATGCGCGCATCGTTAAATCGTCCGCCCGCCGTGATCGAAAACGCTTTTGTCACATCGAACGTGTCGAGCGCATAGAGGCCGGTGTATTGATTGATGGTGCGCAGCGAGACCGGGCCAATTGAGACCGGATTGCCAGATTGGCCCAGAAAAATTCCGCTACCGTTGACTACAAAATTGGGGGCGATCGTGCCGAGCTCAGCGCTTGCGTTGAATCGTGTCGTGCTGTAGTCGAAGCTCGCGCCGACGACAAAGCGGTTGTCGTGCCCGAATAATTGCTCGGTGTTGGTTGCCTGCAGCGATTGGCCCGAAGTCGTCGACCGCGTCATGTTGCGATCAATCTCACCCAGCACGGCATCGGGCGGGAATGGATTGGAAAGTTGGACTCCGTTCAAGCCGTTCGCCGGCGTTGTGTCGTCGCCGAAGCACAAAAGCGTCGGATCGGCGCCGCATGGCTGCGTGCCGGTCGGATTTCCATCTACGATGTTCTGCTGGAAGACGCGAACATGCGTGACGCTCTCGACCGTCCAGGTCGGGCTCGCCTCGAACTTTTCCGCAATATTCAAGTAAGCGACGCGGTTATCGGTCGTTTGCGGTGTTGTGTAGGTCGCGCCCCAGAATTGATCCAATAGCTCGACAGGGACGGTCGCGCTCGCGCCGAACTTGTTGGCGGCAACGCCCATATTGAGGTGAAGTTCGCTGGTGTCGTTCCTGAAACCGACATCGCCGTAGAACCGCCGGATCTCCGATTGCGCGAAATTTCTAAAACCGTCGTCATGCACGCCTTCGAGCGCGCCGTAGACAGCATACTGATCGATTTGCTTGCCCCACTGCGCCGATCCCTGGATGCGGCCATAGGAGCCGCCCATCATGTCGACTTCAGCGCCGTGATATAGAAATCCGTTTTTCATCTGGAGATCGACGGCGCCTCCGAGCGCATTGAGGCCGAAAGCTGGATTGTTGGTGACCACGGTGACGGACCGGATCGCCGCGGTTGGGATCAAATCCCAATTGACCGTGTCGCCAAAAGCCTCGTTGATGCGAACGCCGTTTTGATAGACCGCAAGGCCCTGCGGCGTTCCCGATACCGGCGACGCGACAAAGCCGCGGAACTCAAAAGTCGGGAGAAACGGGTTGCCGGTAACTTCGCTTATGTTGGCGCTCGGCACGTATTGCCGCAGGGCATCGGTGATAATCGGCGAATCAGTGCGCGCGATCTGGTTGGCGTCGACGATGTTGAGGCTCGCCGGCACTTTGTCTGCCGCCACGCCCGAACCAGGCAACGGTGTGGTCGGGTAGACGTCGACGCGCGCCGGTGCGGCAACGACCGGTGCCGCTTGCTTGGGGGGGGCGCGCTTGGGCTGTAGCTTCGGCATTCGCACGCGCACGGTCGGCAACAAGTGCGCGTCCTTCGGCTGAGCATTCTCCGGCCGGGCTTCCTTTTGGGTACTCTTGCTCGAATCCTTGGGCTCATCCTGGGCGAAGCTAGTGTCGCTGCCAAAGACAAGCACAGTCGCAACCGATGCGATGAAAATGCCCCGAACGCCCATCACGTTGTCCCAAGCCGCCTTCAGCCGTCGCAGTGGCGGATTGGAACAGATTATCAAGTGCACGGCCACGTGCATTGGCAAAGTGTCGCCTTTTGTTTGTGAATTTCTCCTGGCCAAAGTCGGGAAAAAATCCCGACGGGGGAAATCGTCGCGCAGCGCCTAAACTCTAGTCCACCTTTTTTGGTTTTGAACTACAGGCCCCGACGACAGAAACATAATGGGTCTAGAATCCTTCAAGGCGAGAGAGCAGCATCATTACAGGCGATCCAAGCAACCCTGCAGACGATCTAAGAGTTTATCGTACTCTCCCTGGTGATTGGGGGAATCGACCTTTTTGGGTCGAAGGTTCAGCCCACGCTCACGGACATCGCGCTTACCTTCGCTCGTGCCGCTCCACATTAGTGGCACCAATTTGGGAAGCATCGCTGTCGATGTGTCTTTTTCAGGCTCGTTGACACAGTACTGAAGCGCGCCGAGTAGGACGTCCGTCATCGAAGACAAATGAGAGGCCCCGTCGCACGCTAAGCCGAAAGAAATGACGCGGTCGAGAGGCCGATCATGGTTGGTAAAACTCAGCCCGTGTTGAAATTTTTCCCTGGCATAGGAGAAACCATTCTTGTTCAAGCGGCCGAGCTCTGCGACGCCATGCTGGTCCTTTTCAGTCAGAAACTCGTTGTAGCGGCCCAACACCATGTTTGCACCATACTCAACTAAACGGGCCTGGTCTCGAGAATGTCCGATCGCCTGCAAGAAGATGTAAGCACAAAGAGTAACGCCGACTTCTTGTGCCAATGCGATCACGGCTCTCTTGATTTCCGTGTGCGCGTCTAGGGACACAGTGCTTGGCCGCGTACTACTAGCAAACTTGAGGCCATGCTCTGAGCCGAAACCAGCTTTTCTTCGCAATTCCTCGATCCGCGAATGTACGATCCCGGCCTTTGAGTGATCGATGAACATGCCGCCGTATAGAAAAAATTTCTGACCACGACCTTCTTGGTCGTACGCTTGGTCACCGTACATCAAATACACCGCAGTACCTCCGAAAGTGTCTAGCTATCACATCGATCTGGAGCTGCAACTAACTTTCAGTGCGCCAAATTCTCGTCGCGGTAGTGCCACGCAAATTGGTTTTTGAGCGGCAAAAAGGGTGACGGCAAACAATGATCGAATCAATGTCCCTCAACAGCCGCCGTGTGGTCACACTGCCTACCCATTGCGCGCCTTCTCTCGGAGCGTGGAACAGGATCAAGGTCTGCGTTTTTGGTGAGTTCGTCGCTTCCTGCGGGAATGGAACCTGGACTCGGTAGGATCACCAGGTCGGTTGAAAAGATTTCAGCGATTCTAAGCAAGAGCTGGCCCAGCTATTTCGATGGCCAGCGAGTGAGAGGCCTTTTCTCCTTTTTGCGTAACCTTTTGACGAGTATCGGCGGGAAACGAGAATTGTCTTAATCCACTCGCAGTTGGGAGAAATCTTAAGATGGCAATCGCAACGGATCGTGCAGGCGCGCTTGCGCAAACCACAAACGACCTCGAACAGGCGGGCCTGATCTTCAACGACGCCGTCCGCTTGAGCAATGGCGGACTTTGGTCGCAGCCGGCCGACGATCACGGCGAACTCAACTACGCCAGCATGTACCAGGCGGATA
>Ga0335080_10009542_pt1 | contig 10148 bp, 15 predicted proteins | sample Lox_Sample_34_FD_206720 | JGI IMG/M metagenome (GOLD analysis project Ga0335080, IMG submission 206720) | Soil microbial communities from Loxahatchee National Wildlife Refuge, Florida, United States - Lox_Sample_3.4 | ecosystem: Environmental > Terrestrial > Soil > Wetlands | place: USA... | reverse complement strand
GAATATGTAGGCGGCGGTGCGTTGCTGGGGACCGTGATTGGAGCGATCGCGGGCGGCGGCAAGGGCGCGGCCATTGGCGCGATTGCAGGCGGAGGAGCCGGAGCCGGCGCGCAAGTGCTGACCAAAGGCAGGCAGATTAATGTCCCGGCGGAATCGGTGCTGACTTTCCGCCTGGAGCAGCCCATGCGGCTGCGCTGAGGGGGAGACATCCCGCTGGTACCAAGGTCCATCCCATCAACGGATTTTGAAACGAGGTAGGAGGTTCAGGATGCGCAAAGTAGGGATCACAGCAGTGCTGCTCTTGGCCTGCGCGGCATGGGTTGCGGCTCAGAGCGGCGGCGCAGGCTCAGGCAGCGCCGGCACCGGGTCGAGCACCGGCGCTGGCTCTACCACCGGGGCAGCCTCGCAGGGCACGCAAGGCAGTGGCTCCAACACCACGCCGGGGACCGGCAATCAGACGCCGAGTACGGGGGCGGGGACGACCGGCAACAGCGGCACCAATGGGACGAACGGGAACGGAAACACGGATACAACTCCCAACACCGCCACCACGCCGTGCGAAGCAGGCACGCCTTGCGCGACCACGCCGACGACGCCCAACGGATCCACAACGCCGAGCACGACTTCACCCAATGCAACGAGCCCGCAAACCGGGACGCCGCAGAACGGAACGCCGTCAACCGGAACTACTACGACGAACCCCAAGGGCACTCCGAATCCCAACGGCACAACCAATCCCAACAACCCGAACAATCCCAATCCCAACACCCCGCGTTAAGCGGTGCGCCGGTTCCAGCGAGGGCACGCCCGGAGAGTTTTCGGCCGTGCCCTTGTTTTTTCAAGAACCAAGCCAGTGGACTTGGGCTGCCCGGAATCGGAAATAACCCAGTTTGAAAACGCTCGTTGGATCACCACTGCGCTGCGTGACCGAGCAACTGCCGCTTCCCGTAGCTCGACCGCTCCTCTATACTCTCCAGTTCGCCAAATTCCCTGGCACTCGATGGAGGAGCGATGCGCGGCAGCGCGAAAGTGATCGAGCAGTTGAATGCGGCCCTCAGCGCTGAGCTGTCGGCCATTGTGCAGTACATGGTGCAAGCCGAGATGTGCGACAACTGGGGCTATCACCGTTTGGGCGCTCTGACCAAGAAACGCGCCATCGAGGAAATGCACCATGCCGAGGGTCTTATCGAGCGCATCATCTTCCTGGATGGCGCGCCGGAAGTGGCGATTCCACTCAAGCCGCAAATCGGCGCCAATGTCAAACAGCACCTGGAGATCGATCTGAAAGACGAGGTTGACGCCTCGGCGCAGTACAACAACGCCGTCAACGTCTGCGTCGCCGAGAAGGACGATGGCTCCCGCACGCTGTTCGAGAAAATGATCCAGGATGAAGAGCGGCACGTCGATTTCCTGGAGTCGCAGCTCCACTCCATCGATGAGATGGGCATAGCGAATTACCTCTCGGAGCAGATGAAGGACGGAAAATAGCTGCCTTAAGGGGCGTTCACGCGCAACAGCAGGCCACTGCCGGCGGAAACGTGAACGCGTCCTTGTCGGGACGTGAGCGTAATCTGGCCGATGGGTTGGCGGCGTCCGGCATGCGCGATTTCCAGGTCGGAGAAGCCATACGTGCCGCACGCATCCGACGCAAAGATCCACAAGGCCTGCGGGCGGTCATTGCCGTCGATTGACCCGCGACAGTTTGTGCCAGACTTGGCGTTGAGTTGCACCAGCACTCCTCCTGGCGCAGCTTCTCCCACAACGCGCGAGCCATTCGTCACCGGGCCACCCTCGCCATAAACCACCTCGCCTCCCACCTGGTTGGTGGTCATCCAGGCGAAGGTGGTGCCGCGGTCAGTTCCGGTCGAGGGGACTTGCGCATCCTGGACCTCCATCATCGAAGCCAGCGCGCGCAAATTCGTGCGGACGGGAATGCTGCGTCCGGAAATTTTCACGTTGTCGAATTGCAACGAGATGCTCGCGCCGGTTGGGGCCGGCCGAGTGGTGACGATCTGACCGATCACCTGCGTGCCGGCGCGAAGCCTGCCCTCCGGCAACGGCACATCCTGCATGATGCGCGCAGTAATCACCTGTCCGGGCTTGCTCTTCTGCGAGTCGATCGAGGAATTCAGCCGCACGGCAAGAATAGTGCCCACCGGAATTGCGTCCTGCGCGAACAGCGACATCGAAACTAGCAAAAGCCCGCTGACCGCGTATCGCATGACTCCCCCATAGCCCCTCCTAATTAGACGCCATTGGGGTGAACGGCAGGCGCTTCTCCCTAGAAAAAAACTGTAAGGCGCGAATCCTTCCGCACAACTCCGGCGCTCCTCCCAATATAAGGAGAAGAAATGTGAAGAGTTTGATCAGCACACAGGAACTGAGGCAGCTCAGGAGCAGACAAGCCGGGACTCAACTGGTGGATGTGCGTACCGCTTCGGAATACGCCACTGGCCACGTCCCCGGTGCGATGAATGTTCCCTTAGAGCAGATAGAGGGGCGGCTGGATGACATCCAGAAAGACTCGCCGGTCGTTCTGATTTGCCAGGGCGGCGCCCGGGCGCACATGGCGGCAGCGTTCCTAAAGTCATCCCGCGATGTGACCGTGCTCGATGGCGGGACAGACGCCTGGGAGAGATTCGGCTTTCCCATGGTGAGAAATCTAACGACGCGGCATGGACTAGAACAGCAGGTTCGGTTGGCAGCCGGGTCGATGGTGCTGATTGGCGCTGTGCTGGCGCTCACGGTGAACACTCACTGGGCGTACCTGTCTGCTGACATTGGCAGGGCTTACCGGCATCTGTCCCATGGGCTCATTGCTTTGCCAGATGCCGTGGAACCGTCCGCGTACGAACAGTATTTCCGCAATCGGCCCTGAAGGCCAATGCTGCGCGTCGAGAAATGTTGTTTCGGCGAAAGGCGGGAGTGAAACAATCGCTGAGTGAACTTCGAGGCGCTGGCCAACGAACACAAGGACGCAGTGTACCGGCAGATGATTCGCGTCTGCGGGAACCGGGAAGATGCCGAGGATGTGCTCATCGAGGCCCTGCTCAAGGCGTACCGTCATCTGGACCAGTTGCGGGATTCGGTGGCGTTTCGCTCCTGGCTGGCGCAGATCGCAAAGCGCGTCTGCTGGCAGCTAAAGGAACGGGAGTCGCTGATGCCGCTGCTGCAGCTTTCAGCCTTGGAGGATGAAGGGAAGCAGATCTCGAGTGGCGAGCTGTCGATGGAGGTCCAACTGGCTTCCCGGCGGATAAAGGAGATGTTGGCGGAGACGGTGGAGAGCTTGCCGCCGTCGTATCGCGCCGTATATCAAATGCGCGACGTGGAGGAACTACCCGGTCAGGAAGTGGCAAAGCGGCTGGGAATTCCGCCAGCGGCGATGAAGTCGCGGTTGCACCGGGCCCGACGGCTGCTGCGACAGCGCCTGGATGCCGCTCTTCTCGGAAAACGGAGCTAATACGATTCTTACCACTATTTATTTGACCAGGAGATCATCATGGAAGTGACGGTAGAACATCTCGGAGCGGTACAGTTTGAGATCAAAGCTCGGCAACACAGCATTGCCAGTGATCAACCGGCAGAAAACGGCGGTTTCGATGAAGGGATGACCCCGCCAGAGCTTTTTCTGGCGGCGCTCGGGTCCTGCGCGGGGTTTTACGTTGCACAGTACCTGCGAAAGCACAAGCTGGCGAACGAAGGCACGCAGGTGCGCGTTACAGCGGAAAAGCTCAAGAATCCCGCACGGCTGGACAACTTCCGCATTCAGGTTGACCCGCCGGTAGAGCTCGATGACGAGCACCGGCGCGGGGCAGAGCAAGCCGTGCACCATTGTCTGATTCACAATACCTTGCTGCATCCTCCCCAAATCGCGATTGACGTCACCAGCGTGGCGCTGGTGGGGACTGCCTCAGCGGAGGACAAGGTTTAGAGCAAGTCTCACGCTGTTGTGACCCACGCACTTTCCGAGCAGTCGGGCGCTTGCCAAACTCTTCTCCGCAAGGAGAAGAACATGTGGCTTAAGCTTCTTGGCCTGATCGCAATCGCGCTTTTTGTCGTTTGAGTGGTTGCCGTGCTCCAGGGCTGGAGCAAGAACACAGCATCAGGCAGGTTGATCGGGGTAGGCTTCATCATCGTGATGGGCGTTGCCGCGGCGTGGGGCACGCGAACCCTGCTCGGAATCGCGCCCTGAGTGGAACTCCGCACTCGGCCCCGGCGTATTTTCGATTAAAAGCGTGTTTCTCCGGCTTCGGCGTTCAGGGTCGGTTTGGTGGTCTACGGAATTCTGGGCTTCATTCTGGGCGCCATCTGCAGCCTGATTGCGCTGGCACATCCGCTCGGTCATCATCTCCACACGCCTTTTGCCGCCCGGGTGGGGGTCTTCGCGATTATCGTTTGCCCCATCGTCTATGGGATTCTTGGCGGCATTGGGGGAGTCATCGGCGCGGGCATTTACAACCTCGCCGCAGGATGGGTCGGTGGCCTGGAAGTAGACATTGGCTGAGCGGCGGGCTGCTGCGGCCGGGCTGCTGCGGCCGGCACCGGCCGCATCCCACCTCGGAGGAGGAAATCATGCCTGCAAAGAAGAAAAATGGGCGTTGGATCGCCAAGGTCAAAACGGCCTCGACCTTCCCGCCGCAAGGACTCTTCACCAAAGACGCCGCAACCATCGCCCGCTCGCTGGCCTCGAAGAAGGTTTCACCCAAAGGACCGGGCTCGGGCATGCGGATGCTCACCTACTTCATCAATCGCGCTGGCAGAGGCCTCAGCAAGACGCGGCGCGCGGAGTTGGAGAAGGCCCAGCAGCTGCTCTCCGAGCGCATTCATGGAACGAAGCGCACAGGACGCAAAGCCGCCTAACCCCTAGGCCGCCCGTTCGCGGCTGGTCTCCCATTCCTTGCGCGCGGTGTCCACATCTTCGGAGCCGTGCTCGCGCAGGACCACGCGCGCGGCGGTTGCGAGCTCATCGCTCTCAGTGGAGACCATGACCAGGGAACGCCCCTGCTTGAGCAGCTCACGATAGAAGAACACATCATCGTGGGGCACGCCGGTGTCCAGGGCTTTCTCGGAGTCTTCGCCCAAGTGCGCTCCTACAGCCGCCCCGCCAATTCCCAGCAGCGCTCCGGCGGCGAGGCCCGCTGCGTAGATCACACCCACTCCCGGCACGAAGAGGCTGGCCAAGCCCGCACCGACGCCCATGCCGACGCCCCCGCCGACCACACTCCCAACGAACCCACTGATAGCCTTGCCGATGCCGGGCGATTCGGCGTCCGTTGTGGGAATCTTTGATAGAGTCGGCTGGTTTCCCGGAGTCACATACACGATTGCATCGTTGGGCAGCCCGACTGTCTCCAGCCCAACCACTGCCTCAGCAGCGGAACCTCGCGAGCCAAAAATTCCAACTACAGTCTGCACAGTCCTCTCCTTTGGCGTGGGGATTTCGGCGGCGCGTCTGCTTGGATGACTGGCGGCGCGGCAGTGTTGACTGGGAAAGCGGCAAGTGGGACGAATTACGGGTTTCTAGGTACGACTCCTGACCTTCCACCGCTCACCGAGTGCTGGCTCTGCTTGTGGCGGCTTCTTCGGCTCGTGAGCATGAATGGCCGCGAAGGACCAGGCATCGAGCCGGGACATGCCTCGCGAGAGAAAGCGGGACAAATAGTAAATGGGCGAGGCGATCAGCAAAAGCACGCGCACGATCCAGCCCGCCAGCCACATGGTGGCCTCCCATCGGCGCGCATGATACTACCGCACAAAGTACCGGGCAACGGAACCAAGGTACGCTGGCCTCGCTGCCGGCATGGCCGCTGCTCTTGACTTCTGCTATTCTTCCTCGACTTTCGGGAGGCAATTTATGAAAAAAGCAGTCACGCTCGCGTGGATTCTCTGTACGGTGGTGTGCGGACATTTGCTGGCGCAGGCCCCGCCGATGCCCAAGCCAGCGCCTGAACTCCAGCGCCTGAAGTATTTCGTTGGGGAGTGGAAAAACGAAGGCAACATGAAGGCGAGCCCGTGGGGCCCGGGCGGAAAGTATACCGGCACGGACCACAACAGCATGCTGGGAGAGTTCTACCTGGTGCTGCACTCCGAGGGCTCAGGGCCGATGGGTGCTATGAAGGACCTGGCTGTCATGAGCTTCGACCCCAAAGAAAAGGTCTATACCTACCACGACTACAGCAACATGGGGATGGAGGAAAGCTCGAAGGGCACAGTCTCGGACAAAACCTGGACCTGGTTTTCCGAGGAAGACTTTGGCGGAAAAAAGGTGAAAGGCCGCTTCACTCTCACTGAAGTTTCGGCCGCGTCATATACCTACAGCTATGACACCTCCGACGATGGCAAGTCTTGGAACAACATGATGGAAGGCAAAGCCACCAAGGTGAAATAGCTGCGGAGTGGAGCAGGACTTCAAGGCCTGCTCCACCCACCTGAGTCTCACGCCAGGTCGAACTTCAACTCGCCCAGCTTCTCCACACTGCAGGCGATCTTGTCGCCGGGCTTAAGCCAGTCCCATTTATCCTTCTTGGTGACTTGTCCGTTGACGACTCCGTTGAAGATCACCCCTCCCGGCGTGCCGGTGTAGATAATGTCTCCCGCGCGCAGCGGAAAGCGGGCCGTAGTCCAACTGATGATCTGGCTGCAGTTGAAGACCAGGTCGTTGGTGTTCGATGACTGCCGGGGTTCGCCGTTGACGCGGGTTTCCAGGTTCAGATTGTCGGGATTCACCTGCTCGGCGGTGACGAAGTACGGGCCCAGCGGAGCAAAGCCGTCGGACGTCTTGCCCACCATCCACTGCCCGCCGGTTTCAAACTGCAGGTCGCGGGCGCTGAAGTCGTTGCCGGTCGCGTAGCCGGCCACGTAGGAAAGCGCGTCCTTTTCGCTGACCTGGTTCGCCGCCTTGCCCATCACGATCACCAGCTCGATTTCGTAGTCGAACTTCTTGGCGACTGCGGTTGGGAGCTTCAGGATGCCGCCGTGCTGCAGCAGCGCATTGTTGAACTTGTTGAACAGCACTGGCTGCTTGGGAATCGGCAGCTTGATCTCTTCCGCGTGCTTGCGATAGTTCAATCCCACGCACACGATCTTTTCCGGACGCGTGACCAGGGGACCGTACTCAAGGCCATCCTCCTTAAGGAAGGCTTTCTGCGCGGCGCTGGATTTGAGCGCCGCCTCGACCACCGCCTGCACGCTGGCGCCTTCTTCGTTTTGCAGCATGTCATCGAGGGTCGCCGGCGAATACATCTTCAGCGTCTCCGCGGCGTGTCTCACATCGAGAATTCCCTTCCCGGTCTTTGCGCCCAGGCAGTAAGCACCGTTGCGCTTCATAGTCAGCAACGTGAGCCCCCGCGCCATACCCTTCTTATGCTCACCCATCATTTTGGTTTCCGCGTTCACTGTGCTCAAACCGCCCATGGCCGCCACGGCGCTTATCGCGCCGGCTCCTTTCAGGAAACTCCTCCGGTTAGATGTCATCGACGGACTCCTTTATCTGCAGATATTTATTTGTGCATAGGTTGGCCCTTTGCAAAAACCGATGATGATACGGCGCGGCAGGAACAACCGCAAGGCGAATAGCAGTAGAGACGCAGCACGCTGCGTCTCTACCCAGAGCAGTGATCGATCGAAGCTACCGGCGTGCTCGGCCGAGCAGCCATCCCACGAGCAGCCCGGCTCCCAGGGCGATACCGAATGTGGCGGCCACAGTCGTCCGCGGGTGCTGGCGGATGCGACGCACGGCATCGTCTTGCAGCTCCTGCAACTCTTCGACCGCGCGGCGTCCGCTGTTAACCACGCGGCGCGCCGCCGCTCGGCTCTCATCCAGCGCCGTAGCCAGGGCGGCCTTGGCGCGCTCAACGTCGCACATGGATTCTGCGAGCTTTTCTCCCGCGCGTACGGTCTTGGCGAATGCAATCTCGGCCATGGTTTCCTCCTGCGCGATACTCTCACAATTGTTCGCAATTCCCAAACTGGGTTCAGTGACCGGCGACAGCGCCGGCTGTGACCTGCCGGCGCCGAGGGCTGTGGTCTCTAATTTGCTTTCCAACACTGGCGATGAACTCAACCGCAACCAACCATCCCGCCGGTGAAGATGCGGCCCACGGCTTGCGCTCAAAGACTTTAGACGACACTCCACAATCGCGGGAGGCGAGAGCAGTGCTGGACTCTAATCGCTACCTAACCTTTGCCATCAACGCGCTGATCCTGTGCGATGACACCCACTTCCTCAAGACGCTCGAGCGCGTGTTTGACAAGCTGGGAATCAGCAGCGAACGGAGCGCCGACTATGCCTCGGCGCTCGCCATGATTGAGCAACGCAAGATCGATGCCATCGTTGTCGATTGGCGGGAGATCGCCGATCTGGGACAATTTCTCGAGACTGTGCGCAAGTCGAAGATGAATAAAGATTGCCTCATCGTCGGCATCGCCAGCGATTTGCTCGATCTTCGCCAGGCCTTCAGCGCCGGAGTGCAGTTCCTTATCCACAAGCCGGCTTCGGTGGTGCAGATTGCGCGCTGCCTGCAGGCGGCACACTCGGCGATCATCGTCAAGCGGCGCAAGCAGCACCGCGAACCCGTCCGCATCGCCGCGACCCTGCACACGCGCAGCATTCCCTTGATGAGCGCAACCATCATCAACCTGAGCAGCCAGGGAGCGGGGCTCAAGCTGGATTTGCCCGAAGATAAAAGCGGTCTCCGGTTCCATGCCGGCGATGAGATCGACATGAGTTTCATCTCCCCCGGAAGCTGGCGCGCGGTGACGGTCTCCGGCCGTGTGATCTGGGTAAATCCCGAAGGCAACGCTGGGATCCGCTTCGAATGGGCCGCCGAAAAAGCCAAGCTCGAGCAGTGGGTCGCTGAGCGCTTCGATCTGGCAGTGGCCGTGTCGCGAGGGCGTTTGCAGACGGCCTAACGCCACACTCAGCCCCCAAGGCTCGGCAAAACTTCGCCCGTCAGGGCCTCCTACTTGCATTCCAAATTCTCGCTGTAGCTTCAAGACCCAGGAAGCGACAAAGCAGTCCACGCTTGTTTTGCACGAGTTAGACAAAATCTCGGATTCCTGAAGGGGTTCCTTTATGCCGAGCACTAATCACTACCTAACCTTTGGATTCAACGCACTGATCATGTGCGACGACACTCACTACGTGCATACCCTGGAGCGAGTGTTTCTTAAATTGGGTGTGAGAAGCGAACCAATGCCCAGCTATGACTTGGCCCTGGCGACGCTTCTCCAGCGCAGGGTCGATGCGGTGGTGATGGACTGGCAGCAAATCAGCAATTTGCGCGAATTCTTGGAATCCCTCTCCCATTCGAAGATGAGCAAACAGTGTGTGCTCATCGGCATTGCCAGCGACCTGTCAGATCTGCATCACGCTTTTAGTGCCGGGCTGCAGTTCATGATTCACAAGCCAGCCTCTGCGTTGCAGATCGAGCGCTGCCTGCGTGCGGCGTATGGGGAGATCATCCACAAGCGCCGCAAACAACACCGCGAACCCGTGCGCATAGCCGCCACCCTGCAGACCCGCAACCTTCCTCTATTAGGGGGGATGATTACCAATCTGGGTGCTTACGGAGCCGGACTGAAGCTCAACGTCGCCGGCTGCAGAAACAGCGCCAGCCTGAAGCCCGGGGATGACATCGACTTGAGCTTTATCTCGCCTGGAAGCGGGACAAAGGTCCACGGCTCAGGAGAGGTGGTTTGGGCGAATGGTCAGGGAGATGCGGGAGTCCGCTTCCAGTACCTTGCGGCCGGGGAAAAGAAACAACTCGAGCAATGGGTGAGGGAACGGTTTGACAACGGGGTTGCCGACATTCTAAAGAACGCACGTGGACTCGGGAAAGGCCCCCTGGCATCGTTCCTCCCCGATCCTTATGTTATTAAGAATTCCTAGGATTCTCGATCGAGTTCGCTCCTAGCGGCAAGCTCGCGAGTTGACACGTAGAGAGACCAGATCCTTCATCCAAGCCGGGAATCGCTTGCGGCAGCGCGAGCAGAACAACTCCGGCAGTTCGCGCAACGGGGATTGCAGTAGTTGGGAAGAAACTACACTGCTGGCGGGCGTGTGGCAGTCCGGACAATCGCCCACGAAGGCCAGCATCTCGCCTTCTTCGCGCATGCGCCAGGTGGAGCGGACAATCATTCGCTTATGC
>Ga0335080_10009541_pt1 | contig 10148 bp, 8 predicted proteins | sample Lox_Sample_34_FD_206720 | JGI IMG/M metagenome (GOLD analysis project Ga0335080, IMG submission 206720) | Soil microbial communities from Loxahatchee National Wildlife Refuge, Florida, United States - Lox_Sample_3.4 | ecosystem: Environmental > Terrestrial > Soil > Wetlands | place: USA: Florida... | reverse complement strand
CCGCTGACCCGCATCCAGCGGCTGTCCGGGCCCGCGCTGCACCGGTCGTGGCTGAACGTCCCGCACGTCACCCACGACGACGAGGCCGACATCACCGACCTGGACGCGTACCGGCGGGAGCTCGACGCGGCGGCCAAGGCGGAGGGCTACCGGGTGACGCTGCTCGCCTTCCTGATGAAGGCCAGCGTCTCCGCGCTGCGCGAGTTCCCGAAGTTCAACAGCTCGCTGACGCCGGAGAAAGACGCGCTGATCTACAAGGGCTACTACCACCTCGGCGTGGCCGTGGATACACCCGAGGGACTGGTGGTGCCGGTGATCCGCGACGTGGACCGCAAGGGCATCACGGAGCTCAGCCAGGAGCTCGCCGCGACCTCGGCCCGGGTGCGGGAGGGCAAGCTCGACCCGGCGGACCTGCAGGGCGCCTGCTTCACCATCTCCAGCCTAGGCGGCATCGGCGGGACCGCCTTCACGCCCATCGTCAACGCCCCCGAGGTGGCCATCCTCGGCGTGGTCCGGTCCAAGATGGCACCGGTGTGGGATGGTTCGGCGTTCGTGCCGCGGCTGATGCTGCCGCTCTCGCTGTCCTACGACCACCGGGTGATCGACGGCGCGCTGGCCGCCCGGTTTGTCCGGTACCTGTGCGGGGTGCTGGAGGATATCCGGCGACTCGTGCTCTGAGGGAGGCTGACGTGGAGAACCAGACGGCCGAGGTGCTCGTTCTCGGCGCCGGGCCGGGCGGGTATACGGCCGCCTTCCGGGCCGCGGACCTGGGCAAGAAGGTCGTGCTCGTGGACCGTGAGCCGGCCCTGGGCGGGGTGTGCCTGAACGTCGGCTGCATCCCGTCCAAGGCACTGTTGCACGCGGCCAGGGTGATCGCGGAAACCCGGGAGATGAGCGAGAACGGCGTCTCGTTCGGCCCTCCTTCCGTCGACCTGGACCGGCTGCGGGCGTGGAAGGATGCCGTGGTCGGCCGGCTCACCGGCGGGCTGGCCACGCTGGCCCGGCAGCGCAAGGTCAGTATCGTCCGCGGTTACGGCCGGTTCACCTCGCCCCACGACCTGCGGGTCGAGCTGGCCGAGGGCGGCGAGGTCGCGGTCGGCTTCGAGCATGCGATCATCGCGGCCGGCTCGGAGGCGGTCACGCTGCCGTTCATCCCGGCGTCGGATCCGCGGGTCATCGACTCCACCGGGGCGCTGGAGGTCAGCGAGGTGCCGCCGCGGCTGCTGGTCATCGGCGGCGGGATCATCGGGCTGGAGATGGCCACCGTCTACCACGAGCTCGGTTCCCGGATCACCGTCGTGGAACTGCTCGACCAGCTCATCCCGGGCGTCGACCGTGACGTGGTGACGCCGCTGGCCAAGCGGATCGGCCGGCAGTACGAGAACATCTACCTCACGACCAAGGTGACCGGAGTCGAGGCCAGGCCGGACGGCCTGGTGGTGTCGTTCGAGGGGGCCAAGGCGCCGGCCACCGACACCTTCGACCGGATCCTGGTCGCCGTCGGGCGGCGGCCCAACGGGGCGCTCGTCGATGCCGAGCGGGCCGGGGTCACCGTGGACCCGTCCGGCTTCATCCCGGTGAACAAGCAGCTCCGGACCAACGTGCCGCACATCTTCGCCATCGGCGACGTGGTCGGCCAGCCGATGCTGGCGCACAAGGCGATGCACGAGGCGAAGGTGGCCGCCGAGGTCATCGCGGGCAGGAACAGCTACTTCGACGTCCGCGCGATCCCGTCGGTCGCCTACACCGACCCCGAGGTGGCCTGGGCCGGGATCACCGAGAACGAGGCCAGGGCGGCGGGGGTGGCGTACGGCAAGGGCGTGTTCCCGTGGGCTGCCAGCGGCCGCTCGCTCACCCTCGGCCGGTCGGAGGGGATGACCAAGGTGCTGTTCGACGAGGCGACCGGGCGGGTGATCGGCTGCGGCATCGTCGGTCCCTCGGCGGGCGACCTCATCTCCGAGGCGGTACTGGCCATCGAGATGGGCGCCGACGCGGCCGACATCGGCCTGACCATCCACCCGCACCCGACGCTGTCCGAGACCGTGGCCATGGCGGCCGAGGCGTTCGAAGGCACGATCACCGACCTGTACCTGCCCCGGCGGTCCTGATCTCCTCAGCCGCGCTGGCTAGGTGACGCGCTGGCTGAGCCAGGCCTGCACCTCGTCGGCGATCTCGCGCCAGCCGTGGTCGATGACCAGTGAGTGGCCCCGGTCGTTGAACTCGCGCAGGTCGGTGACGGCAGGAGACTTGTGATAGAGCTTGCGGGTCGATCTGCTGATCGCCGCCGGGACGGTATGGTCGTGGCCTCCGGCGATCACCAGCAGCGGCCCGCGGGTCTTGTTGCCGGTGTTGACCTTGGCCGGCGACTGCGAGGACAGGTTCGCGGTGGCGGCCTCGAACAGCGGCTTGCCCGGCGACGGGACCGTCCACCGCTGGTAGAGATCGGTGGACTCTTGCGCGGGCAGCGCGTTGCCGAAGCCATAGCGGAACTGCTCGGCGGTCAGCGCTATCGCCTTGTTCCGGTTCGCCGGGTTGCGCAACGCGATCGAGGCGACCCGCAGGGCCGACGGGGGCAGGTAGATCACGCCCTTGATCGGCGCCGGGTCGATCGCCACTCCCGCGGCCGCGAGGTCCTGGCCCAGCAGTCGCTGGGCGATCAGGCCGCCGAAGGAGTGGCCGATCACGATGGGCAGCGCGTCCAGGCCGCGGATGATCTGCGCATAGTGCTCGACGACATCGTCGATGCCCTTCCCGGCCACCAGGTCAGCGTGGCTCCGGGTTTCCTCGACCGTGTCCGAGGTTCCCGGCCAGCCTGGCGCCTGCGGCTCGTAACCGGCCGCCTGGAACAGTTCCGTCCACGGCGCCCACGAGCTCGCGTGCAGCCACAGACCGTGAATGAAGACAACGTGCCTGACCGCTGGCGCCATCGCATAACTCCCTCGTCACTGGGGCCACTACCGGGTGCTTGAAGATCAGTGTCCTACCCGCTCCGCTGGCGCGGCAACCGTCGCGGATGCCCGGGGCGGTGGCGCTCCGCTGGCTCTTGTTCTGGCCGGGGGGCTACGATCCGGTTTGGGTGAGGAAATGAGCAGCAGGCGGCGCCGGCTCGACCCGGTGGGACCGTTCGGCAACCCGGACGGATCACGAGCCGACATCGAGGATGTGATCAGCGAGTTCGTCGACTTCGGCGGCAACCCGGCGTATGGTCACCTCGCGACCCGCGCCAACGACTCCAAGGTGCGGGTCATCGTGGGGAAACTCGGCGCGGGCAAGACGGTCTACCTGCGGCGTCTTCAGGATTTCCAGGCACACCAGGATTCCGTCTACGCCGATGTGCCGCAGCAGAGCCTGCCGAAGACCGAAGTCGTGGTGAAGGCCTGCCAGTGGTTCTCGGGCAGTGTCCTGGTCGAGAAGTGGATGCAGATCTGGGAGCGCGCGATCATGCGGTCGCTGGCCTCGCACGTGCTGCGCCGTCCCGAGCTGCGCCAGCAATTGCGTGACGAGCAGGCCGAGGAGCTGGAGCATTCCTATGAGCGGCTGCTCGATGACTTCCGCCGCCCCCGGTCGATCTACAGCCAGGTACGCGACATCATCAACCAGCGGCAGACCGCGTATCAGCTGTCCGCCTACCTCGACGATCCGCTCTGGGATGACCTGGAGGATCTGCTGGGCGAGGTGGTCGGCCAGTGCAAGCCGATCTATTTCTACCTCGACGCGCTGGACGAGGAGTTCAGCCACGCCCCGATGTACTGGCTGAAGTGCCAGGAGGGGTTGTTCTATCAGGTCATGCGGCTGCTCCGCGACCACAGGCTGGGCGGCCGCCTGCACGTCGTCATCTGCATCCGGGACATCGTCATGTCGTCGGTGTACCGGTCCGAGCATGCGCCCCGGTACTACAACGAACCGCACATACGCGTCCTGACCTGGGACCGCGGTTCGCTGCTCTACCTGCTCGGGCAGAAGCTGCAGCGGCTGCCGCCGTCACTGCTGATGCGACGCCCCGGCACCGGGCCTGCCACGATCCGCGACTGGCTCGGGGTGGGCGATAGCTGGCCGGGACCCGATGGGGACGGACCGGTCGAGGACTACCTGCTCGGCCACACCAGGCTGATCCCGCGCGACATCATCTCGCTCGGCAACGAGCTGAGCGAGGAGGTCCTGCGGCAGAAGCAGGCTGGCCACGAGGGCATGCCGCCGGAGGCCTTGGCGGCGGTGGTGCAGCGCTGCGCCAAGCGGTTCGGCGACTCCCAGCTCGCGCAGTGCGCCAACCAGATCTCCTCGGACCTGATGCCGAGTAACGCCGCCCTGCACGATTACTCCGAGTTGTTCACCAGCACCCAGGCCTACATCAGCGGCGTGCAGGAGGACGTGCGGTCCTTCGTCCGGATGATCGGCGTCGACCGGTTCTCCCGCGGGGATCTGATGGCGCTGCAGGAAGTGGCGGATCTGCACTTCGAGCAGGCGACGGACCTCGCCTCCGTCCTGTGGCAGAACGGCCTGCTGGGGTACGTGGACGAGATCGGGCGGCGCCGGTTCTACTCCATGGGCGACATCGAGCAGTTTCACTTCCCGCCGGAGGTGGGCACGTACGTGCTGCATCCGTGCCTGGTGTACGCCGTCGGGGGAATCCGTCATGTGCAGGAGGACACCGCCGGCGCCGCCGCGGCGGGCCGCACCCGCCTGCTCCCATCGCCCGCAGGCGGCAGCCAGGCACTCCCGGAACCCGACCAGGCGGAGGTGCTCGAGGGCCTGCTGGCTCCGGTCGCTGCCTACGCCGCCGGCGACGTCATCGACGGCCGCTTCGAGGTTCTCCAGCTACTCGGGCAGGGCAGCTTTTCCAAGGTCTACCGGGTGCGCGATGACGTCGAGGGTGAAGAGCGAGCGCTCAAGCTCTTCGACAGCGCCGCCGGGTACGAGGCCGTGCGCCGCGAGATCGCCGCCCTGCGGAAAATCCGCCATCCCAACGTGGTGGAGGTCTTCTGGGCCGGTCAGACCGACGCCGGCACCTGGTACCTGATCACCGAGTTCATCAACGGGGACTCACTCGATGAGTTCGTCGCCGGGACCAGGCGCCTGCGCGACCGGGAGGCGGTAGATGTCGCGCTCGACCTGCTCGACGCGCTCGTCGCTTTTCATCCTGACGCGGCGCGCCTGAAGCAGCTGGACGCCAAGCGCCGGGAAGGCGACCTGACCGAAGCCGAGTCGCGTGAGTGGATGGACCTGCAGGAGGTCGGGCTGGTCCACCGCGACATCAAGCCGCTCAACGTGATGCTCACGCGTACCGGGGCGAAGCTGCTCGACTTCAACATCGCCTCCCGGGTCGGCGACCCCGTTCATACCCGGTCAGGCACACCGCCGTATCAGGCACCCGACGCCGGCCTGGAGCGCTGGGACGTCTCCACCGACCTGTTCGCCGTCGGCGTCCTGCTCTACCGGCTCCTGTGCGACGGCCAGCACCCGTTCCCGAACGCCAGGCCCATGATCGACGTACTGGTGACCGACCCGCGAACGACTCGCCCTGACCTCAACCCTGACCTGGCCGGGTTTCTTATCAGGGCGTGCGCCCCGGCCAGCGTCGATCGCTTCGCCACGGCGGCTGACATGAGGACCGCCTTGCGCACGATCCGGGCCGGCCTGTGACCGTTCGATCCTCCTCAGCCGGGGCGGTGCAGGCTGGCGTCGCGCAGGAAGGTCAGCACCGCGGCCACCCGCCGGTGCACCAGCTGCTCGCTGGCCAGGTCGAGCTTGGTGAAGATCGCGTTGACGTGTTTCTCCACCGATGACTCGGACAGCGACAGCTCCCGGGCGATGCCGGCGTTGCCGCGGCCCTGGGCCATCTCCCGCAGCACCTCCAGCTCGCGCGGCGTGAGCCGGGCCAGCGGCGACTCGCGCAGCCGGGCCCGCCGGGTGACCAGCGCGTCCACGACCAGCGGGTCGATGACCGAACCGCCCGCTGCCGCCTCCCGGAGGGCGGAGAGCAGCTGGCGCAGGTCGCCGACGCGGTCCTTGAGCAGGTAAGCCAGGCCCGCGCTGCCGTTCCGGAACAGCTCGAAGGCGTAGGACTCGTCGGCGTACTGGGACAGGATCACCACGCCGACGGCCGGGTTGTCCGCCTTGATGGCATGGGCCGCGTCGATGCCTTCCATGGCCGGCTCCTCAGCCCGGGCGGCAGCCGAACCGGCCGGCGGCCCGGTCACTCTGGCCCTGGTGTCCTGCCCGTGATCCTGGCCGGCCTTTTGACCATTTCCGGGCGGATGAGGTGAAGACAATGGCGGAGTATCCGGATACTGTTCAATTGCGCGAGGCCTGGTCGCGTGCTTTTCCGGTGCCTCGCGCCCCAATCGCAAGAGGAGGGTTGAGATGGCACCTCAAGGCAGTCTTGAACTGCTCAACGATCCAGTCGCCAAGGCGCTCCTTGGCTCGGTCAACCTGGCGAGGCTGGCCTACACCTGGCTGGACGGCAGCCCGAGAGTCGTGCCGATCTGGTTTCACTGGACCGGCGAGCAATTCGTCCTCACATCGCCCGCGAAGGCGCCGAAACTCAGGGCACCTCCGGTGACCGGCGCTCCATCGCGGACCCAACCTGCTGTCCGGTAGCGGGCACGACTGGCGGTACACGGCATATTGTGGTGTGTCGTGTCCCACCGTGAGCTGGTTATTCTCGGCACGGCGAGCCAGGCGCCCACCCGCAGCCGCAATCACAACGGATACTTCCTGCGCTGGGACGACGAGGGCCTGCTGTTCGACCCGGGCGAGGGAACCCAGCGGCAGATGCTGTTCGCCGGGGTTACGGCCAGCCAGGTCACCCGCATCTGCGTCACCCACCTGCACGGCGATCACTGCCTCGGCCTGCCGGGCGTGCTGGCGCGGATGTCGCTGGACCGGGTGCCGCACCCGGTGGAGGTGTGCTATCCGGCGGGCAGCCGGGAGGTGTTCCGGCGGCTGCGCCACGCGTCGCTGTTCCGCGACGTGCTGGACCTGCGCGAACGGCGGATCAGGGGGGAGGGCGCGGTCATCGGCACGTCGCCGTTCCGGCTGGAGGCGCGGGCGCTGTCGCACAGCGTGCCGACCGTCGGCTACCGGCTGACCGAGCCGGACGGGCGGCGGATGCTTCCGGACAGGCTCGCCGCCCTGGGCATCACCGGTCCCGACGTCGGGCGCCTGCAGCGCGAGGGCCGCCTGGAGGCCGGCGGCCGGGTGGTGACGGCCGAGCAGGTGAGCGAGCCGAGGCCGGGACAGCGCTTCGCGTTCGTCATGGACACCCGGCTGTGCGACGCGGCCTTCGCGCTGGCGGACGGGGCGGACATGCTGGTCTGCGAGTCCACCTTCGCCAACGCCGAGGCCGGGATGGCCGGTGACTACGGGCACCTGACCGCCGGGCAGGCCGGGCAGATCGCGGCGCAGGCCGGGGTGCGGCTCCTCGTCCTCACCCACTTCTCGCAGCGCTACGAGCACGGCCCTGAGGGCGACAAGCGGCTGGCCGGGGAGGCAGCCGCGGTCTTCGGCGGCGAGGTCGTGCTGGCCCGCGACCTGGACCGGATACCCGTCCCGCCGCGGCGCGGGCCGGCGGTCCGCTGACGGGGCCTGCCGGGATGGTCAGGCCGGAGGCGGAGGTGCAATTCGGGGCCGGACTGCGAATGTTCCTGGCGCCCCGGCACCGGGGCGGAATGGTGCGGGTGGCGTGTGATGGAGTCTCGTCCCTCGGGCACGTGGTCGAGTCGCTCGGCGTGCCGCTGACCGAGGTCGGCGGCCTGGCGGTCAACGATGCCCCGGTGACGCCCGGGTACCGGCTGGCCGGCGGGGATAGCGCCGTGGCCCGTGCCGTGGACCGGCCGCAGCCACTGCCGACGGCGCGGTTCATCCTGGATGTTCACCTCGGGACGCTGGCTCGCCGGCTCCGGCTGGTCGGTGTGGACACCGCCTACGCCAACGACCTCGACGACGACGTCCTGATCGAGCGGGCGAACGCGGAACGACGGGTGCTGCTGACCCAGGATCGCGGCCTGCTGCGCCGACACCGGCTATGGCTCGGGGCCTATGTCCGCGGCGCGCGGCCGGATGACCAGCTGCGCGACGTCCTGGGCCGGTTCAGTCCGCCGCTGGCGCCGTGGACCCGGTGCACCGCTTGCAACGGGCTGCTGGCGCCGACTCGCAAGGCCGACGTCGAGGCGCTGCTCCCGCCCGGCACGCGGCGCACCTATCAGGCCTTCACTCGCTGCACGGCCTGCGGGAAGGTGTACTGGCGTGGCGCGCACAGCGGGCGGCTCGAGGACATCGTGGCGTCGGCGGTCCGCGCAGCCGTGGGCCCCAGATCGTGATATCGGTTGCGGTAAGGGAGGTGTCGGGCCCATGGATTCGTTCTCGGGCAAGCTCGCGGTGGTGACCGGCGGCGGCTCCGGCATGGGCCGGCAGCGGCGCGAGCTTCGTCAACGACCCACGGGAGGCCTGGGAACGCACGTTCGCCGTGGACTGGTGGGGCGTGTATTACTGCGCCCGTGTGTTCCTGCCGCTGCTGATCGCGAGCGGTGACGGAGTGCTGGTCAATACGAGCAGCGTGAACGGCTTCTGGGCGACGCTGGGCCCGGGCATGCCGAACACGGCGTACCGCGCGCCGCTCGACGCGGCCGGGGCGGCCACCATCATCCTGGACGGGGTGCGCTCGGGAGCCTGGCGGATCCTGGTCGGCCACGATGCCGAGGGCCTCGACGGGTTCGTCCGCGCCAACCCGGAAGCGGCCTACGACTACGCCCTGCTGGCCAGCATGGCCGTGAACGCCGCCGACCGGGCGGGCTGACGGGCCGACCGCCGGGCCCGCCGGAAATCCAGGTGCGGCGGCCGGAAGCCGGTGTTACCGTGGCGGGCATGCAGCGTGCCGACATGACGACGACGCCGGATTCGTTCCCGGCGCGCTGATTGCTGTCTTGAGTCACAAGTCCCGGGGCGAGCGCCCCGGGGCTCGCGCGTTCCCATGGCCGCTCCCCCCATGGCCAGGGAGGCCGCCATGCATGATCACCGCAAGCTCGGCCGCGAGCTCGGGCTGTTCGACACCGACCCGCTGATCGGAGCCGGGCTGCCCTACTGGCTGCCCGCGGGCGCCGCGGTCCGGCACGCACTGGAGGAATACCTGCGCGAGCTGGAGCGGCTGGCCGGGTACCAGCACGTCTACTCGCCGGCGCTGGGCAAGCGCGAACTGTACGAGATGTCCGGGCACTGGTCTTACTACCGCGACGGCATGTACCCGCCGATCGAGCTGGGCGGGGAACAGGTGGTGCTCCGGCCCGTCCTGTGCCCGCACCACGCGGTGCTCTACCGGTCCCGCGGGCGGAGCTACCGCGAGCTGCCGCTCCGGCTGGCCGAGCTCGGCGGTCAGTACCGGGCCGAGCTATCCGGGGTGCTCGGCGGGCTGACCAGGGTGCGGGCGATGCAGCTGAACGATGCGCACGTCTTCTGCTCCCCGGACCAGGCCGCGGGCGAGGCCCGGGCCGCGCTGGCGATGATCCAGCAGGCCTACGCCGCGCTCGGGATCGAGCCGGCCCGGTACCGGCTGTCGCTGCGCGGGCCCGGCGGCAAATACGTGGGCGACCCGGGTATCTGGGACCGGGCGACCGCCATGCTGGCCGGGATACTCGACGATTCGGGCCTGGACTGGGAGGCCGGCGAGGGCGAGGCGGCGTTCTACGGGCCGAAGATCGACGTGCAGGTGGCCGACGCCTCCGAACGGGAGGCGACTCTGTCTACCGTCCAGGTCGACTTCTACCAGCCCGTTCGGTTCGACCTGCAGTACACCGGCCCGGACGGGGCCAGGCACCGTCCGGTCATGGTCCACCGCAGCATCGTCGGGAGCATGGAGCGGGCGATCGCGCACCTGATCGAGCGGCACGGCGGCGCCTTTCCCGACTGGCTCGCGCCCGATCAGCTCGTGGTGCTGCCGGTGGCCGACGCCCAGGGGCCGGCCGCGGACGAGATCGCCCGGCGGGCCGCCGGGCTCGGGCTGCGTGCCCGCGTCGCCGGACCGGAATCGGGCACCTTGAACCGCCGGATCAGGTCGTCAAGGCTGGTGCCCTACCAGGCGGTCATCGGCGAGCGGGAGGCCGCGGCCGGCCAGGTCGCGGTCCGGCTGCGGGACGGACGGCGGCTGCCGCCGCTGC
>Ga0335080_10009540_pt1 | contig 10148 bp, 12 predicted proteins | sample Lox_Sample_34_FD_206720 | JGI IMG/M metagenome (GOLD analysis project Ga0335080, IMG submission 206720) | Soil microbial communities from Loxahatchee National Wildlife Refuge, Florida, United States - Lox_Sample_3.4 | ecosystem: Environmental > Terrestrial > Soil > Wetlands | place: USA... | reverse complement strand
CCGTCCCGGCCGGCGGCGTGACCGACGTGTACGCCGGCTGGCTCACGCCGGCCGCGCCGACCGGCAACCTCGTTGCGAACGCGCAGACGTATGCGACCGCCCGCCGCACCCTCGTCGGCTTCTGGGAATCGCGCCTCGAGGACAGGGCGCAGTTCGTCGTTCCCGAGCCGCGTGTGCTCGACGCAGAGCTCGGCGTGCTGATCCAGCAGATCGCGCTCGCCTGGCGCTACAGCGCCGGGAACCACTACGAGGAGCTCTCGTTCGCGGAGGCGCTCGACGCCGCCGAGGTGATGGCCGGGTACGGGTACGGCGACGTGGCCAAGGGGATCCTCCGCGTGACGCTGAGGGCGCTGCCGAAACGCTTCACGAACTGGCGGGCGGGCGAGCAGTTCGCCGCCAGCGCGCTGTACTTCCGGCTCTACCGCGACCGGCGCTTCCTGGACGAGGAGACGCCGTCGCTGGCGCGGCTCGTGCGGGTGTTCGGCCGGCAGATCGACGGCAAGGCGAACGGGGGGCTGCTGGATCGTGAGCGCTACAGCACGGACATCTCGCGGCCCGTGATCGGCGTGCACGAGCAGGCGGTGGTCAGGGAAGGGCTGTTCGCGATGGCGCGCGTCTGGGCGCAGACCGGCCACCGTCGGCTTGCGGCGCGCAGCAGCGCGCTGGCGGTGCGGTTGGACGCGGGCCTCAGGCGCGCCGTCAGCCGTTCCGCGCGGCGGCTGCCGGACGGGTCGCTCTTCGTCCCGGTCGCCCTGCTCGACAAGCATGCGCCGTTCGGCCGTCTCGCCGCCTCGCGCGAGGGCAGCTACTGGAACCTCGTGATGCCCTACGCGCTGGCCTCGGGCTTCTTCGTGCCGCACGGCACGCAGGCCGAAGGGCTGCTCCGCTACCTGCTCGGCCACGGCTCCCGGCTGCTCGGCCTCGTGCGTGCGAAGGCCGAGTCGCTCTACGGGAACCGGCCGTATCCCGTGTCGGGAATCGACCAGGTCTACGGGCTGAACGTCTCGCGCTTCCTCGCGGACAACGACGAGCCGGGTCAGCTCGTGTTGAGCCTGTACGGGACGCTGGCGGCCGGGATGACCCCGAACACCTTCATCTCCGGCGAGAGCAGCAGCATCGCGCCGCTTCGCGGCTCCGCCTACCGCTCGATGTACCTGCCGCCGAATCTCGGCGCCAACGCGACGTTCCTCGAGACCCTGAGGCTCATGCTCGTCCACGAGGTGCGGGGCCAAAACGGAGCGCCGAGGGGCCTCGAGCTGGCGTTCTCGACTCCGCGCCCGTGGCTGGCGGACGGGAAGACGATTCAGGTCACGGACGCCCCGACGAGCTTCGGCCCCGTCTCGTACTCGATCGAGCGGCACGGCTTGGGCGTGCACGTCACGGTCGACGTGCCTGCGTCACCGGCACCGCGCTCGCTTCGTCTGCGGCTGCGGCTTCCCGACGGCGACAGGATCGCCCGGGTCTCGTCCGCCGGGGTCGCGATTCCCTTCGACCCGAGCACCGGGACGATCGACCTCTCGAGCTGGTCCGGCCAGCTCGACCTGAACGCCACGCTCCGCCCCCGAAGCTGAGCGCCTACTAGGTTCACGCGTCTAGATTCGGGAACCCCACCTCCCTCCCCTGTGCGTCGAGCGTAGCGCCGCGAGACGCACGTGTGTGTGCCTCGTTCGTGTCGGATCCGTGACGCCGTCCGGGCGGCGCGGCAGCCCTATGCCGGCGCGGCGCCGGTCGCTGTGACGAGCACGTTCGCCGGCTGCGGCGCGATCGGGAGCTCGGCGAGCGTCCGGCTACCGAGCCTCGCCGCGATGTTCCAGGGCGCGCCCATCCGGATCCACAGCGGCAGCCCTCCGAGGCGGAGCGACGAGCCTCGCCGCAGGAGCCCTTGCCAGACGACCGCACCCGCCGCCGAGCCGCGCCGCACCGAGAGCCAGCAGTCGCCCCGGATGGCGGCGAGGACGAGCGCCGGAGCGGTCGTCCCGTGCCGCGGCGCCGTGGCCGGGACGGTTCGCGTCGGAGGCGTCGCCGGCGCCGGCGCAGCCGCGGGCAGCGGAGCGGGCGCCGCCGGGGGCGGCGTCCCCCGGTCGGCGTCGAGACCGAGCAAGGCGAGGCCGCCGAGGAGCGCCGCGACGACGCCTGCGAGGGCGAGCGTCCGTCGCGCCACCGGCAGGCGGCGGGAGGGAGGGGGCGGCGGAGGCGGGGGGTCGAGCTCCGCCAGCGCCGGGGTGAGCTCGCGGAGCAGCGGGTCGGGATCGAGCCCGAGCAGCTCTGCGTACGAGCGGAGGAAGCCGCGCGCGTAGGCCGGTGCCGGGAGCATGCGAAACCGCTCCTGCTCGAGCGCCTCCAGATACCGCGCACGGATCTTCGTCGCCTTCTGGGCGTCGGTCAGCGAGAGCCCGATCGCCAGGCGAGCCTCACGGAGCGTGTTGCCGATCTGACCCACGGTGCTCCGATCCCACGTTTCTTCGGTCCACGAATGATGCCTCGCGCGGGGCAGCCTGTGGGGTCCTGGCTACGATTGGCACGTGCCGACGACGGATCCGCTCGAGCAGCTGCTGCGCAAGGCCTTTCCGGGCGCGACCGAGCTCGCCGTGATCGATCGCACGGGCGGCGGCGACCACTTCCAGGTCGTCGTCGCGGACGCGCGGTTCGAGGGGCTCTCGCTCGTCGACCAGCACCGGCTCGTCTACGAGGCCCTCGACGGGCCGCTGCAGGACGGGACGATCCACGAGCTTCGAATCAAGACGAAGGGAGCGGCATGAGCGAGCTGCAGGACCGAATCAGGACGGTGGTCGAGAACGAGCCGGTGGCCCTGTTCATGAAGGGCACGCCCCAGTTCATCATGTGCGGCAACTCGGACCGCGCGCTCCGCGCGCTCCGCGAGGCGGGCTCGCCCGTGACGGCGGTGGACATCCTCGTCGATCCGGCGATCCGCCAGGAGCTCTCGCAGCTCTCCGGCTGGCCCACGATTCCGCAGGTGTTCATCAAGGGAGAGCTCGTCGGCGGCGCCGACATCGTGGAGGAGCTGGCCGAGACCGGCGAGCTCGAGGAGCGGCTCTCCTCGGCGCTCGGGCCCGAGTACCGGGAGCAGGCCGAAGAGCGCGTCGTCTCCGTCGTCTAGCCCGGGACGACCGAGAGGAGCCGGACGCCCGTCGCCCGTGGCTTCGTGGGCACGAGGTGCGGGATCTCGAGGGTGAGCAGGTGCCAGCGGCGACGCGTGCCGAGCGGGAGCACGACCCGTCGCGGCGCCGACACGACCCGTGTTGCCACCTCGCGCTCGTCGACCCCGAACGTGGTCCGGAGCGGCTGCGGCGCCGCCACCCGGAGCGCCACCGAGCCCGAGCCGAAGACCCAGAGCGGGGCGTGGGTCTCGCTCATGGGCACGCCGCCGCCGTCGGGCCCGTACCAACCCTGGCACAGAACCGGCCTGTCGTGGGGTGGCTCGACGCCGACGCGGTCGAGCGGCCCTGGGCCCCGGGCCCAGAGCGTGATCGCGCCGCCGCGGGCCGTCTTCCGCCAGCCGTGCCGCGCGAGGCCGAGCGAGGCGAACCACGCTCGGTTCGGCGTTGCCGTGTTCAGCGTGAACTGGCCCTGGTGCAGCGTCACGAAGCGGACCCCGAGCGCGGCGAGGTCGATTCCGGTCCAGTCGCCGCAGTTCAGCCGTTCGAGCCGCTTCGCGACGGCCTCCGCCGCCACGGGCGCCACCGTCGAGTAGCCGTTCGGCCGCTCGCGCGGCGCCTGCATCGCGTAGGAGAAGTAGACGGAGCCGTAGTGGACGTCCGGCAGGAAGACCGGCAGCTCGAGCAGCCGGCCGGGCCCTGCGCTCCGGAGAGCCGCGTAGGCGGCGTTGCCGCGATCGGCGGCCGAGGCGCCGTAGGCGTGCACGTGCAGGTCGGCGGCGAGCAGGACGATCGCGACCGCGCTCACGGCCGCGACGCGGCGGCGCGGGAGCGCGAAGGCCACGAGCGCGGCGATCGAGAGGCACGCGATCGGCATCAGCCGCTCCGGCACGCGCGGGTACCGGAACGGGCCGACGTTGTGCCAGAGCCACGAATAGCTCGGCAGGTGGGTGCCGAGCGCGAGCAGTGACGGGATCACGACTCCCGCCGCGAGCACCGCGGCCAGCCCGCTACGGCGCGCGCGAACGAGCATCACCAGCCCGGCGATCGCGACGAGAGGCGTGAGCCAGCCGAGGAAGACGAAGCTCTCCTCCCCGTGGCGGAAGCCGCGGAGCACGAAGTCCGACCATCTCGCCGAGTAGAAGCCGACGGCTCCGAGCGTCCGGCCGCCGGCGCTGATCGAGCCCGCGATCGCCTCGCGCTGCACCATGAGCCCCGCAGCGATCGCGGCGGCGGCGGCGACGAGGGCGATCCGGAGGCGTCCGCGCACGAACGCGTAGGCGGCCACGAACGGGATCGCCCCGAGCGCGAGATGAACCTGCCCCGAGAGCGGAATCGACGCCAGCGCGACCACGGCCACGGCCCCCCAGCGCCGGCCGCCCTTCTCCACCCCCAGCAGCGCGAGCGGGATCAGCATCGAGATCGGGCCGAGCAGATGCCCCACGCTCTGGCCGACGCGGTACGGCGCGATCGCGAACACGAGCCCGCCGACGAGCGCCGGCCCGCGACCGAGACCGAGCGCGCGCAGCCAGGCGCACGTCAGGCCGCCTGCGCCGACGTAGGAGAGGAGCACGAACAGGTTCCACGTCACCACGGGGCCGAACAGCCCGAACAGCGGCCACAGGGGAAGCCCGAACGGCCAGCCGCCGAGGTTGACGACGCCGCCCGACTCGGGACGGAACGTGTACGGGTCGTGCCAGGGGGCGCGCAGATGCTCGAGCTGGTGCCCGACGAGCCAGAAGTGCCAGTTCGTCTGCAGGTAGTCGCCGGGCGACGCCTCGCCGTAACCGGGCGCGCCGCCGGCGAGATACGCCGTCCGCCAGTGCTCGACGGCCGGCCAGGCCGCGAGGACCCCGGCCGCGAGGTACAGCAGGCAGGCGAGCCCTATAAAGCCCGCGCGGCCCGAAGCAGCTCGTCCAGGTCGGGTAGCTCCGATGTGGCGTAGCGCCATGCGCCCCGCACCGTACCGTCCGCGTCGACGAGGAACGCGCTGCGCTCGGCGACTCCCTTCAGGCCGCGATACTCGGAGGCGACGCCGAACGCCGCAACCGCCTCGCCGTTCCAGTCGGAGAGCAGCGGGAAGGTCAGGTCCAGCACCTGCCGCCACGAGACGTGGCTCCACGGGGAGTCGCGGGAGATGCCGTGCGGGCGGACTCCCGCCTCGATCAGCTCGTCGCTCCTGTCACGCAGGAGCTCCATCTCGTTCGTTCAGGTCGAGGACCAGTCGAACAGGTAGAAGAGGAGCAGGAACGCCCCCTCCGCCGCCAGCTCGTCGACCGACACGGTCTCGTTCGTGCTCAGCCACACCGTCGCCGGCGGCACGCGGTCGCCAACCCTCAGCACGGGCTCGCCCTATCCGGCCGCAGGGAGGGCCGCGACCTCGGTTGCGTCTGCGATCTCGGACACGACCTCGTGGATGTCCCGGTTCGCGTTGAAGACGCGGAGCTGCCGGTCGGCGCCGTTGCCCCGCGCCATGATCTCCGCGATCCCCTCGAGCTCGCGCTCGCACCCGAGCTCGCGCGCGTGCGCCTCGAGCGACCGCAGCGTCCGGCGGACCAGCTGCGCGACCGGGACGCGGTTCCGCCGTCCGGTGGCGAGGTCCATCACCGGCGCCTCGAGCCCGTACCGGGCGGCGAGCCACTTGTTCTCGCTCGTGAGGATCCGGTGGTAGGAGGGGATCTCGACGCCCTTGTCGTACTGCTCGCAGTAGAGCTTCACGAGCGACTGGCAGAACGCCGCGAGGGCGACGGCGTCCTCGACCCGCGTGACCGCGTCGCAGATCCGGATCTCGACCGTGCCGAGCCGCGGATGCAGGCGCACGTCCCACCAGATGTGCGTGTAGTCGGCGATGCAGCCCGTCTTCTCGAGCTGGCCGATCACCTCCGCGTAGTCGGCGTAGTTGCGAAAGCGCGGCGGCGGGCCCGAGCGGGGGAACGCCGCGAACACCATCTGCCTGCTCGAGGCGAGGCCGGTCGCCTCCCCGCGCCAGAACGGAGACGAGGCCGAGAGCGCGAGCAGCTGCGAGAGGTGGACGAGCAGGCCGTTCACGACCTGGACCGCCTTCTCCGGATCGTCGATCGCGACGTGGATGTGCATCCCGAAGATCAGCTCGCGGCGCGCGACGTACTGGAGCTGGTCGACGAGCTGCCGGTACCGGTCTCTCGCCGTGATCTGCTGGCGCTCGAACAGGCTGAACGGGTGCGTCCCGGCCGAGCCGACCCTCAGCCCCTGGTCGCGGGCGATCTCGCAGACGAAGCCGCGCAGCTTTCGCAGCTCCGCATCGACGTCGGCCGCCGACTTGCACACGGGCGTCGCGATCTCGAGCACCGACTGCATCAGCTCGGCGTTCACCCGTGTCTCGTACTCGGATCCCGCGGTCGCCGCGAGCACCGTGTCGATGTGCTGCACGAGGTCGAGCGTGTCCTGGTCGAGCAGCATGTACTCCTCCTCGACCCCGAGCGTGTACGGGTCGCCCTTGCCGAAGCGATGGTCGAGCACGCTGCCGCCCTCTGCGAAGGTCTGGGCGGTGATCGAGGACGGGTAGATCTGCTTCATGCCGTCACAAGTCTGACCCGTTTCTCGGCCCGGCACTAGGCCCGGGGAGATTTCAGCGTTCCTTCAGCGGTGCCCCGTAGAACTCCACCGTCACCCGAGGCAGGAGAAGGGACGATGGGACAGCCACTTCACATCGATGCCGCCGTCGCAAGTGCGGCTGCGCCCTTCTCGCCGGCCGCCCTCGCAGCCGACGTCCGCTCAGACGTCAGGGCCGTGCCCCGGGTGGGCGTTCGAGTCGACGTCCGCTCCGACGTGCGTTCTGTCCCCCGCGTGCACCCCGGCCCGTTCGTCGGGGCGGCTGTCCCCCGCGCGGACGCGCGCGTCGACGTTCGCTCGGACGGAAGGCGCAGGAACCGCATGCTCCATCGCGGCTACTAAGTCCGCCTTTCCAAGTGCCGTCAGTCCAGGGCGGGCCCTCCGGGGCCCGTTCCTGATTCTGCCGGCAGCACCGCCTCGACCTCGATCTCGACGAGCCAGCGCGGGTCGAAGAGGCCGGCCACCACGATCCCGGTCGCCGCGGGACGCACGCTGCCGAAGACCTGCCCGTGGGCGCGCATGACCTCGTCGACGGCGTCGAGGTCGGTGACGAAGACGCGCGACCGCACGACGTCGGCCGGCGTCGCGCCGGCGCCGCCGAGCGCCGAGACGATGATCTCGAGGCAGCGGCGCGCCTGGCCGTACGGGTCGGCCGGCGGGTCGGCGTCGTCCGGCATGATCGGGGCGGTGCCGGAGACGTAGACGTGACGGCCGGCGACGACCGCGCGCGAGTACCCCCAGCGCTTCTCCAGGCCGGAGCCCGACGAGATCAGTCGCCGCTCCACGGAGCTAGTATCGCCCGCCGTGGATGCCCTGCGTCAGGTGGACGGCTGGCCCGCGCCCCGGACGGCCGTCGCGGTCGTCGCGCGCGACGGCGTGGTCGCCTCGCGCGGCCCGCGCGAGCTCGAGTTCCGCTGGGCCTCGGTCACGAAGCTCCTCACCGCCGTCGCGGCGCTCGTCGCGCTCGAGGAGGGGATCGTCGATCTCGACGATCCGGCCGGCCCGCCCGGCTCGACGCTCCGCCACGTGCTCGCGCACGCCTCGGGCCTGCCGCTGAACCAGGGCCCGCCGATCGCCCGGCCGGGTGAGCGTCGCATCTACTCGAACAGCGGGATCGAGGCCGCGGCCCTCGCGATCGCGGCGGCCGCCGAGATGCCGTTTCCTGAGTACCTGCGAGCCGCCGTCGGCGCCCCGCTCGGGCTCTCGGCCCATCTCGCCGGCTCGGCCGCCTGGAGCTATCGCGGCACCCTCGACGACCTCGCCCTCCTCGCCTCGGAGCTCCTGGCCCCGACCCTCGTCGCGCAGGAGACGGTCGCCGAGGCGACGTCGACGCAGTTCCCCGGCCTCACCGGCGTCCTGCCCGGTTTCGGGCGCATGGAGCCGAACGACTGGGGCCTCGGCTTCGAGCTCCGCGACGCGAAGAGGCCGCACTGGACGGGCGGGCGCAACTCGCCGTGCACGTTCGGCCACTTCGGGGCCGCCGGCACGTTCCTGTGGGTCGACCCGGACGCGGGTGTCGCGCTGGCCTGTCTCACCGACCTCGAGTTCGGCGAGTGGGCGAAGCAGGCCTGGCCGCGGCTCTCGGACTCGGTTCTCGAGGAGCTCGCCTAGGAGCCGGTCGAATGCGCCAGGAGCGCGCTCATACGCAGCGACAATAGTTCTTAACGGAGCGTTCCCCGGGGCTGAACGCGGCGTCCGCACACTGGAACGGTGGAGGCGTCCGCACATATGAGCGCGCCCGCGTGAGGACAGCCCGGTTCGATGCGATGGGCTGCGCGATCGCGGTCGGCGGCGCGACCCCCCGCGAGCTGCAGGCGATCGTCGGCCTCTTCAGGCAGCGCGAGAACCTGTTCAGCCGCGCCCGCGAGGGCAGCGAGCTGAACGAGGTCAACGAGGCCGCCGGCTCGGTGGTCGGCGTCTCGCCGCTCCTGGCGCGGGCGATCGGCGCCGCGCTCGACGCGGCGCAGGCGACGGGCGGCCTCGTCGACCCGACGTCGGGCCGCTGGAACGACGTGCGGCTGCTCGGACGCCTCGTCCTCGTGCCGGCGGGCGTCAGGCTGGACCTCGACCGCGTCGCCAGGGCGGCCGCGGTCGACGACGCGCTCCAGCTCCTGTCCGGCGACGGCTTCGTCTCTGCGGCAGGCGACGTCGCCCCGCGCGGCGACGTCGCCGTCGAGATTCCGGGCGGCGGACGCGTCCGCGTCGGGCGAGGCGGCCTCTCGACGAGCACCGGCGCGCAGGAAGGCTCGCCCTGGGTGCAGGTCACCGCCGCCGCGGACAGCTGCCTCGCCGCCTTCACCGCGGCCCGGGCCGCGTTCCTGCTCGGCGCGGACGGCCCCACCTGGCTCGACGAGCGTGGGCTGCCCGGACGCTTCGTCGGCCCGGGCACCAGCGTGCTCACGAACCGGGCCTGGAGCTCGCGGCTCGCCCACGCCGCCTAGACCGGGTCGTCGGCGAAGAGCGGGCGCAGGAACTCGTCGAACGCGGCGCGGTCACAGCTCGCGACCACCGACGGCGTGACCGCGTGCACCGTCGCCGTCCTCGGCACGTTCATCGCGAGGGCGACCTCGCCGAAGGTGTCTCCGGGGCGGAGGACGCCGCGCCGGCCTCGTGCGGACTGGCTCACGGCGAGCATCCCCTGGAGCACGACGTAGAACCGGTCGCCGGGGTCGCCCTCCCGGACGACCTTGGTGCCGGGGGGCACGTCCTCCCGCCGCATCACCCGGGCGAGCCGTCCGAGCGTCTCGCCCGGCAGCTCCTTGAGCAGTCCGATCCGGGCCAGCTCGTTGGTGGTTGCCGGGGACTCGCGCGGGCTCACGGCCCTATTGTGCCCGCATGGGCGTTCTCGAAGGCTGGCTCTGGTGCCCTCGCTGCCGCGGCGCGCTGGCGCCGGGGGAGGGCCGTGCGGAGTGTGAGGCCTGCGGCTTCGTCGCCTGGGCGAACTCTGCTCCGACCGCGTGCGCGCTCTGCGAGGACGACGAGGGGCGGCTGCTGCTCGTCCGTCGCGCGCACGAGCCGTTCCGCGGGTACTGGGACATCCCCGGCGGCTTCCTCGAGGAGGGAGAGCCTCCACTCGACGGCCTCCGGCGCGAGCTGCTGGAGGAGACGGGCCTCGAGATCGAGCCGGCCGAGTACGTCGGCGCGTGGATCGACCGCTACGGCGACGCGCCCGGCGCGCAGTTCACCCTGAACCTCTACTGGCGCGCGCGGGTCGTCGGCGGCGACGAGCGCGCCGCCGACGACGTCTCCGAGCTGCGCTGGTTCGGGCGCGACGAGCTGCCGTCGCCGTCCGAGCTCGCCTTCACCAACGTCCCGCTCGTGCTCGACGCCTGGCTCGCGACGGGTCCCGGTTGCAATGTCCGGCCCGAACCCCCATCATCCGCGCGATGACGGAGCGGGGACTGCACTACATCGAGGACGACCTCACGGAGACGTGGGTCG
>Ga0335080_10009539_pt1 | contig 10149 bp, 11 predicted proteins | sample Lox_Sample_34_FD_206720 | JGI IMG/M metagenome (GOLD analysis project Ga0335080, IMG submission 206720) | Soil microbial communities from Loxahatchee National Wildlife Refuge, Florida, United States - Lox_Sample_3.4 | ecosystem: Environmental > Terrestrial > Soil > Wetlands | place: USA... | reverse complement strand
GCCGCACTTCACCAACCCATTCCTGCTGAACGGCCAGCACGGCTGACCGCGGCCTTCCGGTAGGCCGAGTCAAGGCGGTTAGCCGCAGCGGCCCGGCAGCGGCCCGTACCACGCCGCCGCGCGGTACGGGCCGACCACCGCATCCAGCGACCGCCTGCGCTACATGGCAATGCCGCTGGACGAACCCGCCGAAGCCCAGCTCACCGCCCTGGCCGCGACCGCCGATCTCCGGAACCCCGCCTAGCCGGTCTCCCGGGCCAGGGCTGTCCGCCTCGTACCACGGGTACTCCAGCCAGGGACCCCACGGTCAAGGTGGCGCCGCAGAACGCTCAGCTATGTATCCGCAGCCGCCGCACAACTCAGTCAGCCGCGTCAGTTAGGCGGTGAGGGGCGAGGTCAGGTGCAGCTCGGGTCACTTCGAGTGAGCAGGCATGGGAGTCCGCGCCGAGGAGCCGGCCGAGCTGAGCGGCGAAATCGCCAGGGTGCTCGGCGTAGCCGACGTGGCCACCAGAGAACTCGGCGATGTCGCGGCCGAGCCGCCCGGCGAGCGTGACAACGGGCAGGAACGGCATGTTCCCCTTCTCGCGCGAGTCCCGGCCACCGGCCGGCACGATTAGGTCGCGAAGATCCCGGCGAACCGGGCAGCCCAGGCGTCAGGGTCGTCGAGCAATTCCAGGATCGGCGGTTCGTGGACGACGGCAGTGCTCACCAGATCGGGATGGCGGGTGACCAGGTCGAGTGTGACGATCGCTCCTGAGCTGCTCCCGAACACGCACGCCGGGCCACCGCCGCGGCGGGCGATCAGCGCCACCGCGTCCTCGACGTCGGCGGAGATCCGGTTCGCGTCGTCGACCGGGTGATAGCCAGGGGGAGGATCGTGCAGGTAGATCCCCCTGCGTCTGCGCGGGCCAATCGGGCCCCCGAGATAAACCATGATGTCTCCCGCCTAAGCCGGACGCGGCCAGCATGCGCTGCAGCTGGAGAGCTTGATTCCTGCTGGGCAGGGTGACTTCGAGCTGCCGGCCTGCGAACCGTGTCGCGAAGCCCTGGAGGACCCAGGTGCGGCCGGCGACGCTGATGGCGGGAATGGGGGTAGCTGAGGTGACAGCGCTGGCGGTGGGAGGGCCCGGGGACCCAGGAGCCGTCGGGATGACTGCTGCCAGCGCCGGCACGTCGGCAGCGGGCAGGGTGATCCAGAATCCGTACTGGACGGGTGGCGCCTGCTGTCCCGGGGGCGTGGGCGGCCGGAATGGGAAGACCGGGGAGACCGCTGCGGAGGTGATCGTTACCGGCGTGCCGGTCTTGCGGTAGCACTGGCCGGGATTCCCCCCGGAGAGCGTGACCCAGCCGGCCGGGCAGCCGCCGAAGCCGACCGGGGCCGGGCCCTGGGTGCGCATGTCCTGCAGGATGAGCGGTGACCGCAGATGGTGTGGTGGCGGCATGGTGGCAGCCTGGTCCGGCCCGAGCGGAGTTATGTGGCCTGTGCAGCTGGCAACGGCGAGCACGATGCCCGCCGCCGCCAGCACGCTCGCCAGGGCGGACGGCAGGCGCGGGCGCTGGTACGGCATGTCCTGGGTCCTCCTAGGCAGCCATCGTGCGCGGATGCGGTGGCGATGCGGGCGTTGCTGCCTGGGCGCGGGCGGCGTCGGGGGCGACCAGCGCGGCGGCGGCCGCCAGGATGAGCAGTTCGGCCAGGCTCACCTTGATCAGGTGCGGGTCGTGCAGGTAGTCGCTGAGCGTGACGATCCGGTACGCCCCGGCGACGGCGGCGAGCAGCGTCAGGGTCAGCGACCACACGCCCGAGCCGTCGGCCTGGCGGGACCAGGCCCTGGGTGCGTGCGCCAGGCAGGCGAGGGCGACCAGGATGCAGCACAGCCCGGGAAAGTCCGGCAGCCAGGCGGAGTTGCCGGTCGCCTGGAGGACCAGCAGCGGCACGACCACCAGGAGGTAGTTAGCGGGCAACGCCAGCAGCCAGGGCCAGCGCGCAGCCCGCGGGGCGTCCCGGTGGAACGCGGTCATGGCCAGGACCGGGACAAGATCGAGCAGGACCCAGAAGGCCCACGACCCGAACGGCGCCGGCATGACGCCGGTGAGCTGGGCTTGCACGAGAGCGACGAGGCCGGGGACGATGGCCAGCACCGCGAGAACCCGGGCAGCGCGGTAATGCCCGAGGGCCAGCGCCACGAAAATCACGATCCAGGCGACGTTGACCACGTAATACGCCGTGGGCCAGGCACCGCCAGGCGAGGCGGTCACCAGGCTCGCGGGCGGCGCGGGGAGCCCGGACAGGCGGCGGCTCCAGGCCGTCCGCACGAGCACGTCAAGGGCCAGCGTCGCGTGCACCAGCATCACGGTGAGCACCGCGCGCCGGATGGCCTGGCCCCAGGCGAAGTACCGGCGCGGCGCGCCCGCGCCGCCCAGGTACAGCCGGGCAGCCAGGCCGGCCACGCTGGCGACCTCCGCCCATTCGGGCCTGGCCGCCTTACTGATGTACTCGTCCGCCTCCGGGTCGCCGGTCAGCCAGCTGTCCAGGAACGCGGCGACCATGTCCTGTTCCCACTGCTGGCGGTACCAGCCGGGCAGCAGCCTCAGCACCCGACGGTACCGCCGCTCCAGGTCGCCGCTCATCCGGCCGCCTCCGCACCGGCCAGACGCAGCCTCGCCCGCACCACCCGGGCGGTGGCGGCACGAAGCTCGGCCTCCTCGGCCAGCGCGCCCCGCCCGTCCCTGGTCAGCCGGTAATAGCGGCGCAGCCGGCCGTCGTGCGCCTCCTCCCGGTCGGGCTCGATCAGCCCCTCCGTGGCGAGCCGGTCCAGCACCCCGTACAGGCTGCCGATCTTCAGCTTCACCCGGCCCTGCGACAGCTCCTCGACCTCACCCACGATGCCGTACCCATGCCGCGGGCCATCGGCCAGCGCGGTGAGCACGAAGAACGCCTGCCCGGTCATGGGCCTGCCAGCCATCCCGCCAATATACTGAAAACCAGGATATTAGTCCATATCCAGCACCGGATCCTGACGGCACTGGCACCCGGCGAGCAAGCCGTTCAGAACGGGATGTCCTGAACATTGCCGACGGCCAGCGTCAGCCACCTGCGCCCGGCGCATAGCCTCCCCGGGGAGCGGAGCGGACTGGCCGGACCCGCCGGTGGTGTGCTGGCCGGTGTGCCGTCGCGCTATCCCTTGACGTAGGCCAGGCTTTCGGCGAGGCGGCCGTCTCGGACCCGGATGATGTCCACGCCGCGCACGTGCCCCTCGCCCCAGTCGTAGCGCCAGCGCACCACGGCGCGCTCGGAACCGTCGGAGAACTGTTCCTCGATGGCAAACCGGGCCCCCGGCGTCGAGGCCAGCAGATCTCCCCAGACCTGCGCTACGGCCGCGCGGCCTTGGTAGCGGGCGCCATCGGGGGGCGGAGAGGTGGACTCAAACACGATGTCGTCGGTCACCAGCGCCAGGACGGCATCGAGGTCGTGCGCATTGATAGCGGCGGTGAAGCGGTCCATCAGGCCGAGGATCGGGTCAGGTGATTGCATGTGGTTATCCTGTCAGCCATCGCCTGGCACAGGTCAGGACACAGGCGCCGTCCGGAGCAGCCGCGACGAAGATTGCGGTCCAGCATCGGGATGATACCGCCCCCCGTGATGTGCGCCCAGTGCGGACATCCGGCGCGCCGGTCACGGTGGTGGTGTCAGGGCGTGCGGACCCGGTAGTGCAGGCGGGTCACCCTGTCATCCCGGACGACCTCAGGGTTATCCAGCAGCACCTTGCCGTCGGCCAGAGTGTTATGGCTGCCCATGCTCGAGGCCAGCGGCACCAGAGAGGTACATCCAGGCAACCGCCCTCGACCCTTTTGCCCGGAACTGTATTTTCTGGTACTTGGCTAGTTCGGCAGATCTGTAGTTCTGGCTGATGACAGTATCGTAAACGAACTCAGATGCGGCCAATCCCAGATCGGGGCCGGTTTCGGCGATCCGCCTTTTTAGCGGCACCGCCTCGATCAGCCGGGCTGCCTGATTTATTGCATGCCCGGATACTCCTTCAGGATCGGACGTCACCGGCCCCACGTGAATGGCAACGCGTAGCGTGATGCGGGTAGCGGCGGTTGCCCGACGATTATGCTGCCTCAGCGCGGTCGCCAGCCGCCCGGCTACCGCATTGACCACGGCGCTGGTCGGGATGCCGGGCGGTACGATGATCAGCGCACCATCACCGCGATCTTCGCGGTAGCAGGCAGGCCAGGTGATGCCGGAGTCGTTGAATGCATCCGCCAGCATGGCGTACATAGCCCGCCGCACGGATATGCGGTCTCTATCGCGGCGCGAGGAGTCGCTGAACGCCGTTATGTCCGTGATCCAGCCCATGACGGCAAGGAATTAACCGCACCCGGTGCCGCGGGGCCTGGGCTGGTCTCGTTTGCCGGCGACCGGCCCAGGCGATCTTCCGTGAGCCTGCCGTAAATCTGGCTTTCCAGCACTTCCAGGATGCGCGGGTGCTCGGTGACGACCGCCGTGAATTCTGCCGTTCCTATGACGAATGCCCGCACGTCGCTTGCTGTGAGGACCGTCGCAGATCGTGAACCCGGGCGCAGAGCTGCTCGTTCGCCGACGATATCACCAGGTCCTCGCGTGGCAATGACTCGTTCTCCCAGCGTGTCCTTGATGGAGATGTTCGTCTTTCCGGACCTGATGACGATGATGTAGTCGCCATGCTGGCTCTGGCGCCACAAGACAACGCCGCCATCGAAGGTCTGCTGCCGAGCCGCGGCTGCGAGTGCCCTTTGTTCTGCCACGGTCAGCGATGCCCAGAAACTACCCGCGGCTGCGGGCTCATGCAGCTGGCCGCTATGTGACTCGCTGCCCTGCCCAGGGCCTCGCCCGTGTCCCGGCTCGATGGGTGTCATCGAAGCGCGGTGCTGGTCCATCATCACCCCTGCGTGGTTCGGCCGGGGCCCGTGCCGGGCTAGGTCGATATCCTCGGCAGGCAGCTTCCGCGTGATCGCAGCAAAGAGCTGAGTGAAGGCAGTCGCGTCAGCTTGCTTCAGCACTCGTACATCTTCAACGGTGACGGCTGCCCGGCGCCCCTTATTGGTTAGTGCTATCTGATTGAGAGTGAATCCCGAGATAGGGATCGCAATAATCACGAGCACCATGATGATGAGCACGCGAGAACTCCCTCCCGCGAGGTCTCCTAGGCCCAGGATTTTGACTGCCGAGCGCTTGCTGATCGCTCATGGCTTGATAATGCGCTATGCTTCCAACTGCTTGCAAGCCAAGCACAATCTCCGCAAGCATCCTCCGCGGGCGAGGTGAGCCATGAAGCGCGAGCCGTACCAGGGTGCATGGGTAAAACACCAGCGTGAGCTGCTCGGATCCACCCAAGAGGCGCTAGCGGAAGAGGTCCGCGCTGGCGGCGGCCAGCTCAGCCGATCGCACCTGGCAAACATCGAGGCAGGCACGTACGCCCCTCCCGCTGACCTGATCCGGTTCATCGCGACGAAGCGCGGCATCGACGTCCGGGATACCTGGCGGCATGTCGGCACGCTGCCGCGCACGCGAAACGACCGCGGGCCGACGCTGCACCAGCTGTCACCAGTTGCTGATACCGGACCCCCGCCACTTCCGGATGTTCCCGATGCGCCACCGCCGCCGGACTCTCATGCCTCGGCTACCGAACTGCTCGATTGGGCCCGGACAAAGCTGGCAAGCCTCGCCTCGGGCAAACAGGACCAGATCGTGCTCACCACCACCGGACCGCTCGCCGACGCGCTACGCGCAGCGCCGCCGCCAGGTGGCCAACTGGACGGACTACTTGGGAACGGCATCCGGGCCGTTCTCGAGGAAGGCGGCGAACTGCATCACATACTCGCCGCCCCGGACGACCCTGAAGCCCATTTCGAGTTGCTGGCGCGAGCGCTGCCGCTCGTGGCCAGATACTGCCCGGCGCTTTCACCTTCACGTTCACTTCCGGGCCCGCAGCTCAGCAGATACAGCCTCACCCTGGTGCCGGACTTCCCGGCAGGACCGGACATAATCGCAAGCTCCCGCGCCAACCAGGCAAGCATGATCGTGCCGATCATCAGCGCCGGACAGCCCGGCGTGGCTGTCGTGGAGATGGCACCGCAGGACGGCCGCCCAGACACCGAACCGAACCGAGCATGGGCGAGAGACCATGCCTCATGGCTCGCCGCGCGCGGCACCGCTCTCTTCTCCTGGGTCACGGTCGCGCCCGCCGGGACTCTGGGCATGCCCTCCGGGCCCTGGGAGGATCCACTGGCAGGCACGCAAGAACATGTCGGCGAGCAGGACTCAATCCAGCGGATGCTGCGGCTCAACATAATGTCCGAGGATCTGCGCTCCCAGCTCATAGCCGCACAAGCCACGCGCAGCGGCCTGGCTCCTGAGTCCGTCGGGAGCGAGGTACGCCGCCGCCTGAGCATGTATAAAGCCCGCCGTGGCGCGATGATCCTCAACCTGCGAAATGGATACAGGTACCGCAACGTCGTGACACGCGAGGCGCTAGACGACCTTATCCAGCACGGCCAGTACACCATGGAGCGCCTGCCCGGTAACGTCCTGACCGCAGAGCAGACAGCCAGCTACCTCCAAGCGACGATCGACCTGATCCGCACCTTCGACAACTTCGAGGTACTGACACTCACAGATGAGCAACTCCAGCAGGCGCTCCCGCTCGGCGCATCGTGGATCGTAAAGCGGAGCCCGCGCAACCAGGCCGCCAGCACGGAACGGGCCTGGGCCTTCCTGCCATACGATGTCAACCGCAAGCCCATGGCGATGAACGTCATCGTTGACGACAAGCGCGCTGTCGAGGCAATCAGCAACAGAATCGATGTCCTCTGGGCAACCTGGGTCCAAGGAAGAACGACAAAAGATATCCGCCAGGAAGCACTCGCAGAACTCAGGCGAGCTCAGCATAATATCGCCTGATGACGCCGGCCAGGTATGTTCAGCGCGGCTCCTCCTGGCGGCCTTGTTATCTCGGCCGAGGCGTTCCGCAGCAACGGGCCGACGTCGTCCACCGAACCGGGGCGTGGACACCCAGCAGCAGCTAACCCGGCGCCCGCGGCAGGTTGCCGACGGCTCTATGCATAGCACCTGAAGCCGGCTCGTATGCGGTGCCCACGACCGGTAAGTTCCGTGGCCCGGTTGCCGCTCCGGTTAGGTTGAGCAGTTCGTGGAGTATGTCCGATGCGATGTCAGAAAGGGACCGCGTTTCGCCTTCGCGGATCCACTGTGCGAACGCGATTCCGAACACGGTGGCGCCGGACTCGGCCGCAAGGGTGGCGGCCGGCTCGCCGATGCCTCGCGCGCGCAGCGCCTGAGCGACCGTGGTGGCGAGGCCTGCGAGTTTGTGCAGTTCGCGTTCCCGGAGCGCGGGGTTCTGGTCGATCACGGATTGCCGCATGCGGGAGTACGGGCGGCGCTCGTCGGGGAAAAGCGATGCCGCTGCGTAAAGCGCGGAGGCGATGACCTCGAGCGGGGATGCGTCAGGCGGTGCGGCGTCTACCCCGTCGACGAACGCCTGGAGGAACTGTTGCTGCCCGTAGAACAGCACCTCGCGCTTGTCGCTGAAGTGCCGGAAGAAGGTGCGCTCGGTCAGCCCGACGGATTGCGCGATCTCCGCGGCGGTTGTCTGCTCGAACCCGCGAGTGGTGAACAGCTCCAGTGCCGCTGCCTGCAGGCGCTCTGTGGCACCCGGCTCCCAACGCACCATGATGCCGAGTCTAGTGATGACAGTGACTGTCGTGTAGGTGTATGGTGATGTCTGTGGCTGACATCAGTCACTGACATCACCATATCGGCCGCTCCGCCCGTGACGGGGCCGAAGGGAGACAGTGTCATGCGCGTTTTCGTCACCGGAGCCTCCGGATGGATCGGTTCCGCCACCGTCGATGAACTTCTCGCCGCCGGGCATGAGGTCACCGGGCTCGCCAGGTCTGACGCTTCCGCCGCTGCCCTCCGGGCCAAGGGGGCTCGCGTCCGCCGCGGTGACCTCGACGATCTCGCGAGCATCCGTGCTGGCGCTGAGGCCGCCGAAGCCGTCATCCATCTCGCGAACAAGCATGACTGGTCCAATCCGGCCGCCTCGAGTGCAGCCGAGCGAGCCGCGGTCCAGACCATAGGCGATGCGCTCGCCGGCACTGACCGCCCCTTCCTGCTCGCCTCGGGTGTCGCCGCCCTCACCCAGGGCAGGCCTGCCAGGGAGGACGATGTATCCCCGTTCCATGGCCCGGAGTCGCCGCGCGGGGGCAGCGAGAATCTCGCGCTCGAGTTCGTCGGCCGCGGTGTGCACACCGTGAGCCTGCGCTTTGCGCCGACCGTGCACGGGGCTGGCGACCACGGGTTCATCGCGATCATCGCCGCGGCGGCCCGGGAAAAGGGCGTCTCCGGCTACCCGGGCGACGGGACCAACCGGTGGGCCGCCGTGCACCGGTCCGATGCCGCGCGCCTCGTCGCTCTGGGGCTCGCGAAGGCTCCGGCCGGCGCCCGCCTGCACGCCGTCGCGGAAGACGGCATACCCACCCGCGACATCGCGGAGGCCATCGGCCGGGCCTTCGGCCTCCCCGTCACATCGATCGCCCCTGATGAGGTCCAAGATCATTTCGGGTGGATCGGCACCTTCTTCGGCATGGACCTCGCGGCGGCCAGCACCGCGACACGGGAGCTTCTCGGCTGGGTACCCGAGGGCCCGGCTCTCATCGAGGACATCGACGCGGGTGCGTACTCGGCGCCGACGCCGGTATAAGGGGCGTCGGGCATGGGCGCGGCCCCAGGCACGGCGCCAGCAGCGCGAGCAGGAACGAAGACCGTGACACGCGCCCATGCCCGTTCGGTCATCAAAGGCGGCTGCCGGTGCGGCGGCCAGCCGACGGGCGGGGATGAGCCAGGTGAAGGAGAGCATGTACGGGAGGGGCAGCAGCGGGCGGGTGCCGGGCGGCCGGAAGGGCCGGGACCGCGGCGCGGCGAGTTCCACCTTGATGACCGGAGCGGCGGTCATGATGGGGGCCACATCCGGGCGAGCAGGCGGTTCCGGCGCAGCTCGCGCATGCTCCCCGTCTTGCTCCCCGGCCGGCTTCCTGGCACCCGCCGGACACTGCCCTTGGCCACGGGCAGGCCTGAGCGGATTGTTCTTCGCATCATCTCATCTGCCTTGCGCGCTGACGGGGAGCCGCAGATTACGGCGGTGTGGCGACGACACCCCAGTGAACTCCAGATCGAGTGCGGCAGGCAGGATGACCGCCCAGGCGACGGCGACCGGAGGTTCGGGCACGTCTCGGCCCGATGCTGCGATGAGTTCCGGCAAGGTCGGGCGTCTGCCCTGGTGACCGCGGCCGGGACGTCGTACGCTGCTGCCCGGCACGAGACATCACGGAGGACACCATGCCGACCGCACCGAGCGACCCGGCCGCTGCGCTGCCCGGCCGCCCGCCCGTCGTTGACCTGGCCACCTGGCAGGCCGCCCGTGACGAGCTGCTGGTCCGCGAGAAGGCCCACACCCGCGAGGGCGACGCCATCGCCGCGGCCCGCCGCCGGCTGCCGATGGTGGAATTCGACCCGGCGGTCGAGGTCACCGGCCCGGACGGGCCTGTCCCGTTCCTGGACCTGTTCCAGGGCCGCGACGAGCTCGTGGTCTACAAGCACATGTGGTGGGACGGCGCGCCGCACCAGGGGCAGTGCGAAGGCTGCACCACCACGGCCTGGGTCCTGAAAGACGCCGTCTACCTCAACGCCCGCGGCGTCTCGTTCGCCATCCTGACCACGGGCCGCTGGGACGAGGTGGCCCCCTACGTCGAGTTCATCGCGCCGCGATCGGTGCAAGGTTTCAGGCGGTTGCTCCTCGACTTTCACGGGACCTCGGCGTCGCCGCAGAACGCGCTCTAAGTAGCCGCGTTCCGCGCGTTCGGCGGCTGTGCAAGCATGACACCCGGGGTGTACCTCACAGGAGCCTGACTGCGCGATCGCGACCCCGCCGGCCAGAGTACGACCACCGCGCGGGCGGCGGCTAGGATCGCGCCGTGATCAACGGAATACACGCGATCGTGTTCTCTACGGAAGCTGAGAAGGTCCGCGCGTTCTTTGCAGACGTCATGGGCATGCCGTCGGCCGACGCGGGCGGAGGCTGGCTCATTTTC
>Ga0335080_10009537_pt1 | contig 10149 bp, 5 predicted proteins | sample Lox_Sample_34_FD_206720 | JGI IMG/M metagenome (GOLD analysis project Ga0335080, IMG submission 206720) | Soil microbial communities from Loxahatchee National Wildlife Refuge, Florida, United States - Lox_Sample_3.4 | ecosystem: Environmental > Terrestrial > Soil > Wetlands | place: USA: Florida... | reverse complement strand
AGCGAACAACATCAGCGACGTCAACCGAGACGTGCTTCTGGCGGGTGACGTCGGCAATGCGCTCACCATCCGAGGTTTTCCGCTCGGAATCTTCAGCAATTACTACCGCGACGGCTTCACCTTTGACGGAATGGTTCCCTCAGACGCGACCGATGTCGATCGAGTCGAGGTCCTCAAGGGTCCGGCATCGGTACTCTACGGTCGCGCAACCTCCGGCGGCATCGTAAACCTGATCACCAAGGAGCCGCTGCCTGCCACGCATGTCACCTTCACCCTTCAGGCGGACCGATTCGGCGCGGTGCGGCCCACTTTCGACCTCACCGGACCGATCGGAAGCAGCGACAAGGTGTTCTACCGCCTGAATGCGGAGTTCGCCGATACGTCGAGCTTTCGAAACTACTTTCACGATCGCCGTTATTTTCTTGCCCCCGCGCTCACCTGGAAGCCGCAAAACGGCACCACCGTCCGCTTTCTGATCGAGTATTTGCACGGCTCAACGACGACGGACTATGGCATCCCCTCGCTCGGGGATCGTCCCGCTCCAGTTCCGATCAGCTCCTTTTACGGCGAGCCATGGCAATATTCCCACCTTCAGAATGAAACCGGGAGCGTCGACGTCTCTCACAATCTGAATTCACGGTGGGTTGTACGCACCCGGTTTCGCGCCACGCTAACCGACTGGAATTACCTGGACACCAGTCTTGGCGGTCTCCAGGCCGACGATCAGACATTCACGCGATACTCGGAGGACACGGCTTATCCGCTTCGGTTCTACGACTGGCAGACCGACCTCACCGGCATTTTCAAGACCGGCGGCATCGAGCACAACTTCCTCGTGGGATTCGAATATGGCTTCGAATCCGTTGTCCAGCGTGGAGTCTTCGCCGACGCGCCGTCCATCAATCTCTACAATCCGGCCTACTTCAGCCACAGTCTTCCCAGCGACGCGGCGCTTGCGACCTATTTCTTCAATCCGTCATCTCCGGACTATTTTCCGCTCAGCGGGACCACGAGGCTGCGGACTCACGGGGGCTATCTGCAGGACCAGATCTCACTGTTGCCGAAGCTGAAGATTCTGGCCGGCGTGCGATTCGAAGGCTTCACACAACAATATGATGAGCTCGATTACGACACGCACAACCGCCAGAGCAACGTCTCCGTGCTCCCGCGGATCGGCCTCACCTACCAAGTGATCCAACCGCTGACGCTTTACGCCAGTTGGAGCCGGAGTTTCAGCCCGACTCTGGCGGCGCAGTTCGGACCCAACGGCCAGCCTTTCGTGCCGGAGAAGGGCACCCAGTACGAAGCCGGCGTACGAACCTCCGAGCTTCACGGAAGGTTGACATCATCCGTATCGCTCTATCGCATCCGCTCCTCCAACCTGCTGATTACCAATCCTGGAAATCCCCTTGCGTCGATTCAACTCGGCGAGGTGGAATCGAAAGGCATCGAGGTGGATACCTCCGGTCGCATCCTGCCGGGATGGAGCGTGACCTTTGCATACGCGTTCAACCAAGCCAGGATCGCCTCGGATCCGGCCTATCCAATCGGCAATATTCTCCAGAATGCTCCCCATCATAGCGGGAGCATTTGGACGGTCTACGAGATCCAGCGCGGCCCGCTGGCCGGATTGAGTTTCGGAGGCGGTGTGCAGGCACGTAGCTACCGCTATGTCGATCCGTCTGACGATGTCATCCTGCCTGGATTTGCCCGCCTGGATGCGACGGCAAGTTACGTTTTTGGTCCCTCGCACCGTGAGCAGAAGCGCTACCGCGTTGCCGTCAACATACAGAACCTGACAAACCGGCTCTATTATGTTTCCGGCAACACGCCGAACAGCATTTTCCCGGGTTCTCCGACTAACGCCATGATGGAGTTTCAGGTGCGCTATTGAAGGTGACCATCGTGCCCACGCAAGAGAAAGCGGTGAGTTCGGCGAGAGCGTGGCCAGGATATCGCACGATCTGGCGTTGGCATTTTTATGCAGGCCTTATCGCCATTCCTTTTGTTCTGTGGCTCGCGACCACCGGCGCCATTTACCTCTTCCGACCACAAATCGAGGCATGGCTTGATCGTCCATACAATCATCTGGATATCACCGGCGCCCGGGCGAGCGCCGCGGCGCAGGTTTCCGCCGCGCTCAAGGCCGTGAACGGATCGAACCTGCATTTCTACCAGCTTCCAACTACCTCGCAGTCCGCCGCTCAGATCATCGTCGGCCGCGGCGCCGATGAGTTTCGAGTGTACGTGCATCCGCAATCGGCGGGCGTCATGCGAGTCGTCAACGAGAATTCTCGTCCGATGACGGTGATCTTTCATTTGCACGGCGAACTGCTAATGGGGGACCGCGGGTCGATGATCGTCGAACTGGCGGCCTCCTGGGCGATCGTCATGATTGCTACGGGATTTTTTCTCTGGTGGCCGCGGGACACCAAGGGGCTCGGAGGCATCTTGTACCCAAGACTCCGAAAAGGGCAACGGGTCTTCTGGCGCGATCTTCACGCAGTAACGGGAATATGGGTCTCCGCACTGGCTTTGTTTTTATTGCTGACGGGTCTCCCGTGGGCGAGCTACTGGGGCAAGTACCTGGAGGCGATGCGATCTTTGACACACACAACCGGCAATCCGGACTGGACTTCAGGGTCAGCGGCTGAGGCCGCGGCGCGCCTGGCACGAGATCCGATGGGCATGCCGGGAATGGACATGCACGGGGGAGTAGATCGCGCGGCTCGGGTTTTCGCCGGAATCGATAAGATCGTTGCCGCCGTAACTCCTTTGCGCCTTGCCTGGCCGGTACTCGTTGCTCCGCCGCTTGTTAGCGGTGGGCTGTGGACCGCGAGGTCTGACGCTCAAAATCGCACGCTGCGGACGAGTCTACAGTTGGATTCAGCCGGCGCCATCGTGAGGCGCGAGGATTTCGGCCAACAACAATGGGTCGACCGGTGGGTGGAAACCGGGGTAGCGGCGCACGAGGGACAATTATTCGGACTTGCCAATCAACTCCTCGGCCTATTTACGGCGGTCTGTCTGGTGGCGTTGAGCATCAGCGCGCTGGTCCTCTGGTGGCGCAGGCGCCCTGCGAAAGTGCTTGGAGCTCCGGTATACCTGGCACGAGAGAAACCGCTGTCCTATAGCTTTTGGCTGGTATTCGTCGTGTTCTGCATTTACCTTCCGCTCCTGGGCAGTTCGATCCTCGCGGTTAAAGCCATCGAGACTCTTGTACTTTGCAGGATACCAGCGACGCGGAAATGGCTTGGACTGGCGAGCACGTAGAAGATCGGCATGCCGGGACACGAGACAGCGTGGGGAGTGCTGTGGATTATTCGCTCGCCAGGGCGTGACGGTCTGCACCCAGCCTTTCGCTGCGGCGGGCGATGGCCCGTACCTTGCGCTTCCTCCACCAGATGTAAACTCCAGTGACGGACAACATGGAAATCACGAATCCAACGACAAACTCCAGGAATCGATACCATTGCCAGCCTCGGAAATCGGCGAAATGCAGCCCCACGATCAAATTCGTAAACGTATTCCCGCTCGGCCCGCGCGGCAAAAACAGGTGCCGCAATTCGCCTGTGTCCCCGGCCACATAGACGCCACTATCTGGGTTCATCGCCCGAAAATCGTGATCCGTTTGCACGCCAAGAGAGTAAACGCCGAAGTCTTCAATATAAGCCAATGAAACGGCACGCAGTATCCGTAAATGATGCTTCTCCGCTTCCCGCTGCATCAACTCCATCCCCCGCCGCTCCGCCGCCTGCCATCCGAGCTTCGGCTGTTCAATCCGATGGATCGGTACAGTGCGAAGAAAATCTTCCGCCGACTGATACGGTAAACAGGCGCGCATCACCTTGTCATAAACTGGCATCAATTCGAACCGGACGCTCGACCACGCAAACACAAACAGCAGTGGCCAGAACCAAAGACCTCCGGCGCGGTGCAGATCGAAGTTGACACGAAAGGCATTGGCGCGCCACTTGACCCACCAGGCGGTTCCCCACCGCCTCCAGAAATCACCCCTTGTCGATGGCAAGGTCAGGTAGAAGCCAACGAAACAGTCGACTGTCCAAGCCAGAGCGACATATCCCAGCGCGAGGGCGCCTGGCGTGCCCATCGTGAGATCCGTGTGGATGCTGCGAATGAAGGGCATGAAGTTGATCTTGCCTCGAGCGAGGCTGGCGCCACCGCGGCGCGCCAGGATCGCGCCCGTCCACGGATCGACGAAGACGTGATCGAAAGCCAGTTCGTAAGGTTTGCCGGTTGCGGGATTTTCGCGTGCTGCGATGCGGACGAGGACGGTATCCGAAATGTCGCGAAAAAAATAGCCTACTCGGACTCTTGGTTCGGCGGCCTCGACGCGCTCGGCAATCTCCCCCATTTCAAGCTGGCGAGCACCGGCGTGGGGCTTGGCAAAAAGTTGCGGATTGACGATCCTTTCGATTTCAACCGTATAGACCAACAGCGATCCAGTTATGCCAACCACGATGAGGAAGACAGCCATTAGGAGACCTGTCCAGCGATGTTGCCAGATCAGATACCGGCGGATCAGGGCGGCCTTGCTGGCGCTGCTCTTGGATTGCGCGCTACTCATGGGGGAGCCGTCAAAAGATCAACTTCAACGCCAATTGAACGGACCTCGGACCTCCGACCTGGTACAGAGGGTTGAATGCTCCATTGCCGATGCCGTTACTGGACAAGCCCTGGGCGAGATTTTGAGTCGACACTCCAAACTGAGGATTGAGCGCGCTGGGGGACCCGAGGTCTCCGACAGGACTGGCGAAGTTCGAATGATTCAAGGCATTGAACAACTCGGCGCGAAACTGGAGTTTCAGTGCCTCCCGAAGTGGAAACTCGCGGTGAATTCCGAGGTCCCACTGCACCATGCCGAAGCCGCGCAGACTATTGCGCGCCAGATCTCCCTGACGGGTTGGGAGGCCCGAGTTGGGGTCCAGTGGCGGAGGCGTGAGTGCGGCTGGATTCAATGCCTTCCCGCCGGGGTACTGTGGCCCGTAGAGGTAAAAAGGTGCGCCAGGAACAACATCCGGCCGGGTTGCAGCGGCAAATCCGTTCGTCAGCGCGGCAAGAGCCGAATAGTAAATGCCGATTGGGGGAGCGGATCGAGCCTGCAGAATGCTTTCGAGGGACCAGCCGTGAAACGCGGCGGCGGCAAACCCAGTGTGAAACGGATTGGGCAGAGAGTAAGTGATGGCCGTGCTCAGGGTGTGCCGTATGTCGAAATCGGAGTTTCCGACGTTGTTTTTTGAGTTCAGCAGAGCAAGGGCGTTCACCGGGTTCCCGGTCGAGCCGGCCGAACCCGTGTCGATCGAATGCGCCCAGGAATAAGAAGAGATTACCTGCAAACCGCGCGACAACCGCCTTTGAAACTGGAGTTGCAACGCATTGTAATTCGAACTGGCGGCGTTTGTCGCCAGATTCGCCGCAGCGAAGTTGCCGCCAGCCGGGAAAGTCACGTTGGCCGTCTGCAGCAGTCTCTTTCCGTCAGCCCCGACATAGCTGACAGTGAACCTCTGTTGTTTGGATAACGATTGTTCGGTTCCTATCCGAAAAGTGTAATTAGCCTTCGAGCGGCAGCGGTAGCCCGGCGCAGCAGTGATAGATGGCCGCGATGAAATTGGCGGCGCTGCGGAATCCGAACGACCGGTGACTGATCGACTTGATCTTGTTATTCATGCCCTCAACAGCTCCGTTCGAAAGCCGGGTTTGGGTCCAGGCGAGCACCCCGTCCAGGTGAGAGCGCAGCATGCCCACGAACTTCTTGAATGGTTCCAGCTTCGATCGCATGGCCACCTTCATCCACTTGAGCAGATGTTGTTTGGCGCGCCAGGGCTGCTTGTAAGTCCAGAACAGTTGGAAGGATTCCTTCAAATACCAAGCGCGCACCAACGGCGAGTTCCATCGCACCAGCGTGGAGAGGCGCTCCTTCTGGCCGTCATTCAGGTTCCACGGATTCTTCAGCAGCAGCCAACGCGTTCCTTTGAAGGCGACCCTCTGTTTGGAAGTGAGTTGGCGCCATAATTGGCGCCGCGCTGCATCCACGGCTTCATTCAGATGCTTGACGATGTGAAACCGATCGAACAGGATCTGCGCGTTGACCGCGTGCTCGCCCACCAGTTTGGCATATGCCGCCCACATGTCCATGCACACCACGCGCAGCGTTTGGCAGCGACGTTTGCCCATCTCTTCGTCTCTTCGGTGAAAAACGGACGCACCGCTGCTTCGGTCCGGTCATCTCCCACCCACAGCAGCCGGCGCCGTTCCAGATCGTAAACCAACGGTGAGATATACCTGCCCTTTGCGCCGGCTTACTTCATCGATCCCGATCGCATGGACCGGCGGTCGGGCGCGATGCTTCAACCCATACTTCACCGCCCGCTTCACAATCGTGGCCACGCTCTTCCAGTTCAATCCGTACTCGCGGGCCGTGCCTTGCCAACTCAACTCTCGTGCCAACACGCCTACGGCATTGGCCAGCGCGGTAGTCACTCGCGCCCACGCCTGCGCCCAGGGAAAGTCTTCTACCCGCACGCCACAGCGGGGGCACTCCACTCGCCGCGGGCGGTACAGCAGTTTCAAGGGCAGCTTCCGCATCGACAAGTCACGCCACTCCCGGCGCTTTCGCACGTCATGCACTTGCCGGCATCGCTGGCGGCAAACTCCGCAGCGTAACAGCCGCCTGCCCAACCGGTCGATATGCACCCGCATGCACTCGTCGGTCTCCTCCACCTTGGTCACGGTGTGGGCTTTCAAACGCAACTGCTTTCTGATAAAGGTCTCAATGAGCACCTCGGTTCCGGTCCTTTCGTCTTCCTTGGTCGGAAACACGAAATTAACTGGATGCCGGGGTGCCGTCAAATCCTCACCCGGCTGCAACCTTAAGCACTCAAAGGACTTCAGCTCCAATTACACTTTTCGGCTGTGCGCAGGAATCTGCGAGGTAGGGCGGTTTTGCTGGGGTATTTCTGGGTCGACGGGTCGGGTGCGCACGGTCGTTGGCGGCTAATAGGAAAGCCGACTTGACACGTTTGGGAAAATGGGATTTCGGGCGGACCAGTGGCGGTAAGGACTGGTGCGGACAAACGCCCCCTTTCCCGTTTCCCCCTCCGGGGGAAAGCCGGGGCGGGCGGGTTCCCCCCACGCCGCCAAAACCGGGCGGCTCCCCCCACAAGAGGGCTGCCGCCCCCTTGTGCATCCCCCGCTGGCTACTTCCACTGTGACTGCCTGGATCTGGCGTGTGGACCTCTGGTTGTGGCGCGCCAGAGTTTCACCAGCCCTTCACAGGAGACCCATGCAAACAGACTGGACCAAGGTTCTGGGATGGCCCGGATACCGAGTGTACGACTACCAAATTGACGAGGCGCGCCGCCATCTGACCTTGCACTTACGGCGTAAACGCGGAAACCGCAAACTGATCTGTGCCCAATGCGGGCGGCGGGTGCACGACATCCACGCCGTCTACGAGCGCAAGGTGCGCGACCTGCCCTGCTTTGAGTTTCAGACTTCGGTGGTGGTGGAGTTGTATCGGATCCGCTGCCCCAACTGCGGTGTCAAGGCGGAGGGCAACCTACAGGTGCCCAGCAAGGCTCCCTACAGCAAGCGCTTCGAAGATGCCGTGGGAGAGGCCTGTGAAGGTGCCGCCGCCCGTCAGGTGGCACGCCGCATGCGCCTGGCCGAGAGCACCGTGCGGGCCATCGATCTGCGTTATCTGGAGCGCTGGGAAGCCCGCCGGCGTAAACCGCCGCTACGCCACATGGGCGTCGATGAGATCTACAAGGGCAAGCGGGAGAAGTTTCTGACGGTGGTGTGCAATCTGCAAACCGGCGAGCCGCTGTGGTTTGGCCGGGAACGTAAGCGCGAAACCCTCGACGAATTCTTCCGCGGCCAGTTACGCCGCCGGCAACGCAAACGCATTGAAGCGGCTTGCCTCGACATGTGGGAGCCGTTCCGGATGAGCATCGAGCACTGGGCGCCGCAGTGTCAGATCGTCTATGACAAGTTCCACATTATGCAAAATGCCAACGCGGCCATCGACGAAGTGCGCAAGGCGGAGTTCTTCCGCCAAGGACCCCAGAAACGCGGACTCATCAAAGGCAAGAAGTGGCTGCTGCTGAGCCGCTGGAAGAACCTGACGCAGGTACACCGTGGGGAACTCAACCAACTGTTCCAGATGAACCGGCGAGTGTTCAAGGCCTACCTGCTGAAGGAAAGCCTGGAGCGCTTGTGGAAGTACACCTACCCAGGAGCCATGCTCAACTACCTACAGAGGTGGATGAATCAACTACGCTGGCAACGACTGGCTCCGTTCGACCAACTCGCCGTTACGCTAATGAAGCATGTGGATGGTATCGCCAACTACTGCCGGACCAAGGTCCGGATGGGTGTGGTGGAAGCCGTCAATGGCAACATCCGGATGCTCATCAATCGCGGCCGCGGCTACAAGAACCTGCGCTACCTGCTACTCAAGGCCAAGCGACTGGCGGTCAGCAACCTCGAACTCCTCGCGGTCCGCAGAGTCGGGAAAGCCATGTAATATGTCCACTTTGTCAGATTCTCGCTCAGAGCGCACTTTTCGGAGACGAACCGATTGTTCGATGGCGACATTCCACTCGAGAGTATATGGCTGTCTGAGATTGGGGTCGACGGCATACAGCGTCGCGCCGTTCGCCGCATTGGGTGGAACAATGGCGGGTACGCCTGCCGCGGCAGCGCTCAGCGGAAAGTTGCCCGCGGGAAGGTCGTAGGAACCGAACGGATAGTTCCCTCCGTTGTAGACGTTACCTGTTTCCGAAGACGAAAGATCGTAAAAGACCCCAAACCCACCGCGAACCACCGTCTGCCAATTAGGATTCTGATTCAGTTGATACGCAATTCCAATTCGCGGCGCCAGATTCGCCCAGCGCGTAGGATAGGGCGCCGTGCCAACCGATGCGAGAGCGAGATTGGAGAGATTGGACAGGTTAAAGCCCGTAACCGCGCTGAGACCAGGTCCATTAACAGTGGACGGCGAAAAATCAACGTCCCATCTCACGCCGTAAGTCAGGGTGAGTCGACGATTGACACGCCATGTGTCCTGAGCGAACGCACCCAGATTCCGGAACAGGAACGTGACCGGCAACGTATCCTGCACCACATTGAATTCGGTAGCTCCACTATTCGCCGATGGTATGTCCGCAAAAAAGGGGACATATGCATACCATAGGCCGTTATCCGCGGGACCGCCCAGGATGGCCGGACTAAGTCTGCGATAATCGAACCCGATCTTCAGCCCGTGCGAGCCCGCCTGCATCGAGAAGTCGTCCACAACGTTGTACTGTTTTTGCCGGTTGCCATCGGCAGCGCCAGCCACGAGTTCGCCGTAACTGCCCAGCGAGTTCACGACGAAGCGTAGCAGTCCGTTTGTAGCATTAAAGGGAGCCGGGAAAGGCAGGGAGGTGAGGGGAACCGCTCCACCGAAGTTGTCGAGGTTGAACACGGTTGTGCCGATGGTGGTGCTGTAGTTGAAGCGGAAGTCGTTCACCTTATTCGGCGATATCGTCCAAGTCGCACCGATGGTAGCAGTTTTGATGGTGATTCCTTCCGGAGAAACCGAGTTCAACGAACCGGTAAAACCCCGCTCGTCGATGCTCGAAGGAGAATAGTTGTAACGGCCGAAGAGGTTCAGCTTGTTGGTCACTTTGTGATCGATGCGGATGCTATAGGCGTCCATTGCTGCCGGCACGGCGTAGCTCGCGTTAAATTGGGCGACGCCGGGAAACGGGTTACCGGTGGCATCGTATGCTTGACCGGAGTTGGGCTTGGGGAAGGCATTCAGGTAGGGCAGCACTGCGGGAAGGGCGAATTGGCGCGAATTGGGATCGGCCGGATTGTCGTCAGGCACGAGACTCAGCGCTGTCTGCGGTAGCCTTAACCGCAATCCTTCATAAGAAAAGAAGAAAAAGGTTCTGTTCTTCACAATGGGCCCGCCGAGGGTGCCGCCGAAATCATTCTGCCGCTCCTTTGGTTTGGGAATCCCAGCGCTGTTGGCGAACCAGTCGTTTGCATCCAGAGCGTCGTTTCGGAAGTAGTCGAACAGGGTGAAGTGGAACTTATTCGTGCCGGATCGAGTGACGATAGAGATCTGGCCTCCCGGCTGTC
>Ga0335080_10009536_pt1 | contig 10150 bp, 10 predicted proteins | sample Lox_Sample_34_FD_206720 | JGI IMG/M metagenome (GOLD analysis project Ga0335080, IMG submission 206720) | Soil microbial communities from Loxahatchee National Wildlife Refuge, Florida, United States - Lox_Sample_3.4 | ecosystem: Environmental > Terrestrial > Soil > Wetlands | place: USA... | reverse complement strand
CCCGGTGACGATCGAGGATGAAGAAGCTCCCGGTTTCGCCAAACGAGTGCCGCAGGCTCTGGAGGTGATCCTAACCAATGCGGAAAACGAAGCGGTAAACGTGTTGTTGGTTCACTCCAATGAATCTAAGGAGAAAGCCCCGGCCGAACAGGATTTGCTCGAGCAGCTTCCGCCGGACATCGGTAAAGGCGACATGCTCGGCTTTGCTCGATTCTGGCGGGCTCGGGATCGGCTTAGCTGGACGCTTGTTCCAGGTTCCAAAGGTAACGAAGTCGTGCTCCAAGTCAGCCCGCAAGAACCCGTCGATGGCCTCACGTTTGTCTTTCGCCGCCCGATAGCGCAGGTTTCAAACGGTGCCACGCTCGCTTCCGATCACCATCGCGTAAGCCTGCCGGAACTCAATTCGGGCGAAACCGCCAGCTTCCATTTCCGCCTCTCTCGATAGTTCACTGCGGGGTATATCACTCATCCGCAAGGCGCACCTAAGTTATTGCACTTGAGTAACTTACGGTAATAGATCCATAAGGGCAAAATCTAGGAGATGGTCACTACCGTGGCTGCACTCGGAGTGTGCCTTCCGGAGCGGACGAGGTTTCTCGGTGTTGGAGCGCGAGGTGAGAACGATCGAAAAAACACCAACCGAAGCTAGGCGCGGAGGGGTCAGGGGAATCGCACTCAGATTGGCCATTGCCGTCGGATTATGGTCGGTCGCGACAGCCTTGCCGTCGTCTGCGCAAACCGAGGGCGACTGGCAGCAGGGAGTTCGCAATGAGGTTCAGGCGCAGCATCTTGATGCTGCTCTCACCATCGTTGCCGAACGGCTCGCAAGCGCGCCGGACGACTACGAGGCTCACGGTTGGCGGGGACGCCTGCTGGCCTGGAAAGGCGGCTGGTCCGACGCCGAGGCTGAATACAAACTGGTTCTCGAGAAGTTCCCGGATGACGCCGAGATTCTAACCGCGCTCTCGGATGTCTTGGTTTGGCAGCACAAGAATGCCGAAGCTCTCGAGGTTCTAAACCACGCACAACAGATCTCCCCATCCGATCCTGAAGTTCTCAGCCGGCAGGCTCGAGTACTGACACTATTAGGCCGCACCCGCGACGCGCGGTCGGAATATCAGCAACTTCTGAAGTTCGATCCGGACAATAAAGAGGCAAAGGCCAATCTCCTCGAGAATGCCAGGTATGAGCTCCGCATCGGAAACAATACTGATTTCCTCAACTTCGCGAACAGTGCCGAGACCCAGAACGTCACCCTCACCTCTCATTGGAATCAGCGATACTCGACGACCTTCGGGCTGAGCACCTATCAAAGGTTTGGCCAGGATGCCTTTAAGTTCCTAGGCAGCGGAGCGATGAAGGTTACCGCGCACACCTGGGCCGGGATCGGCGGTGCAGTTGCCAATGATCAGGGAATTGTGCCAACCAACGAAGCCTTCTTCGAAGTTGGACATGGATTTCATCTGGACAATCATTGGATCGATGGCCTCGAAAGCGCCTATCAGCAACACTGGTATTGGTACACCGGTGCGCACGTCCTGACTCTCTCCACTACGCAGATTGCCTATCTGCCCCACAGATTGAGCCTGACTCTGAGTGTGACCGGTGCGCGCACCGGTTTTGCCGGAACGCCCACGGGCTGGGAGCCATCGGGGTGGGTGAAACCGGGTTTCCCGGTGTTGCGCCGCCTGACCGGCTACCTTCTGTATGGAGTGGGCAGTGAAAACTTCGTTCAAATCGACCAACTCGAACAGTTCTCCGCACATACCTACGGCGGCGGCCTGCGTTATCGCTTTTCCGAACGCCAGGACGTCGAGGGCTTTCTAGCTCGCGAGGATCGAAGCCAAGGGCAGATCGACACCACGCTGGGATTCAACTATGGGATCCGTTTTTAAGGCGATTGCCAGATCGGGACCCGCTGGCCTGGTGCTGGGCGCGATCCTGGTGTCCCTGCTGGGAATCTTTTTGCTGGTGGGGTTCATTGTGTTTCGCCGCTGGTATCGGGCGCGCTACTTTCGCCGCAGAAACGAGCGAACGGTTATCTTGCGGGCGCGGTGGAACGACATTGTTTCGGGAAAGGTGGCACCCGAGGAATGGTGTTTCGAACCGCTCGATGCCGAGATCGTGGGATCGATCTTGCTCGACAACATTGAAGTGTCCACCGCGGAAAGCCTGCCGCTGCTGCTCGAGTGTCTGCGTAAGAGCGGATTGCTCGACATGTTGATTTATCAAGCGCGAACCGCGCGCAGCTGGAGGCAAAGAGCTGCCCTGCTTGCCTTGGGCCGCACCCGCGCCAAGGAAGCGATCCCGGCGCTCGCGGCCGGATTGGACTCGAAGTCGGCGGAGACGCGAGTCACGGTGGTGCGAGCCCTTGGGCGGACCGGCATCCCCGAGGCGGCGATCCCCATTCTGGATCGAATCGTTGAGGGCCGGCTCGACGCTCCCGAGCGCTCGATGAAGAACTCCATCGCCAATTGCTGTCGCAACAACCCTCGGATATTGATCAGCTATCTCGACCAGACCCAGGGACCGGCGCGGGAGTTGTTGGCGCGTGTGCTGGCGGAGGTGGCTTCGGCGGAGTTGGGGGACGAGTTACTCGTTCTGGCCGCAGATGCCTTGCCGGAAGTGCGGGCGTCGGCTGCCCGAGCCCTCGGTAGTACGAACACTCCATACACTCTGCCTGCGCTCCATAGCTTGGCAACCGATCCCGAGTGGTTTGTTCGACTGCGGGCCGTGGTAGCTCTGGGACAAATCGAGAACGTCGACAAAATCGGAGTCCTGCTGCGATCGCTCTGTGATGCGAACCGGCACGTGCGTCAACGCGCCGCGTGGGCGTTGGCGCGGATGGAGCCGCAACTCGAGCAGATCCTCCAGGACGTGGTCGCAACCAAAGACAACTATGCGCTGCAGGCATTCATCTCCGAGCTCGAGCGCTCGGGTGCAATTGAGAAAATCATCAGCGGCCTAAGCGGATCCGGTCAGCATTCCGCGCCCGCGGCTTTGCGGGAAGTCGTCGAAGGAGCCCGGAAGAGCGTGGAAATGAGCGGAAAAGCCATGGCGGCCGCGGCGGGACACTAAAAGTGCGCTTTCTCACCCTATCCAACGATATTTTGTTCGTTTACTACCTGCTGGCTAATCTTATCTATCTGGGCCTGCTGATCGTGGCCATCACCAGAAATGTTCGCCATCATCATCAGCACGGCAACTTTCGACTCGAACTGATCAAGGCTTCCCCGTTTACGCCGCCCATCACCCTCATCGTACCGGCACACAATGAGGAACGCTCCATCGTAAGCAGCGTGGGAGCCCTGCTCGAACTCGACTATCCCAGCCTCGAAGTGGTCGTGGTCAACGATGGGTCGAGCGACGCCACCGTGGAGAAACTGCAAGAAGCCTACGGGTTGAAGATAGCTCGCATCCTCTATATTGCGGAGATTCGAACCGCGCCGGTTCGCGCCATCTACCGCAGTCCGCAGGAGCCTCGTTTGCTGGTTCTGGATAAAGCCGCCGCAGGCTGCAAAGCCGACGCCATTAATGCCGGCATTAATGCGGCCACCAGTCCTTATGTTTGCGTGGTCGACGCCGACTCCATCTTGGAGAAAGAAGCTCTGATCCGCATCATGGCGGGAGTCTTCGCCGATCCCGGCCGGGTGGTAGCGGTCGGGGGCATTGTTCGGGTTTTGAACGGCTCGCGCGTGGTCGACAATCAGATTCAGCAGGTAAAGCTTCCCAAGAGCTCGATTGAGATCATGCAAGTTATCGAGTACCTGCGTGCTTTCCTGGTGGGACGGGAAGGCTGGGCCAACTTTAACATGTTGCCCATTATTTCTGGCGCCTTCGGCATCTTTCGCACCGACTTGGTGAAGCAAGTCGGCGGGTTTCGCACCCATGCCGTGGGAGAGGACTTCGATCTGGTGGTTCGGATGCATCGCCGCCTGCAGGAGGAACATCGCCCCTACCACATCAACTTCATCGCCGCTCCAACCTGCTGGACCGAGGTGCCCACGGATTGGAATTCGCTTGCCCGGCAGCGAGCGCGCTGGCACAAAGGCTTGATTGATGCGCTCTGGCCGAACCGCGACATGCTGTTTCGCGCTCGCTATGGTCGCGTCGGCTGGCTGGTGCTTCCCTATATGTGGCTATTTGAGTTTCTGGCTCCGGTGATCGAACTGGTCGGATACGCGACGATCATCCTGGCCTGCGTGCTGGGAGTACTGAGCAAGACTTTTTTCCTGTTTTTCCTTTTATTCGGGTACGCCTTCGCCACGCTGATTTCCATGGGTTCGGTTCTGCTGGAAGAAATGACCGTCCGGCGTTACGGAGACTGGCGCGAAGTCGCCCGTTTGCTCACATATTGTTTGTTTGAACATTTCCCCTACCGGCCGATGACCATGGTCTGGCGGCTCAAGGGCATCTGGCAATATATGCGGGGCGACCGGCAGTGGGGAGCGATGAAGCGAGTGGGAATTTCCGCCGATACGGCGGGTTAAAAATACCCCAGCCGTGCGGATCGCTGGTGCTGCGATCCGAACCGCCAATGCTTTTTGCTCCTCGAACCGTTTTCCACCTCGAGGATTGGTCCTATAAAATGGATGGTTCTCATCTCCCCATGGCCGAGGGTTGGTGTTGCCCCAGAGGTTGGCGTACTCGGGGATGAGGGCGATCGTGTACGTTCGATGCTGGATTAGCTAGGAAACGGAAAACCATGGCGCATTTTGCGAGCAAGAAGGGCGTGATCGGGATTTTAACCGGAGGTGGCGACGTTCCTGGTTTGAACCCGGCCATTCGCGCGGTCACAATTCGGGCGTTACGCGAAGGCTATCAGGTGGTGGGTTTGCGGCGCGGATGGGCAGGGTTGGTGGAGATGGTGCGGGAAAATGACTACGACAATAGCGATAACTTTCAATTGCTCTCGGAAGAAATCGTAAATCGTGCCGGTCGCACCGGGGGCACCTTCCTCCACAGTTCTCGCACCAATCCCGCCAAAGTGAAGAAATCCGCCGTCCCTCCCCACCTGGCGGCAGCCTACCCGGCAGAGATGAACGATCTCACCCCGGACGTCCTGAAAAACCTCGATTGGCTGGGAGTCAACCATTTGATCCCCATCGGCGGCGACGACACCCTAAGCTACGGGGTGCGTCTCTATCAGGAAGGGGTGAAAGTGGTAGCGATTCCCAAGACCATGGATAACGATGTTCCCGGTACCGAATACTGTATCGGTTTCAGCACGGCCGTGACCCGCACCATTCAGATGACCAATGACCTCAGGACCTCGGCGGGATCGCACGAACGATTCCTGGTGCTAGAGGTGTTCGGCCGTTACGCGGGTTTCACCGCGATGTTGCCGACGATGGCCGGCGCCGCCAACCGCTGCGTGATTCCCGAGTACAAGTTTGATATTGAACGCTTGACCGAGTTGCTGGTGGCCGATCGCCGCCTGAATCCCAGCCATTATTCCGTAGTCTTGGTTTCCGAAGGTGCTATGTTCCAAGGCGGAGAGATGATTTTCGAGAAACAGACCCCGGATGCCTTCGGTCACAAGAAGCTAGGAGGCATCGGCGACCTGGTGGCGGACAAACTGCGAGAGCTGTCGCCAAAGTTCAGCAAAGGCAAGACCATTGAAGTGATTCACCAGAAGCTGGGATACCTGGTACGTTGCGGCGATCCGGACGCTATCGACTCGATCGTGCCGATGGCTTACGGCAATCTGGCACTCGATCTCATTCTGAACCGAGTTCACGGCCGGTTGGTGGTACTGAAAAACGGGCGTTATGACAACCTCCCGGTCGACACCGTGATTGCCTCGAAAAAGTCCGTGAATGTGGAGGAACATTACAACACTGACCGCTTGCGGCCGCATTACAGCAGCTTCGAGATGAAACCGCTGTTTATCATGACCAGCGATTGACGGTGGGGCAGCGCCCGGGCGGGACTCACTTGGCGAAGAACCAGTCGAACGACTTCACGGCAAGGTATTCGTCTTCCTTGACGTCAAAGATGGTGTAGAGCTTGGTGATCAGAAGCAGGTCCTTCACCTTCTTGTTGAGGTTTAACAGCTTCAGCTGGCCCCCCTGATTTCGAACCGTCGTATAGCTGGCGATCAGTTCGCCGAGTCCGGAGCTGTCGATGTAGCTGACCTCGGCCAGGTTGAGAATGATTTTCTTGTCTCCGCGACTCACCAGATCGTGCACCGTACTGCGCAGTTGACCAGTCTCAGGGCCGAGGATAATTTGCCCGCTGATGTCAACCAGCGTGACATCCTCTGCTTTTCGCGTGCTGATGTTCATCGCGGTGGGTCTCCGCCGCCCTACCTTCAGAACCGCTCTTAACCATCTTCGAGGCTTATCGATGGGAAGTCAATCCGCGACCCGAGGGCTAAGGGAGGAAGTTCACTGGCAGTAAGCGCGGGCGGCCGGTTCGAATTGGTCGAGCTGAGCATCACGCTGGGTGGTAAACCTGCCATCGGGAGTCTTGCCATAGAGTTCCGTGCCGGGGCAGTGATAGAGCGCCGTATGCTGGTCGACCCAGACCTGAACGGCCGGGTTTCCTCGGAAAACCGGAGCTTCCGGCATTTCGGCTAGGCCGAGACTAACCAGCGTTCGTTCCCAAAGCGTGAGCGAGGGTTGCGGCGGGCTCTGAGATTTTCCGACGGCGGGCCGCCTGCCCCAAGCGAACAGGGTGAACAAAAGCACGACCGACGCAATCGCCAGGCAGACATCTCCCCGATGCATCTCGAACCAATCCCGCATCTGTTCATCGGGCATAGGCATGGGAAGTGCGGATGGGGCCAGGATTAGGTCTTCGTCGATGCCCAGCAGGGTAACGAACTCCAAACCGAAGCAAAAACCGGAGCGGTTGCGAACGACTCCGGCCACAATCACTTTGCCGGAAGTTTGGAACTCGACCCTCATGGTATCGCCTGGTTCCAGGCAGACGCCGCCGTATAAGGCCATTCCAGAACGGCTGATTTCACTGGCGAGGCCGGGTATGGGAGGCTTGAGCGGGTTGCCGCCGCTGGAGATCAGAACCGGCAAGTTGGTCTGGTATCGCGGCCAGCGACGAGTATTTTTGACGAGAGCGCTTTCCACTGCTGTGAGCATGGGTGACGTTACTTCGGCAGGGGGAGGTGGAGGACGCAAAACCCGACCAAGCCAATCATAATCACAGCGATTGCTCCAGCCAGAACCCTGAGGGTTCGTTTCTGCGCTGGCGTTCTTGGAACCGCCGCCACCCGAAATTTCTCGATCCACTGCTGGTCGATATCGCGCGACTGCAGCGAAGCCTCGATGGTGGTGCCCAGTTTGCGCTGATCGTCCAAGGGCAGGGAAATGAAGCGAAACGGCTGCAAGGTGCGGGTGACCGGGGGTAGCATTTCCGCCCCTCCCAGCACCGCTCCGGACTGGGTCAAGAACATCAGCTTAACCTTGGAGCCCCCCGTGAGGGGATTCGAAAGCGAGAGCAGGCCACCGGTTAAGGAGAGTACTTGGAGCTTGGCGGAGGCGCGCTGACCGTCTGCGAAGCGCAGCACGGCAGGAGTCGCGCACGCAAGGTGCGCGCGCGGAGACCGCTGCAACGAGTGTAGCTGGGGAAGGATGCTCATCCGCCCCAGTATGAACTGGGTCCTTCGAGTCGGAGAAGGTTACGTAGGTGCTCGTCCACCATGCCATGGCGGAGCTTCCCTAAGGGCACCTACGGTCCTTAGGGCTGAGGTAATCTTGCCGCCGCCCGCGGGCCGCATACGTCTCGTCCTGTCTACGAGCCGAAGGGGACCTAGGGCGGAATAGGGAATAGAATAGGTGCATTGACGAGTATCGTCGAAGACCGAGGCTAGCTTTATGGAACCGAAACAGGCACCACCCCCGCAACCAGGCCAGCCACATGGGGCGGCGGTCGAGCATGTGTTCAACGCCCATGACCTGTTGCAGAGTTTGCGCCAGCGGATTGGCGAGCATCCGGAACTGGAAGAGGCAATTGTGAATTTGGAGACGGCCCTCAGCATTTTGACGGTCAAAACCGGGGGAATGCTCTAGTTCGGGGCAGGGCGCAAGCAACCCGAGAAGGTTATAATCCCTCTTCATTGGGAAACGGGCTCGGCTACCACCAGCATGCAAAACGGCAAAAACGGCAACGATGGAGTGGGGATGCGCGGCGGGGTTGAAGTTGCCGGCATGAGCGATGTGGGCTGCCAGCGGCGCAGTAACGAAGACCGTTACGGCTACTGGGAACCTTCGAATGACTTGGAGCTCGAAGAGAAGGGCAGACTTGCCGTTGTGGCCGATGGCATGGGCGGGCATGAAGGCGGACAGGATGCCAGCCGCATTGCCGTCGATGCCATCAAGCAAATCTACGCCGCCAGCCCTGATGGCGATCCGCAGGCGGTTCTTGCCGCGGCCTTTCGCGATGCCCACGCGCGCATTCATCAATTTGCTGCCGCGCACCCGGAATTGCGTGGCATGGGCACCACGGCCACGGCCGTGGTGTTGCGGGCAAATCGGCTGTACTACTCCCATATCGGGGACAGCCGCTTGTACCTGGTGCGGGATGGCCGGATTACCCGCCTCACTCGCGACCACTCTTATGTCGGCAGTCTGGTCGAAAACGGCTTCATCACCTCGGAAGAAGCTGAAACTCACCCCCAGCGTCATATCCTCATGGCGGCCCTCGGAGCGGGGCAGGAATTTTCTCCCGAGATGCCGGAACATCCCATTCCGCTGGTCTCGGGTGATGTGCTGCTGTTGTGCACCGACGGACTGTGGGGCTTGGTCCCCGACCAGGAGCTGGAGCAAACGGTCGCCGGGATGCGACCACAAGATGCCTGCCGCGCCCTGATCGAGTTGGCCAAAAAGCGCGGTGGCCACGACAACATCACCGTACAAGTGCTGCGCCTGGATTGAGCGAATCCGCCCTCTCTTTGGGCTGTCCCGCGGCCCGTACCATGTCAATTAACTTGATTGATGCAGTAGGGTTTATGGCATACTACGGGCTATGAAGATTTCACAAAAGGGACTGTATGCTTTGCAGGCCATGATGATGCTGGCCCGGCGCTATAACCAAGGGGCCATCCGCATCCGTGACATCGCATACGAAGAAGACTTGCCGGAAAAGTTTCTGGAACTGATTCTGCTCGAACTGAAGAACGCGCGCCTGGTCGAAAGCGTGCGCGGGGCCAAGGGTGGGTATCAGTTGCGCCGCGAGCCTTCCGAGATTCGCCTCAGTGAGATCATCCGACTGATTGACGGCCCGCTGGCGCCCTTTGGCGATGCCGAACAATTGCGCAGCCTGATTGATCGCGATACCGAGCATCGTACCCTCTACCAGGTCTTCCTCGACGTACGCAATGCGGCCGCCCGCATTCTAGAGCATACGACCCTGGCAGACATCGTCAGCGGAAAAGGGCCAGGATCGAAGCGTGGTCAAGCCAAAAAAAAGAAGAGTACAGAAGCCTCGGTGTTGCCCATGGTAGTCCAGGGCAACCGGCGCCGGGAGGAATAACTTTCTTCTCGCCCGGTTGGTTCCGAACTCGGCCGCAGGGGCGGACTGAAGATTGGTGCACGATGCGAGCAAAAGGCGCATGATCAGGCGACGCGATTTTCTCCGGGTAATTCCAGCCGGATTTCTGGCGACAACCGTGCTTCCTCCCTGGCTCGCCATGGCGGCCGAGGAGGCAAGCGTCGTGATTCCCGGCAAAGCGGGAATGATCGTGCGCTCCGCTCGCTTCTTCGACCTCGAAATGCCGCCGGAGTTCTTCGATTCCTGGATCACGCCTGTGCCCCACTTTTTTGTACGCAATCACATGTTCGAACCGAGCACGCTTGACAGCCAAACCTGGCGGCTCACCATTAGCGGCGAGCTGGAGAAGCCGTTGAGCTTGAGTTTGGCAGACCTTGCCCAATTCAAGATGCACAGCGTGACCAACACGCTCGAATGTGCGGGGAATGGGCGGGGGTTTTATCAGCCGCACGTCCCGGGCGTTCAATGGCAAAAGGGAGCGGTGGGTACGGCTCGTTTCTCCGGTCCGAGGCTCGCGGACATTCTCGGGCGTGCGGGCGTCAAACCCTCCGCCAAACACGTCATGTTGCGCGGCCTGGACGAAGTACCGGGGAAAGTTCCTCCCTTCATCCGCAGCGTGCCCCTGGAAAAGGCTATGGAT
>Ga0335080_10009535_pt1 | contig 10150 bp, 12 predicted proteins | sample Lox_Sample_34_FD_206720 | JGI IMG/M metagenome (GOLD analysis project Ga0335080, IMG submission 206720) | Soil microbial communities from Loxahatchee National Wildlife Refuge, Florida, United States - Lox_Sample_3.4 | ecosystem: Environmental > Terrestrial > Soil > Wetlands | place: USA... | reverse complement strand
GGCGCCGGCAGCGCTCCACTCGATCCAAAGAAGGGCACGGTCGACAGCGCCCTCGGCCAGATAGCGTGCGCGCAGGCTGTCGGCGTCGGTGCTGACGCGATTCACCTCCGCGCGGACCATGTGCGCAACGGTGAAAGCGATGGCGCACATCGCGACACTCAGCCAGAGCACCGTGAGCAGCGCGCTGCCACGCTCGCGGTTATTGGACATGGGTGTAGTCCACCGAAGGGTCGCGATTCACGTGAATCGGGACAGTAAGGGTCTGCAGTGGGAGCTGCGCGGCCGTGGGATCGAGCGGTCCCATGACCAGGCGAATCGCCTCGGGCAGCAGCGGGGCGGTCCATCGCGGCATCCAGATTGAGGGCTTGTCCTTGCCGTCGGGGTTCGGCTTCAGATATTCGAAGTGGCACGAAGCCAGTTTGTCGGCAAGCACGAACGAGCCTGCCCCGATCTGCACCGGTAGGAACACCGGGAGGGACGTGCCTGCGGCTTCGTCCACGCGCGTGCCCGCGCAGTACGGCTTCGCGCTGAGCGGACCGGCATAAAGATGCTCGTTGACGATGAGGCGCACGCCATCGCCATGTTCGCCGGGGATCACCTGATATTCGAGGAGTTGTGGCAGACCGCGCGAACTGTCGTTCAGCGAATAGCTGCTGATGAAGCGCAGGGTCTGCGGCTCGCCCTGGAAGAAGGAGATCGCCTCGCCGGCCTGCTCGCGGCTCTGCGACGCGCAGGTAGTCATGGCCGGCACAATGTCGCTCACCTGCTCCAGGAAGATTCGTTCTACAGCCATCACGCGGCGATTGTGCATCAGGCGCGCGTCGGCATGATCCATGGCGTCGATTCCTACGCGCAACGCCAGCAGAATGCCTGTCGCAATGGCCATCACGAGGACGGTGGCGATGAGGACCTCAACCAGGGTGAAGCCGGCGTTGGCAGGACGGCGGGTCATCGCTGTTGCAGCCTCTTCGCCTCAATGGCCGTGACGAGGCCGCGGCGAAAACCCTCCAGCGTGAAAGTACGCTTGTCGCCGTTCTCACCGCACCAGACCTCGATATGTACACGGTCGAGCGACGGGTCGTTTTCGCCCGCATTTGGAGGAGCTTCGAAAAGGGTGACCACGCCAGTCCACCCGCAATTTCGGCCGCCGGTCATGGCCGGATCGAAAACGGCCTGCAACGGCATCTCCTTCGGAACCTGCTTTACGGCCAGCAGCTCGTTCATCTGCTGGCGCGCAAGCACCGCGGCAAGGTCGTGGTCGGTGAGGCGTGCGGCATTGTGCATCGAGGTCGTGAGCGTAGAGAGCAGACCCGCGATGGCGATGGCCATGATGACGGTGGCGACCAGGACTTCGAGCAGGGTGAAGCCGCTTTCGGCGTTTGCGCAGGGTCTAGTCGGCATCGGGATTCTCCTGCGTCGTCCCGATGTGGGGGACGCCAGTGATCGGATCCACCGAGACCGTCTGCCGCAAGCCCCGGCGGTTCCGCATCTCGATGCCGAAGCGCGGGACCGCGCCCCCTGGATACAGATAGAAACTGCGCGCCGCCAGTGGATCATCCGTGAAATCGGCGGGCAGAACGCGCGTGATGGTCACTCCCTCGGGTAGTTCGAACCTGCGTTCATACAGCGACTGGGGCGCCCGGATCCACAACGCGTTCTCGCGCGGCACAACTGTGATCTGCACCACCTGCTGCGAACGCTGCGCGCGCGCCAGCCCGTCATCGAAGAGGCTCACGGTGTCGCGCACCGCCTGGTGCAGGCGCATGCTGTCCAGGCCGGACGTAACGGCCGGGAAGCTGACGGCGACCATCAGGGAAATGATGGTCACCACCACCAGCATTTCGATGAGGGTGACGCCGCGCTGCCGCATTCCTACTCGTTTTCCCAGCTCGTGATGTCCTTGTCGTTGCCCTCGCCGCCGGGCTTACCGTCGAGGCCGTACGAGATGATGTCGGGCTCGTCGCCATGATCGCCCGGGAACTTGTAGACGTAGTCGCTCTTCCACGGATCTTTCGGCAGGTCCTTCTGCAGATAGGGCCCCTGCCAGCCGTTCACGCCTTCAGGTTTCTCGCGCAGCGCGTGCAGGCCCTGCTCGGTGGTCGGATATGTGCCCGTGTCCAGCTTGTAGGTGCCCAGCGCGGTCATGAATCCGTTGATCTGCGTGCGCGCCGCCGTGCGTTTGGCGACATCCACCTTCTTCATCATGGGCAGCAGCACCAGCCCGGCGAACAGCGCGATGATGGTGACCACCACCAGCATCTCAATCAGCGTGATGCCGGCTTCTCTCAATCTTCTGCGATCGTTCATTTCGTCCCCCGCCTACATGACCACGTCATTCACGCTGGTGATGGCCAGCATGAGGCTCAACACGAGTGCGCCCACGATGATGCCCATAACCAGGATAAGCAACGGCTCGAACAGCGACGTGAATCGCTTGATGGCGTTCTTCGTTTCCACTTCGTAAATCTCGGCCATGCGCTCGAACATGGTATCGATGCGGCCGGTCTCTTCGCCCACCAGCAGCAGATGACCCGCGAGCGGCGGAAACTCGCCCGCGCGACGGAGCGGAGTCGAAATGCCTTCGCCGCGTTTGACACCCTGCGCGACCGCTTCGAGCGAGCGCGCCATACGCCGGTTGTTCAGGATGGCGCGCGCGATGTTGATGCACTGCACCAGCGGCACACTGGCGGCCACCAGCGTCCCCATGGCGCGGGCGAAACGCGCGGTTTCGGCTTTGCGCAGCGCGATGCCCAGCAGCGGAACCTTCAGGCGGAAGCTGTCCCACTTCAGGCGGCCGCTGGCAGTGCGAATCCACGCCTGATGCGCCAGAAACAACACAAACAGGCCAATGATGATCGGGATGCCCCACGTCTGCACAAAGTAGCTGGCCTGCATCATGATCTTCGTGGGCAGTGGCATGGGAACGCGCGCGTCTTCGAAGACGGCTGCGAAGCGCGGCACCACGAACTTCAGCAGGATAAAGATGGACGTGCAACCCACCAGCGTGAGCAGCGTCGGGTAGACCAGCGACGAGATGATGTAGTTGCGCAGGTCGTCGCGGGTGCGCTCGAACTCCGCCAGCCGTTCGAAAATGACCGCGAGCGATCCGCTGGCTTCGCCCGCGCGCACCATGTTGACGTAGAGTTCGCCGAAGTAGTCGGGGTGCGTGGCCAGGCTGTCGGCCAGCGTCTTGCCGCTCTTGAGCACGCGCAGCACGTCGAGCACGACGAACCGGAACGATTCGCGCTCGGTGAGCTCGGCGGTGATGGAGATGGCGCGGTCGAGCGGGATGGTGGCGTTGAGCAGCGTGGAGAGTTCCTGCGTGAAGAAAAGCACGTCGGCGCGGCGCCCGCGCTTGAACGTGGGCAGCTTGAACTCGAGGCCCTTCTTCTCTTCGAGGCCAACGAAGATGGGCGTGAGCCCCTGGCGGCGCAGCTCGCTGGCGACGCGTTTGTCGGTCTCCGCGGTCACCGTGCCGGTGCGCATCTTGCCGTCGGACGCCAGGGCCTTGAAGTAGTAACTCGCCACCTAGAACTCCTGCGTGACTCGCAGCACTTCTTCCGCCGTCGTGACCCCGCTCTTCACCTTCAGCCAGCCGTCTTCGCGCAGATTGCGCATGCCGTTTCGGCGAGCGACTGTAGTGAGCTGCACGGCGTCGGCGTTCTTCATGATCAACTGGCGGAGCTCGTCGTTGACCTCCATCATCTCGAAGACGCCCACGCGGCCCGTAAAGCCGGTGCCGAAGCAGTGCTCGCAGCCCGCGCCGCGCCACACCGGGATGCTCTCGCCGAATGGCGTCATGCGCTCGCCCGCGGACACTTTGCACTCCGGACAGATCACGCGCACCAGGCGCTGCGCCAGCACCGCCACCAGCGACGACGTGATCAGATAGTTCTCCACGCCCATGTCCGTCAGCCGGCTGATCGCGCTGGGCGCGTCGTTGGTGTGCAGCGTCGAATACACGAAGTGGCCGGTGAGCGCGGCGCGGATGGCGATGTCGGCCGTTTCGCGGTCGCGAATTTCGCCCACCATGATGACGTCGGGGTCCTGACGCACAATGTGCCGCAGGCCCTGCGCGAACGTCAGACCGATGGCCGGATTCACGTGGATCTGGTTGATCCCGTCCATCTGATATTCCACCGGGTCTTCAATCGTGATGATCTTTTTGTCGGTCTGATTGATCAGCTTCAGCGCCGAATAGAGCGTTGTCGATTTGCCGCTGCCGGTGGGACCGGTGACGAGGAAGATGCCGTGCGGCATGCCCGTGAAATGGCGCATGCGGCGCAGCATGTGGTCGTCGAAGCCGAGCGAATCGAGGTTGTAGAAGTCGCCCGCCGAGCGATCGAGCAAACGCATGACGACGCTCTCGCCATACAGCGTGGGCAGGGTCGAAACACGAAGGTCGATCTCGCGGCCCAGCGACTTGATCTTGATGCGTCCGTCCTGCGGCAGGCGGCGCTCGGCGATGTTCAGTTTCGCCATCAGCTTCACGCGCGAAATGATGGCGGCTTTCAGCTCGCGCGGCGGCGGATCCTGATTGAACAGCACGCCGTCCACGCGGTAGCGGACGCGAAATTCCTTCTCGAACGGCTCAATGTGAATATCGCTGGCGCGCTTCTCCACGGCCATCGCGATCATGGCGTTCACCAGCCGGATGACCGGCGCTTCGCTGGCCATATCGCGGAGCTGTTCAAGGTCCTCGGCGGCTTCACCCGCGGCGAATTCCAGGTCCGTGCCGCTGCGCGCGGATTCGCCATAGTAGCGGTCCACCGCATCGATAATTTCCTGCTCCGGCGCAAGCACCGGGCGCACCGCAAATCCCGTGCAGTGCCGCACCGCGGCGATGGTCTCGAAATCCAGCGGATCGCCCATAGCCAGCGTTAGCGTGCCGTCGCCGAGCGCGAGGGGCAGGCAGCGGAACTGGCGCAAAAACTTTGGCGAGAGCGATTCGGTTTCCGGCGAGACGGCGGGCGGACCGTCGATGGACACCAGCGGCACGTCGAGCTGATCTGACAACGCCGCCAGCACGTCGCGCATGGCGATGAAGCCAAGGTCCACCAGCGCCTTGCCCAGCTTGTCGCCGCGGTCCTTCTGCAGCTCCAGCGCGCGGTCCAGATCCTCCTGCGTGATGAGCCGGCGCTCCAGCAGAATTTCGCCAAGTCTCTTGCGCGGCGTCAGCAGAATGGGCCCGGCGGCGGACAACTAGAAGGCCTCCGACTTAATGGCGCTGTCGATCTGCGGTTCGCCGCCGTTCTTCGCCGCCAGCAGCGCACCTTTCTGCCCCTGCATCACGATCTGGCTCGGCAACCCCGGCGGCTCCCATGAGTAGCTGGTCAGCGATACCGCTAGAACGACATTATCGGTGTCAGCCAGAGTGTTCATCGATGCCGCGGCCTGCACCAGCAGCTCGCGCATGGCCTTTTCGAGCTCTGGCAGGCGCGTCACTTTCTTCTGGTGATGCCGCTCGATCATCTCCTTCGATGGCACCGGCATCAACGGACTCACCGGAGCCGTCGCCAGATTCACCTCTGCCGTGAACACTGCGCCGTAGCCCTGCAGATAAACACCGTGCGTGGTGCCCAGCACGAAGAATGGCTCGTCGGGCCAGATGTGGGCCAGTCTGCCGTCGATGGTTCTTTGCGCGGAGAGGATCGACGTCATCGTCGCCCGGCCCTGGTCGGCATTCGCGGCACAGGCCAGCCCCGCTACCAGCATCAGGACCGCAAACAGGCGTCCCATTTATCGCACCTCCAGGCCAGTGCTGGCCATGTACAGCCGCGCCTGCTCCTTGCGGAATATGTCGAAGTTGGCCTCTATGGCGAGCCGGTCGGCTTTGCGCTCAAGGTCGAACCTCTTCTCCGCCTCGGCGAGCATGGCCGCCGTCTGGCGTTGCTGCCGCGCTTCGGTATCGGCCACCGCCCTGGCGACGGCCTGCGCGACAGCCGTGTTCACGCGCTCGTTCACCTGCGCGGCAATCCGCTGCTCCACCCCGGCGGTGTTGACTGTCAGGCCCGCCGGTACGGGCGCGGGTCGAATCATCCCGTGCGCGAGAATGGCGCAAGCCAGCAGAGCGGCGGACGCGAATCCCATCGCCGGGCCTGAATGCCACATCCTCTGCCACCAGCGCGGCTCGAATACCTTGTCCGATACAAAAGCGATGCGCCGCGGCGCCTCTTCATCCCGCAGCGAAACCAGCGCGAGGTGAGTCAGGCTCAACCGCTCCATTTCCTCACTGCAGCTCGCGCACTCGCGCAGATGCCCGGCCACCGCTCCCTTTTCGTTCTCCGGGAGCTCGCCAAGCATGTACGCTTTCAGATCGACAGACGAACAGGTCATTGCACACCTCGCGCACCGATGGGAGCGAGCGTATCTTTCAGGAGATCGAGGGCGGCGTACAAGCGGGACTTGATGGTGGAGACCGGGCAGCCCAGAATCTCCGCCATCTCCTCGAACTTGAATCCCTGGTAAACCTTCAAAAGCACGGCTTCGCGCTGGTCGTCGGAAAGACGCGTCAGGGCGCGTTCCACGGCCAGCGAAAGCTCCACCGGATACAGTCGCGCGCTCTGGTCGGCCACCGTTGGGTCGGCGGCGAGCGGCGTCTCCGGCTTGTTTTTTCTGAGCAACGAGAATGCCTCGTTGTGGGCGATGCGGAACAACCACGACGAAAACCGTCCCGCATCCTCCAGCTTCTTCAGGTTTTGCCAGGCCTTGAGGAAGACGTCCTGACTCAGGTCCATCGCCTCCTCGCGGTTCCCGACCAGCCGCAGCAGGTAGTTAAAGATACGCTTCTCCCAGCGGGACACAAGAATGCTGTAGGCATCCACGTCGCCCCTTCGCGCTTTGGCGATGAGGTCGCGATCCTCTACCTCCCGAAAGATCACTTCGGCTCCAGTCTAAAGACGCGGTCGAATCAGGAAAAGACGAGTGCGGTTAAATGATTATTATCTCAGGCCTGCCGGAAGGCATCCGCCGGCAGCCAGATGGTGAAGAGTGTGCCCTTGCCCGGTTGCGATTCCACCGCGATGTTGCCATTGTTCTGGCGGATGATCCCATAGCTGGTGGAGAGGCCCAGGCCCGTGCCCTTGCCTTGTTCCTTGGTGGTAAAGAACGGCTCGAAGACGCGCGCCTGCACCTCGGGCGTCATGCCGGCGCCAGTATCGCGGACACGGATTACGGCGTACTCGCCCGGCTTGACCCCTGCCAGCGCGGCGGCCTCACCGTCCAGCCAGGCTGCTGACGCATCCACCGCTATCGTGCCGCCCTCCGGCATGGCGTCCCGGGCATTGAGCGCAAGATTGAGCAGTACCTGTTCAATCTGGCCGGGGTCGGCGCAGACCGATGGCATGTCTTCCGCGGCAGTGGCGACCAGATGCACATTGTCGCCGACGACGCGCTTCAGAATCGGCTCCACCTCAGTCAGCAGGGCGCCAATGTCCAGGTTGCTCGATTGCACTAGTTGCCTCCGGCTGAACGCCAGAAGCTGCCGGGTCAGATCGGCTGCGCGGTCGGCCGCCCGCGCCACCTGCTCCAGATCGGCATGCGCCGGTTCATCGGAATTGCACTTGGCCAGCAACAGGTTGGTATAACCGGCGATCACGGTGAGCAGGTTATTGAAATCGTGCGCGATGCCGCTGGCAAGGCGCGCGATGGCATCCATCTTTTGCGACTGCAGCACACGCTGTTCGAGCAACTTGTGCTCGGTAACGTCGGCAATTACTTCGATCAATCCTATAACCGTCCCGGTTGAGTCGCGGAGTAGCTCGTTCCATAAGTTCGCGTCAAACGACGCGCCGTCGCGACGCAGACAACTTATCGGCACGCCGGACAATGTCCGTCCTTCGCGCGCCAGCGCGAGGCGTTCGGCGAGGCCCGTTTCGCCGGCAGCGGTAATGGACGGCAGCGTGCGGCCTGCAACTTCGGTTTCGCCCCAGCCGAACAATTTCTCCGCCGCCTCATTCCAGGTGCGTACGCTGCCATTCATGTTCACGGAGTAAATCGCCAGCGGCGAGGCCTGCACCACCGCCCGTAAGGTCAGGTTCACGTCTCTCAGCCGTTCTTCGAAATCATGCCGCTCCGTGACATCCCGCGAATTGACGACTATGCCGCCCACTCCGGCCACATGCGAAAGGTTGCGCGCGTAGGACTCCACCCGGCGCCAGCCCCCGCCCTTGTGGCGCATGCGGTATTCAAACGCCCGGCGCACGCCGTCTCGCAGCATCTCACGCACGGTCGTATGGTCCGCGAGCTCCACCAGTGACAGGAGATCGCGGCCGACCAGTTCTTCCGCCGCCCAGCCAAGAATGCGTTGATGCGATGGGCTGACGTAGCGAATGATCGCATCCGGCTGCACGATGGCTACCAGGTCGAGTGCGTTCTCGATCAGCGAACGAAAGTGCTCCTCGCGCCGCTGCAGCACGTCGACGGCCCGCCGTCTCTCGCTCGCGTAGCGCATGGCGCGGAGCAGCAGATGGCCGTCAGTTGCGCCTTTGACCAGATAATCCTGCGCGCCTTCGCGAACCGCCCGCGCGGCCGTTGCCTCGTCATCCAGTCCGGTCAGCACCACGACCGGAAGCGCCGCATAGGAAGAATGCAGACAGACCACCGCTTCAATGTCCGATGCATCGGGAAGGCTCAGATCCACCAGCGCAACGTCGAACTCCTCCGATGCCAGACGGTCCAATGCTTCCCCCAGCGTCGTGACATGGCTCAGTTCCAGCTGTCGCACACCTGCATCCCGCAGCAGTTCACCCAATAGGTGAGCGTCCGCGAGGTTGTCTTCAATCAGGAGCACGCGAGAGACTGCGGGATTCATGGGCCCGGCCTCCGCGGAAGCTTCGATGCAAATTCGATCACTCTCGCTTACGATACCGCGTGACAGTCAGGACGTGAGCGCGGTCTTCCTGCCCATCGCTGTCCTGTGGAATGCCTCCCAGCGTTTCTTTTGCGCCGCTGCGATCCGCTTCCGCGCCTCGGGGCTGAGACGCCGGCGCCGGCGTGCGGGCGCCGCCGGAGCGGCTGCGGCGCGGGCAGAGCGCCGCGTCTTTCCCAAACGCGAACGAACTTCGCGAATCTGATCCTCAATTCGCTTCTTCTGTAACTCGAGGCCCTCCAGCGCAGCCTCAAGGAGCGCGTCTTCATCGATTGAGTGAGTGCGCGGCATAAGTTGATCTTACTTCCCTTCGCTGGATCTGACCGGGCGTTTAGTTGAATCGCAAATCAGTGTTACCGGACCGTGATTCACCAGAGAAACATCCATTTCTGCCTGAAATACTCCTGCGGCGATCCTAATGTTACATCGCGCGCGCAGTGTTTCGACAAAATAGTCATATAGACGGCGAGCCTCCTCGGGCGGCGCGGCAGCGGTAAAGTCCGGCCGGCGGCCCTTGCGGCAATCCCCGTAAAGAGTGAATTGCGAAATCACCAGCAACTCGCCGCCCGTTTCCAGCAGGCTGCGATTCATCCGGCCTTCCTCATCGGGAAAGACGCGAAGGTTGATGACTTTGTCCGCCAAATAATCGGCGTCCTGCTCCGAGTCGGTCCGTTCGATACCGGCCAGAGCGAGCAGCCCCGGGCCGATCGCGCCCACCACCTCTCCGCCAACGGTTACACTGGCCTGCTTTACCCGCTGAAGAACCACGCGCATGCCCGTATTATCCAGCCGCTCAGGCTTTTGCCTCAATCGGTACCAGGTATCTTTGCGCATGGCATTGAAGCTGGGGTTCCAGCAGAATAGTACCGTGATCTACCGGCGCAGGCGGAAAAACCGTGGACCGGCGGGAGGCTGGTTCAGTCTCGAACAGGAGCGCAGCAAATCGCGCCTGTCTGGGTTTGGATACGGAGATTTCATCCGCCTTCGCGACGAGTACGGCAACATTTGGCGTGGTTCGGCCGAAGAGGGCCCGGATGAAGTTGTCCGCTACCGCTTCCGCGACGCGCTGGGTCGTTCGGTCACCGGCATATCCGACACCTGGGGACTGGTTCTGCGCGACGAGCGAGGCAAGACGTGGCGCGGATTCGTAGAGTGAACAGGCGCGCCGCGCAGGCTGCGCGAGCTTACCCTGGCATAGTCCATCGTTCCGACACGATCGGGTGCTAAAATCTTCCCGTGCCTGCTACTGCGCACGCCTGGTCGCGGGAGGAAGTGCGCCGC